>Ga0182738_1001210_pt1 | contig 32974 bp, 26 predicted proteins | sample eDN5th30CBELigMG_FD_128876 | JGI IMG/M metagenome (GOLD analysis project Ga0182738, IMG submission 128876) | Enriched Miracle-Growth compost microbial communities from Emeryville, California, USA - eDNA 5th pass 30_C BE-Lig MG (version 2)... ...
CGATTTCGCCACGCCCGACACTTTGCGCCGGCTGGACCGCGAGGCCGCCTATCCCGAAGAGGCCTACCGCGCCTGGGTCGGGCTGGGGCTGCTCGGCCTGGGCATCCCCGAGCAGTACGGCGGCGTGGGCGGCGGCATGGCCGACCTGGCGCTGGTGTCCGAGGACCTGGCCTACTGGAGCTACGACGTGTCCACGGCCTACACCGTGCCGCTGTTCTCGGCGCTGACGGTGCTGCGCTGCGGCCGCGAAGAACAGAAGGCCGAGCTGCTGCCCGCCCTGGCGGCCGGCCGGCTGCGCCTGTCGGTCTGCATCAGCGAGCCGGACGCGGGTTCGGACGTCAGCGCCATCCGCACCCGCGCCGCGCGCGACGGCCACGGCTGGGTGCTGAGCGGGCAGAAGCTGTGGGCCACGGCCGCCGGCGCGCCGGACAACGTCATGCTGGTCTACGCCCGCAGCGATCCGGACGCGCCGCCCAGGCAGGGCATGTCGGTCTTCCTGGTCGCCAACGACCTGCCGGGCGTGCAGTGCCGCAAGCTGGATATGCTGGGCCGTCGCGCGACCGGCAGCTACGAGGTCTTCCTGGACGAGGTGCGGCTGCCCGCCGACCGCGTGCTGGGCGAGCCGGGGCAGGGTTGGCGCTATTTGCTGTCGGGGCTGCAGGCCGAGCGCGCGCTGACCTCGGCCGGCTACGTGGGCGCGGCGCAGAAGGTGGTCGACCTGGCGGCGGCCTACGCGGGCGAGCGCCGGCAGTTCGGCAAGCCCATCGCCGCGCACCAGGCCGTCGCCCACATGCTGGCCGACATGCAGACCGAGGTCGACGCGGCCCGGCTGCTGGCGCGCCGCGCCGCGGCGCGCCTGGACCGCGGGCTGGACAGCCTGCGCGAGGTGGCCATGGCCAAGCTGTACGGGTCGGAAACCTACGTTCGCGTGGCCAACCAGGGCATGCAGATCATGGGCGCGCACGGCTACAGCATGGAGCACGAGATGCAGCGCCATTACCGCGACGCGCGCAGCACCACGATAGGCGCAGGCACGTCGCAGATGCAGCGCGGCATCATCGCCTCGACCATGGGGCTGGCCGCGCGCTAGCGCCGGCCGGGCCGCGGGGGCGGTCTGCGGCGAGAACGACGTACCGGCGTCCGGCGGGCGCCATTCCAACCAAGCAGAGCAGCAGGCAGGAAGATGAGTTCACCCAGGTCAGTCAATCCCAGTTCCGCCTTCTGGCTGGCGCGCCGCGCCGTCCTGTCGCCCGACCGGGAGGCCCTGGTCTACTGGCGCGGCGACGGCGTCGCGGAGCGCTGGACCTACCGCCGCCTGGACGCGGCCGCCCGGGCCCTGGCGGCCTGGATGCGGCGCCGGGGCATACGGCCCGGCGACCGGGTCGCCTTCCTGGACCTGAACGACGTGCGCTTCGCCGTCACGATGTTCGCCGCGGCGCGCCTGGGCGCGATCTTCGTGCCGCTGAACTTCCGCCTGAGCGAGGCGGAAATCGTCGACACCCTGCGCGACTGCGACGCGCGGCTGCTGGTGTACGGCGCGGCCTACGGAGCCGCCCGGCAGGCCGCCGAGCGCGGCTGCGGCTGTGCGAATTACCTCTTGTCCAGCCGCGATGCGGGCGACGAGTTCGCGGCCGCCGCAGCGGAGCCGGCGGACGTCCCCCTGCACGACGCCGGCTGGGACGAGCCCGCCTGGCTGCTGTACACCTCCGGCAGCACGGGGCGCCCCAAGGGCGTGATGCTCAGCCACGGCAACATCTTCTGGAACACGATCAACATCGTCCTGATCCAGGGCGGCTTCGCCGACGACCGGGTGCTGATCTCCGCGCCGCTCTTCCACGCGGCGCCCATCGCCACCTTCATGGAAAGCTTCCTGCGCGGCGCGCTCATCCACCTGGAGCAGTCCTTCGACGCCGAGCGGCTGCTGGGCCGCATCGCCGGCGAGGGCATACGCGTGATCGCCGGCGTGCCGGCCATGTACCGGCTGATGGCCGCCCATCCCGCCTTCGACGCGGCGGACCTGTCCACGCTGCGCGCGGTGATCGTCGGCGGCGCGCCGGTGCCCGAGGCCCTGATCGCGCAGTACCGGCGCCGCGGCGTGGCCGTGATCCAGCGCTACGGCCTGACCGAGGCCGCGCCCCTGGTCACGGCGCTGCCGCCCGGCTCGCCGCCGGACAAGCAGACCACCGCAGGCCTGCCCGCCCTTTTCGGCGACCTGCGCCTGCGCGGCGCCGGCGGCGGCATCGCCGCGCCGGGCGAGATCGGCGAGATCGAGGCCTGCGGCCCCAACATCATGCAGGGCTACTGGAACCGCGAGGCCGAGACGCGCGAAGTGCTCGTCGACGGCTGGCTGCGCACCGGCGACCTGGGCCGCCTGGACGCCGACGGCTACCTGACCGTGGTGGGGCGCAGCAAGGACATGATCATCAGCGGCGGCGAGAACGTCTACGCTGCCGAGGTCGAGGCCAGGCTGGCGGAAAACCCCGTGGTCCTGGAGTCGGCGGTGATCGGCGTGCCCGACGAGAAATGGGGCGAGGCCGTGTGCGCCATCGTCAGCCTGCAGCCCGGCCGGCAGGCCACCGCCGAGGACGTGCTGGCGCACCTGCAGGGGCGCCTGGCCCGCTACAAGCAGCCCAAGCGCGTGGTCTTCGTGCCGGCGCTGCCCAAGAACGGCTCGGGCAAGATAGACAAGCTGCAGTTGCGGCGCACTTACGGCGGCGGGCAGGCCGAGGGCCGGCCGGGCGCGGCGGCGCTGAGCGAGCCTGCGGACCGGGCCTGAGGCGGCGGTTCCAGGTTGCGGCCAGGAGGCGGGCCGACGGATTTCCGTGGCCACTACAATGGCCCGGCGCGTCCGCACCCGGCAGGCGGCGCGGCCGGCGGGGAGGCGGCATCGCGATGGACATACGGCAGTTGCGCTATTTCCTGGCGGTGGCCCGCGAGCTGCATTTCGGCCGCGCGGCCGAGCAGGTGCACATCGCCCAGTCGCCGCTGTCGCGCCAGATCCGCCAGCTGGAGCAGGACCTGGGCGTGACGCTGTTCCGGCGCACCAAGCGCCGCGTCGAGCTCACCGAGGCCGGCCGCGCCCTGGTGGCCGAGGCGCAGGCCATCGTCGACGCGACCGAACAGGCCCGCCGCGCCGTGGTCAATGCCGAGGCCGGCATGACGGGGCGGCTGCGCATCGCCTTCACCGGCTCCTCGGTCTACACCGTGCTGCCGCGCATCTTCTTCGAGTTCCGCCGCCGCTGCCCGCAGGTCGAGCTGGTGCTGCGCGACAGCGCGCTCACGCCGGTGCAGGTCGAAGGCCTGCTGGCCGGACGGCTGGACGTCGGCGTGGTGCGCCCGCCGGTCGGCGACCCGGCCATCGGCCTGCTGCCCATCGCCCACGAGCGCCTGGTGGTGGCGCTGCCGCAGACCCATCCGCTGGCCGCGCACGAGCGGGTGGACGTGCGCAGCCTGGCCGGCGAGGCCTTCGTGCTGTTCCCGCGCACGGTGGATTCGGCGCTGTCCACGCTGATGCACCGCACCTGCCTGGACGCGGGCTTTCATCCGCGCATCGCCCAGGAGGTGCTGGACCTGCCCACCCTGGTGATGCTGGTCGCCGGCGGCATAGGCGTGTCGCTGGTGCCGTCCTCGGCGAGCAGCATGGGGGTGAAGGGGGCGGTGTTCCGCGACATCGCGGGCGACCCGCAGCCCTTGCAGATCGCGCTGGGCTGGCACCGCGATGCGCAGTGCGCCGCGCGCGACCGCTTCCTGGAAGTGGCGCGCGACGTTTTGCGCGAAAGCGGGAAGGACGGGAACGAGAGCTGAGGCGCTGCCAGGGCGCCAGCGCCCGGTCCGGGAAGCGGCGGGGGATCGGCCAGGCTTGCCGGCCGCCGGTTCCCGCGGCCGGGCGCCGCAAGGCGCGGCGCCCCCTGCGATCAGAGCAGGACCAGGCTCAGCAGCCAGACGAAGGCCATGCCCACCACGCCCTGCACGAGCGTGGCCGCGGTCTGGGCGCGGTAGGCGGTGGACACCTTCATGCGTCTGAACTGGCTCACCACCCAGAAATAGCTGTCGTTGGCGTGCGAGACGGTCATGGCGCCGGCGCCGATGGCCATCACGGTGAGCACCCGGCCCATTTCGCTGTCCAGGCCCAGGGTGGCCAGCAGCGGCGCGACCATGGCCGAGGTGGTGACCAGCGCCACGGTGGACGAGCCCTGCGCCGTCTTGAGCGCGGCCGACACCAGGAAGGGCATGAACAGGCCGATGCCCAGGGCCGACAGCTGCTGGCCCAGGTAGTCGGTCAGCGGGGCGGCCTTGAGCACGGCGCCGAAGGCGCCGCCCGCGCCGGTGATCAGCAGGATGGGGGCGGCGGCCTTGATGCCTTCGACCACCTGGTCGTGGAACTGCTGGCGCTTGTCCTCGCCCTTGAGCAGGGTGCACGCGCACAGCACGCCCACGATCAGCGCGACCACCGGCAGGCCCAGGAAGGACAGGGCCGAATACAGCGCGCCTTCGCCCAGCGGCCGGCCGGGCAGGGCGGCGACCGAACCCAGGCAGATCAGCAGGATGGGCAGGAAGATGGGCGCGAAGGCCTGCCAGGCGCCGGGCAGCCTGCCGTAGCTGGCGCGCAGCGCGGCGAAGTCGGCGTCCTTGGCCAGCAGTTCGCTGGGGGCTTCTTCGAGCAGTTCGGCGTCGTCCTGCTTGAGGAAGCGGTTGGCCCAGAGCAGGCCGGCCAGGGAAGTGACCGCGGCCACCAGCAGGCCCACGGCGATGACCAGGCCCAGCGAGGCTTCCAGCCCCAGGTTGCCGGCCGCGGCGATCGGGCCGGGGGTGGGCGGCACGAAGGTGTGGGTGGAATACAGGCCGGTGGCCAGCGCCACGCTCATGGCCACGACCGAGACCTTCATGCGCGCGGCCAGCGCGTTCTTCAGCGAGTTCAGGATCACGTAGCCCGAATCGCAGAACACCGGGATCGACACCAGATAGCCGATGATGGACAGCGTCAGCGTGGGAAAGCGCTCGCCCAGCAGCTTGATGACCGATTCGGCCATGGTGATGGCCGCGCCGGAGCGCTCCAGGATGACGCCGATGATGGTGCCGAGGACGATGACGATGCCGATCGAACCCAGGATGCCGCCGAAGCCGGAGGCGATGGCCTTGACGGTTTCCCCGCCCGGCACGCCGTAGGCGAAGCCGCCCAGGAAGGCGGCGGCCAGCAGCGCCAGGAAGGGGTGCAGCTTCAGCCAGATCGTCGACAGGACGATGAACAATATCAGTACGGCGAGGATAAGCACGAGGCTCACGAGGTCTGCTCCTTCGTATCGTTTGCCGGAAGTCGGCGGCCTGGCGCGCCCGGGTTCGCGCCACGGAAGTGGCGAATTCTAGTGGCGCGGCGGACGCTGGGCGAGGGAAAACCCTTGTGGCAATGGGGCTACGCCTCGACCAGCGGCATAGGCGCCGGGCGCCGGGCGCCGGGGCGCCGGGGCGGGCGGGGCGGGCGGGGCGTCGCCCTAGCCCCGCCCGCCGCGCCGGAAGTCCGCCGGCCGGAAGCCCAGCGCCAGCAGGGCGGCGAAGTAGGCCGCGCCGGCGGCCGCCACCACCCCCGCCAGCCACAGCGCGCGCAGGCCCGGCGTGGCCTGCATGGCCAGCCAGTCCAGCCGCTGGTCGGCCAGGACCAGGGGCACGGCCATGGCGGCCAGCGCCGGCGCCAGGCGCAGCAGGAAGCCGGGCCAGCCGGGCGCGGGCCGGTAGGCGCCGCGCCGGCGCAGGCCCACCAGCAGCGCCAGGGTATTGATGCAGGCGCCCAGGCCGATGGCCAATGCCAGCCCCGCATGGGCGAAGCGCGGCACCAGCAGCAGGTTCAGCAGCTGCGTGACGATCAGCACGGCCACCGCGATCCTGACCGGGGTGCGGATGTCCTGCTGCGCATAGAAGCCGGGCGCCAGGATCTTGATGCCCAGCAGGCCGACCAGGCCCACCGCGTAGGCCACCACCGCCAGCCGCGTCTGCCCCACGTCGGCGGCGGAAAACGCCCCGTAGTGGAACAGCGTGGCCACCAGGCCCTCGGACAGCAGCATCATGCCCAGGGCGGCCGGCAGGCCCAGCAGCAGCACCAGCCGCAGCCCCCAGTCGAGCAGGGCGCTGTATTCGCCGCCGGCGCCGCTGGCGTGCGCGCGCGACAGGCTGGGCAGCAGCACCGTGCCCAGCGCCACGCCCAGCAGGGCGGTGGGGAATTCCATCAGCCGGTCGGCGAAGGACAGCCAGGTCACGCTGCCCGGCGCCAGCCAGGTGGCGATGTTGGTGTTGATCAGCAGGGATATCTGCGCCACCGACACGCCCAGCGTGGCCGGCGCCATTTGCCTGACCACGCGCTGCACGGTGGGGTCGCGCCAGGCCTGCGCCAGCCGCAGAGAAAAGCGCGGCGCCAGGCCCAGGCGCGCCAGCGCCGCCCACTGCACCGCCAGCTGCGCGACGCCGCCGGCCAGCACGCCCACCGCCAGGGCGTAGATGGGCGGGTCGAAGCGCGGCGCCAGCCATATGGCCGCCGCGATCATGGCCAGGTTCAGCAGCACCGGCGTGAAGGCCGGTACCGCGAAGCGCCGCCAGGTGTTGAGCACGCCCGAGGCGAAGGCCACCAGCGACATGCAGACGATGTAGGGGAACATCGTGCGCGTCATCCACACCGCGGCGTTGAAGCCGCCGGCGCGCTCGGCCTCGCGCAGCCCGCTGGCCATCGCCGCGACCACCCAGGGCGAGGCGATCATGCCCAGCGCGGTCACCGCCATCAGGGCCGCGGTCAGCACCAGGGCGACGCGGTCCAGCAGTTCGCGCACCTCGTCCTCGCCGCGCTCTGCGCGCGCCGCGCCCAGGATGGGCACGAAAGCCTGCGAGAAAGCGCCTTCGGCGAACAGCCGGCGCAGCAGGTTGGGGATGCGGAAGGCGACCCAGAAGGCGTCGGTCAGCGGGCCGGCGCCGAAGGCGCGGGCTATCAGCACGTCGCGCGCCAAGCCCGTGAAGCGCGAGGCCAGCGTCAGTCCGCTGATGGTCGCCGCCGAGCGAAGCAGACTCGGCGGGCTCATTTCAGTGGCCCACGGCGCTGAGCACCGCTTGCGTCGCATGAAACCGGTGCCGTTCGATCCAGGGCACCGCGGAGCCGGCTCTGCCGGTCCGCCAGTGCCGCCCCCCTGGGGGGGCGCGCGTCAGCGCGTAGGGGGGGGGCCTTCATCTTGGCGGCATGCGGATGGCGCCGTCCAGGCGGATCGTCTCGCCGTTCAGCATCTCGTTGGTGACGATCTGGTGCACCAGCTTGGCGTAGTCCTCCGGCCGGCCCAGGCGGGCGGGGAAGGGGATGCTGGCGGCCAGCGAGTCCTGCACTTCCTGCGGCATGCCGAAGATCATGGGCGTGCCGAAGATTCCCGGGGCGATGGTCACGCAGCGGATGCCGCTCTTGGCCAGGTCGCGCGCGATCGGCAGCGTCATGCCGGCCACGCCGGCCTTGGAGGCGGCGTAGGCCGCCTGGCCGATCTGGCCGTCGAAGGCGGCCACCGAGGCGGTGTTGACCAGCACGCCGCGCTCGCCGGTGGGCTCGGGCGCGTTGCCGCCCATGGCCGCGGCGGCCAGCCGGATCATGTTGAAGGTGCCCACCAGGTTGATGGCGAGCACTTTCTGGAACAGGTCCAGGGGGTGCGGGCCGTCCCGGCCCACCGTGCGCGAGGCCGGGGCCACGCCGGCGCAGTTGACCAGCCCGCGCAGCGGGCCGAGCTCCAGCGCGGCCTGCACGGCGGCCTGGGCGTGGTCTTCCCGGGTCACGTCGCAATGCACGTAGCGCTGGCCGAGCTCGCCGGCCAGCTGCTCGCCGGCGTCGTCCTGCAGGTCGGCCAGCACCACCCGGGCGCCGTGCTCCGCAAGCATGCGCGCCGTGCCGGCGCCCAGGCCGGACGCGCCGCCGGTGACGATGAAGACCCTGCCGCCTATGTCCATGGTCCGATTCTCCTGGATACGCGGGCGCGGGCCGACGGAGTCCCGCCGGCTTGGCGGCGGCCTGCCGCCGCGCGCGCGAGCCGCCGATTTTAGAGCAGAGTCATCGGACCCGTTCCGGCGGCGCGGCCGGCGGTCGGAAGCGGACCGCCGGGCCTGCGCCGGGAGGCGGCCGGCACCCGGCGCCGCGTCAGCGCGCCTGCTGCGAAGGCGCGGCCAGCGCCTCGGCCACGTCCGCCGCGCGGGCCAGCCCCGGGGCGTCCCAGCAGGCCTGCAGCGCGCGCCGCGCGTGCCCGGGCGCCAGCACGTCGGCGGCCAGGTCCAGGAACTTGGCGTCCAGGTCGGCGTCGCCCATGGGCCGCTGCAGGCTGCCCAGGGCGTGCTCGACGTGCCGGCTGGCCTGCCCGCCGCCGGCCAGGGTCACGGTGACGCGCGCCTCGTCCTTGCGCATCGCGGGGTCGGGGCGCAGCGCCACCTTGCGGCGCAGGGCCACGTTGCGCGGGTCGTCGACCGCCTCGTCGCTGTACTGGCGGGCGCTGCCGTAGCCGTCGTTGAGCGTGGCGGCCGCGCTGTGGTGGACGCTGAACTTGCCTTCCAGCCCGTCGGCCGGCTCGGCCTTGCCGGTCAGCTCCAGCACCAGCGGGTGCACGTCCAGCGTCACGGCGGCGATGGCCGCCGGGTCGTCCACGGCCTCGGCGCGCAAGGCCAGGCAGGCGTCGATCACCGGATGGATGACCAGGCCGCAGGCGTAGGGCTTGAAGCTGTTCTCCATGACGACCCAGTCCTGGCCCAGGCCGGCCAGCATGGCCGGGTAGTCCGGCTGCTCGCCCAGCACTTCGGCGAAGCCGCGCGGCGCCTCGATGGCGCGCAGCGAGCTGGTGAAGCCGGCCGCCGCCGCCAGCGCAGCCATCAGGCCGGCCTGCGCCGCCCGCCCCGGGTGCAGGCTCTTGCACATGGTGCCGAACATTTCGCGCAGGCCGCAGGCCTGGGTGGCGGCCGTGCCCAGCGCCCAGGCCGTGCGCTGCGGGTCCAGGCGCATGGCGCGCGCGGCGGCCGCCGCCGCGCCCAGGCCGCCGACGGTGCCGGTCACGTGCCAGCCGCGGTCGTAGTGCGCCGGGCAGATGCCCAGGGCGATGCGGCATTCCACCTCGATGCCGACCGCCACGGCGTCGACCAGGTCGGCGCCGGAGATCGGCAGGTGCTGGGCCAGCGCCAGCAGCGCCGCCACTACCGGACCGCTGGGGTGCACCAGCGTGGCCAGGTGGGTGTCGTCGAAGTCCAGCACGTGCGAGGCGATGCCGTTGATCAGCGCCGCATGCAGGGCGTCGGTGCGCTCGGCGCGGCCGAGCAGGGTGGCCTGCGGCGGGCCCATGAAGGGCCGCAGCGCCGTCCAGGCGGTCTGCGCGGCCTCGTGGCGTGCGCCGCCCAGCGTGCAGCCGGCCAGGTTGACCAGGCAGCGCACGGCCTGGTGGCGGACCTCGGCCGGCAGGGCGGCGCGGTCGTGGCCGGAAATGAAGTGGGAAAAGTCTGCGGTGATGCCCATGGATTCCTGTGTCGGGAGGCGCCCGGGCCGGCGGGCCCGGAACGGATTCGGCCGGTCCCGGAGGGGGCCGGCCGCGGCTGGCGTTCGGCCTGCGCGTTTCGGCCAGCCTGCGCTCTTACTCGGCCTTGATGTCCGCGGCCTGGATCACTTCGCGCCACTTGACGACTTCTTCGTGGATCAGGCTGCCGAACTGCGCCGGCGGCTGGCCGCCGGGCTCGGCGCCCATGTCGGCCAGGCGCTTGCGCATTTCGTCGGTGCGCAGCACGGCGGCGATGCCGGCGTTGAGCTTGGCGACGATGGGCTCGGGCGTGCCGGCCGGGGCGACCAGCCCCCACCACTGCAGCACCTCGTAGCCGGGCACGCCCGAGGCGGCCAGCGCGGGCACGCCGGGCAGGGCGGGGAAAGGCTCGGCCGAGGTCACGCCCAGCGCCTTGAGCCGGCCGCTCTTGACGTGCTCCAGCACCGTCGGCACCGGGGCGAACATGGCCTGCACCAGGCCGGCCATCAGGTCGGTCAGGGCCGGCGCCGTGCCCTTGTAGGCCACGTGCACCATGTCCACGCCGGCCTTGATCTTGAACAGCTCGCCGGCCAGGTGGGGCGAGCTGCCCACGCCGGCCGAGGCGTAGTTGATCGAACCCGGCTGCTTGCGGGCCTGCTCGACGAAGGCCTGCACGCTGTCGGCCGGGAACTTGGCCGGCACCACCAGCACCAGCGGGCCGGAGGCGGCCAGCGCCACGGGCGTGAAATCGCGCTCGGCGTCGAACTTCAGGTTCTTGTACAGCGTGGCGTTGATGGAATGGCTGGGCGAGGCCATCAGCAGCGTGTAGCCGTCGGCCTCGGCCTTGGAAGCGTAGTCGGTGCCGATGGACGCGCCCGCGCCGGCCCGGTTGTCGACCACTATCGGCTGGCCCCACTCCGCCCCCAGCTGCTGGCCGATGGCGCGCGCGAGCAGGTCGGCGCCGCCGCCGGGCGCATAGGGCACGACGATGCGGATGGGCTTGGCCGGATAGCCGTTGGCCGCGTCGGCTGCGGCGGCGATCGCCGGCAGGGCGGCCGCCGCGGCGGCCAGGGCGAGGCCCCGGGCCCAGGCCCGGAGGAAATGTCTTGTGGATGTCATGCGTGTCTCCCTAGCTTGAGAAAAGGCCGCCCGCGCGTGCTTGCGGCGCGTGTGCGGCGTGTGTGCGGCGCGCGGCCGGCCGGCGACCGGCCGGCGGCTTTCACGCGGCGCCGGTCTGGGCTATCGTTCTCGCCGCAGCCGCCGCCCGCCACGGGCCGGGCGCTAGATTTACTTCTTTCAGGGGACAGGGCAATTCGTCATTGCGGAAAAGCGGATTCGCTTGCCGTTAAAAAGCGCGTCGCCGCAAGCGCCGCCGCGCCGACGGATTTGCCGACGAGGCCATGGCCTTTCATTTCGATCTGGTCGATCTGCAGCTTTTCACCAACGTCGTCGACACCGAGAGCCTGACCCGCGGGGCCGAGCGCTCGCACCTGTCGGCGCCGGCGGCCAGCGCGCGCATCCGCAAGCTGGAGGAGGCGCTCGGCCTGCAGCTTTTCTACCGCTCGGCCCACGGCCTGGCGCCCACGTCCTCGGGCCAGACCTTCCTGCAGCATGCGCGGCTGGTGCTGCGCCAGGTCGAGCGCATGGGCGCCGAGCTGCGCCGCGGCGCGGCCTGCGTGCGCGGCAGCGTGCGGGTGTTCGCCAATACCCTGTCGATCAGCGAAGTCATCCCGCCGGCGCTGGAGCGCTTCCTGATCGCTTTCCCCGAAGTGGACATCGACCTGCACGAGCGAGCCACGCCGGACATCGTGCACGCGGTGCGCCAGGGCCAGGCCGACATCGGCATCCTGGCCGGGGAGCCTGCGGCCGAGGGCCTGGAGCTGCTGCCCTGGCGCGACGAGCGCCTGGCGCTGATCACCGCCGCCGGCCATGCGCTGGCCGGGGCCGGGCCGGTGGATTTCGCCGCCACCCTGGACCAGGACTACATCGGCCTGAAGGAAAACACCGCGCTCAACGCCTTCGTCGACCGCGCCGCCGCGCAGTCGGGCATGCGGATCAAGCTGCGCATCCGGGTGAACAATTTCGAGGCGTTGTGCGGGCTGGTGGCCTCCGGCATAGGCGTGGGCCTGATACCGGAATCGGTCGCCCTGCGCCACGCCGCCCACCTGCCGATTGCGGTGGTGGCGCTGCGCGACGGCTGGGCGCTGCGCCGGCTGAGCCTGGCCGTGCGCCGGGGCGAGGCCCTGTCGGCGCCGGCGCGCGCGCTGATAGACGAACTGCGCGCCCCGCTGGCGGGCTGAGGAGCGCGCCCCGGCCGATTCGCGTGGCGCCGGGCTTTGCCGCCCGCGCCCGTCCGCGCGGGGGCCGCCGCGGGCGGGCCCTTGCGCGGGGAAGGCTACTTCAGCGCGCCGAACAGGCGGGACTGGATTTCCTCGACGCTGCCCACGCCGGAGATCTTGCGGTAGCGCGGCGCGGCCGGGTCGCGCTCGGCCCAGCCGGCGTAGTAGTCCACCAGCGGGCGGGTCTGTTCGCGGTACACCGCCAGGCGGTGGCGCACGGTTTCCTCGCGGTCGTCGTCGCGCTGCACCAGCGGCTCGCCGGTGACGTCGTCCACGCCTTCGGCCTTGGGGGGATTGAAGCGCACGTGGTAGGAGCGGCCGCTGGCCGGGTGCACGCGCCGGCCGCTCATGCGCTCGACGATGTCGGCTTCCGGGACTTCGATCTCGACCACGTAATCCAGGCCGATGCCGGCGTCCTTGAGCGCGTCGGCCTGGGGGATGGTGCGCGGGAAGCCGTCGAACAGATAGCCCTTCCCACAGTCGGGCTGGCGCAGGCGGTCGCGCACCAGGCCGATGATGATGTCGTCCGACACCAGCTTGCCCGCGTCCATGATCTTCTTGGCCTCCAGGCCCAGCGGCGTTCCGGCCTTGACCGCGGCGCGCAGCATGTCCCCGGTGGAAATCTGCGGGATGCCGTAGTGCTTGGTGACGAAAGCGGCCTGGGTGCCTTTGCCGGCGCCGGGCGGGCCGAGAAGGATGAGACGCATGGGGAGGGTTCCTGAGACGTTAATTGTTGTGATCGGAGACGATTATGCCGCATCGCACCACGAACGGCGGCGCAACGGCCAAGAAAGTATCCCTAAGGGAAGCGCAGTTATAACCGATTTGCGAACACCGCCCGCACGCGTTCCAGGTCGTCCGGCGTGTCCACGCCGGCGGCCGGCGGCGCCTCGGTGCGGTGCACCACGATGGTGTGCCCATGCTCCAGCGCGCGCAGCTGTTCCAGGGCTTCCGCCCGCTCCAGGCCGCCCTGGGGCAACCGCGGGAAGGCGCGCAGGAAGGCCGCCCGGTAGGCGTACAGGCCCACGTGGTGCCAGCCCGGCAGGCCGGGCGCCAGCAGGCGCTCGCCGCCGGCCAGGGCGTCGCGCGCCCAGGGGATGGGCGCGCGCGAGAAATACAGGGCCCGGCCGTCGGCGGTGCAGACGACCTTGACCACGTTGGGGTTGAACAGCGCCTGGGCGTCCGCCAGGGGGCAGGCGCAGGTGGCGATGGCCGCGTCCGGGCGCGTGGCCAGCAGCCCGGCCACCGCGTCGATCAGGGCCGGCTCGATCAGGGGCTCGTCGCCCTGCACGTTGACGACGATGGCCTCGTCGTCCAGGCCCAGCAGCTCGGCGGCCTCGGCCAGGCGGTCGGTGCCGGTGGGGTGGTCGGCGCGGGTCAGCAGCGCCTCGTGCCCGTGCGCGCGCACCGCTTGCGCGATCGCCTCGTCGTCGGTGGCCACCAGCACGCGGTCCGCGCCGGACAGGGCGGCGCGTTCGGCCACCCGCACGATCATGGGCTTGCCGGCGATGTCGGCCAGCGGCTTGCCCGGCAGGCGCGTGGAAGCCGCGCGCGCCGGCAGCAGGGCGACGAAGCTCACGTGGGCTGTTCCTGCGGCTGTTCGTCCAGGCTGCGCGCGGCCGATTCCAGCATGACGGGCACGCCGTCGCGGATCGGGTAGGCCAGCCGGTCGGCCCGGCAGACCAGTTCGGCGGCGGCGCGGTCGTGCCGCAGGGGGCCCTTGCACAGCGGGCAGACCAGGATGTCGAGCAGGCGGGATTCCATGGGCGGAATTCTAGTTCAGTTTGCCTGCCGCGGCGGCGGGGCGCGGCCCGCGGCGTGACCGTTTTGTCCCGCTTCCAGCCGGCCTGGCGCGGGGCAGCACACTAGGCGCGATCCGCCCTCGCCCGGGCCAGCCGCTCGTGCAGCCAGTCGAAGAAGCCCGGGTCCGAGAAGGCCGGCTCGACTTCGACCGACCACAGGCGCGGCTCGCCCAGCCCGGCGCACTTGACCGCGTCCTTGGCGGTGACCAGCACGACCTCGCCGGGCAGCTGCGCGAAGGGCGAATGCCGGTAGTCGTAGTGGTCCGGCAGCGCCAGCGTGGCGGCCAGCGCCAGGCCCTCGGCGCGCAGCGTGGCGAAGAAGCGGTCGGGCCGGCCGATGCCGGCGGCCGCCGCCAGCGTGCGGCCGGCGCTGGCCCGGGCGAAGTCGGCCGGCGCCAGGCGCTGCCCGTCGGCCAGCCGCACGTAGGCCGACGGCCGCAGGTGCATGGCCGTGACGCGCGCGCGGGGATGGGCGGGCAGGGCGGGCCCGGCATCCGGGGCGGCGCCCGGGTCGGCGCGCACCACGATGGCGTCCACCTCGTCCAGCCGCGCCGGCGGCTCGCGCAGCGGCCCGGCCGGCAGCAGCCGGCCGTTGCCCAGGCCGCGCCCGTCCTGGACGGCGATTTCCACGTCGCGCGCCAGCGCCAGGTGCTGCAGGCCGTCGTCGGCGACGATCACGTCCACCTGCGGCCGTTCGCGCAGCAAGGCCTGGACGGCCAGCGGCCGGCGCGGGTGCACCGCCACGGGCGCGCCGGTGGCCGCGGCGATCAGGGCCGGCTCGTCGCCCAGCAGGGCGGGGTCGGCGCCCGGGCCCTCGGCCACGCGCGGCTGCGGGCCCACCCGCGCGCCGTAGCCGCGGCTGACCACGCCGGGATGCCAGCCGCGCTCGCGCAGCGCGCGCACCGCGGCCATGACCACCGGCGTCTTGCCGGTGCCGCCCACCATCAGGTTGCCTATCACCGCCACCGGCACCGGCGCGCGCCAGGCGCGCCGCCAGCCGTGCCGGTACAGCGCGCGCTTGCCCGCCACCGCCAGCCCGGCCAGGCCGGCCGCGGGCAGCAGCAGGCCGGACAGCCAGCCGCCGTGCAGCCATTGGCGCTGCAGGAGCTCGGAGAAGGCGTCGGGCTTCAAGGGCCGGCCTGGGCGGCGAAGTCGACGCGGGCGATGCCGGCCAGGCGCGCCGCCTGCATGGCGTCGACGACGCTCTGGTGGGTGGCCTGGGCGTCGGCGTTGATGGTCAGCACCGGCTGCTCGCGCCCGGCGGCCGCTTGCGCCAGCGCCGCGGCCAGTTCCTGCGGCGAGCCGCCGTCGACCAGTTCGCCCTCCAGGGCGTAGCGGCCCTCGCGGCTGATGGCCAGCTCCAGCGCGGCGGGCACCGGCGCGCCGGCCTCGGCCTGCGGCAGCGCGACCTGCAGCGCGGTCTGGCGCATGAAGGACGTGGTGGCCGCCAGGAAGATCAGGATCACCAGCAGCACGTCGATGAGCGGGATCAGGTTGATCTCGGGCTCGTCTCGGGTCCGGCCGGCGCCGAAGTTCACGATTCGCTCCAGCGCGGCTCGGCGCGGCCGGCCGGCGGCTGCGCGGGACGGGGCGGGGCGCCGGCCGACAGCACGCGCAGCAGGCGCGCGGCGGCATGCTCCATTTCGTGCAGGTAGCCGTCTACCCGGGCGCGGAAATGGCGGTGGAAGACGAGCGCCGGGATGGCGATCAGGATGCCGAAGGCGGTGTTGTACAGGGCGATGGAAATGCCCCGGGCAAGCTGGGCCGGGTCGCCGCCGGCCGGCGTGTAGGACGAGAAGATCTCTATCATGCCCACGACCGTGCCGAACAGGCCCATCAGGGGCGCCACGACCGCGATGGTGCCCAGCGCGGGCAGGTAGCGGTTGAGCCGGTGCGCGGCCGCCCGGCCGGTGTCCTCGACCATGGCGCGCAGTTCCCCGGCCGGCAGGTGGCGCAGCCGCAGCACCTCGGCCAGCACCTGCCCCAGCGGCGAGTCCGCCTCCAGCCGGGCCAGCGCCTCGGGCGCATCCTGGCGGTTGCGCAGCATTTCCAGCACCTGGTGCTGCAGCCCGCGCGGCATCACGCGCGAGCGGCGCAGGGCCAGCATGCGCTCCACGATCAGGGCCAGGCCCAGCACGGACGTCGCGAGCAGCGGCCAGATCGGCCAGCCGGCGTCGCGGATGAGGGAAAGCAGCAAGGCGGGAACTCCGGTGTTCGCGGCCGCAGGGCGGGGGCAGCCAAGGCGGCACTGTAACGGCCGGCGCGACCGGCTGGCAAGCCAGCGAGGTATCCACAGAAAATGTGGATAATTCTGTGCGCAACTTGGCCGCGAAGCGCAGTCCTGCGGGCTTTGCGCCGCCAAAGCCTCCTCCTATGCAGGCCATTGATTTTGCTTATTCCATATTAATCAGTGGCTTATAAGGATTCTTTCAGGCCGCCCGGCATCTTTGGCCCTTGGCGGCGGCCGGTGTATCATCGGCCCGCACCACGCCTGCCCTGTGGACAGCTAGCTGCCCCGAAAGCCTCATGACAATTGGATTTGCGTTCACACAAGACGATTTGGCGGGCCGTATCCTGTCGGTCGGCCAGCTCAATCAAGCAGTGGGGCAGTTGCTGGAGCGCAGCATCCCGCTGGTGTGGGTGCGCGGCGAAGTTTCCAATTTCACCCAGGCGGCCTCGGGCCACTGGTACTTCACCCTCAAGGACGAGCGGGCCGGCGTGCGCGCGGTGATGTTCCGCGGCCGGGCGCAGGCGGTCGGCTTCGTGCCGCGCGCCGGCGACCGGGTCGAGCTGCGCGCGCGGGTGTCCCTGTACGAGCCGCGCGGCGACTTCCAACTGCAGGTCGAGGCCATGCGCCGCGCCGGCCTGGGCGACCTGTACGAGGCCTTCCTGCGCCTGAAGGAAAAGCTCGCCGCCGAAGGCCTGTTCGACCCCGCCCGCAAGCGCGTCCCGCCGCCGCTGCCGCGCCGCATCGGCGTGATCACCTCGCTGCAGGCGGCGGCGCTGCGCGACGTGCTCTCGGCGCTGGCCCGGCGCGCGCCGCACGTCGAAGTCATCGTCTACCCGGCGCCGGTGCAGGGCGCGGACGCCGCCGGCCGGCTGGCCGCCGCCCTGGCCCTGGCCAACCGCCGGCGCGAGGTGGACACGCTGCTGCTGGTGCGCGGCGGCGGCAGCATCGAAGACCTCTGGAGCTTCAACGACGAGGCGCTGGCGCGCGCGATCGCCGCCAGCGAGCTGCCTGTGGTGTGCGGCGTGGGCCACGAGACCGACTTCACCATCGCCGACTTCGCCGCCGATCTGCGCGCGCCCACGCCCACGGCGGCCGCCGAGCTGGCCTGCGCGCCGCGCAGCGAGTGGCTGGCGCGCGTGCAGGGGGCGGCCGCGTCGCTGCTGCGCGCCCAGCAGCGACGCCTGGAGCGCGGCGCCCAGCGGGTCGACCGCCTGGCCGCGCGCCTGGTCTCGCCCGCCCAGCGGCTGGCGCACCGGCGCGACCAGCTCCAGGCCCTGGCGCGCCGCCTGGCCGCGGCCAGCCTGTCGCCCCTGGAGCGGCGCCGGGCCCGCCTGGGCCTGCTGCGCGCCCGCCTGGCCCACCGCACGCCGGACCTGCCGCGCGCGGCCGAGCGCACGCAGCGCCAGTCGCACGCGCTCGCCCAGGCCATGCGCCGCTCGCTGGCGGCCGGCCAGTCCCGGCTGCAGGCCGCGCAGGCCCGCCTGCGCGCGCTGGACCCGCAGCTGACGCTGGGACGCGGCTACGCCATCGTGCGCGACGCCGAGGGCGCCATCGTGCGCGACGCGGGCAGCCTTGCGCCCGGCCAGCCGCTGTCCCTGCGCCTGGCGCGCGGGCAGGCGCAGGCGCGAGTGGAAAGCGCGAGCCGCGACGATCCCGCCTGATCCGCGATGCGCCATGCCCACCCGATCCGCGCAGGCTCGGCCGCGAGACCGCGAGGCCGCGGCGTCCGGCATCGCTTTTTAACCCTGTGCCGCGCCAGGGTTAGCCTCTGCGCACCGGGACTTGCCGATACAATCGATCCGCTTGATCGTGCTTTCAACCAAGAAGGAACCCATCAATGGCACACACTCTTCCTCCCCTGCCGTACCCCCAGGACGCGCTGGCGCCCCACATCTCGAAAGAGACGCTGGAGTTCCACTACGGCAAGCATCACCAGACCTACGTCACCAACCTGAACAACCTGATCGCCGGCACCGAGTTCGAATCGGCGTCGCTGGAAGAGATCGTCAAGAAGTCCTCCGGCGGCATTTTCAACAACGCCGCCCAGGTCTGGAACCACACCTTCTACTGGAACAGCCTGTCGCCCAAGGGCGGCGGCGAGCCTTCCGGCAAGCTGGCCGACGCGATCAAGGCCAAGTGGGGCAGCGTGGCCGACTTCAAGGACGCCTTCAACAAGTCGGCCGCCGGCAACTTCGGCTCGGGCTGGACCTGGCTGGTCAAGAAGGCCGACGGCTCGCTGGACATCGTCAACACCAGCAACGCCGCCACCCCGCTGACCACCGGCGACACGCCGCTGCTGACCTGTGACGTGTGGGAGCACGCCTACTACATCGACTACCGCAACGCCCGTCCCAAGTACCTGGAAAACTTCTGGAACCTGGTCAACTGGGAATTCGCGGCCAAGAACCTGGGCTGATGCTCCGGGAAGCAGGGCGGCGCTACGCGGCCAGGAAGCGCCGGCAACTGCGCCGCCTGTCGCGCAAGGGCATGCGCTTCGCCCTGCTGCTGGCCGGCGCGGCCCTGGTCGCGCTGGTCTCCATGGGCTTCGCCCAACTGGCCGACCTGGCCCTGCACTGGAACCAGTCCATGACCGCCGGCCGCGGCTGGCTGGGCTTCCTGCTGCTGCCCTTCGGGCTGGCCGGCCTGCGCTGGCTGACCCTGCGGGTGGCGCCCTACGCGGTGGGCAGCGGCATCCCGCAGGTCATCGCCGCGCTGTCGCTGCGCACGGGGCCGGCGCAGACCCGGCTGGTCGCCCTGGCCCAGACGCTCTGGAAGATCCCACTCACCTTCGCCGCGCTGTTGATCGGCGCCTCGGCCGGGCGCGAGGGCCCGTCGGTGCAGATCGGCGCGGGCGTCATGCTGGCCTGGGGCCGGCACTGCCAGCGCCGCGTGCCGGGGCTGCACGGCTTCCGGCCCAACGAACTGATCGCCGCCGGCGCGGCCGGCGGCCTGGCCGCGGCCTTCAACGCGCCCCTGGCCGGGGTCATCTTCGCCATCGAGGAGCTGGGCCGCGGCACCGTGCTGCGCTGGGACCGCCTGGTGCTGCTGGGCGTGCTGGCCGCCGGCTTCATGGTCGTGGCGCTGGCGGGCAACAATCCCTATTTCGGCATGTTCGGCGCCGCATCCCTGGACCAGGGCATGGGGGGCTGGGTGCTGGCCTGCGGCCTGGTCAACGGCGTGCTGGGCGGCCTGTTCGCGCGCATGCTGGGCAAGGGCGCCGCGGGGCTGGCGCCGCGGCCCTGGCGCGGCTGGGTGCGCAGCCATCCGGTCGCGGTGGCCTTCGCCTGCGGCCTGGTCGTGGCGGCGCTGGGCTGGGCGACCGGCTCGGCCGTGTACGGCAGCGGCTACACGCAGGCCGCCACGCTGCTGGCCGGCGGCCAGCTCGACGCCGAAGGCTTCGGCCTGGCCAAGCTGCTGGCCACCGTGGCCAGCTACGCGGCCGGCGTGCCGGGCGGCATCTTCACGCCCGCGCTGACCACCGGCGCCGGCATCGGCGCGCACATCTGGGAGCTGGCCGGCCAGGGCGTCGACCAGCGGGTGCTGGTGCTGGTGTCCATGGCCGCCTTCCTGGCCGCGGCCACCCAGTCGCCGCTGACCGCCAGCGTGGTGGTGATGGAAATGACCGGCAGCCAGCCCATGCTGTTCTGGCTGCTGGCGGGCTCGCTGGTCGCCCACGTGGTGGCCAGGCAGTTCTGCCCCATGCCGTTCTACCACCTGGCCGCGCGCCGCTTCCGGGCGGAAGCGCAGGCGCAGCGGCGCGCCTCGGGCGCGGGCTGAGTCCGGCGCTGCCAGTCCGGCGCTACTGCGCCAGCCCTTCGATGCGCACGCCCGGCCCGATGCCGCGCCGGGCGAACCAGCCCTGGTTCATCTCCAGCGCGTAGCGCACCGGCTCGCCGGAGCAGTGGGGCGTGTCGGTCTGCGGCGCCATGTCGGCCACGTTGACCACCCGGCCGTCCTCGGCCAGGAAGGCGATGGACAGCGGGATCAGGGTGTTGCGCATCCAGAAGCACTGGGTGTCGGGCTGCTCGAAGACGAACAGCATGCCGTCGGACGGCCCCAGCTCCTTGCGGTGCATCAGGCCGCGCGACCGGTCGGCGGGCGTGGCCGCGACTTCGGCGTGGATGAGGTGGATGCCCGCGTTCAGGCGGCGCTGGGCGAGCTGGCCCTGGGCGCAGGCAACGGCTGTCGCGCCCGCCAGCAGCAGCGCGGCGGGAAACGCGAGGGCGGGGCGCCAGCGCCCCGCCCGGGTGGGTTTGGACATGAACGGCTCCGTGTGGACGGGGTCGTTCGGGATTGTAGTGTCAGGATGCGGAGGTAATGTTCAGCGCCTGCTTGCCCTTGGGGCCCTGGATGATCTCGAAGGAGACCTTCTGGCCTTCCTTGAGCGTCTTGAAGCCGTTCATCTGGATCGACGAGAAGTGGGCGAACAGGTCTTCACCGCCGTCGTCCGGGGTGATGAATCCGAAACCCTTGGCGTCGTTGAACCATTTGACGGTTCCCGTCGATTTGGGATTGCCCCCCTGGACGGAGGCTGCGGTCGAATCTGACATGCGGACTGCCTCTTGAAGCTAGAGCGTTTGTGACGAAGGGCTGTCCCGGCGCGCCAGGCATCCTCCCCCCAAGTTCCGGGCGGTGTTAGAAAAATGTAACTTTCCCGGAGGTGCTTGATAATGCGCAGGTTTCCCATGCGGCGTCAAGTATGGAAACTCCGCATGCCAGCCCCGGCCGGGCGGCATTCGCGGCGCCGGTCGGGGCAGGGCCGCCGGCGCTGCCGGCAGCCCCCGGATTTCCCGGCGACGGCGCCGGCGATTTCCTTAAAATAGGCGTCATGAGCATCAACCAGGATTCCCACACCGATCTCGTCGTAGACCGCGCGCCCGCCCGCGTGGCGCCGCCGCCGCTGTACCAGGTGGTGCTGCTCAACGACGACTACACGCCCATGGAATTCGTGGTCAAGGTGCTGCAGAAGTTCTTCGGCAAGGGCCAGGAAGAGGCCACCCGCATCATGCTGCAGGTCCACCACGAGGGCCGCGGCGTGTGCGGCGTCTATCCGCGCGACATCGCGGCGTCCCGGATCGCCCAGGTCGGGCAGTACGCGCGCGCGCGCCAGCACCCCTTGCAATGCGTGATGGAGCCGGTCGACGGCTGATGCCCATGCCCCGGCGGACGGTCCGCCGGGCCCGTGCGGGCGGGCCGCGGCGGCGTCGCGCCGGCCCGCCGCCCCCGCCGGCCCGGAATCTGTCGCGCAGGGACCACTACCGGCGCGCCCGCGCGGCCCGGACAGCCAGTCCGGGCGCGCTTGCGCGGCGAATCGCTGGTGTTGTACGCCGAAGGGCATAGAATATGTCTTGTATCGGTGTCCGCCGCTTCGATGATTGACGGAGGAAGCGTGATTTCCCAGGAACTTGAAGTCAGCCTGCACATGGCGTTTGTCGAGGCCCGTTCGGCCCGGCACGAATTCATCACCGTCGAGCATCTCCTGCTGTCGCTGCTGGACAATGCCTCGGCGGTCGAAGTGCTGCGCGCCTGCGCGGCCAACATGGACGACCTGCGCCGCAACCTGCGCCAGTTCATCACCGAGAACACCCCGGTCATTCCCAGCGGGGCGGAAGTCGACACCCAGCCCACCCTGGGCTTCCAGCGCGTGATCCAGCGCGCCATCATGCACGTCTCGGCCGGCGGCACGGCCAAGAAGCCGGTCAGCGGCGCCAACGTGCTGGTGGCCATCTTCGGCGAGAAGGACTCCCACGCCGTCTACTACCTGCAGCAGCAGGGCGTGACGCGGCTGGACGTGGTCAATTACCTGTCGCACGGCATCACCAAGCAGAACCAGGTCGAGGCCAGCGCCCCTGTCAAGGAGCAGGCCGCCGCCGAGGAAACCTCCGACGGCCGCCAGTCGCCGCTGGACCAGTACGCGCAGGACCTCAACGCCGCCGCCCAGGCCGGCCGCATCGACCCGCTGATCGGCCGCGAGCAGGAAGTCGAGCGCGTCATCCAGGTGCTGTGCCGGCGCCGCAAGAACAACCCGCTGCTGGTCGGCGAGGCCGGCGTGGGCAAGACCGCCATCGCCGAGGGCCTGGCCTGGCGCATCACGCGCGGCGAAGTCCCCGAGGTCCTGGGCGACGCCCAGGTCTACGCGCTGGACATCGGCGCGCTGCTGGCCGGCACCAAGTACCGCGGCGACTTCGAGCAAAGGCTCAAGGCCGTGCTCAAGCAGCTGCGCGCCAACCCGCAGGCCATCCTCTTCATCGACGAGATCCACACGCTGATCGGCGCGGGCTCGGCCTCGGGCGGCACGCTGGACGCGTCCAACCTGCTCAAGCCGGCCCTGTCCTCGGGCCAGCTCAAGTGCATAGGGGCGACCACCTACAACGAGTTCCGCGGCGTGTTCGAGAAAGACACCGCGCTGTCGCGCCGCTTCCAGAAGATCGACGTGGCCGAGCCCAGCGTCGAGCAGACCGTGCAGATCCTGCGCGGCCTGAAGGCGCGCTTCGAGGCCCACCACGGCGTGCGCTATTCGTCGGCGGCGCTGACCGCGGCGGCCGAGCTGTCGGCGCGCCACATCAACGACCGCCACCTGCCCGACAAGGCCATCGACGTGATCGACGAGGCCGGCGCCGCCCAGCGCCTGCTGCCGCGCTCGCGCCAGAAGAAGCTGATCGGCAAGTCCGAGATCGAGTCCATCGTCTCCAAGATCGCGCGCATCCCGCCGCAGTCGGTCTCCAGCGACGACCGCAGCCGCCTGGCCACGCTCGAGCGCGACCTGACCACGGTGGTGTTCGGCCAGGAGCCGGCCATCCAGGCGCTGGCCGCGGCCATCAAGATGTCGCGCTCCGGCCTGGGCAAGCCCGACAAGCCCATCGGCGCCTTCCTGTTCTCGGGCCCCACCGGCGTGGGCAAGACCGAGGTCGCGCGCCAGCTGGCCTTCACGCTGGGCATCGAGCTGATCCGCTTCGACATGTCCGAATACATGGAGCGCCACGCCGTCTCGCGGCTGATCGGCGCGCCGCCGGGATACGTCGGCTTCGACCAGGGCGGGCTGCTCACCGAGGCCGTCACCAAGCAGCCGCACTGCGTGCTGCTGCTCGACGAGATCGAAAAAGCCCACCCGGACGTCTTCAACATCCTGCTGCAGGTGATGGACCACGGCACCCTGACCGACAACAACGGCAGGAAGGCCGACTTCCGCAACGTCATCATCATCATGACGACCAATGCGGGCGCCGAGGCGCTGAGCAAGCCGGGCATCGGCTTCGCCACCGAGCGCGCGACCGGCGACGAGATGGCCGAGATCCGCCGGATGTTCTCGCCGGAGTTCCGCAACCGCCTGGACGCCATCATCCCGTTCGCGCCGCTGACGACGGAAATCATCATGCGGGTGGTCGACAAGTTCCTCATGCAGCTCGAAGACCAGCTGCACGAGAAGCGCGTCGAGGCCGCCTTCACCGACGCCCTGCGCGATCACCTGGCCAAGGAAGGCTTCGATCCGGTCATGGGCGCGCGGCCCATGCAGCGCCTGATCCAGGACACCATCCGCCGGGCGCTGGCCGACGAACTGCTGTTCGGCAAGCTGGCCGACGGCGGCTCGGTCACGGTGGACGTGGACGAGGACGGCAAGGTCGTGCTCGCCTTCGGCGACAAGCCTGCCGCCGGCGCGCACGACAAGCCCAAGGGGCGGGAAGTCGCGCTGCTGGATTGATGCCTGGCGAGCCGACCGGGGAATTGATCGCCTGCGAGGACTGCGGCGCCGTCTATCGGCGCCGCGCGCTTGCGCACGGCGAGATCGCCAGCTGCACGCGCTGCAAGGCGGTGCTGTGGCGCCATTCGCGGCTGGGCCTGGGCGACTGGCTGGCCCTGGCGCTGGCCGCCTTGCTCGTCTTCGCCATCGCCAATGCCTATCCGGTCGCCGCCATGTCGGTGGGCGGCGCCGCGCGCAGCGCCACGCTGCTGGAGGCCGTGGCGGCCACCTGGCGGCAGGGCTACGCGCTGGTGGCGCTGATGAGCGGCCTGTCGGCCTTCGCGCTGCCGCTCGCGCATCTGCTCGTGCTGCTGTGGATACTTGTTCCCCTGGCCGCGGGGCGCCGGCCGGCCGGCTTCGCGCCGGCCACGCGCCTGCTGGAATGGCTGCGGCCCTGGTGCATGGTCCCCGTCTTCCTGCTGGGCGTGGTGGTGGCGGTGGTCAAGCTGGCCGACATGGCGGCGGTGACGCCCGGCGCCGGCCTGGCGGCCTTTGCCGCGCTGATGGTCCTGCTGACCGTGCTGGGCCGGCTCGACGCCCATGCGCTGTGGCGCCACGCCGAGCAGGCGGGGGTCGTCGCCGCCCGGATCGCACCGGCCGCTCCAAGCCATCACGCTGCCGGCGGCGCGGCAGCGGCAGCGGCTGCGGCTGCGCACGGCGCGCCGCAGGCCGATGGCGGCAGCGACTTGCGCCCGCAGGAACTGGCCGGCTGCCACGCCTGCGGCCTGGTGCAGGCTGCGCCCGCCGCAGGAGCGCACGCGCACTGCGGCCGTTGCGGCGCCGTCCTGCACGCGCGCAAGCCCGATCACCTGGCGCGCACCTGGGCGCTGCTGGCCGCGGCCGCCATTCTCTACCTGCCGGCCAACCTCTATCCGGTCATGACCACGCGCGGCGTGACCGGCTCGAGCAGCCACACCATCCTGGGCGGGGTGGTCGAGCTCTGGACCTATGGCTCCTGGGATATCGCGCTGATCGTCTTCGTGGCCAGCGTGATGGTGCCGCTGACCAAGCTGCTGGCGCTGGCGCTGCTGGCCTGGACCACGCAGCGCGGCGGCGGCGCGAGCCTGGTGGCGCGCACGCGCATGTACCGCATGGTGGAGTTCGTCGGCCAATGGTCGATGCTGGACGTCTACGTGGTCGTGCTGCTGTCGGCGCTGGCCGATTTCGGCGGGCTGATGCGGATCACCGCCGGCGTGGGCGCGGCCGCCTTCGGCATGGTGGTCATCCTGACCATGCTGGCGGCCATGAGCTTCGACCCCCGGGCGGCATGGGATAATCCCGGGCCGCAGCCTATTCCAGAACCCGCGCGCGGCCTGCCGCCCGCGCCAGCCAGGCAAGCCCCAGGATGACAGAACCGCAGGCGCCGGACCCTTCCTCGCCGTCCGGCGCATCCCCCTCGTCGCACAGCGCGCCGCAAGGCCGGGCGCAGCAGCAGGGCCCGTCGCCGTCCGGCGGGGTTCCACCCAGCCCGCCGCCGCCCACGGTCGCCCGCAGGCGGCGCGTATCCTGGATATGGATCGTGCCCATCGTCGCCGCGCTGGCCGGCCTGTCCATGGTGGTGCGCACCTGGATGCACGCGGGCCCGCGCATCACCATCAGCTTCGAGACGGCCGAAGGCCTGGAAGTGGGCACGACCCAGCTGCGCTACAAGGACGTGGTGGTCGGCACGGTCAGCGGCATCCGCCTGACCGAGGACCGCTCCCAGGTGCAGGTGCAGGCCGACCTGATCGGCGATGCGCAAAGCCTGGCCCAGGAGGGCACGCGCTTCTGGGTGGTGCGCCCGCGCCTGGGCGTGAGCGGCGTGTCCGGCCTGGGCACGCTGCTGTCGGGCGCCTACATCGGCGTGGACGCCGGGCCGCCCGACAAGCAGGCGGCCGCCCGCACCGAATTCGTCGGTCTGGAAAGCCCGCCCGAGGTGACCAGCGACCGGCCCGGCACGCGCTATACGCTCAAGACCGCCGACCTGGGTTCGCTGGACGTGGGCTCGCCCGTCTACTACCGGCGCATCCCGGTGGGCCGCGTGATCGGCTACCAGCTCGATCCCGACGGCCGCGCGGTCAGCGTGCAGATCTTCGTCGACGCGCCGGCTAATCGCTTCGTCACCGCGCGCACGCGCTTCTGGAACGCCAGCGGCGTGGACATGTCGGTCAACGCCAACGGGGTCAACCTGCGCACGCAGTCGCTGGTGTCGGTGCTGGCCGGCGGCATCGCCTTCGACCCGCTGACCGGCCCGGCCGGCGAGGCCGCGCAGGCGCCCGAGCAGCACGTCTTCAAGCTCTACGCCGGCGAGGCCGCTGCGCGCGCCGAGCCCGAGGGCCGCGCCGCGCCCATACGCATGCGCTTCGACCAGTCGGTGCGCGGCCTGAGCGTGGGCGCGTCGGTCGATTTCCGCGGCCTGGACCTAGGCTCGGTCACGGCGATGCAGATGGGCTTCGACACGAAGCGCCAGCGCTTCTATACCCTGGTCGATGCCGACATCTTCCCCGAGCGGCTGGGGCCGGCCTACGAGCAGCTGCTGGCGCTGGCGCCCGACGGCAAGGGCGAGAACCTGCTCAAGCCCATGGTGGACAACGGCCTGCGCGCGCAGCTGCGCAGCGGCAACCTGCTGACCGGCCAGCTCTACGTGGCGCTGGACTTCTTCCCGGGCGCGGCGCCCGTCAAGGACTTCCAGCCCCAGGTCTCGCCCGCGGCCATCCCGACCATCCCGGGCGATTTCGACCAGCTGCAGCAGCAGGTCTCGTCCATCGTCGGCAAGCTGGAGAAAGTGCCCTTCGACGAGATCGGCACCGAGATGCGCAACACCCTGGCCAATATGTCGCGCATGTTGGCGCGCATCGACCGCGAGCTGACGCCCGAGGCGCGCGACACGCTGCGCCAGGCGCGCCAGTCGCTGGACCGGGTCGACGGCATGCTGGGCTCGGGCTCGTCGCTGCCGGCCAGCCTGGAGCGGGCGCTGCAGGAGCTGGAGCGCGCGGCGCGCTCGTTGCGCGTGCTGTCCGATGGGCTGCAGACCCATCCGGAATCGCTGCTGCGCGGCCGCTCGCGCGACGCCGACCCCTACGGAGGACCTTGATGATGCGCCGTCTTGCCGCCTTGCTGGCCGCGCCCGCGATCCTGGCGGGCTGCGCGTCGCCGCCGGCCAATTACTACACGCTGCTGGCGCCGGCCGCGGCGCAGGCTGCATCCGCGGGCGGGGACGGCGGCGCCGGCCCGGCGGCCGGGGGCGGGCAGGGCGCCAGGGCGGGAGCAGGACAGGGCGCGCGGCCTGAAGCCGGCCCGGCTGCGCTGGCCGTCCAGGTGCTTCCCATCGCGGTTCCGGCGGAACTGGACCTGCCGCAGATCGTGGTGCGCTCCGGCCAGGGCCGGGTGGTGCCGCTCAACGGCGAGCGCTGGGCCGGCCCGCTGGGCGACCAGGTGCGCGCCGCGCTCGCCGACGGCCTGGCCGGCGCCCTGCGCGTGCCCGTGACGCAGGCGGCCATGCCGGCGGGCGGGGCCGCGCTGTGGCGCGTGCAGGTGGAGGTGCGCCGCTTCGATTCCGAGCCGGGCGCGCAGGCGCGCCTGGAGGCCGTCTGGCGGGCCGCGCCCGCGCAGGGCGGCTCGGCGGCGGCCGACGCCGCGCCGCTGTGCGAGGCGCGCTACGTGCAAGCCGTGGGCCCGGGCATCCCGGACCTGGTGGAAGGCCACCAGCGCAATCTCGCCCGCCTGTCGCAGGCGATCGCGTCGGCCATCGGCGCGGCGGCGCAGGGGGGCGGCGTGCAGTGTCCCTGAGGGATCGGTTGCGCCGATGCTGAAAAGGTGCAACCAGGGTTTCCCCTAACGGGAAATCGGGTTGCACTTGTCTATATAATCGCCCCCGTTATTTCATCCGGATGACGGCAGGCCATGGCTAGCACTACCCTGGGGCTCAAGGTCGACGAGACGCTGCGCGCGCGCCTGCGCAGCGCGGCCGACAAGCTGGGACGCACGCCCCACTGGTTCATCAAGCAGGCTGTCCTGTCCTATCTGGACCAGGTCGAGCGCGGCCGCATCCCGGCCGAGCTGTCGCACCTGGCCGGCACCGAGGTGCAACCCGACGACGCCGCCGCTGCCCCCGAGGCCGCGCCCCAGCCCTTCCTGGAGTTCGCCCAGTCGGTGGCGCCGCAGTCGGTGCTGCGCGCGGCCATCACCGCGGCCTACCGCCGCCCCGAGCCGGAATGCGTGCCGCTGCTGGTCGGCCAGGCCCGCACCCCGCACAGCGAGAAGGTCCACGCCCTGGCCGTCAGGCTGGTCGACGCCCTGCGCGGCAAGCGCCGCGGCGGCGGGGTGGAGGGGCTGGTGCAGGAATTTTCCCTGTCCAGCCAGGAAGGCGTGGCGCTCATGTGCCTGGCCGAGGCGCTGCTGCGCATTCCCGACCGCGCCACGCGCGACGCGCTGATCCGCGACAAGATCAGCCGCGGCGACTGGCAGTCGCACGTGGGCCAGTCGCGCTCGGTCTTCGTCAACGCCGCCACCTGGGGGCTGGTGCTGACCGGCAAGCTGGTGGCCACCAGCAGCGAGCAGTCGCTGTCGCGCGCGCTGACCCGGCTGATCGGCAAGGGCGGCGAGCCGCTGATCCGCAAGGGCGTGGACATCGCCATGCGCATGATGGGCGAGCAGTTCGTCACCGGCGAGACGATCTCGGAAGCGCTGGCCAACAGCCGCCGCTACGAGTCGCGGGGCTTTCGCTATTCCTACGACATGCTGGGCGAGGCGGCCACCACCGAGGAGGACGCGCGCCGCTACCACGACTCCTACGTGCAGGCCATCCACGCCATCGGCAAGGCCTCCAACGGCCGCGGCATCTACGAGGGCCCGGGCATCTCGATCAAGCTGTCGGCCCTGCACCCGCGCTACGCACGCGCCCAGCAGGAGCGGGTCATGGCCGAGCTGCTGCCGCGCGTGCGCGAGCTGGCGCGGCTGGCGCGCGGCTACGACATCGGCCTGAACATCGACGCCGAGGAGGCCGACCGCCTGGAGATCTCCCTGGACCTGCTAGAAGCCCTGTGCTTCGACCCGGAGCTGGAAGGCTGGAACGGCATCGGCTTCGTCGTGCAGGCCTACCAGAAGCGCGCGCCCTACGTGCTGGACTTCGTCATCGACCTGGCCCGGCGCAGCCGCCACCGCATCATGGTGCGGCTGGTCAAGGGCGCCTACTGGGACAGCGAGATCAAGCGCGCCCAGGTCGACGGCCTGGAGGGCTATCCGGTCTACACCCGCAAGGTCTACACCGACGTGTCCTACCTGGCCTGCGCGCGCAAGCTGCTGGCCGCGCCCGAGGCCGTGTTCCCGCAGTTCGCCACGCACAACGCGCACACGCTGGCGGCCGTCTACCACATGGCCGGGCAGAACTACTACCCCGGCCAATACGAATTCCAATGCCTGCACGGCATGGGCGAGGCGCTCTACGAGGAAGTCACCGGCCCGCTGGCCGAGGGCAAGCTCAACCGCCCCTGCCGCATCTACGCGCCGGTGGGCACGCACGAGACGCTGCTGGCCTACCTGGTGCGCCGCCTGCTGGAAAACGGCGCAAACACGTCCTTCGTCAACCTGATCGGCGATCCGGGCGTCAAGGCCGAGGACCTGGTCGGCGACCCGGTGGAGGCGGCCGCGCGCATCGTGCCGCCGGGCGCGCCGCACGAGCGCATTCCGCTGCCTCGCGAGCTCTACCGCGCGGCCGGCGAGGCGCGCGGCAACTCGGCCGGGCTGGACCTGAGCAACGAGCACCGCCTGGCCTCGCTGGCCTCGGCGCTGCTGGCGGGCACGGCCACGCCCTGGCGGGCCGGGCCCATGGTGGACGGGCAGGACGGCGGGCAGGACCCGGAGCGCGCCCGGCCGGTGCGCAACCCGGCCGACCGGCGCGACGTGGTCGGCCAGGTGGTCGAGGCCGACGACGCCGACGTGCAGGCGGCGCTGGCCGCGGCCGTGCGCGCCGCGCCCATCTGGCAGGCCACGCCGGTGTCCGAGCGCGCCCAGTGCCTGCGGCGCGCGGCGCGCATGCTGGAAGAGCAGATGCAGCCGCTGCTGGGCCTGATCGTGCGCGAGGCGGGCAAGTCGCTGGCCAACGCCGTGTCCGAAGTGCGCGAGGCGGTCGATTTCCTGCGCTACTACGCCATGCAGATCGAGCGCGATTTCTCCAACGACACGCACCGGCCGCTCGGGCCGGTGCTGTGCATCAGCCCCTGGAACTTCCCGCTGGCCATCTTCACCGGCCAGGTGGCCGCCGCGCTGGCCGCGGGCAACACCGTGCTGGCCAAGCCGGCCGAGCAGACGCCGCTGATCGCCGCCCAGGCCGTGGCCATCCTGCACGCGGCCGGCGTGCCGCGCGGCGCGGTGCAACTGCTGCCCGGCCGCGGCGAGACCGTGGGCGCGGCGCTCGCGGCCGACGCGCGCGTGCGCGGCGTGATGTTCACCGGCTCGACCGACGTCGCCCGCCTGATCGCCCGCCAGCTGGCCGAGCGCCTGGACGACGAGGGCCACGTCATCCCGCTGATCGCCGAGACCGGCGGGCAGAACGCCATGGTGGTCGATTCCTCGGCGCTGCCCGAGCAGGTCGTGTTCGACGTGCTGGCCTCGGCCTTCGACTCGGCCGGCCAGCGCTGCTCGGCGCTGCGCGTGCTGTGCCTGCAGGAGGAAGTCGCCGACCGCATGCTGCACATGCTGCGCGGGGCCATGCGCGAGTTGTCGGTGGGCAACCCGGACCGGCTCTGCACCGACGTCGGCCCGGTCATCGACGAGGATGCGCGCGCCGGCATCGAGCGCCACGTCGCCGCGATGCGCGCGGCCGGCCATGCGGTCGAGCAGCTGCCGCTGCCGGCGGACTGCCGCCACGGCACCTTCGTCGCGCCCACCCTGATCGAGATCGACGACCTGGCCGAGCTGGAGCGGGAAGTGTTCGGCCCGGTGCTGCACGTGCTGCGCTACCGCCGCGACCAGCTCGACGCGCTGATCGACGCGGTCAACGCCACCGGCTACGGGCTGACCTTCGGCGTGCACACGCGCATCGACGAGACCATCGGCCGCGTGGCCGAGCGCGTGCACGCGGGCAACATCTACGTCAACCGCAACGTGATCGGCGCCGTGGTGGGCGTGCAGCCCTTCGGCGGCGAGGGCCTGTCGGGCACCGGACCGAAGGCGGGCGGGCCTCTCTACCTGCTGCGCCTGCTGGCCAAGCGCCCGGCCGGGCTGCCGCCGGTGCCGGGGCTGCCGGCCGCGGCGCCCTGGACGGTGGCGCTGCCCGGCCCCACGGGCGAATCCAACACCTGGAGCCTGGTGCCGCGCGGCACGGTGCTGTGCGTGGCCGCCAGCGCGGCCGGCGCCAAGGCGCAGTGGGCCGCGGTGCAGGCCAGCGGCAACCGCGCGCTGTTCCTGGACGGCCCGGCGGCGCGCGAATTCGTGGCCGGCCTGCCCGAGGCGCAGCGCGGGCGCGCGGCCCTGGCCGGCGAACAGGCCATCGACGAAACCGGCTATCAAGCGGTACTGTTCGAGGGCGACGGCGACGCGCTGCTGGCGCTGAACCGCCGCGTGGCAGCCCGGCCGGGCCCGCTGGCCGGGGTGCAGGGCCTGAGCGGCCATGCGCTGCAGGCCGGGCAGGAATACGTGGTCGAGCGCCTGCTCGCGGAGCGCTCGATCAGCGTGAACACCGCGGCGGCCGGCGGCAACGCCAGCCTGATGACGATAGGGTAGGGGCGGGTCCGCCGCCCGGCCCGCCGTCGGCGGGCGCAGGATTTCGCAGTACGCGGATTTGCAGTCAGTACGCGCCACGAGCGCACTTTCCACCAGGCCCGATGCGGGCCCCCGAGACAAAAGCACAGGGAGCAAGAGACCCATGAAATCCGACAGGAAACTGCAACACCTGGCCGCCGCCTGCGCGGCCGCCCTGGGCCTGGCCGCGGGCGCGGCGCACGCCGAGGACATCCGCTTCGGCTTCGCCGCGCCGCTGACCGGCCCGCAGTCCCACTACGGCGAGGACATGCAGAACGGCCTGACCCTGGCGCTGGAAGAGGCCAACAAGCAGGGCATCGAGATCGACGGCGAGAAGGCCAACTTCGTGCTGGTCTCCAAGGACGACCAGGCCGACCCGCGCGTGGCCGTGCAGGTCGCCCAGCAACTGGTCGACGAGGGCGTGGACGGCATCCTGGGCCACTTCAATTCCGGCACCACCATCCCCGCCTCGCGCGTCTACAACGACGCCGGCCTGCCGCAGATCGCCATGGCGACCTCGCCCGAATACACCGACCAGGGCTACGACACCACCTTCCGCATGATGACCAGCGACACCCAGCAGGGCGCCGCGGTCGGCAAGTTCATGGTGGAAGACCTGGGCGCGAAGAAGATCGCCCTGATCGACGACCGCACCGCCTACGGCCAGGGCCTGGCCGACGAGGTGGAGAAAGCCGTCAAGGCCGCCGGCGGCGAGATCGTGCGGCGCGAATACACCACCGACAAGTCCAACGACTTCACCTCCATCCTGACCAACATCCGCGGCGCGGCGCCGGACGCCGTGTTCTTCGGCGGCGTGGACGCGCAGTCCGGGCCCATGAAGCGCCAGCTCGCCACGCTGGGCGTGAAGGCGCCGCTGGTCTCGGGCGAGATGACCCGCAGCGACACCTTCATCAAGCTGGCCGGCGACGCGGCAGAAGGCACCTATGCGTCGCTGGCCGGCGTGCCGCTGGCGCAGATGGCCGCGGGCAAGGACTTCGAGGCGGCCTACCAGGCCCGCTTCAAGAAGGCTCCCGGCGTCTATGCGCCCTACGCCTACGACGGCGCCTGGAACATGATCGCCGCCATCCGCAAGGCCGATTCCGCCGCGCCCGAGGACTACCTGCCCGAGCTGGCCAGGCTGGAGCGCAAGGGCGCCACCAGCGAGCACATCGCCTACGACGACAAGGGCGACCTGAAGGAGATCGCCGTGACGATCTACCAGGTGAAGGGCGGCAAGTGGGAAATGGTCAAGACCATGGTCAGCCAAGCTGATTAATAGACCCACCCCCGAAGCGCTGCGCGCATCCACCTCGCGGCTTGCAAGCCGCTCGGATTCGCCAGGCGCAGTACAGTCCTCAAGGACTGTACTGCGTCCGGGCTCATCCCCCTCAAGGGGGCGACGCGGGCGGACCGGCGAAGCCGGCTCCGCGGCGTCCCCGATCGAGCCGCATCTGCTTAATGCATGGCGAGTGGCGCGTGGCTGCAGGGAGATTCAATGGAACTGTTCGTACAACAATTGATAAACGGGATCACGCTGGGCAGCGTGTACGCCCTGGTCGCGCTGGGCTACACCATGGTCTACGGCATCATCGGCCTGATCAACTTCGCCCATGGCGACGTGGTCATGATAGGCGCGATGGCCGCGACCA
>Ga0182738_1001211_pt1 | contig 32936 bp, 24 predicted proteins | sample eDN5th30CBELigMG_FD_128876 | JGI IMG/M metagenome (GOLD analysis project Ga0182738, IMG submission 128876) | Enriched Miracle-Growth compost microbial communities from Emeryville, California, USA - eDNA 5th pass 30_C BE-Lig MG (version 2)... ...
AAACTGTTTCCTTGATCAGGTAAAAGTTTTTAAACAGAAAAAAGGATAGAAAAAAATTATAAGGAAAAATCAAAGCTAAATCATTCCCTGAAAAAGAATCTTTTTAAACTCTAAACAACAATAAGATAAAAATTCAATTGAATCTCTCAAGTTCTGATTTTCTGAAAATAATCTATTATTCGAAAGAAGTTTCTTCAGTTATTACAACAACAACTGTGCTTCAGAAATTTGTGATGTGTATTACATAGGGAATTCTTCTTTTATTTCCAAGTTTAAAAATAAAAAGCAAAGAAATCGAAATTTTTTTAAAAGTTTTTCCAAGGGTAAAATTTTTCAGGGAGCCTGTGCCAAGATTTTTTCAAGTTGATCACCTGAGAGATAGGTAATTTGCTAATTAGGTGTCTTGGTTTGAAGGACATCTTAAAAAACCCCCTCGATCAAATTTATTAATTTATTCCCGGACTTTTTATATCTTTGCGGGAACTGAGTCTCAGACGACCCTTGAAAACTCCCAAAGCCTTTTAAACCCTTCAGACTCTCTTTGTCCTCTCTAACAAGGATATAATCTTCTTGCATATGAAGGCTCTGTGAGAAGTTTGAAATCTCATAAAAATAAATACAAAAAGAAAAATTCGAATTTTCAAACCAACTAGCAAAAATCAATACCTAAACTTTATTTCAAACAATTTTGACTCCGTCCTCCCTTAAAACTCTTCTAGTATTTTGCTTGATTGTTTTTTTTTAGGTTTAGTTTCAAGAGCTCTCATATGTGAGAATCAAAAACACCCCAAAAATCTGAAATGAAAACCTTTCTTTAATTTGTTATATCTAAAATTCAAAATTTTTTCCCTGATTTTTTTTTAATTCAGCTTCCTGTTTTAAATTTATCCAGAATCATTTCTATTTTCTTCATTCTAAGTGAAACTTTCCCTCTCAAGTCAAGTCAAGTCCAATTTTTTTATCCTCAGTTTTGACATGAAAAAGGCCCAAATTATGAAAACGAATTTCGGCTTCATCTTAGGTAAAATTTTTTTTTAAACATTTAAAAGAACTTTCAAGATCAAACTAAACTTTTATTCTTCTCTTTGCAGAATTCTTGGCTCCACTTCTTCGAGGAATCCTTTAAAAATCCTTTTTTCTATACTAAACTCCTTAAATTCCAAATTCATTCGATTTCTCAATATCTTGAAATCTATTGGCTTTTAATTTTAAAAAAGGTATATGTAATCAAACAAACTTCTTCTCTCCGAAATTATTCTAACCTCTCACTTTGGCAGAAACTTCTCTCAATGCATCCCTTCAAGGGAGATCTCAAACAGAAGTGCCTTGTATCTAAACGAAAAAGGCCTCAAATTACCGCAAGAATTTTTCTAAAAAGCTATTTTTATATAATTACCTCAGCGCCATTTAATTAATTTGGCCACTCACTGCACGAGTCACAAAATCACTTCAGCATAGAATATCCATGTTCCTTCTTCCCTCATAGACACTACTCATGCTTCTTAACATCAGAGTATCCCAATCTCCTCGAATCCTTCCAGAAAAGTCAATAGTTTTAGGAGAGATAATTGCCTGCAAATATTACAGAATGTGCGGTCATAATTCTTCCGCGTTGACCCAATGGTAAATACCTCGTTTTCCTTCTTATTCAAGGGGAAACTCTAAAAGTCGAATTCCAAGGACAAGTCTAGTCCTAATATCTCCCACATTATTCAATTTCAAAAAAATCATGATGAATGAAGTCTTGGATTTTTTCTGAATTTCTAAAGTATTTCTCATTCAAATTTCAAGTCAAAAAATCAATGGAAAAGCCAAAGTAAACATGAGAGAGAATTATTTTTAAACTTTTGTTGAGTCATAAAAAAGAAAGGAGGAAAACATTTTTGAATGGATTTTCCAGCTTTTTAATTAAAATCAATTAAGCAGTATAGCGCTTAAAAGGATATATATGGACTTACAAATAAGTAGTCTGAATTCATAACTTTATTTTCGTTTTTGTGCAATATATAGAATCATCCCTGTCGGGACGATTTTTGATATATTATAATATATAGATAATACCTTTTTTGTTTCTGTTTTCCAGAGTTTACTCTAAAATTTTCTTTATTATACAAAATCCCTAGTCTATAAGTTTTTTGCAATAAAATTCAAACCATCATCCCAAAAGGACTCCAAAATTACCACTTTTGTTTAAAAGTCTTCATCATCACTTCCCATTGATGATTTTTCGTCATCCATACTTTCTTCATTCATGGATTCTTCCTTTTTCTTGTCCTTTGAATTTTCATCGGCTTTGGGTTGCTTCTTTGGTCTTCCGTTATTTTTTCTTCCATCGCCTTCTTTTTCCTTCTTCTTTACGGGATCACTGCCGAACTTTTCTTCGAGCAATTCTCTGATTTCGTTTTCGGTGATCTTGTTGGGATCAGGGAAAATGCCTTCTTCAGCGAGCATGCCAAATGCTTGGGATTTTGTCACGAATCTTCCTTTGAATCTCAAACGACTGTCAGCCACTCTCTTTCTGCAGTCGTAGTTTATTCTTTTACACCAAGTTCTGTTCTTTCTCTTTTCAAAGTACTTCTCAACCTTGGCTCTTCTTTCTTCAACAGTAAGAGGTCCAATCTTTTTAGTAATGGAAGATTGGATATTGTTGAAAATCTTGGAGCTGTTGAGCATTTCTTCAACTTCAGCGGGCAGTCCGAGACCAGCGACCAAGTCACTTAGGCTGCTGGGAGGCTTGCCGTGGAAAAATGTTGACAAAATGTCAGAAGATTTGGATCTCATGAGAGCAGGATTGTTCTCAATTTTAACGTCAGAAGGCTCGAGTTGCTTTTCAGTGGATGTGGTTTGTTTTTCTTCGACCTTGGTGTTGTCAATAGGGGAATCTGCAGCCTTGGTTCCTTTAGAGGTTTGCTTCTTGATTCTGAGCTTTGCGGGGGAGCTTGCCTCTTTGGACTCTGGAAGCTTGGTGATTTTCAAGCTTAAAGAGTTGCCCTTAGGAGTGATGGAATAAGTTGCGTTCTTGTCTAAAAATAATCGGTTAATTAAAAGCTGACAAGATGAAAAAAATTTTACTCTCACTCTTTGATTTCTTGAGTTTGGGGGTTTTGGACAATTTGCTCTTTTTATTGACTTCCTCAACAATCACTTTATTGTTGTTGGTTCTTCTCTTCTTCTTGAGAGCAGGTTGGTCGTCTCTGTCATATTGACTGTCAGCGCTCAAGGGATTCTCAATGGAGTTTTCTCCATCGGATTCTTGGTTTGAGAGTTGAAGAGTAGACTCGTCAGCTCCATTTTCTTCAGAAGTTCCATGAGTGTGGGTCTCATGCTCATCCTTCTCGGCTTCTTCGTAGTTCTCCTTCACAAAAATGTCAGAGTCTTTAGCTCTCGGGATGTTTTGGAAGTCGTACATGGTGGGAACGTGGTCTTGATGACCTCCTGAAAGGGGATTAGTCTCACAGGATTTTCAAAGGAAATTCTTACCTTGGAAGTTAGGGTCGTACTCACTCTTGATGTTGTGTTGTAAGTTGTCAGCTTCTTGCATAAAGTTGTTGTCGTTTCCAGGCTAAAACAGGGTAAGGGACATGAACAAAGAGAAAAGACTTACGTTATGGAAGAATTTCAAGAAGTCGAGATTCATTCCGAAGAAGTCTTCACTTCCTCTTCTTTCTTTACTGAGGTTGAAGCTTGGGCCTCTAGATCTACTGATTTGGTAGGAGTCAAGGCCAAAGTCAACACGGAGTCTGTCGCTAGCAGTGGGCTCCAACATAATGTCTAGTTGAGGCTGGTTGCCTTGACCGTGGTAGAAGTGGGTATTGGATTCTTGATGTTCAACTTTAAGATTGTCAGCAGAGTCAAGAGCAAAGTCGTCATCCTTGCCCATAGGGAGGAAGCTGCTACGGTCAAAGATGGCAAGGCCAGGTTTCATAGCCTGAGCAGAAGTTATGATGGGGCTAAGGAAAGCCTCAAGGCGTTCTTTATTGAATTGTCTTGCGCCTTGGAAGGATGTTGATGGGGTCAGGAAGGTGGTTGTGAACTTCTCGGCATCAAAGGGCCATTGAGGTGCTTGAAAATCTTCCATTGTAGCAAAGGTCAGATATAATTTAATCTTTATTTTTATATAATATATAGATATGCCTTAACCAATTTTGCAAATTTTAATCTCACGAATTATTTTTCAGCATTATTTTGGCCATGCCACCTCTCATAACACCCAATCTTACGTCCAACTTAAACCTCCTTTCGTCGTTTTCCCACTGTAAAGTCACTCCTTGGGCTGTCTCTTTCCACTTTCGTTACCCAAAAAAAAATGAGTTTACCTCTCCAGTTGCCCGCTTGGCGTTTTCTGGAATTTTTTAGGACAGAGTTCAAAAGTCTCAAGACAAACTTGAGAGATTCTTCAAGACATTTAAACCATCAAATCAATAGATCGGGAAACCTGTTAGAAATATTCAATCACATCCAATAATATCAGCATTTATAAGATTAAGCTTTTTATAAATTAAGAAGGAACATTCCAAACATTTTTGAAACTCTTTTCAAACCCCATTTTCCGCATCATCAAACTGATTTTCATAAAACTTGAAGCCTCAAGGAGTCTGCAGATCGCCCTACTATCATTAGAAATCAAAGCTCAACTAAAAACCATCAAAATATTGATTTTCATAAAGAAATGTTTTATTTGATGCTATTTTTAAAATTTTTAATTCGGTCAATGACGAATTATTGATCAAAGTTTTTTCTGCCTGGAAAATTTTGAACATATCTTTTCTTAGTTTTGATAATCCAAACCCTTTTTCTTTCCTTTATTTTCCCCTCTTTCCCCTTTTTGCACTCTTCTCCGCCTTGCTTAATTAGAAATAGCGCCTAACTTTCTCTAAGTTTCATATCAGGTTGAACTAGAGCCTTTTTACCGCCACCTTTAGCTTAATCTCCATATATTCTTTTTAAAACATGCTTAGTTAGTCTTTATCCAGGGGATTATCGCTTCCTTCTTACAGACAAGTCTCTTTTGAGCCAAGAAATACCAAAGTTAGGCCGTTAAGAGGTTTAAAATTCATATTGGAGCAAATTCATCTTTAGATTTCATAAATTCATCAAAACCCATCTCCTTTCTCGCCATCCTTCGAAAATCTCGACACTAAGCCCTTATTCAAACCTTTCAACTATCAAGCCTCGGCCTCTTAGGGTGGACAGAAAGGGTTCTCAACAATAAAATAAACATTTCTCAAGGGTTGACAGAAGAAAAGGCGAAATTATGAGAGTTTTTTTCGAAGGATCAAGGTAAACCAACCTTGAGAAAACTTTTACTTGACCAACTATTTGTTGATTTAGTTAAAGTTTAACACTGATTGTAACGGTCATTCTAGAAAATAATAAAAAGAAAGCTAATAGCAAATTTTTATTTCTTGATATAAACAATCCTTCCTCATCCTCTCTCATGTTATTTTTAAAGATCTTCACATCTTCTTATGATCCATCTCATCAAGAAATCACAGACGGAAATGTTAATCTCACGGGATTTGGATCGGATTAAAGCAAGATATTAGTTTTGCCTAATATAACAGTATAAGATCAGGTTAAAAAAATTTTTCCTGCTAACAGTCACAATCTATCATTCGAAAAAACTCATTCTAATCTACAACCACTGTCCCTGCGGACTAACCTTGAGAGTTTGTCAATAAATCAAACGAAAAAAAAACCAGTTTTTGGGGTGAGAATCTACAGGCAAAAAGGGAGAGAGGTGATTGGTTCCTTTGTGTTTAATTCAGCCTCTAAGATTCTATCAATATTTTCCCAACAAGTTTTCCAAAAGCCTTCAATTTTTAGAAGCTCCCTTGACGTCACTAGAGTTTTTATAAAGAACCAAATGTCCCATCCACCAAAAAAAGTCCCTATTAGACTTCACTGGACTTTTATAAATTTAAGCCCTTTCGAGAACTCTTCAGTACAGGTTTAAAAACTCGAGGGAAACCATGCCCCTTTTCGTTAGTCTCTTCTCATATAAGACCTTTGGCACCCAAGGAGCCCAATAAAGACCCCGAAAGCATCCTTTATCGGATGACCGTTGTAAATTTTGTTCGAACAATCCAGATAAAAAATAAAATTCATAAACTCATCCCAAAAAAAGAGTAAATGTGTTTTCAAGTGAAGAAAAAACCAATCACAGTGAGTTTCAAGGTTGAAAACAGTCGACAACAGCAGTCCCACCAAGAAGAAGAAACCTGGATTTTGCAAGGCTAACATTATTGAGGTTTTAATAATTAGAAGCAAGTAAAATAGCTTTTCGAAAAGAGTGGTTTTTAAGTCAATTAAATCAGCCTATAATTTTACAGCTTGAATGGTTTAACTGAAATGTTTCGAATCCTGAATTAAAGTGTTGGCAGAAAACAAATTACGTACTTGTCCAAAAATCCCAGGTCAGCCTCTATTAAAAACCTCCCCTTAAACCTTCAGACTCATTTCTTTTTCAAGGAACAAGTCTTTCCAATCATAACACGCAAATGTTGGTTACGAAAATGAAAAAGTTGCGACGAAAAATATTCAAATTCTTTTTTATTAAATTCTCGAAGAAATTTGATTTTTTTCCCATTCGAGGGCTGGGAATTTTGCGCAATGTTTGATCAATATAATTTCATATGGTTCTTGTCTCTCGAAAAATTAGTTTAACCAAGCTAAATCCATTTGAAAATAATGCTATCTTTGTTGGTTTCATTTTTTTTTAAATTTGAAAAAAAGTCCTTTTTCAATGATGAGAAAAACAACCCTCATCATTTGAACAAAACCCAGTGTCCTCCTTATGAACGTAACATCAATTCTCGTTGAGACTTAATTAAAGTAGGCAAAATCACTGCAGTACACAGAGAGTGATTCTGTGACTCGTTCTGAGATTGAATCTGCATCACACGTTTCACAACAGTTGATCAAAAGTATAAATATAGGCAAAGGATCAAATGTTTTCAGATTAATCAAGATAGCTTTTCTCAAGGTTTTAGATTCGTTCCATTAAAAATTTAATTCGTATCTCCAGTAATTTCCAACGATTTTGGCTGATTCGTTGCTTAAGAATAAAAACTTTTCAATCAGTATGCCAATTTCTATAACGATTAATGAAAGTTCGTTAACAAATAAATAGCTTTATGAAACATTAATCCCCTAAAACCTTCTAATGGGGCTTTCTACTCCTCCTTCTTAAACCCTAATCCCACTCTTCTTCCAGTTTTATTAAATTTCTCCTTTGTCCTTGAGACAAATCAATCATCAAATATTTTGTTCAAAAGTGTCTTTGGTGAAGATTGTCTGCTCATCAACTTTCCAACTGACAACCAAAAATCATTTGGGTAACATTTTTTTAGGACGTACCAAAAATCTAGACAACTGCTATTCTGTCTCTGGCTTTTTTATTTACCTTGAAAAACAACCCGTGTTTTCCTTTGCCTGATTTTACGATAAAAGACCTTATTAATATAAATACGTGCAAATAAAACTTGTCAATAGAAATAAAGGGTGTCTTTAATGCTTCGAAGACGCAATCTGCGTGGATAAATAAAAGAGCCATGGATTTTCCTTTGACATAAAATATTTTTTGAATCTGTGCATCACAATCATGGGAATTAAAATAGCTTTTCAATTATGAAATTTAAACATTTCGAAGATCGCGAAAAGACCACTTTAAGCCTTTATTCTCGATTATAACTACCTTATGATTTCCATTTATCCTTCCCGTTCAAGGCCAAATCTCAAAAATTTCATCTGATCAAAGATAAACAGCCAACGTGGAAAAACTGTCCTTGCCAGCTCTTTGAACAATTTCGCAGGCAATCAAATTCAAAGCGAGTTTGATTAACTTTAAATCTATGGTTCAAATAAAATACACTATAAGATTTTTCACAAATCACTCAACTCTTTGTGTGCGTGTTATTGTAAAAAACGAGCTTTTCTTTTTAATCAACAAAATTTCCTCTCCTCTTTTAATTGCACTTTATTATAGCCTATCCAAAACAAGCTTCTCTCTCTTCCTTATAATAAAAGCTAGCATCTTTTCAAATCTCATGAGACCTCTCCTTCTTGAAATTATGGTGCGTTCTCAGAGATCTGAGTAAAAGAAACTCAATTATTAGAGAAAAGGAATAAACACCTTTCATTGTGTAAAAAAAAATGGACAACAAAATGCCACCAAAACTGAGAGTACTTTGATTGAAAAAGATGTAAATGGGAAAGGAAGAGTGAGCTTTTGAACAAAACTCTTAATTTCAGACAAAGTTTTTGAGTTTAACTATGAAGAAGAATAACGTAAAGATTGAGTCGTTTTTCTATAAGTAATTTCTTTCTCATGTTTGAAATATTTGAATTTTCGTTTACAATAATACACCAACTCAAAAATTCAATCTAACAATGACGCGCAGTTTTGAAATACATAAAGAAAATGGATTTCATTTTGGTCAACAACACAATATTTGAAAAATATTGTTGAAACAAGTCATTCCCTTTTTGTAGCATGTATCTCCCTTTGTTTCACAAGTTTTCCATATTTTGGAGAATGAATTTCTCAAAGAAAAGCGTAGAAAGTCATGAATAGCACAAATCGTTAGATGATTTGCTCCAAAAAGAAGAACGAAATTCAATTCAAAATTGAAAAATTTCCTTTTTTTAGCAGCATAACAGTAAACTTCCAATGAAAAAGCTACTGTGCTTGGAAAAACAAAGACCATCATGATAACTTTCTAAAAATGGAAATTCAAACTTTGTAAATACCTTTTCAAGTTGTACACCTCAAAAGAAAATTAGAATGAACAAGAATGGTCGTACTCCACTTTTTTCTTCCCTTAAATTCAAATCTTCTGTTAATTTTCAAATAACAGTCATTGTATTTCGGATGTAACAATTCTTTTTGCTAGATTGGGCGGGTCATTTTTGAAGTTTATTTTGACAAATTTGGACAAAATAATTGAACATTATTTTGCCACTAGTTCGGTAAAATAATTTCAAATTGAACTGAGGATTGAGAAAGCACCAACTCAAAAAATCTTCAACTCTTGGAAAATAAGAAAGTTTTACCAATATGGTTAGTTTTTGCATCAAAATGAATAGGAAGACTCTTTTTGTACATTTTTATCTGATTAGGACTTAATGGGTCAATAAATCTCACTTTGAATGTTTCTTCAAACTTTCTAGGGAAATTTTACATTCCTGAAGGGGAAAATAGAGAAGAGGAGAAGAGTGAAAGTCGAAAGAATTTTCAATTTCTTTAGCTTGATTTTTCAAATGGCAGACAGAAGTTGAGAAAAATAAGATTTAAGTTGGTTAATATAGCAAATTGAAAAGGGGATTTTTTCATTAGCCTTGAAAATCTTTCTGTTATTAAAAGTCCCTCTGGAATTAAAAAATTTTTGGCAAGAGTTTTTACTTCAATTTTTTACCAAAAAATATGAAAACAAGGAAATTTAGTTCTTCAATGACCTTACACTTTTCATCAGACAGAGGTCTTTTTGAGTCTTTAAATAGAATCTTGATTTTTGTTGAGAATCTAAAGTTTTTGCAAAAACTCCTTGAAACCTCTCGTTTTCAAGAAAATCAAGTAAGCAATTGAGTTTTTGGGATTGGAAGAGACATCAAAAAAATTTTTTTGGAATATATCTTTTTGAAAAGTATTCAGATGAACTGAAATCTTGAATTATCAAAAATCATCACACAATCACAATGTTGCCGAGAGGAAATTTTATTTTACACAATCCGATGGAAAGGATTTCTGGACTTTCTGACTTTCAAAAAGTTCTGAAAAGCTCCTCAGAAAAAAATTTCTTGGCACTTTTTTTGAGAGAATTGAGTCTTCAGAAAACTTTCATTTTTTTTTGGAGAAGAGCAGAAAAGATTTCCTGCGACTCGCTGGAAATTTCACCTAAATCGGAAAGCTTTATGGCTAATCAGTGACACTGAACAGTTATACTTATCATTATAAAGTTGGAGATGATTTATTTGAAGTCTAAGAGGCAAAAAATCTGACAAATTCAATGAGAAATTTTTTGCATAAACCTTCAATTTCTCTTTTTTGAGAGAAAGATGAATTTTCGAAATTATCTAAAAATGGAGGAAAAAATTTTGAGAAGCAAGTTTCCTCTCTGAAAGCTCTTTTGATTATTCTATGTGAAGATGAGAAGCTTGAATGACAAATTCAAGGATTTTTCAAAGAAGTTTTCTCAACTCCAAATCCCAAATTAACGAGAAGCTCAAAGACAAGCTGAACACGAATTGAAATTCGAAATTCTCAGAGAATCATAGAAATTATATCTCACAAAAAAAAATCATTCACAAAAATTAGATGAAGCCTTCTTTGATGGCTTTTGCTTTTGTTGATTTCCTTATCCTTTATCCTCAATTTTTAGTAAATTTTTGACTGTATTTAAAATGTGATTTTCATCAATTTTTGTTGAATCAATTTGCAAAAATAGAAGAAGCACAATGCTGTGCGTTGAATCAATTTGCAAAAATAGAAGAAGCACAATGCTGTGCGTTGAATCATTTTTATTCAGTGAGAAATCCGAGGAGTCTATTTTTCGTCAATGCTCCTGTGAGAGCTGCTGGTGTCAAATAAATAGTGTTTTAACGATTTTGAAGGAGTCAAATAAACAAGAATGAATATCTGGCTGTTTTATAAACAATTTTTAAAAATCTTAATCAAATATTTCCCCCTAAAATTTCAACATAACCTGTTGGCTTGCCTTTTCGAACACGCCCAGAATTTGTTCCGCTCTCATTCTCTCTTTTTTCAGAAAGCTTAGGATTTTCTCATTCTCAGAGAATTGCAAATCTCCTTTGTTTTGGTAAATTGAGAAGTTAAACTGCACTCAAAAATGACCTTCTGTAAAAAAAGAAAAAAAAATTGGTCTGCTGACTATCTTTCCCTTGATATTTCATTTTGATTTCATCCTTTTTTCCCTTTCTAAGCAAAAGTGTTTTGATTCCAACAAAGGTAGGCTTTATCTATTCGAAAAAAAAGTAATGTTATTAAAGATAAATCCCTCTCTGATCTCATAATATACTGAGGCATTCTTCCATTATTTCACGTGTTTTTTATCGCGCTATCTTTTTCTCTCAAAAATTTGCACTCAAATTTTGCTTTTTAAGACTACAAATCGACAAATAACCGCAATCAAAATTTTTTCTTTTATTCTCTCTCTCACTCCCTCTGACGATTCCCATTTCTCATTCAATCCCCAATCTCCCAACTCATCTCATCCTTTAATAACTTTTTCTCCCTCCCAAGCATTAGACAAAAAACTCTCTCAACAAGTCTCAAACAAACTAATGCTAGTTTCACTGTATATTTTAATTTAACAAGGATCCAAAGACGCAATAATCTCATAAAATCATTATAATTAAATTTTATCCAAATCAATGTTGCTCAAAGTCCTCGCCTGCTTTTTATTGCTTGTCTCCATCTCAGCCAAGCACTACTCCATCAACTCCAAGCTTCAAATTCAAGAAGTCTCTGAAAAACTTCTTCCTCGCCTCCAAGATTCCATTGCAATTGCAAACTATACTGATTCTCATTTGACTTCTGGATGGGCTCACATTAACGTCGAAACCTCTGAAAGCTATCCCGACTCCAACCAAACCTATTCTGCAGGTTTCCTTGAAGGGTATTTGACCTATGATTTGATCTGGGCAACCAAAGCTAACAAGGGAATCGCTTTGTTAGAAAAGGGCTTTTTAAGAATGCCAACAAAAGCTGCCGAATTCATCCAAAACCAAACTGCCTGGATCAACCAAATGGCCAAGGAAAACCCCACTGACAACTACTGGAACTTGGTCAATGCCACCATTTCACAACTCTATGGACTCTATGATGGTTATATTAGTGCTATTAATCACTTTAACAAAACTGATTATATGATCTCCTTTGACGATTTCTACACTGCCATTACCTATTCCGTTGATCTTCCTGATGTTGTCAGCAAGTACAGCATTATCGATCTCCACCTCCCCAGATGCAGTTTCCTCTTGAAACTCACCGAAAATGGTCTTTATACTGGCCACACCACCTGGTCTGATTACACAGATATGGTGAGACTTTACAAGATCTATAACTTCAACCTTCAAAATCCTTTGGTCAAGAACAAAAAGGTGTCATTTTCTTCCATTCCTGGGGCTATTGCCAGTGAGGATGATTTTTACATTGTTGACAATAACAAAGTTGTCGCTGAAACCACCCTTGTTGCTTATAACCCTCTTGTCTACTCATACTTGCATTCTGATTCCGTTCCTTATTGGATCAGAGTTACCGTTGCTAATATGATGTTCACTGATCAACAAAGCTGGGCCGATGCTTACTTTACTCACAGATCTGGAACTTACAATAATCAATGGCTCATTGTTGATTTCAACAACTATCAAAAGTACAAGAGCAACCTCACTCAAGCCAAAGATATTATCTGGATGGTTGAAGAATTTTACAAGCTCACCAGCACCATCGATGTCACACAAGAGCTTTTAATCAAGCAAGGATATGTCGCCAGCTACAACTCTCCTTATAACGAAACAATCTGGGCTCTGAGCAAGAATATCGATCATTATGATAAAAATCCCAGAGGCAAGTTGTTTGCGAAATACGCTCCTGAAATCAAGACCTTCGAAGATTTCCAAGCTGTTTTAAGAAAGAATAATCACTCTGATACCCACCTTTATTGTCAAGCTATTGCTTCAAGATGTGATCTTCAAGACACTATCAGTCTTCCATTTGGAGCTATTGATTGTAAGACCACAACTGATGCCATGGTTCCTAATCACCAAGCTTGGATTCTTAATGGTCCTACCACTTATGATGACTTGCCTCCTTTCAACTGGACTGAGTGGCCAAGATTTAATAAGAAATTAGTCAACATGCCCAACTTGTTCAACTTCAATTGGACATTTGTTGATCCCACCACTCAAAGTAGAAGATCTGGAATTGAATTTTTGTCTTGGTAATTGGTACGTAATGATTTTTTTAAATCAATCTTTACAATGCCAATTCATTTATAACAAAATTTATTATCTTTGAACATAAATTCACTCTCAAGTGCAATTAAATAGTCTAAACATTTTGCAATTCTTTAATCTGACTCCTCCAAAAATAGTTTATTCAGGAAATAAAAATTTCAGAATTCTTTTTATTCTGACTTTCTGATTGAGAAATCAGACTCTTCTTTAAGAAAAAAATTTTCCAAAGATAACCTTCTCAAGAACAGAGAGAGAGAAGATCACAAAATGACGCTCAAAGTTTCATTAAATTTTTTCCAATCTAGCACACCATACCAAAGAAAATGTAACTTTTTTTTTCTTAATCAAATCCTTAATCTTAATTTGAGTTCAAAGAAATATCTCCAATAAAATCCTAAACAACTAATTCAAAAAGTTACTTTTCCAGGGATTATTTAGTCAAGTTTAAATTAACACATTTACATAACTAATTTGATCAAAATATATTTCCTCAATGGTAACTCCTATTTCTTTTCTCCCTTCAACTCTCCCTCTAACCATTCCTTTTTAGCACACCACTAAATCAACCTCCAGCAAGTTCTACTTCCCTCCCACAGCAGGAAACCCAGCCTTCAAATCTCTTGGTATCCCTCCAACTCATAAATTTCATCTCATTTATCCTTTGCAGTATCTCCAAAATCCACAAAAGCCAGTCGTTCACAAATCGTCACAGCTGAAGATCAGCAAAAAAGAATAAGAAACCTCATCAATGAAGTTCGTAGAGGTGGTCATTTGGGTTCAGATGCTACTTTGATTACTCAGACTGAATTAAATCGTATAAAAGTAACCTGAAAACCCTTTACATCTCCTAAACTTTCGTACTAGAGTTCAACTCACTTTTCAACAAAGGAAGAATTGATTCAACAAAAGAGACTCTTGGAAGAACAAAGTGAAAAACAGCAGGCTGCTGCAAAGGCCAAGAAGGCCAGAATGATGGCTATCGAAGCTGAAAAGAGAAAGATGGTTCCCCCAACTGATATCGAACTTGAAAAACAGGAATATGATGACTTCCTCAGAGAAAGAGTATCAAAAGAAATCCTCTTTTATAATAACTCATTCCTTCATCAAGGCTGCTACTTTACAAGATGAAGAAATTGATGAGGTAAAGAACATGAACCAGATGATGTTGTATGCAAAGATCGTGACAATCAGAGATAACCAATTATTGGAAAAAGACGCAATTCGTCAAAAGAACAAGCAAGAAGAAAGAAGAAGAGACTTGATGTTGGAATTGGGAAGACTTGAAAAAGTTAAATTCTATGAAGAATTAGATAGAAAGAATTTGGCAGACCAGAAGCAGAAAGCATTAGAAGTTGTTGGCCAAATTAGAGAAAGAGAAATTAAGAGACAAGAAGAGAAGGAAGAAAGAGAAAGAGAAGGTCAGGAACTTCTCAAGAAAATCAAGGAAATTCAGCTTGAAGATAGCAAGAATGCTCTTGAGAAAAAGAGACAACAAAAGGAAATGCTTGATCTCATTTATGAAGCCAATCAAAACACTATCAATAAAAAGCAAGAAAAAATTCTCCAAGAAAAGGAGGAAGAAGAAAGAATCGTCCAATACAACATTGAAAAAGCTAGAAAAGAAGCTGAATACCAACAAGAGCAAGAGTAAGCAGTTTGTCTAATACAATATTCTAAAAGTAATATCAGTCGTATTAAAGATATGAAAGAAAAGGAAATTATCAAGTTGAGGAAATTGCAAGAAAAGGCTGCTGATAGACAAGCAGAAGTTGATGCTATTAGAGCCAAAAGAGCCAGTGAACATGCTGATCGTCTTGCTCGTGAAAAGGAAAAAAGAGACGCTGAAATCAAGGTAATTTCTCTCAAAGAGATTGTTCTTATAATTATCATCATAGGCCAGAAACAACAGAGAATTGAACGAAGTGAGAAACTACCAACTTTTAGAAAAGGAGCAAAGATTGCAAGAGCAAGCAAGACAAGACAGAGACGAATTTGAAAGAATTGTACTCAATCAAAAGTTCGAAAGAGAATTAGAAATCAGAAATGAAGCTGAAAAGGCGTTGAGAGTTGTTGATCATGCCAACCAATTGAAGAAACAAATTGCTATCAATGAAGAAAAGAGGAAGCAAGGACAACGTGAGCTTCTTGAAGAGGGAAGAAAGATTAAGGAGAAGCTTGCCAATGAAAAGCAAAAGCTTGAAAATATCAAGTCTGCTAAATTGGCCAAATTGCTCAATTATGACATCCCCTTCAAATACACATCCGAACTTTCGAGAAAGAAAATCGCTTTCTAAAAATTTTTTTCAAATTTATTTTTTGTTGTTGTTTGGAAAGGAGTCATGATATATGATATAAATAAATATAATGGATAAATTAACATTATGTGTGCGTGTGTGTGTAAATTTTTTTTTCATCATTAAAATTTGAGTTCCTCAAATTATTACTCTCCTCTCGATATTGGCTTTAAACTTATAATTCGTCATTCCCTTTCCTCTGATTCATATTTCTACAGTAATTGTAGTCTGACAAGGTCAAGTTTAAATTTATTTACATTATTATTTCATCCAGGATTTTTTTTGGCACTTGCAGACAAGAAACTTTTCAGCAATACATAATGGAATCCCAACAATATGCTTCTATAAACCACAGCATTCCTTCTCGCGATGACATGAGCTCTCAATACAGCTCATTACAACGTATTCCAACTTCCTCAAGAAAGACTAAAAATCAACATATCCAATCCCAAAAATTCGAATGCATCATCTGTCAAAAAACCACCTCTTCTTGTTGCTCAGGATGTAAAAAGGTCTTTTACTGCGGTCCGCAACATCAAATCCTTCACTGGTAGGTTCATTTTCTTGGAAAAATTTTCTTATTTCACTTTCAGGGAAACTCATCAATTCGAATGCATCCCAGCTCAAGAACAAGAAGAAGAGCATAATAGTTTCTTGTCAAATCAATCAACAAGACAGCCGACTTCCAGAAAAGAAGAAAAGGTTTATCCTACACCAAAAGAAACGAAACAAATACGATATCCTGATGATGCAAATGATGATTTGAGGAATCAAAAAGACCACAATGAGTCAAATTATCAAGCTTCTCACAAAGCAAGGGAATATTCTCCACCTCCTCAGGCTTCTGGAAGAAAACCTACCAAGAATTTTGAGAGTCCAGAATCTAGTGAACGAAAAATCATGATTGAGGAGGCATTGAGATCTTACTCTGATTCTGACTGCACTCAAGCGATAGCAAAAGCAACAAATGCTTATAAACTCTCGCAGTTAATTTGTCGACAACAAAATGCCCAGAATTCGAATAATCTCGTCAGTGACGGGCTACTTCTTGCCAAGTTTCTCATAGAGAATGATACAATCCCTAAAGCCAAAGAGATTTTATTGGAGGTCTGGGAAGTCATCCAAGATATTGTCAAATTCACTCAGCTTGATCCAAAAGATAAAGAAAGCATTGAGTAATAAATATTTTTAAGCATCCTTCACCAATCTTATTCTCTTTAGAACATTAGAAAGTATAACTTTGATGCTTTCAACAATCGCAGGACTCTTCATGTCAATTGGTGACTTTACAAATAGTGAATCAGCTTATTTAATTTACATCAAAATAATGGAAGGTTACTTTGGAAATCATTCGCTTGAAGTCAGTAATTGCTTCTTTTTGATCGGTGTTTTCTATTTAGAAGAAGTAATAACTCTGATTAATTTATCATCATTATTTTTAGAAGCAATATCTCAAGGCAATGGCATGCTTTAAAAAGGCTCTCAGAATTCGTGAAGCTCGGTTCAAAGATCCAGAAGGACATGAAACAATCGCAGATTGTCATTATAACATTGCACTCATCTATAAGCAAACTCATAAAACAACAAAGGCTCTTGAATCCTTAGGAAGTGCTTTGAGAATAAGACAAAAACAAGTCGGCGAAAATTCCCTTCCTGTTGCTCAAGTATTGAGGATTTTATGGATCTCTTTTTTATTCTTCCATAGGTTTTGGAAATTATGGCAAAAGTACATTTTGGAATGGAGGATTATCAACAAACTTTTGAAGGACTTCAGAGTTGCTTTTTAATCAGACAAAAACTCCTTGATAATCCTGATCATGTTGATTTGCAAAGAATTAAAAAATTTGCAAAAATTCTTCATCAAAAAGTTGAAGATCTTCTGAAAGAAAGCCAAATCTCAAACGGCTTGAGGACACAACTAAAATCTATCCAAAATCACATTCTCCATTCTCCCATGTATTCAAGTTAAAAATTTGGACAGCTCTTTTTTTGTGTTTTATCTGTTCGTTTCTTTTTTCCCTTCTTTCATAAGAAATTAATTTACATAGAATGCATGTAAATTTTGTATCAAAAGCCCTTTGTTGATATTTTTTGGACAACTCTTCTTTTTTGAGTATCAAATTTGTTTGTATCAAATTCACATTAAATTCAAAATTGAAATAATCTGAAAGTTAAAATGAGAGAGTTTAATTATAATTGAAATTGTAAATTAGCAATGATCAAACAAGGAAGATTTTATGGGTTGGTGTCAAAGTAAACATTGTCTCTTTTGCGTGGAGTTTACAATAAACTGATTGATATCCATTATGAAAATAACTGGAAGTCATAACTTGAAAAAAAATATTGGTAAAAAAACTTTTTGAGAATGAAACAAATCCCGAATTTTTTTATTTAAAAAAATACTTTTCTAATGAAGAAAAATTCGAAATTTAATTAAATAAATTCGAAATGAAGAAAAAAGAAATAAATCAATATTTTTTTAATTAAAAACAAAGAGGAAAATTCTTTCAAATTAATTATTGATTAGTAATTTAAATATCAGGCTTGATTAAATTTTTATTAATTCTCAAATAAAATCTTCTTGTCTTTGTTAAACTTTTCTGCAAAAAAAAATCACACATCATTTATCATTCAACTCATAAATAACCAAATTTTTCAATGATGAAGGAGAAATATGACCAGTACCAAATCTAACAAATGAATAGACACTCATTGAATTTATTCAAAGGGAGAGGAACTGAGATTTTTGACATCTTTCAGTCACGAATTCATTCATTATATCGGCCATGAGAACTGGCTTCCATAATAATGGAGGAGCAATTTTACAAAAATAACATCAGTCATAAAAAAACTACAGATACAATACAATTCAATTCAATTTTCCGTCTAATTCCTGCAATAATTCTTGTCAAATTGCACCATTCCTTCTATTCTCTCTTCAGATTTATGCAGCTTGAGCCTTCTTTTTATCGGTTCTAAATTCATCAATTTCTGTAATGGCCAATCTTCCCAAATCATAGTCAGCACCAAGGCCTTCAAATCTAACCAAAGTTAATATCCCCTAACCAAGATGCATTTGTTTACCTCTTCAAGGTATATTCAGTAGATCTGATAATTCCCATCATGCCTCCTCCCAAAACTCCAACAACTATTTAAAAAAAAAAATTAACTCAGTTTCTTTTTCAAAAATTACATATGCCCAAGAGTTTAACGCTTCTTGGAAGTTCTCTCCTGTAGTAATCTATTTAATTAACATTCACAAAAAAATTTTCTCAAAACTTACATGAAACACCAGAAGTGACAGCAAATCCTCCAAGTGAATGAAGAAGAATATTCTTTTTAACAACCTTTCCCATTAACTCATATTACTCCACTCAAAAATTACTCTTCTGCAATCATTTAAGGTTTCGATTTCTTCAGGAGTAGCAGGGATAAAAGTCCAGAATCTTCTCAATAAACTTTTAAAGTCAAGTCCTTCGACTACTTGGCGATAAGCATTCATTTTTTCTTCATATCTCTTTTTTCCTATTTTGCTTTACTCTCCAGAGAGTTTTTCGTTTGTTACTTGTCAAGGTAGGATCTTCTTTAGTAGGTTCTCTTAATTCTTTGAAAAAAGACTTTAATTCTTTTTCTTCACGTTCAAGATCCTTATGAACTTGTTTAATCAAGTCCATATCCTTTTGCTTAATTTTCTCTCTAATGTTCTCATCCATTCCGGACTTTGAAGTTAAATTGTCCTTATCCATATCTGAGATTACTTTGCTGATTCCTTTTTTTAATTAAAGATTTGCTTTTTAATTTTCAATTTCTGCATTTTCTCAGCAAAAAATTTTGATCTCTAGGATCAAGAGAAGAGTTATTCAGCGTGAGTTTTTGTTTTAATTAATAATTACTCTAGGATAATGGTAATAATATGAAACAAGATAATAAATGAAATAAAAAATGGTACAAAAACTTGTAAAAGTAAAAAAGCAATCTTTCTTTGAATTCAAAATTGTCCATGATTAGGAAAATATTTCTTTAAATAAAGTCAGAAAGTAAGACGGCTTCTTTTATCATCACAGGACTTTTTTCAGTCCAGCAGATTGAGTGTTAATCCTACCCGAGGGGAGTTTGTTTTTCGAGGAAGAAGATGAGGAGGAAATGTGCCAGAAATTATATTTTCTTGCTTTAGCTGCTGGACCAACACTGTTTCCTGGTTTCTTTCCAAAAGATGAGGCCAAGAATTGACGACTTAGATCCAATGGCATGTCCTTCCTATATTCTTTAATGACTTCATCAGGCTTTCCATCAGTTGTCTGGGCCTCTTTTAGTTTGTTAAGGAGAAGCTGGGCCTTTCTATGAGCTTTACTTTCGGGTGACCTGTCAATAAACTCCTGGAAGCCGTTTTTTGAGCCGACGGTCAACCCTCTTTTTGTGCGGACAATATCATTCAACCCATTCAGAAAAGTAAGTTGCTCAGTATCAAGCCTCCCCAGAGGATTAAGCTCTTTAAAATAATCGACAAAACTTCCTCTTAATAAATCTTCTGCGTAGTCATCCAATGGACTGGCAGCCTTGAATTTTCTGGACTTTTTGTCGATATCTTTAAGAACATCTTCAATGGTATGACTTAAAGGAAGTTGTAATGGTCTTCCAGCAAGCACACGATTCGCCTGCAGCGCTTTTACCTTGGGAATATTTGGATGCTCAATCACAGTCATTGGCAACTTGGACTCTAAAATCTCAGTGTTCTGAAAAGCTTTGCCTCCAAATGCTACCGACTGCTCTGTGTTAATCCTAAATGGATCATATTCAAGATTGGCCTGACTTGTATTGGCGGACATCATAGCACTTTCCTTTCGAGAGACAGGATCACCAAGATAAAAACTGGTCCTTCCCGTAGGCTGGCTGAGATTTTTATTATTCGGTAAATGCAGTAAATCTTCATCCAATTCTGCTTCGCTCTGGACTTTTGAGATCTTTATGATGGGGAACTTTCTCGGATTTGCAGAATTGTGATTCCTCAATATCCCTCCTCCGCCTCCTTCAGGACTTTCGCCTTCCTTGAAAATCCTGATATCAACAGGACGCACAGCCACACTTTTACTACGAGCTTTGGTCTCAATCATCGGTTCTGTGGCAAAGTTTCCTGCTCTGTGGTCTATTGTCTGATCTTCGATAACGCGAACTTTGACCCTTGAGGAAGGCTTCTTGGAGTTGCCACTGCTATTGAGTGGAGCAGAAACAGTTTTATAGTTGAAAGAGTTTCTTCGGAAAGTTGCCTTGAAAATGGGAGACACGTCTGGTGTTGTTTCTGAAGTCTGTGAAACCTGGTATTTCTTGGAAATTCTTCGTTCATAAGAATGATCCAAGCTGCCGTCTCTGGAACCTCCCTCTTCTTCGTCGTTTATTAGGAGAAATGTGTGATCTGCCCCGAGTTTTTGGCTTTTTCTTGATTTTACCCTCGGGAAACATGAAACAGAATGTTCTGGGGCTTTTGTCTCGCTCTCATCGGAATCTGCGTCCTGAAACGTGAGATTGGGATTGAAGCCTGCCTTCTCCTTCTTTGGCAGAATTTTATCTTTCACGAGAAGCCATTTCATTCCCAAGAGAGGCAATTTGCGGCTATTTTTGTACTGATCCAGTTGAGTGCGAGTTTTTTCAGAAATCGCCGTCAAAATAGAATCTTCTTTATTATCAAAAGATTTCATCTTTGAGAGATAGCTCCTCGCCTTGGCTGAGTTGAAGCTAGTAGACATTTTGGTCAAGCGAAATTAAAATGCTGCAGAGGAAAAACCGTCGCGTATTATTTTTAAACCCCAGAAAACTATATAAATTACAATTTTATATTTCTCAATTAATTTTTTTTACGAAGTAATCAAACCATCATCAATTTTCTGATTTTCACATGTGCTTGCTCAATTCTAAATTTTCTTCCATGATTAAAAATTTAGCCCCCGGCCTCAGTATCAAAATACCAGAACTCCATCAACGGTAAGCCTCCCAATGCCAACCCTCTTCTTTGTCCAACAAAAAATTTCTCGTTTCAGGATATTTATATCCAAAAAAATATCAATCAAGATATGAATTATATTTTAGTCTAGATGCATCAAATTTGTTGACATACTTTGTTATTATTAATCCCAGAATATTTCTGTATCTCGATTATCAGTTTATTATCTTCCAACTTCCAAAATGAAGCCTCCTCACTCAATCTCCAAATCTATGGGATTTTTTGTATTCATTTTAATTGCACTCTATTAAAAATATGGGTTTGAACCTTCAACATTAAACTCCTTCAAGTTCACTTATTTGCTTAATTTGATTATAGTGACCAAATCGGCTGGTGATGTAATCATTACTGTAGTAGTCAATAGTAACATCCAAATTTAAAACAACTCTTCAAAGGGAAAAAACTTTGTTTTTCACTACAATTAATTAACTTTAAATTAATATAAGCCATCAGAAACAGATCCTGGGTTTGGGATCAGAATGTTCAACCATGTGTAATTCATGGGACCAGTCTTCATATAAACATACTTGGAATCTCTCTAGTTAGGCCTTGAAATGTTTTCTCGATACATTTTGAGGTTCTTGACAAAAGTGTCTTCAACACTGATCACCATCGAGGAGAATTTAGTAATCTCATGATGCATTGTTTTTCAGAGGGGAAACTTCTGAAATATTGACTTCCCTAATTGAGATATTCAAGTCATCAGAAGTAAGAGCTTGATGTATGTTGTTTCATAAAGTAAAGTTTTATTAAATTAATTCGTTTTTTCTGAACTAAAATAAACAATTTATTAAAAATATTAAAACCTTAATTCTGTTTCCTCTCACTGTGAAAGAAAAAATTTTAACAACAGGACTCCTTTCCATTCTGATCACAGAGAGTCTGGGTTGACAATGTAGCATCAGTATTACAGTCAAATTTTCCCTCAAAATTTGACGACTTCATCCCTTGTGATTTTTGAGAAGCAAAGTAAAATTTTCAGAAAATATTTTTAAAAAACTGTTGTTTTAAAAATTTATTGTACCTTCCTGAGGACAAGCTCCTCATCCTTAAAATTTTTTTGTAAAATCATTGTTCCAAAGAAGGAGCAGAAGAGGATCACGAAAACAGACGCAAATTGACTGTTTTTTAAAGAGCGGGGTCATATATTGATATGGATGAGATTATTGAAAATCATAATAATTTTTTCCCCTGTGAGGTTCATAAGTTGGGACGTGAGTCGAATCCTTTTTCCAGACAAAACACAAAAGTTTCTGTAGGAGTTCAATCTTTAAAAATTATTTCCTTCTAAATTTATTCCTTTCGGAAGGTAAAGTCAAAGGTGAAGCTGGTAAAAGGGCTCAAACAAACAAGAAAAAGAGGGCATAAGGAGCAGAGCATTTATTTCTCATGAAAAAAAGTTTTTCAGTTCCGAATTTTTTGAGAGTTTCATCTTCTCCCTTCGATAAAAGACTCTCTAATCCGAATGATCCTTCCAATCAAAGGATCTTGCTGAAAATTTGGGAGGATTCAATACTTTCTAAAAATTGAATAAAAGAATTATTCTTTTATTTTAGTTTCAAAATGATCATCCAAAAATTAAACTTTGTAAAGAATTTTTTTATCTGTCATTTAAAGCTGAGTAACCAACAAGTTTTCTTCAAGCAAAATGAAGGAGATATTTAAAAAATTAAAAAAAAAGAAAGTCCTCATTTAAGAAACGAAAATATGAATAACAAACCATGTATTAAGTTTTTGAAGCAAAAAAACAATTACAACAAAAATTTGGAACAAAAAACTCATCCTAAATTATTTTTACATTTAATTCGAAACCCCCTTGCAATAGAAGTTGCTCTCAAATTTTTTTTCCAAAATACTAAACTGAAAGTTCTTAAAAGTGATAGTTTGGTCTTTTCAAGTTGTTCAAAAGAAAATCTCTCCCAAAGGAGCCTCATGTTTCCTTGGGGAGGCTTTCACAAAATTTCTTGAGACGAAATCTTTGTTAAGTATTTTTAGAAGATAAAAAAATCTTTTGATTCAAATAAATCTTCTCAGATGTCTTGCTTTCTGTTCAGGCTCGGAACTTATTGACAAAATTTTTTTCTCAGGAAAATTAATTTAGAATTTCCCAAAAAGATGATGAAGAGGAAGAAGAATTCAAAAAAATTCCTTATTTTATTTGTGAATAATTTCAAACTTGTTTGAGCAAAAAAAAAATTCAGAAAACTTTTTGGCATAAATGTTCCAATCGAATTAAATCATTTTCTCTTGAAAGAAATAGGGAAACCTTTTGTACCCTTTAAAAACTGAAAGAGTGGGGTTCAGAAAAGAGATTTTAAAAAAAGAGAATGTAGACTATTCTGATGCAGAAAAATCTTGTACAACTCAAAAAGTCGTGAACTTTAGTGAATTCTAATTTTAAAAGAAAGAAATAAATAATTTGAAAACTCTGAGAAGACTCAATTATTCATTTTCACTGGAAAAATAATCGAACTGACCTGAAACAGATTTTTCAATGCAAAAATTAAGCCCTCAAAGTCCTTCTTCTCAATCGAATAAGTTTTCTTCTTCTTTTAATTTTTCCAAATCCATTGTCTATTATTCAATACCCTGATTGACTAAATTCAGACAGAGTCAATTAAATACAATATGAGCGATAAATACTGAAATTTTCGCAATTTAAATGATCTTCTTCTAAAAGAACACAAGATTCACAAAGACTAATCAATGGATGAATTTTCATATCAAGACGCATCTGACAAGTTCCAATGAAGAGTAGAAGTAATTGCAATCTACTCACTCTTTTTTAGAGTCGCGCCTCAGCTTCTTCTTCGCTTTTAATAATTTCTGCATATATTTCTGGATCTCTATCTTGTTCAGCTACTGCCACCATTGGATGATTTTTCTTGGCTTTATCAAGTTTTGACCCTTTTCGGGCATCTTCTATATGAATCCAATAATCGAGCAATAAACCCACAAACACAACTCCACTGAAAGCAATCTCTGTCCAAAAATAGCCAAAGTGAAAATCAATAGTTTTATCATGAATTACACCAACCATCATTGGCAGCAGAGTCAACATAAGATTTGACATACATGTTATCAAGCCAGTCGCTGTGCCTATCACTCTTTTTTCGACAACCAAAGGAATGCAAGGCCAAACCAAAATCGTGTAGAATGAAGAAAAGATGGATATACCAATTAATGGGAAAGCCACTGCATAGTTTGGGTCTGCTTCTGAACCGTCATTAAGAAAAGCGAACATTACATTGGTCGCCAGCAAAACAAAGGTCATAACGAGCATTAATATTGTCCTTCTCCCATAATTCTCAATTAAAAGTCCAACAAAAGGGCCAGCTATAGCTGAGACTAGGTAGTATGCCATTACTAAATTTCCAGCATCATTCATATCAAACCCGAATCTGGTCACAAGAATATTATTCAAATTGTTCGAAACACCGATAAAAGAGCCAAAAAGACAAGCGTAGCTCAGCAAAAACAAATAAAATATAAATGGCAGATTCTTTAAATCTCTACAGCTTATCAAACTCTTCTTCTTGTCTCCTTCAGCAGAAGAAGAACGGTGCTCTTGTTGATCTGCTTTCTCATCGAGATAGCTCAAAAATAAGCCTCCAATCCAGGCCGCCGTACTAATCCCAAGTCCAACCAACAAAGGAACATACAGGATGCTACTCCAAATATAAAACTTTGGCGTGAAAAAGCTGTTTGCAGCTTTTCCCAACCTGACTGCAGCCTTTGCAAAACCCCAAGCAAAAGCAAGCTTTGTTCCTGAAAACCATTTTGCCAAAAAAGGAAGCTGTGAAACTGTCAGACTTTCTCCTCCGAGGCCAAATATAAATCTTCCAATGACCATCATATCAAAGTCTTCTTGGTAAGTCCCATATGTAAAAACTCCTTGGCCAATGATCACAATAAATCCAAAGACATTGACAGCAAACCTCACTCCAAGAAAGTCCGTGAGAAATCCCCCCACAAAGGGAAGAATTATATTGGGCATTGAATAGACACTGTATAAAAGATTAAATTTCGCATCTCCTATCTGAAAAAATTCCTCAATTGAAGGCTGAAGGGCTTGTGGATTATTGGAAGAGTAGTTTAAGGCAAAGTTGATCATGCAGGTCAAAGATAGAGCCATCCATTTTAGCCAGGAATCTCGAAGGACTCTCTGTTCTTCAGATCGTGGAAGTAAAGGAACTGTATTTTCATTTGGACTGCGTGTTATTTTGGAAAGGGAAAGTTCTTGATTCTCTCTAGTGATGTTGAAAGGGTCTTCTTGTTGATGAGACTTCATTTTTGAATATTATTAACTGGAGAGACTTGCTTAAGATGTTTCAACAATCATCAAATTGTAATTTCAAGACGTTGATAAAACGATCAAATTTATTTTTAGCTTCAAATTTGGCTGTATTGATTGAGATCTAAACGAAAAATATTTTTCAAACCCAACTGAATTGAGATTACATTTGGATTTATCCGAAAAAAAACTCATAGCTATTCGAAGGGTGAAGCTTCCTTTGAATAGTTTGATATCAGTCCCAGATAAAAGTCAATTTTAGAGAATTCTCAAAAAGATGAGAAAAGAATAGAACTCTTCATCAAAAATATTTGATACGTGGTTGGGCTGGAAAACAAAGATATCAAGGATAAAAATGTTCTTTGGGAGTATTCTGATATCAATTCGCACCAAAAAATGTTTTCTCCCCAAAAGCGAGATATGGCATCCAGATTTGAAGAGAAAAAATTCAATAAATTTTTTCCTAAAATTTTTGGGTCGTTAATCAAACATCAAAGAGAATTTTAACAAATTAATTTCAAGATAAACAACTTTCTACTTTTTATTTCCCCAAACTCCTTTTCATTGAAAGAAAATCTTTCTGGACATCATCGAAGATTTTAAATTTTGCGTGGGCATTCTTTTGTCTCAATTGCCGAGAGTTGTTAATTTTTTTCACCATGAGTTTGGGGTGATTTTGTTGTCGTCAAACCAGAAAGAGATAATCTTCCTTATGAACTCTTTATCGTATTTTTTGTGAAACAGAAGATTGATCTTTGAAAAATCGATAAATTTTTATGATTTCAGTCCTCAATCTAAGGAAAAATTATTTCTGCAGAAAATTTAATTTATTAAAATATACAAATTTATATTCAATCTTTTATTTGAAATTAATTGTTTTATTCAATTTTTAAAAAGGGTTTCTTTTTAATTAAAAACTTTTTGAAATTAGTTTAAAATAAGGCTCATTTTGATTTTCACAAATTATTTTTTGAGAAATCAGTTCAACACGCGACAGCATCTGTTCGAAACAAGCATGATCATTTTCTTTTTGAAGGACCATATTCCAACAGTTTTTCAAAAAGTGTCCATCTTGAAAGGAACACTCTTTATCCTTCCTCGAGTCAGAGAAGTTTAACCCTGTGGAATTCTATCTCTTCATAAAAGGCTTTGAGATCATGTCTAATAACCAAACAAAAACTCCCAGATAATTCAAGTTAGTGTGATTTAGTATTGAAAAGAGGGCATTTAATTTTTGAAATTATTAAATTACAAAATTCTCCAAACCTCAAGAAAAATCAAAGGAAGAATTTGAATCGATTAAATCCATTAAACTATGATGATTTGACTGACCCATTGGTTATTGATACGGAAAAAATCACATAAAGAAAAATCCATGTTTTTTGCCCAACGGGAGTAGGGTTTGAATTGTTACAAAGTTTGGATACAATTGTATTTTTAACATCATCAACACCCTCACTCGATCTTCTCGATTATTTGCCGTTACTGAAGGCAATTTTCTTCTGATGAATCGATGCAAAAAATTACAATTTTTATGACTTCAAACTCAGTATTTTGAAAACTCTAAACCACAGAGCACCTGCAAAGAAATCTTCTTCTCTCTTCTGATCTTGAATTGACTCTTCAAAGCTATATATAATGCATTTTTATGTCCCCTTCATAAGCTTTTTTACCCTCAACTCAAGCTGGATCATTATCTTATTTTTGAATGTCCCACATTAGGACTGGCGAATGCAAGTCTCAGACAGACCACCTGCCTGTTTAGATTGTTATTTTCCTTGGCATTTTACATATTATTATGACTTTCTCTTTCGATTTTGAATACAAGGAAATTTTTCAGAAGTCAGCAAGGAACTGCCCTCTCATTAAAAAAATTTTCGGTTAATCCTTACTTTCTTGGAAATAAAACAAATGTTATCACCGTCTCAAAAGCTTCAGCGATAATTCCTTCGCCTGATTTTCATTTGCAATTGGAATGATTTGGTCATACAGTAAAGTTGTAATTTCTTGTTTTTAATTCATCCAAAATAAAAATAAATCTGGCCAAAATTTTTTTGTCTATTTTTACTTTCCAAAACAATCTTTTCCATATTCATTCTAAGTCTAAAATTGAAAAGATTAAAGTTCCTCAAAGCGAAAAATACCTTTGTGTGATAAAAATAATGTCCCCAAAAACTGAGACCCTCTCTCTCTTCCAAGTTTCTAAGTTTTTAAATTTTTAATTAATTGTTTGTTTCTGTTTTGACTTGCCATAAAAGGAAAAATTTATTTTAATGCAATTGAACAATTTTATGTCAATTTTTAATATTTTATGGAGACTCAACAAAAAAATTTTTCCTCCAAATGTTGTTTGATGCCTAGCTAATTTGGAACTGAATGAAAGCTTCATAGCAAAAGTCCAAATCTGCCCCTCCTTCAAATAAAACATTTCCTGTGCTTCTCCTTGTTGGAAAAAAAATCCGATAAAAGTTCCTTTTGCATTTTGTCTGATCCTTTTTTAATCGGAAATTGTCTATAAAAAGTACTCAGACAACAGAATACTCCATCATCTTCTGTTTATTTCATATCTTTCAAGATAAATATTTCGCTTGCTTGCTTGTACTCTTTGCCCTTCTTTACTCCAAAGAAGTAGCATCGAAACTCTGGACCACCTATTCTTCATCCGAGGAAAAACATTTAAACTTCAAAATACCTCCTCCTCCTCCCTTTCTCATCTATTAAATGAGATCAATAATTTTCTGATCAATCAGATACAGAGATCTTGATTGAGAAAAGTTTTTTCTCGCTTGAATTTCTCGAGGACGGGCCGACTATTTATCGCTGTCTATTTTTATTTCTTTGTAAAAAATAAAAGCAAAATTAAATTATTAGATTTAGATTTCCCCTCTCTTTCATGGAAAGCCTCAAATCCGCAACGATGACCTCCCAAGCAGTCACCCAACTTCTTGATACATGTACTTCTTGACTTTTTCTATTTTTAATAATCAAATGATTTCCTAGCAATACAGATAACAAATGATCAATCCAAAATCATCAATACTCTTCTTGAGAAGCTCAACAATACAACTGATGAAAAGGCACATTTTATCAAGCTCCTCAATGCTCTTGATATTCTGAAAGCTCATCTTGAACTCACCAACAAAATTTTACAAACCAATTCTGATGATGAAGTGATTGCAGTCAAGACTTCATTCAAGCTCAAAGGAAAAGAATACGAAGAAGTCAACAAAAAAGAGGATTTCAATCTTGTCATACTCAAAGAAGCATTAGACTTCCTCAATGAAGGACCATTAACAAAACTTCAAGACGTTGTTAAAAGAAACCCCTCTTTGGGAGAAGAAAACAGAGACGCTAAGAGGACACAAATTGATAGCGCATGGTTACAAATTCTCGTAAAAATGCTATTTTAGGGACCATCTATCTGACTCTCTTATAGGCTTACAGAATCAAGACGTTTGCCCAATTCTATCCTACATTCTCGACTTCTGATAAACAAGATCTCTTTTCCCAACTCAAGTCTTCCGAAGAATGGCAAGAACTCCAAAAACACATCACCCTCAAAGTACTCCTATTTATATTCCTCAACTCAACTCACTCTCATAGAGTCTTGGAACCAAGCAAGAAATTCAGAAAAGTCTAGAGAATTTCAATGCAGTTCTGCTTGGGCTTTTCTCCATTGTTAGAGAGAGAACTTTTGGAGTTGAATCTCCTCAATTCCCAAGCACGATGTCCATGATAAAGGACGCATTTGCTCGGAAAAAAGAACCTGAAATGACTGAAGCAATGGCTCAGCTTTATTTCACGAACCCAAATGAATACCTCATCAAAGCTTGGAGCATTGGTGATGATCCTTTAGTGAGTATGCTTGCAGGACTCAGTCTTCCTCATATTGGATATGATAAATGCATCTATTTACCAAAACTTTTCCCACCAATCACCAAAGAACTTCTCCAAAAAGAATATCAAAATAACACCATCAATAAGCTCGGAATTGATCATCAAGTTTCACTTGGCAAGCCAAAAACTGAAACTGAAAGGGCTGAAGTCATCCATAGTATTTTCACTCCAAGCCCCGAAAAGGTCATGGTCAGAATTCTTTCATCAGAACCTCTTTTGATTGAAAACAACGTGGGTGAAAAAATTGGAAATTTCTTCCATCAAGCAAGAAATCTCTTTTCTCAATCCAAAGTGGCCCAAACCAAAATAGACTCCAAGGCTATTGTTATCCATATGCATGGTGGAGGATTTTGTGCAGGAACTTCTGCTCTTCACAGAACATATCTCATTCCTTTTGCCAACAAAACTAAATTTGTCCATTTCTCAATCGACTATTCTCTTGCTCCTAAACATCAATACCCAGAAGGTTTCAATGATGTCTGGCAAGCATATCTCTGGATTCTCAGCTACGCTGAATCTATCCTTGGCATTAAACATCAAAAAGTTATCCTCGTGGGAGATTCTGCAGGTGGCAATTTTGTTTTAGGTATTCCAACTCTTCTTGTGATCTCTAAATCTCACTCTTCTCTTTAGGAATAACATTAAGGCTGATCAAATCAGGTTTACCTCCTCCAGATGGGTGTTTCTTGATCTATCCAAGTGTGAGAATGAGCTCAGGGCTCACAACTCCAAGCCTGATCAGATCACTAGAAGACCCAGTTCTTTCTTTTGGAATTAGAAGCGTGAGCAGAAAACTTTATCTCCCAGATGATGTTAGACCAGACGAAGATCCTTTCCTGAGCCCAATTGTGGTGAATGATGAAATCTTGGAAAAATTGCCTCCCGTTAGATTGGTTATTGGGACCGCAGATCCCCTCTATGATGATAATTTAAGGTTCATTAATAGATTATTGTAAGGAAGAATAATTGAAAAGATGGGGACTAATTTATTGTAGGAAAATGAAAAAAGATGCCAAGGTTATTCTTTATGAACATTTCGTTCATGGTTTTGTAGCAATGAAAGCCCTTCATGGATTTGATCACGCTATTGCTGACTGTTGCAATTTAATTGAAGAATTGGCAAATTTATAAAAAATTCAAAATAAAAGTGTAAAATTTTTTATTCTTATTTAAAAGTTTATTCAAAGATATTGGTTTCCAAAGAATTTCATAAGATACTATGAATTTATAGAATATTGAAAAGTCCAGATGAATCCATATTTTGAAGTTTCATCTCAAAGTTAAAAAACCTTTTTCATGACTCTTAAACCCTCGATATCATGTACTAGCATTCAAAAATTCCTTCTTACGGAAAAGGAAAAATTTTTTGGTTCAACAAAAGAATCTGGGAAAAATCTATTTCATAAAATTTTGGGACAAAGCTTCATGCATAAAAAAACTTTGAGTTTGAAATGTCCTCAAGTTTGAGCTTGAAGAAACAGAGAGCTTTGAAATTGAGATTCGTTTTGTTAATGTCTTTCAAATATTTTCAGGAAAGTAAAACTTGAGTCAAGATGATTCAAAATTGAGGGAATGACAAGAACCTCTGAATTTCCGTTCAAATAAAAAAATAGAAAAAAAAACTTCTTTCATGAAAGCTTTCAAAAAATTTTCACAAATAAATTTTTCATCACAATAAAAAGAGACAAAATCAACAGTGGTTTTCCTAAATCGAAAAGTCCCTCAACTTTAGCCAAATATTGTCTAAAACTCAACTTTTGACGAAATTTTTACTAAAACTTTTTAGCACTTTTAGACAAAATTCCAGAAAGACCAAAAAATTTTTTTTTTTATTTTTCGAAATTTTCTCCAAATCAAAATTGTTTTTTCATCAAATTTTTCTCAATTAACTTTTACCTTTCAAAGTTGGAAACAAGCATATTCAGGTTCAAAATCGATTTTTCTTCAGTTTCATAAATCATTAGTTGAGTTCCAATGGGGAAAAACTTTCATCTGGCTTAATCTTTGCGATATTCCCCATTCAGAGATATCATTGGCAATTTTATTCTAACCTCAAATCCATTTTTCAAAAAATTCTTCGGTCAAGATATAATGAATGACATCACCTTCCCCTTTTTTCGTTTATATTAAATCCTTCTTTTTTCTTTTCTTTTCTTTTGAAGAATCTTAATTTCGCTCATACATTTATACTGGTTTATGTATGGTTCAAGACAGTTTCGTCTCGAATATAAATTGGTCAAGTGTATAGTTTAGAATTAAAGTTATAAATTTCTTCAGGGAAAACTAACCTGTTATTTATTTATCGACGCAAATTTTTTTTTTGTGCATCGTTTAATAATGAATCAATTCAAGGTGTTTATTTACATCAATAAAGTTCGTAAGTTGTTATGTACATTATTCCAATAATCTTTAGTTTCTTGCTCCAGTTGCCTTTTCTCCGACTTTAACAGTTTTATGGTTTGCCAATGTTTTTCATCATTTGAGTTTGCTCTTATTCGTTTAATTTCCTCTTTAATATTCGACAATTGCTCTGCGATTTGAAAGGTACTCTCAATGATACTTTCCACACTTTGATTTGCCTGGTTTGCAAAATGATAGTTATAATGATTTTGATTTATCCGTGGTGAACCGTGGCATACGCAGCATTTTTGTCTGGTTCCTAATACATTGAGTGCTGAAATGAAGTTTCTCTCCAGTCCTTCAAGGTCTATCTTGATTATGACTCTATTTATGTTTTGTTTGAAAATGGGGTTCTTATCATCCTTATTTTTATAGGCCTCCCATTTTTTGAGATAGTAATTCTTGTACTCTTGATGGAGTTTTTGATAGTCAAGTTTAATGATTTTATCGACTATTACTTTGCTGGTTCCTTTTTTCAAACCCAAGTAGTTTCTGATGCTTGTTCTATATAATGTTTCCAATATTTTTTTCTCTGATTCTCTGGTGTATGCATTGAACGTCTGGGCATAATCTAATAATGACCTCGCAGTAATTTGCCAAAGATTCTGCAAAAACTTTACTTCGCACTTTGTCCTTCTTATAGGGTACAATGAAAAGGTGAGATATTGGATCTTCTTTCGCAGTTTCTTTATGTGGTCTTTTATGCTCAAATTTTGGTTAATTTCAATCCCCAGGTAGGTGTAATTTTCTTTGATAGGGACTTTGAGTGTTCTCTCTTTTACTTTTATGACCAATTCGCCACTTTCTATGAACGGGGCCAATGTGGCCCTGATGTGCCCCTTCTGGGTTGGCCTGAAGTGGACTATCGCACTTTTCTTGCAATTCAGGAACAATCCCCATTTTTCTGAGATCTCCACTCAATTGCTGAATAACGTGCCCAAATATCTATTTAGGTAGTATTGGTTGTTAAGGAAATTTATCACTATCAACAAATCATCCGCAAATGCTATACAATTGTCTTCGCTGAGGATTGCGTTTTCATACTCCTCCTTTTTGAGGAAACCTGGGAGGAATAAACCGT
>Ga0182738_1001212_pt1 | contig 32926 bp, 32 predicted proteins | sample eDN5th30CBELigMG_FD_128876 | JGI IMG/M metagenome (GOLD analysis project Ga0182738, IMG submission 128876) | Enriched Miracle-Growth compost microbial communities from Emeryville, California, USA - eDNA 5th pass 30_C BE-Lig MG (version 2)... ...
GACTTTTTGTACGATTTAAAATAATTCCCCGTTATAGGTAGGTTAGAGTTTAGACATATTGAGATAATCGAGTAACATGGTCTTTCTGGCCATATCAACGAGAGATCCAACATTGGTGGTGAAGGATGTCTTTAAGAATTTCTTGATGTGAGTTTCAAACTCTTTGAGTTCGTCTTCAGAAATCAAAAGATTCAAAATCTCTTCATTTCCTGCTGTCTTTTCAAACATCTTCTTTGTCACTGAGATAATCTTCACCTCCTTTAGAAATTGTTAATAATTCAATTATTTTTATCTCACCTTGAATGAGCTCAGTGCGTTCTTCAGAGTGTCGAGAGAACAGGATTCATAAAACTCAATGATTCTTTCATCAAACATTGATTCTGCAAACCATTGGACTTCTTGAAGTAATCTTTTCATCGCAGTTTGTTTAGTTCTATTTCTCATACTAAAGAGATAAACTGCGCTGACCCAATAACTGGAAACATAAGGCCACATTAAAGCACATAAGTAATTCATCATTGGCTCTCCTGTCTCATTATTAGCCTTTTTTTTAAATTACAACTAACAGTTTAAATAATTTTGTTACCTTGACAAACAAGCCGTTTTCAGTGTTGAATAATTTAAAGAGTCCTCTTTGAGCCATCAACTCAATCAACTCGGGATAATTCTTCTTAGTGATCTTTTCTCTGATTTGGAATTCTCTGTAAACTAAACTGTGAAGGAAATTGACCTCATCCCATAATCTGTCGATATGAACACCTTCTTTCCAAGCAATCTCTTGCCCAAAAGAAGCAAGAGCGCAGACAACAATACCTTCATTCCAAAACAGGTGGCCAAGACCGTTTCTGTAATAACTCAACATCAAAACATTCTTCAATTCTTCTTTGGCGCCTGCCCTCAAGTGGAAAACATCCTTCTTCTTTTCAATCAAATTCTCAAGGTTTTTGATAGCTCCTCTGATTGCCACAAAAGAGTAGTTCTCATCAGAAAAACCAACCTTGCCACCTCTGAGAATAATTTGCTTCGTCAACCACTCCACCTTTTCACTCAGCCCTTCTTCGCTAATTCCTCTTCTGTGCATCAAGAAGATTGAAGCGACCATAGCTGTTGGCATAACCACCAAATTATCATTCAATCTGTGAACCACTTCATATCCAAGCTTCTTAACCAAGCCAAATCTATTGGTGCCTTCCTTGAAGTAGGTTGCTGGTGCTGGGACATTTGTTAATGAGCCATGGTAATGACTTGTAAACTCATTCAATGGAATCATGTCGCCAATTTCAAAGTACACTTTTCCGAAACTCATCTTCAAGGTATCCACAGCCTTGACAAGTCTGGTTAATGACTCTTTGACTTTTTGCTCACCCAAAAGCTCGCCTGGGAAACTATCACCTTCAACGACCTTCTCATAATTGATGGTGATTGGAACAATACGAGCATTTGGAATCTTCTTGTCAAGGTAAGCATCAACCACAATGCTCAAGATTCCCAGCTTGGGGCCTAAAGTCTTGCCGTAACGACTTCTTGTTCCCTCAATAAAGAATTCCAACCAATTCTCAGTTATCAAAAGCCTTTGGATATACTCATAGAGAATTGCGTTGTAAATCTCATAGTATTCGACTCTCTTTCTACGGATGAAGAATGCTCCAGATCCTCTGAAAAGCAGGGGGATTAAAGCCATATTTAAGAAATCCTCGGCTGCCACAATTTGAGGACACTTGGTTGAGAAGGCAAAAAGAATATAGGAGACCAACACAAAGTCCAAATAAGAACGATGAGTTGGGATAAACACCAGAGGACCGTCACCATTGTTGTGGAATTCTCTCAACTTGGCGATCTTGGCCTCATCAACGACAATCTTATCGTAAATCGTCTTCAAGATGCCGTGCACCAAAACAGCAAATGCTCTCAAGACTTTCACATTATAATTCGAGAAAATGAAATCGCAATGTTTCTCAGCTTCTTTGTATAAATCCTGTTCAAATTGAATGTCACTCATGTTGCCTTGCTTGTTGATGACAATATTTTTAATCACATTCTTCACTCTTTCAGAACTCAACACAACAGCCTTGAACTCCTCTTTTGGGGGCACTTCAAAGTCAAGCCCTCTATCCAAAGCCCATTTAAGCAGAGAAACACTTGTGCTTCCTGATGTTGAAAGGGCGTCAGCTCTCTCAACTTCTGCTGGAGGGTCCACATTCTCTTTCAAGATAAATCTATGAAGACCCCAACAGAAGTAGTAAAGGTATTTCTTCCAGTTGATGACTCTTGGATCGATTTGAAAAATCTCCAGCTCTTCTTTTGTGCAGGACAATTGCAGTTCTTGAATATGAGTTGTCACATAGATCCATTCGTTCATAATGAAATATTCAAAAAGATCACTCAATTCTTCTGCTCTTCTTTGAGCCTTGTAAAGTTTTCCCGCAGATCTCTTCATCTTGGCATTTTGAACTGTATTTGCTAGTTTATGGAATGCCAATGTTGGAACTCTTCTCACAAATTGTTCTGCCTATATTGAGATTTTAGTCATCTCATGGGGGACTCAAAAAATTCTTGTACCTTCAACAATTTGTCGTTTTTCTGGAGCCTAAAGTTACAATAAGCAACCTTTTTCTCGGGAGGATAAGTTTGCCAGTATTTTGTGACAATTTTAACAGTATATCCCCATGAGACAGGATTTGCTCCACTTGTTCCGCTATGGATCACATTAAGAGTATTGGTATTTGCATAAGTTGCGGCTGCCACAATAATGGTATCAGCACACATATCAACAGGGATCTGGTCACCAATATAATTCTTATTACCATGTGCAACTTGAATCAAACCAATACCTCCAAAGAGATACAAAGCAGCTGCTGCACTCACAGAATCAATCCAACCAGGAAAAGGATCCTTGATTGCACAGCCAATGATTGAGGGTCTCACAATTGTTACAGACACATCCCCACGATGCTTTTCAAGAATTCTTTCTCCAAGAGCCTTTGAAAAAGTATAGGTATTAGGGAAATCCCCAATCAATGATGAAGTTCTCGCTTCCAACTATGATAATAATTTAGCGATATGTTTACATTCTCTCAATACTTGTTCGACAGGAATATTCAAGATTTCTTTGAGAACAACATCAGGATTCTCAGAGGATGAGTAAATTTTTTCTTCAATGATTCCCCTAAAAAACCATGAGTTTCTACATATCCAATAAAATTATACTTTTTATCACAATTGACATAGCAGGTTGAAACATGAACAAAGTTTTGGAGGTTCTTGATCTTTTTGCAAAGATCCAACATTCCCAAAGTGCCCAAAACATTTGTTCGGATTGCACTGTCCAATCGAGAGTTGAAATCCACTGAACCTGCGCAGTTGATCACAACATGAACGTTATTGACGATTCTCTCGAAATCTTCTTGACTCAAACCCAATCCTTCTTTATCCTTTAAAAACAAATTATTCATACAATCATTTTTGCTCTTCCAATACCACATCTCCAGCAATAGTAACAATTTTTTGACTCACAAACTCATCGAAATTTGGATTCAGCTTTCTGAGTCTGTCAAAGCATGCTCTTCCGAGAATAGTCTTCTTAAATCTTTCTTCAGGAGATGAGCTTTCCTTGAAAATAATTGTTAGATCACCACATTTCACTCCAAAGAATTACTTTTCTTCTAATCAAGACATAGACCGCTCCGAGGTCTGGGATTGCTCTCAGGATTTTCTCCAATACAACTTTTCCTATTAATGCATAAGCAAATCGCTCTTTAATTCAATATTGAGCTCACCAAGGAACCCAGTTGTTCCGGTCAACAATACGTTTTTGCCAGCAAAAAACTCTCTTATACCCATGATAGTCAGTTAGTTAGTGGATCTCTTGTTCTATAAAAATATTCTGCGTAAAAATATTATTATTTATTGCGAAATCTTTTCGAAGTTCTACGTAATTATGTAAACTCGCTCAATTAATTTTTAATACTTTGAGTTTTAAACGAATTAGATCAACGTCATTCACTCTGTCTTATTCATGGATACGCCTTATATGACATAATCTATTTTCTTCAAAACCCGCCTCAATCAAAGAGATGATTCTTTTCTTAACCATCTTGATCTTGGATTAGTGTTTCCGCTTAGTTGTCAGTTTTAATCATGATATCAGCCTTTTTCAATGAGTGATCCCCTTTCAGAGGATATCAATGACGCTCTTAAAAATACAGAAAATCTCAAAATTGATTTCTTACCTTAATTTACTTATCCTTAATTTAGCGATGACCTCATAAACATTTCAAACCCTCCCTCCCTCCCTTCAAGGAAAAACACACTTCTTGAGATGAGATGGTAAGAAAACTTTGTAATCTCCATTTTCTTTTTGTTTGTTAAAAATTCATCTTGATTTGTTCCTTCTTTCAGTGGAATCACTTTTTTTGCATATTGCCAACTTCACATGGCAAAAAAATATGGAATATATAATTTAAATAGCAAGATGGATTATAAAAAGGAATGACGACATCAAAAAGTACTAATATTAGAATTTCTCAAATATGAGGTATCATATTCAATGACATAATTTAATTAATTCTTTGTCGTAAATCAAATGCGGAGAAAAAAAAAACTTGACTCCCTTTCTTATCCATAGCAATAGAATACGGATGGATTATTTTGAAACCTTTTTCTATTTTTTCCCAACTTTTTGGAGTTTTTCCAACCAAATTTCCAAAATCTAAAAAAATCAATCCTTTGAATACAAAAAATACCATTTTTTTTCGAGAGATAAGATAGAATTTTTATTGGTTTTAAACCAATTTTAGAGTGCAATTTTTATTTCCTCATCAAATTATCTAAACAGATATATTCCCCTGAAGCAGCATAGAATTATAAACTCTTTTTTAATTTTTCTCAAAACTTTGTTTTTCTCGAAGTTTCTTCCCATCAATGGAAAATTTCAACATTATCAAAAATTTTCTGATTCTTAAACATTTTACATTTACCAAAATATTTACCAGATTTTGACTTCGTTTCATTACAGCTCAAAGAAAAAAATTTAATTAGAGAAATCTCGATACGATAGATATAGATTTGAAATTATCTTTTTAGTTTTACGAACGATTGATCGATCAAAGATTTTGTTTGAAAAATATACATGGCATCTCTTAAACAATTCCTTTATGATAAATCCAACAAATCTGATGTGGATCAATATTTCGATGAGCAAGCCAAATTTCTTATCGAAAAACAAAAACTCGAAACTATTGACAATTTCAATGGATATTTCGATTTTCTGAACAATGACTACAACTGTGACGTATACTATGATGGTCTCGTCTATCCATCAGTTTCATATGCTTATCAAGCTGCTAGAAGCACGGAACAGTATATCAGAGAAAAAATTGTGAGAGCAGACAACCTTGGTGAAATGTACGAAATCGCCAGCAAAGTTGATGATCCTGAAGATTGGGGCAAACTTCGTATTAAAGTCATGGAAATGCTCATCAGAGATAAATTCAAAAGAAACCCTGATTTGAGAGAAAAATTAAAGGCCACTGAAAACAGAAGACTCATCAATTCCTATGGCGATGCCACCACCAGTAATCTCTTCTGGGGGATGGTCGATGGCGAAGGACAAAATCAAATCGGTAGAATCCTTGAGAATATCAGAAACGACATTCACCAAGATATTGACCTGGAAAAATGGCTCTTTACTACCTTTAAGCTTGAGAATAATAAAAACTTGCTTCCAAAGATCCAATTGGAAGTCTTGAAGGGCGATGAAAAAATCGAAACCGTCAAATTGGAAGGAAAGGAACATTATTTCTTGGGCAAACTCGCTGGATCTGATGTCTTGATGGTTCACCAGTCCATTTCTAGAAGACATGCTGCACTCATCTGTGAATCTCAATTGGGAGTTTGCATCGTAGATCTTGGCAGCAAAGCAGGATCCTTCTTAAACAAAGAAAAGGCGGCAAATTGCATCCCTTGCAGACTTAAGCCTAATGATATCTTGAATTTTGGCGCATCAACAAGAAGCTATAGATTGTCAGTCGATTACTCAGACGTTGAAAGCTATCTCAACAGAAGAAAAAGAGAAATGAAAAGACAAGCTGAAGAAATGGAAGCTTTAAATAACCCACTTACCAACCCAAATGCTCTTAAAGCCTCTCTTGGTGTTAAAATTAATGACCAAATCTTTGTTGCAGGCCTCCCTGAAAATGCTTCTCATAAAGATATCGAACAATTCTTCAAACAATTTGGTGAAGTTAAACACGTCAGAATTCCTATTGACAAAAAAACTGGCAAAACCAAACCATTTGGTATCATCACCTTCAAAGAGTCCAGCGAATGTGAAAAAGCTATAAAAAACAATGGAATCAGATACAAGGATAAAAAGTTGAAAATCACTTGGGCTGAAAAAAGAAGCTATGATGACCATGATGAAGACAGGCCCAGAAGAGATAAATATGCTGAAGCTGTCCGAGAGAATAAAGATAAAGTCGGAAGAGACGTTGAAAAAAGACATAGAAGACGTGAGAGAAGCCCAGATAGAAGCCGAAGAGACAGAGATCGAGATTCTAGGCGCAGAGATAAAGACAGAAGAAGATCCAAAGAAAGATCCAGAAGATCCAAAGAAAGATCCAGAAGATCCGATAAAAAGAGAAGATCTGAAAGCCGCAGCAGCAGCGGCTCAAAAAGCAGCAGAAGTGATGGAAGCAGCAGTAAAGAAAGAAGCAGAGAAAGGGAAAAGACGAAGGAGAGAACCAAAAAGACTGACGTCAAAAAAGATGACAACAAGAATGAAGCAAAAAGAGATAGAAAAGAGAGCAGAAGTAGAAGCAGAAGCTCAAGTGCAGAAGCTAGAAAAAAAGACAATAAAAAGAGAGATGATAAGAACGATAAAAGAAAAAGCAGAAAAGAAAATGAAAAGAAACGCTCAAGAAGTAAAAGCGATAGTAGTAGCGATAGTGGAAGTGGAAGTGACAGCAGTCCCTCAGCTGAAAGAAAAAAATAAATTCGTTGCATAATTAATTCAGTGTTCTTTTCATACCAGTATCTCTTGAATTCTTTTGTTAAAAAAAAACCTTTTGAATAACATTTTATGGTCTCATTATTTTCCTAAGTTCATTTAAAATAACATAATCAGCATCATTTAAATATTTCATAATAAACTGATTCAGAACAAGCAGTATTTGCAAGGAAAATAGACAACCATAAATTTATATTGAATTATTCATTCAATTATTTTTGAGCGAATTTAGCTTCGATTTCTTTGAGTAAAGGAGCAGCAAGATCTTCGACACTTCTGTATTTGGGCATGAATTTCCAATCTCTAGTGGCAGCGTTGTAGTTGATGGAATTAGGCCAAGAATCAGCAATTCTTTGTCTAAAATCAGGCAAATAAGTAGGACTGAAATCAGGCTTTATCCTATAAAATTTTTTAATACTCAAATTCAAACATGTATACTTTTTGATTGCCAATTCAGTTGATTTGGGAGTGACCTTGAAAGCAGACATATTGTAGATTCTATCAGTGAGTTTAGCAGGATCAGCATCCATATAATCCAACTTGTTTTGTAAATTATACAACAGATATAACTTTGAATTCTTACGGTTCCTTCGATTAAATCATCAATGTGCATCATTGGAAGAGCAGTTTCTTCAGAAAGGAAGCATTGATAGGGCTTGTTTTGAGCAGCAGCATAAAACATTTCTTTTCAAATAAGATTTTAACATGTTTATCCAATTTCTCTGATTTACCAATGATGTAATCAGTAGTACCACCACCTGGGGGATCAGCAGAGACGACGCCGGGATATCTAATGGTTCTGAAATCAAGTCCGTATTTGTTAAAGTAGAAGCTTCCCAAAAGCTCCATAAGAACCTTTTACGAGTGAGTGAGTATTCCATATGCGAATTTTGTACAATACCTTTGTCATACCGTAAACTGTTTCGGGTTTTGTGACAACAACATCGGGAGTGTCTTCGGCAGGAGTAGTAGGGCCAAAAGCGGCGATGGTACTGGGAATGAAAACACTAATTCAAAATTACTCTTTAAAATTATTTCAGCACTCCTACCTATATTTTCTATCCAAGCACAAATCAAAGACATTGTAAAGACCAGTTTCGTTGATCTTATAAGCCAACATGGGGTTTTCTTCTCCCTTGCCTAGATTATTAGCCATGATCTCTCAATGTTTATTATACCCGAAAGAATTGCCGCAAGATGGACAATGGTATTAGGTTTAAAATCATCACATGCTCTGGAAAGTTGTCCTTGGTCCTTCAAAATAAACAACCAATTTTTCTGAATATTACCAAAACATTCAACTCCATATACTGTCTATTCTTGATTTGAGAAGCAGGCTTCAAATCGCTTGCAAGCACGTTTTCGTAACCATATCTAATCATCAGTTAATATTCTCCAGTCCTCTTAAAAAAGTCATCCATGCCTTTTGATAAATGCATCAACCAACTTTGCCCCAACTTGACCTTCAGAGCCTGTCACAAGAATTCTCTTTAAATTTTTCATCCACGCAAACTCCTGGCTGGATCTTTTTTATCTAAATTTTATTTATCCTCGAAATTATATATAAATCAAGATTCCTTCATATCCTCGAAAAATTATCTCTCTCTCTCTCTCTCTCTCTCTCGTTTGAAAAACTATTTTCCTCTCTCCGTCTCTTGCTAGAAATTTTTCTCTCACATTAATAAACCATTTATCCCCCTGTTTTTTTAAATCGTTAATTTTTTTCCAACTCAAAAAATAATCAACTTGTTTAATTCATCAGTGAAGGGGAGGGGGTCTTGGTAGTTTTTTTTTGTTTCATAAACTGAAAAAAATTCGGAAGAAATGGTGATTTTGCAAAGAATTGAATGAACCACTATAGTTCTTCACAATAAAAAATTGAATTCCAATTTTTTTGAGAAGAAAAATTTTGAATGTGAATGTGGAAATCCATTCCAATTTTCCAAACTGAGTTTTTGACTCTGGTTCTTGTTTATTTCAAATAGAACGACTTTAGAAAAGACTTGAAATCTTGGTTTGAAAATTCGACAAAAAACTCTTTGACTATTTCATTTGATGACAATTTTTTGGGAAAAAGAGAAAACAAATCCTAGTTTTTCGAAGCAGAACCTTCAATCCAAGTCATTTTTGGTTCTATTAATTTTTAACGCCTCTCAATTCAGAATCTGATACATACATCCAATATTTCATATATGCATTTTCAATTTATTAAAATAAAATAAGTGAAACTAATTTCAACGCGAAAATTTGATCGCACAATTTTTCATCAACTATTTTCACCTCATGGTAGTATTGCATTGTCAATTCTTTGTTAAACAACGATCAAGGGCATTCATTCATGATGAGAGATTATTTTGATTGATGAAAACTCATGGATTAATATCGAAACTTTTTTCTTTCGATTTATTTTATTAGTTTCAAGCCATGGATGGATGGAGACAGAAAAATGTTTTATTTTAAAGAGTCTTTTTCCAATTATTTATAGGAACAGTTATAACAAATTTCTCCTCATACATAGGAAATATTAGTCTTTAAGTTTTATTTTGAAAATTGACTTCATGCAATTTCACAATAAAACTTTTTTTTATATCAAGTGTAACATCATTAAAGATCATATTTTATCAAGGACCTTTCCTATAAATCAACATGAACAAAAAAACCTTTCAAATCAGGAAAACTCCTCCGATCCGACCCATGGATCTCATTTCTCAGCCAAAGCCCCAAAGTCGGAAAATGCAACCGGCACAATCACCCGACAATTCCTTGCTCCATGAAAGCATATCCCATAATCACCGATCGAAAGCCGAACTCGAGAATGAAAACGAGACCCAAAAAGGTTTGGTATCCTCTCTTTTAAACACTTATTTCAATTATTTCAGGTCCGAATCAAGAAAAACTGCCGAGATCAGCACCTCTAAATCAAAACAAAAGATTGGTAATTATTACAATCATCAACTTTCCCTAAACTTTCTAGTTTCGGCCAAAAGTTGACCTCAAGGTCGGAAGTGAAGTGCCAAAGCCCAATATACAGATGAAAACTCCTCCGAATCACCCTGAGAACAGAGATATAGCTTCAAGCATTTCTCGTCATGCAAGAGTTGCAACCAAAGCTAGCTTTGAAGAAAAGAGAAGCCTCGAATCCTCCAAATCAAACAAAGATCTCTCACTCAAAAGACCCACAGCAAGCAAAAAGTCATCCCTAAATGAACCTTCCAACCAAGAAGTCCCAAATAAAAACGCAGATCTCCAAAGTCGAAGAGACAGGACTAATCAAGATTTGGTGAATAGTGAAAAAGCTGCTGAAGAATCTTCAATTCTCTCCCAAAAACAACTTGAATTTACATTAGCAGGGTTTGGAAACCACGAAGCCCCTCAACAACAAAGAGAAAGAGATTCATCTTTGAAGAACGATAGTCCTTTGAAGAAATCAATAACTGTTAAGAGGAATGTCACTCCAGCAGCTACTGGTATGTTTATCAGTCATAGAGAAACGGGTTTAAAGACCTCAAATGCATCACGAAATCAGTTGCTCAATAATAGTAGAGATTTGTTGGAGAAGCGACAATCAAGTCCTTCTTCTGAAAATCCAGAAGATGTTGAAAAGGTATCCCCTCTCCTAAAATTGCAAAATGCTTAATCGATTCACTCTAGCTTGTTGAAGAGAATAAACAATTAAGAAATGAAAATAGTAAAAAAATGGAAATTATTGATATACTGCTCCGTAATTTGTTTCTCTCGAAAAACATCTCCTAATTTTCTCATATAGATGCATTAAAACAGCAAAAAGATGTCTTGCCAAATCAGAACCCTACCACACAGCAAGTCCATTCAGATTTAAGTGCTGCAATGAATCCATTTGTTGATCTCAACAAAATTACTACAAATCCAAGAGAGTCTTTCAAGAAGACTCCTGAAAGAGATTCTTTCGAAAATCTCAAACCGAAAGTCCCCGTCCCAGCAGGAGAGTTTTTATCTCGCGAAAACTTACCTCCTTATCTTCCTCCCACTCAAGACTCCATCGCTCCTTTTGAGAACATGAAATCTCATAATCAATTCACAAACAAATTTGCCAAGGCTGACACGCTCAAAAGAAATTCTTCGCATAAATTCCAAACTCCTCCAACCAAAGATTACTACAAAAGTGAATCCTCTCCAAAGCTCAATTACATGAAAACTCGTCTACAAGGTATTCCTCCCGAATCTACTACTCCCAGTAGCGCCTCAGAAGTGTCAAGAATCAACGCTCGATCGAGATTAAATCTTTATCCAAATTCAAACACCCCTTCCAGCTCCCAAGCACCCTATAGATCAAATCTCGTCAGTACTGGTGAGCAAATCATGAATAATAATAACATTGGCAATTTTGATAACCTTGGATTCAGAGATGCTGGCTGGTTACCCAGAGAAAAACCTCAAAATCTCCCAATCACTTCTGTCTATTTGAGAAACAATGATTCAAGGGTCTTGAATGAAAATAAAAATAATCAACCAAACTTTATCGAAACATTTTATCCTTCAAGCAATGCGATCTCGGATCCCTATTTTGGTGGAAGCAGCAACACTCTCAAAAATCTCCGATTCCTTGGAGCCCAATCTGTTAAAGGAGAAGTCGAGATTATGCCCTTTAAAGACTCTCCAAATAAATTTTCTTCCAACGCCAATCCTCGAGAAATAGAAAGCCTCAAGGGTATCAAATCCCAAGGAGCTTTGATTGGAATGAGCACAATCAGTATTATTGATATGGGACAAAATCCCAGAAGAGAAGATGCTGTCATTGATGAAAAGCCAAAATTGTACATCAGAGATAGTGGAGCTCTGGTCTCTGATCGAAAAATTGGAGTACAATCAACTGACAGTAAAACCAAATTCCCAAAGGATATCTTTAGTGTTAATGTCAAAAAAAGATTTTTTGGTTAATGGGAAAATAAACTCCATCAACTTGGAAGTATTACATCATTATTAGTTTTCGGCTTAGACTTAAGCTTCTTTTATAAATTCTACTCGTCACCTTGTATTAATAAATTGTGTCTGTATCTTGGTTTTTTTGTATTATGTCTTATTCTGACTCAACTCAATAAAAAATATTTTTAAATGGCCAAGGACAATTATTTTCTCTTGAAGGAATTATTTTAAACAAACGAATCACAGGGAAAAGATTTTTTGTGCAATGCAATAGCATGCAATGCAAAATAATTCTTTGAATTTGTGAAATAAAGCCTCAAACTAAATTTAATTATTTCTTTCACATGCTTAGGATATCAAATCTTCGTAATTTCGGAAAGTTTCTTGTTCAGAGACCTGTTGCAGGCTTCACCTCAGAACCCAACAAAGTCAAATACTCTTGGGAAGGAATCACTGACAATACCGATAAATATGAAAAAATCAAATACACTCCACCTGTTAAAGGTCAAATGAAGAGAAGAAAGGAACAAGAGGCTTTTGAAAAACTTAAGCAAACCATCCAACAAAAAATGGAAAGAGAACTTAGCGGTGCTGCTGAAGTTAAAGAAGAAGTCAAAATTACTGATGATGTTTTTGCCGAAGGTGAAACCCCTGAAGTCAGAAAATATGATCGCGTCATAATGAAGGAATTGTACTTCACCCCAAGAATCAACAACCTTCATGCATACAATAATAGAAAGAATAGTTATTTGACTGAGTTCCAAGGACCCTTCGAAATTCACGATGAGAGAGTCACCACCTTGCTCGTTTCAATTGAAAAAAGATTGACTGAGGTCCTCAAGGCTCCCATCACTAATTTCCAAGATCCCGAATTCAACGCTGCTGAAGTCCAACAAAACGACCCTCAAGTCTTCCAATCCCTCAATGAGTTGAGAGAAGTCATAAAAAAGACTAACTACCGTCTCTTCCCCAATATCGCTTTGTACTTGGCTTGCAATTTGAGATATAAAGAAGATTTTGCTGGCGTCTGGGAAGCCATGGAACAAGAACTCTTCAAAGTTTTGCACAACATGAGTTCTATCGAAATCGCCAAATTAAAGTTCGCACTTGGTGGTATCTTCCCCAAGGCCGGATCCCCCAAGATCCACAGAGCCCTTCTCGACTTGGCTAGAGAAGATTTGCATGGCATGAACGCTTCAGAATTGCTCCATACTTTCCACGCCTTCAGACTCCTTGCTAAGGACAGAATCTACACCAAAATTGTCGACCAATTCATGAAGAAGGGAAAAACCTTGGTCAAGGGAGATCCTGACGCAGTCGCCAATCTTCTTTACACTTACGCCAACTGCAGACAAAAGAAGCACCAAAGACTTGTCAAAAGAGATCCTATTGAAGAATTGAGAGAAGCAAATGCTTTGCTCGAACAATTCTTGCCCGAAATTGAAGAGGCTATCCCCAACATGTCTCTTGATGCTCTCACCAGACTTTCCCTCACCATGTTGATTGTCAGAACCAAGGACTTTAACGATATCATTGCTAAAATCGATCGTACTATCAGAAAAAAGGCTGCTCAATTGGATGCTTTCCAAACCGCCAACGTCATCTATTCCTTCTCTAAAATGAACGAAGGTTTGTCAGCCGGAAAGGAAGAACTCTACAGAGAATTGGAAAAGAATGTCTTGAAATTCAAGGACCAATTCAACCACTTGGAATTGTCTAGAATCTACTATGCATATGCCAAGAGAGGATTATTGAGCAAGGATCTCAATGAAAAAGTTATATCACCTTGGATCAATAAAAATATCGACACATTCAACTATGCTGAATTGGCCAATGTTGCTTATGGCCTCATGTTTGTCGGAAACACTGATAAGGAATTATGGAGAAAATTCATTAAAAACGTCTCCACTCAAAAGCACCGTGTCCCCATCATCCACTACCAACCCTTGAAATATGCTAGAATCTACGTTGAAACCATCGCCCCTGATTGGGACTTCTCCTTCTATGAAGATACTTGCTTCGATGCCGAAAGATATTTCAATGTCCTCAGACAAAACAGATTCCAAAACGATCCCTACTTCGCTGCCTTAGTCTCTGCTTTGAAGTGGGACTTGCAATACCAAGATCTCAAGATATACGTTGAATGGGAAAATCTCTTCATGATCGACTTTGCCATGATCTCTCATAAATTCGCTATCCTCATCAGAAGACCCGAAGCCTCTTTGGAGAACAAACAAGCTACTCCCTTGTTCAGATTGAGAAAGAAGCTCTTGGAAGATAACGGATGGACCGTCATGGATCTTGACTGGAACAGCTACGCAGAAATGGGACCTGAAGTCAGAGATGTCTGGCTCAAGGCTGAAGTTGATAAATACGTTGAAAAGACCAAGAAGAACGTCAAGGAACACGAAGAATACAGAAGAATGAAGGTCTTTGAAAACCTTGTTGCCATCGATACTCTTACCACCGTCGGTTCTGCCAAAGAATCAAGAGTTGCCGAAAAATTAAAGTAAAATCCATAAAATACATAGAGTTATGTGAGATATGATGTATAAGTAACAAAAAACTCCTGAATGCCATTTTATTCATATTCGCCTGTTCCTGCAATAATATTCATAAAAAAATGAATTCGCTTTTTTCTTCCTCCTCCTCCGCATTTAATCTAACCAAGAATTGCAGAAATATTAAATTTCAAATTTGGATCCGAAAAATCAACAATTAGGTCTTTATTTGTTCTTCTGCAAAATTATATAATATCTGCAAGAATCTTCATCAAATTATTTATTTTTCAATTTTTCCAAACCAACGATGACTCAGCACCCTTTTAAATATCCTTCTGACTGCAAGCCAACTTTTTTGCGGTCTGAAGATGGCAGCCACTGGGGAATTATACTCGACAGTAGGATCATATTCATTTTGGCTGGATTATTCATATATTTAGTCGAAACAAACACATCCAAAATTTATTCTACGCAGTCAGCAAAAAGTGAACCCTTGCTTCTCGAAACCCAGAGCTTTTCCTCAATTGGTAACCCAATTTAACCTCCCTTTTCTGAACTCACTTCCAAATAGATGATCTTTTACAATATGCTGAAAATCAAGTCAATCACAAATTGAAACAAGGCTTTACCCTGAGTCAAAACGTCAAAGGAGAAGTTTTCCAGCTCCCTTTCACCTCAATCCAGTCTTCCAAAACAACTCCAAGTGCTCGGTCAACTCGAACCAGACTCTTAGATTCTCCAAATGATATTTCTTTGCCTCAAAGCTCAAAAAAAATCCACAGTCAAAGCAGCGCTCAAAAATTACGAAAGTTTATCGATTTTACTGATCTGAAAGAAGAAAATATCGTTAATTTCGATAAAGGAGCTTTATTGGTGAAGGAGACTGACCTAGGCTCCAAATACTTTAAAATACAGAGGATAGAAAATCACTTGAAAATTGAAAAAGGAATGCTCAATTTGTACAATTTAAAAAAGAAACTCATTTCTTTCCAAACAGATAATGAAGCTATTGAATCTATAAAAAGTCAGATCCTTTCATACTCTGCTCAAGGATATAAAATCTATCCAGAGCTCTTTATCTTTGATTTTGATCAAGAGGACCTCAATTTAGGCATCAAATTCCAAGAAAGCAAGGATTCTCCAAATTCTCTTCCGAATTTTCGCCCAAAAGAATGGAAAAATGAAGACGATCCTACAGGTTGGTACATGTGTGAAAGAAAATGTGGCATTCGATGCATTTGGACTGGTACTGAATTATATTCCTCAAAAGGAACAAAGTATAGTCCTCCAAAACAATTTACTGCTGGGCTTCCTAAAGTAACCCTTGATGGAATTCTTTACTCTCAAAAAAACAGTCTTGGTTCCATCAAAAATGCTATTAAAAATGCTGAATCTGATCTCAGCGTTTGGGCAGACTTGAAATTTACAATTTATGATGCCCCATATATTGAAAAGCCTTTCGAGCAGAGATTAGCAATATTAACAAAAAAGTGTAGTCAAATCAACTCATCTTATATTGACATTATTGACTATAAAAAATGTCAAAATCGAGAAGATTTCTTGGAAAAAATGGAAGCTTGTAGGCAAGCAGGAGGGGAAGGATTTTATCTGAAAAAAGCTGATGGCTTATACAGTGAAAATCGAGCCTGTTTTGAAGCTCGAGTGATGCATCAGCAAGTTGGAGAAATCTTGGATAATGCTGATGTTGAAGCATCTGGTCGCTCTCTTGCGGGCTATTTGAGAATTAAGGACAAAAATGGAGAACAATTCAGTATCAGTGTGAACAAAAAAAGAACAAAAGGTTTAAACAAAGATGATTTCCAAAAAGGAGTTCAAGTTATTTATGAATTCTGCGGCATGGTTACTTCTAATAAAGCCAAAAAACCCTTTTTTGTTGCCCTTGCTCAAAAATAATTGGGAATCAAGAAATATTTTTCTGAAATGTATTTTATTTTATTCATGTATGCATGTATGTACTCAAAAAATTCTCGTTAAAAGATGAACCCCACCCCACACATGTTATTCTCCTCCCATAGAAAAGGCAGATCCATTATCTCACCTTTTCCAAGGACAAACTTTAATGAATTGTATTGAAAATAAATATTTCTCAAAATATTTTTAAACATTAAATCATTATCAATGAACATTGTTAAGGCCTTTGTTAAGAGAACCGGATACACTATTGGTCGTATGGCCAGAGAAAGCGGTCTTGGTATTCAATAACGTCCTTAACCCTCCCTTAACTTGCCTCCTAGCACTCGATGTCGTCGGATCAAAATACACAAAGGATATTGCTTATTTAGAAGTTCTTTCCAGACACAGAAACATTATGCCCTTATATGACCTCCAACCCATCATCTTATACGACACCTATATTGCCCCTAACGCTACTCTTATCGGTGAAGTCTTTGTTGGTGCCCAAACTACTGTTTGGTACGGTGCTACTCTTAGAGCTGATATCAATGCCATCAGGTATAATTTTCACTTGAAATTTGGTTGATTCCAAACTCTCTCTAGAATTGGTAACAACTGCAGCATTGGTGACCAAACTGTCATTAACACAACTCCTTCTTTGCCTTTGGGAGTCCCCGCATCAGTCAACATCGGTAAAAAATTCAAGTTTTGGAGGAAGCCTAATCCTTGAAAAAAGGAAACAACGTGAATATCGAGAATAATTGCTCTCTTTACAGTTGCACCATCGATGATGGAGTTCAAGTCGGTTTCAAGAGCATTGTCTTGGAAGGAGCTAGATTAGAAAGAGGATGTGTCATTGGCCCCAATTCCGTCGTTCCTCCCGGAAGATTGATCCCTGCTGGTACTTACTGGGCTGGCACTCCTGTCGAGTAAAACCCTCAAAATATTAGCCTTGAACTAAATTATTGGGATAGATATGTCAGAGATTTGACTGAGCAAGAAATCCAAGAAAATATCAAAGCCTTAGATGATAATGTCAAAATCGGATCTAACCACCAATATGCCTACTTAGCTGAAGAAAGCACCAACTAAAATAATAAATCTCCATTTCCACATACTTTTGGAATATAGTGAATAAGAAAAAAATCGTGCCTTGGATATTTCTATAAATTTTATATTCCCAAGTTGTTTTCAGATATTGAATTTTCAAGAATCATAAATCATCTTTTCATCAACTCAACGCAAAGGTATCAGACATGAACAAAAAATCGTCAAATTCAAATAAAGGATGGATTGATGCTTTTTTCAAACCAAACCAAAAAATGTAAAAATAAACCATACAGAAATTCTACGTATTGCACGCATACAATCAATTTTAATTAAAAAAAACTACGAATCAATATATTTAATATTGAATGTTTTCTTGGACCAATTATTTTGAGTTAAAGCATTGTGATATGTTCCAGGACCAGGGGCGGTTTGTTTTGGGTTGCAACTAACGGCTCTTAGTGTCTGTTTAAAGATTTAGAAATTTTTTTCATTCTCAAAAGAACTTACTTTTGATGAAAACATAGAAGCGGGTGTTGGTCGAACTGCAGATTTAAAGGTGATATTTTTCTTGCTCAAAATATGTTCATCAATTGGATCTTGGAAATCTTCAAGGGATTAAGAATTCTAAAAAAAAATATATGTATTTTACCTGTTTCAGGACTGTGATGATGATTATTATTATTGTTAGAAGATTTAAATCTGACTTCAGAACTCTTGAATGGTACTTTCTTTGCTTTATAATATACGCTTTCTTTGTCCTCTACTTTCTTTGCGATGTCATAGTAATGAACATCATATGAACCTGGAGGAGGAGCTTCTAATTCAAATAGTTAAAAACCTAATTTTCCACATTTATCATTTACTTTCACGAAGATCGGGAACTTTCTCCGTCCTTGAGACGAAATAATGAGATGGTTTCTTTGCATCTTCATTAGGGTCGAATCTTGGTTGAGACGATTCATTCTCGGCTGCTTTATTTCCCTCAGTCACCTTTTCAGGCTTAAATCTTAACTCTGTGCTTCCAAAACTTCCAAGATATCCTTTCTTGGCTTTGTCTTGAATTTGGTCAAGCAGCTAATTTTTTTGTTGAAGCTTTTTAAACAAAAAATCGTACTGTATTTTTGACTTCGTATTTTCCTGGACCAAGTGAAGTAGAACTAAATGGTTTAAGTTTTGGTTCGGAAGATTGGAAAGCTGTCTTCATTTTAGACTTCTACAAATTATTCAGTTTCATTTCAAAATTTTATCACTACCTTTTTGGATTCAGAAACATTGTATTCTCCAGGGCCTAACTGAACTTGACTTCCATCCTCTTGGAATCTCAGGCTGCTGCTTCCAAAGAATTGTAATTTTGTTGGTTTGTAGTTTAATTTCAAAGATGAGGTCGATCGTTCATTATGATAATGGCCTGGTCCAGGTGCATCTCCTTCCTTAAAAGCTTGTTCTCTCAGGGCTTCCTCAAATCCTTCAAATGGTGCGTCCATACCAATTGCAAAATTCAAAGCTTCAGCTGTTCTTGCCTGACCCTTTGTCAAATTTGTTTTCATTCCTCCAGGTCCTGTTCTTCCAGTTGTGCTTGCAAATCCTGAACTTGCTTTGCCTTTGTAAAGAGGCTCAGTGATCTCACTTTTCAACAGATCATAAGAACCTAATAATTTTTAGATTTCAGTAACAGTCAGAATTATACCTGGTCCAATATTACGCGTAGCTGGCTTACTTCCTTGGGTATCGAATCTTCTACTTCCATACTTATGCCAGGTCGTGCCTTTATTCGAATTTGGCTGAAATTCATCTTTCACATCATAGTATCCAGGACCAACAAACTGCTGGATTTCTATCAAAGGATTTTTGTTCAAAGAAATTTTATGGACTAAAAAATATAAATTTGCTATTCTTTTTCCACGGTTACCTTCATCTTCACTGTAGCCATAACTGTGAACATAACTTGGAATTGAGGGAATTGCTGGTTTATTTTCTCTTGTGAGTTTCTGGATTGGGAACGAAGACGCACTTTTGACACTTAAAAATGGAGCAGGATTTGTTTTTGCAAAGTCTTTATTATTATAATACGTTCCAGGGCCTGGCAGGTCTGTATCAATTTTATATTCGAATCTTTTTGTTTTGGATTTAAATGCTGTTGTATATGTTGCTGACTTTAAATCTTCTTCTTCTGGCGATAAAGTTGCATGAAAAGTCTTATTTGGTTTCACAGAATTGCTAATTGTCAAAACAGGATCATATGCTCCTGGACCAGGTTGTATATTCTTTGATTTTTTATTATTCACATCTCTTTCCACTGTTGATAAAAATGGAGCATATCCTCTATTGTTTTTATATTCTGACAATGAAATATATTGTCCTGGGCCTGGTGTATGGCTTTTGCTCAAATAAGCCGGATCTGTCCTTTCTGATTCAAAGATAAATGCCATTGAAGTTTATCAACACACAACAGTTTTACTTTAATGAAATTACCTAAGGAAATATTTTATTAAAACTTACTCATTAATCGAAAAGGTTTTTTGGATGATTCAACTTATCATCCTCTCACAGTTCTCTCATCTCAAAAATTTGATTGTTTTCTTCCCGTTTTGTGAAAACTCACAAACAAAAATTTTTTCGAAAAATTTCTGAATTTTTATTTTCAAAAAGAAAGTCGCCGCGAAATTTTTTTTTTCTAATTCAGAAAGAGATTCTGAATCTAAAACAGGGTTTGGAATCCTCCGGATTTTCGAAAAGTCGTCCGGATTTTTTTCATTTTCCCCCTCTGATTTTGAAAAAAAAAATTTCCTATATTTTCCTCTATATTTCTCTACCAAAAAAAGAAATCGAAAATTTTTTTACAAAAATTCTCCAAAAAAATTAATTGAGTCTCCTGAATGAAATTTTTCAATTCAAAGACAACCTCTTCAAAGAATTCAACGTCCAACGACCATTCTGACTCAAAATGTAACATACATTTTTTTATGAATTTCCTCTGAAAACTTGAAAACTCGAAAATTCTGAAAAAATACGAGTGAAATAGCAAAAAAAAATAAGTCTCTCATTTCTGGAAAATTTTGACTCTCTGCTCCGGATTAATCAAGAAAATGGTCCGGATTTTCAAAATCCCAAATTCTGAGCCCTGATCTAAAAAAAAGATTCTCAAACGAGGAGATATAACGAGAGAAAAACTCACCCGTAATTTCATTGCTTATCTATTTATGGTGAGTGAGAGTCAATTTACGGTTCAGCTCTCATACAGATATCTCTCAAACAAACACAAGGAGGAAATTTTTTACAGTTTCAGGCTGATTTAATTTCTTTTTACCAAAAGTTCATTTTCTAGAAATTTCATGGATGAACAAGACCCCTCAACCCGATGAAAATTTTGTTTGAGGTGCTTTTGAAAAATTGAGTTAGATGGATGACTTTTCAATCGGTGAGAAAAAACTGGTCGAAAATATTTTCTAAAGTTAATCACCGAGATCATGAGAAAAACAACCCAGAGGAAAGAAAACCATGCATCGAACATGTTCAAAAGAGTGACAAATTTCGAAATAACAATCAGCAATGAGAGAGCCAGTTTAGTTTTATTGAGGTTTTGCTTAATTGTGCAAAAAAAAAAAACTTTTTACAATAATGAATGCACGTTACAACATGAAGCTTAAGTCATAGATAACGGCAAATACATATGTAATTAATTATGCCACTATTATTTTGAGCTAAATGAACAGCCGTCTCGGATTTTGTCTTTTTCTGGTCCTCAATGAGATATTGATTCAGTTAATTCTGAAATGAAGTTCGAATTCACATTATTCTAGTTTCCATCTTCCTTTTGACCGGCTTTGTCCTTGAAATAATCAGCAGAGTCGAATTGAGTTCTAAATTCTGTTAGAAAACCTTCATATAACTTTATACCTTTGCTTTTGGATCAAAGGCTTCTTCTTGACACCACCAGCCTTCATCTTAGCTTCCAACATCTTGGCTTGTTGTTCCATGATATCTTCAGCGCTTTGTTCAGGGTTTTGACCGTCCTAGTTTTTGTTAGTTTTTTCCAAATCCGCGAAAATGCCAAAGATTACCATTTTGATAGTGGATGATTAATTATTAATCTGATTTTGTTTATTGATTATTTCGCAGATCAATCCTGAATATTTATACTGGCATAGAACCATCCCAATTCCGATGGAATTCTTAATAATAAAAATAAAACTCCTTGAGAAATATTTTGTATAACCATTTTAATCATCATGATCAAGAATGAGTTAGGGTTTTTTTCTTCATATCTCTCATAGAAGAAATATTAGTATTTTACATTTCAAGTCATAACTCATACTTCGACATTTTTTTCGGAAAAAACTTTTCCCACTCTCATTTCTTTCAAAAAATCCTCGGCAAACACCTATTCTCACAGAATATTTCTTGAGTCATATTTGAGGAAAAGAATATAGGCGATTTTTACCGATTTGAATTCAGCAAACTTAAAATTTTATTTCTGAAAATCAAGGTAATGACTTCTAGAGTTGCTCCAAAAGCAATGATCTCTTTGAGGGACAAATTTAAGCTGAGTCCCATTGAAAAACATATTGAATATAGTAAATTCCGTGCTTCTTTTCCATCTAAGCAATACAAGAACGGTTCCCCTATAAACTGATTTTTCATACATTTTTGGTGTTTCTTACAACAACTCAAGTATTGGTTATGGTCGATTCTGAATACACTGCGCACGCTCGTGAGCAGGCCCGAATGTTCAAGTTTCTCTTTTTGGTACACAATCCAAATTTATGCTCTTCACATATTTTAGGAATCAAAAGCTGAATCAAATTACGAAAAGTTTTTAACTGTAGGAGACTTTCAAGAACATCTCATATCACTCGTTGATGTAAAGAGAATAATTTATGACTCTTCTTATAGTCATTTAGACATTCCAAAATATGAACGACTCGATGTATCAGAATTATTATGACGATGACGCAGAAGCTTCAATTGCTATCTATTACATTGTTTCAGGGTCCCATGTCTTTCCAGTGGACTTTGATAGTGGAGTTATCGGGCCTTTGAATCCAAATGATCCAACCTCAATAAAAGTACACAATTAAACACGTTCTCTCCTCTAAAAATGCTCAATGATAGTACTGGACGTCTGTTGCAAATCTTGCAGAACTCCAGATCAACAATATAAAAACGACAATTAACACATCTCCAAATTCATATTCATGCATGAACTGGAATATTACAATCGCCTATAATTTCGAAACGTTCTCACAAATCTCGGCTGAAATTAAAACATACAATAAATTATGCTCAATCGTCCAAGATGAAGGATCCAACATTATTCTCGGCGAACTTCGAAAAGGCAATTACTTCATCAATATTCTCGTTTTGGTTGCAGCTGCTGTTTCCCTTTTTCTCTCAATAAAACATGTCTACTCAGTCTCGAGGCTTTATATGGCAGCTAGATTTCGGTATAAAGGGGTCCAGAAAAAAAAGGATAACCCTAAATTTAAATTACAAATGGATGTAACAAAAACTTCAAATTACCTTGGCTAATTTTTCCATGAATAGGAGAATACTGCACTTCTTGATACTTCAAACCCAGAGATCAAATTAAAAAAATTCCTTGATTTAGACACGCCATGGGAAAAGTTGCCCTTACTCCAAAGATTGCAGTTTTTCAATTTTTGGATCATCCTTGGAGCTATTGGAAATTGCATTCAAATCGTTGGGAGCATATCAGTCACTTTGACTTTCAAAAGAAATGTCGGTCAAGAAATTCTTTATCGGGACAACATCTTTGTTGGCTTTGGATGCTTTTTTGCATGGATTCAAGTCATGTATTACTTTCAGTTCAGTAAAGATATTATCTTGCTGCCTTCCACTTTTCGAAAGTCTCTCACAGAAAATCTCGTCTTTTTCGGGTTTGTTGTTCCATTATTCATTGGCTTAGCGATTTTATGTAAACAAATAATAAATTCTTGACTTTTTTTGACTCATTAGGCCAATCGATATTTTATAATTATGATCGGTTTGATACGACAGGAAATACGATAATATCTTTGATTTCAATGGCATGTGGGTGCCTCGTCTATGAGATATTTCAGGACACATTTGATGCTGGACTTCTCAGACAAGCTTTTTTATACTTCTACTTTTTTGCTTTCTACACGTCAATTCAGAATATTTTTATCTCTATTATCATGGAAGGCTACGATCGCTGTACAGTTCGCAAAGAGATTGATAATGATGATCCATTTCCCATCTCAGATTCCATCAAGCGCAAAAATAAAAAAAGAGAACCTACGACACCACTCTCTCGATTACAAAAATCACATACAGAACCTCCTTCCTCACTTTTGATGCTGGATGATGAAAATACTCCCAGAGAAGTGAAGTCCTCCAATAGATTCGAATTTGTTGAGGTCAAAACACCCGGAGAAACAGATAAAGAAAACTTAAACCATTGTCTGAATGAACTCTATCATAAAAAAGAGCAAGTTGTGAAAGAAGGTTTTTCCTCATAATAATTTTTTGGTTAGGTTTATATCTTATTGTTGGAATTAAGACAAGCATATGCAGAAATGCAAGAAACACCATTTGGTTCTTTCCCCCTAAAATTTGAAGTTCATCTAATCATCTTTAGGACACGATGATCGAGTATATTTGGAGCATTTATATACCGAATCACTCAACAAGATCTTTGTTCGCATGAAAAGAGATGAAACAATGATAGACCTCAAAAAGCATTCTTTCCAAGAAATTAGAAAGAAAAATGGTTAACAATTTTTATTCGGCACACATATTCTTGTAATATATTATTGTAATACTTCCTCTTTGTATCAATCACCTCAAAATTTTTGCTGGATTTCATTATTATTGATATACGTTTTTACGTTTTTGATTATAACTCTATTAACAATAAAATCTTATTAAACATCAAACGGCAATGTCATCATATTTTTTGTCAAATTACACCTCGACTTCGAATGTCACTGCTCAAACAGGTGCTTTTCCAACTTTTCCTGAGCAAAGTTTCGCTTCAACTACTGGACAAAATCTCCCATTAACTCCTTCAGAAATTCTTAATCTTGATCTTTCCTCCCTTCGAACAAGCTATACCCAACTTTCTACAGACTACAATCGTTTAAAGACTGCCAATAACGTGTTGAATCAAGATGTCCAGGATTGCAGAAAAAGAAATATGGAATTAGAAAGATCTTATTCACAGGAAATAGAAAACATGAGGGCCGAAAGAGAAAGATCAATGAGAACTCAAGTAATCTGGAAACAGACTTTTTCGTATCTTATGATCAAAATAGGAAACGGAGAAAAGAGCAAGCTTCGGAGCAACTTCACAATATAAAGTCGCAAATCAAGAACTGGCAGCTGAAAATGAGAAATTAAACTCACTAAATGATCAGCTTTCGACGAAATGTGCGCTGCTGAGTGTTGAAATCGATCGACTTAACTCGCTTTTGCAAGAAAAAAACTCTGAAATCTCCCAACTTCAACAGCAGCTTAGGCAAAAAGGCAACGCAGATTCAGAGCTTCGAGCCCAGCAGAGTCTAATTCAGGATTATGAAAAAAGAATTGCTTCTCTTCTCAAGGAGAACAACTCTTTCGTTGAACGTTTGAAACTGTCAGAAGAAAGCTCCCTCCAAATCCAGAACCTCCGAACTCAACTTCAAGAAGCTGAAACTATTATTTTTACTCTCAGAAACGAAAATGAACAACTCAGTCATGCTCTCAAAGAAAGACTTAGTCAAGATGATATTTACAGATCTCAGAATTACGAACATAGAATTCAAGATCTTTTAAGTCAGGTCAGTCAGCTAAGTCTCGAATTACAGAGAAAAAAGGATCTAGAAGCTGCAAAAGCTCGAGAATATGAAATCACTTTACAAACTCTCCAACAAAGACTTGATCGTACTCTCAGAGAAAAAGAGTTCTTGGAAGGTGAAAAGAAAAGACTCTCCGAACTTCTCAAAGACAATGAGGATGCAAATAAAAGAGTCGGCGATTACGAAAAGAGAATTCATGAGTTGAATGATGAAATCAATCTTTGGAAAAGAAAATGTGAATCACTTGACATTCAAAAAGAAGAAGAAATTAGAAGGCTTCGACTTGAAATTGAAAGATCCATTAAAATTCAATACGTAAGAAGATAATTCTTAGTGCTCTCCTCATTTCCATAGGATGAAGAATATAGGATAAGAGGACAAGGATTTGATAAAGAGAGAGTGGAATATGAAACTTTGATAAAAGCTTTGAGAGAGAAATTCCATGAATTTGAAAGAAATCTTCATATAGTAGCTCATGAAAATGAAAGACTCAAAGCTCTACTCGCAGATAGAGATAGAGAAATTGATTCCCTCAAAAGAAACGATGATCATGTAGATCTTCACATCTGAGTCCTGAAAATAATTGATTTTCTTTAGCAAAAGGAAATTGAGCAATTCAGAGCCAAATTATTAGAAGTTCAACAAAGCGCAGAGGCGGACAGAGCAGAATTAATTAAAAGAATACAGGAAGCAGAGGCCAAAATTACCTTGCAAATCACCGAACTTTCACGACTGAGTAACGTTCTCTTGCAAAAGGACTCTGAACTTGAACAATGGAGAAAGAAATACATTGCTCTCGAACAGAGCACTCAGATTTACATCGAAAAAACGCTTGCAGATATAGAGGTTCAATTCAAAGAAAGATTGACTCAAGAAAAAGAATCTTACTATGCAACAATTCTTCTTGAAAAACAACAAATAGAAAAACAAATTACTACTTACTCGACCAAAGTTAAAGAGTATGAATTTGAAATTCATAGACTGATCGATATTAATGATCGTCTCACGTCCCAAGCTGAAGAAATGAACACTGAAGTTCGAGGACTCAAAGCCAAAATCGAAACTTTGCTCAAAGAAAGAGAACATCAATTACAACAATTAAGAATTCAATTAGAAGAAGAAAAAAGATTGCAAATTGTAATTATTCGTTATGAATTCCTTCTCAATGATGATTTTACTAGGAGAGAGAAGTTAATCTAATTGAATTGAGATTTAAGGAAAGAATTGAATCTTATGAGGAGGAGATTAAGAATCTGAGATTAAAAATCCAAGATTTTGAACTTCGGCAAGTTCTCTTCTTTATTGAGATTGAAAGACTATATGCTATCAACTCAGAGTTCATTCGTGACCTGAATCGCTTGAGCGATGATAACCAGCAATATAGTCAAGAAAATGCTGATTTACACCGAACAATCATGGTCAGAATCCTCATATTAATATAAAATTCACCTCCTCCTATTTAGGAATTAAATCAAACTTTGTCTCTTCTCAGGGAGGAAAGAGGAAGATTAGAAGCGCTTGCAACTGATTTGACAAGTCAAATTGAAGGTTATGAGAGACGAATTCAGTTGTTATTAAATGAAAACTATCGCTTGAGTGAAGCATCTGCAGCAAGACTCAAAGAAATCGATGAATTAAGGCATAGTTTTTCAACAAAACTTGCTCCAGTTGATGACAATCAGTCCAGAGAACTTGAAACTCTTAAAAGATCTCACGCAAATATCAAAGAAATGACTGTTGTGTTTGAGAATGAGAAAAAGAACATGGAATCTCAATTAAATCAACTTAAAAATATTACTGAGATGAATCGTCTCGAAATTATGCGACTTCAAGAATTAAATCAACAAAGAAATCTTGAAAATGAATCTTTACAAACTGAAGTAATCCATCGGAATATTTTACATGTTTATCCAATACCATAGTTGACTCAACTGAAAGGAGCATCACAAACAATTATGCAGTTACAAGCTGATTTAAGATTAAAAACTCATCAATATGAACAATCACTCAAAGAAGTTGATGAAATGTAAAATAAATTTGCCCTCAAAGAAATTAATTCACTTTATCAGGAGGAGAACAAGAGATTTTTTCAAAGAACAATTGGATCAAAGTTCAGCAAAACCAAATAGCTCAGTGAGTGATATATTAAAAAATTATTTAACTCCTGGTGTCACTTCAACTACATATTCTCCAAAAACTTAACCATTCCATTCTTTAAGATTTTAAACTCCTCTAAAATCCAAAGGGATTGTCTGATAAGAAAAAAAAAAACTTTTCTCATTGATTTATACGATAAATATTCGAGTTCATTAGCTCACTCCTTCATTAAGAAAATCTGATTTTTGAGAAGCGAAAAAAGCTTTTTCATTTTCTTTCCTGATTTTCTCGATTGTTTTATAATTTTCTCCAGTTATTTTCCGGAACCTAAAATTTCATTGAGTTTGTTTGTCTTGTTACTAATTAAGTCGAAAATACTTATTAACATAAATGTACGATCCAACCATTAATGGCTTTTCGTCTCCAAATCGAGACTGGAAATCCAAAAGTGGCGTCTTTTCCTCAGCTGGAAGATCAATTGTATTTCTCTATTTTCTTCAATTTTCTCAAGGTTTTTTTAGGCTGTTCATGATGATGCAATCCAACATAACTTTTCATATAAACCTTCCAAGGAAATCTTTAAAAAGGAAGCTGACCAAGTTGAATATGAAAGGTTAAGACAATTCCAAAATGAAGCCGATCTTGCAGGATTAGCCAAAGTCAATCCAACGGCCTATGGAAACTATGTCAATAATCTCGAAAAAATGAACAATAACCTCATGAAAGTCGACGCATACGCCGAAGAATTCAATAGGGCCAAAGAAAAATTGCATTATGATCAACGAAATCTTGATAGTCTCCAAAAACTCTCCAAATTCAATGTAATCCATTTTTCTATTTTTGAGAATAAAACTCTTCAACTTCCCTGCTTAACTCTCTTGTTATTAGGCTGACCAGCATAAACAACATATTCAAAATCAGCTCCAAAGAATGCGTGAACCAGCTACTGACCGAAAGTTTGCCGCTTTAAGAGATAATCCTCAGAGAAAACAGCAACAGAGCAGGGGAAATTTAGCACATTTTACAGACAAAGATTATGAGACTCAAAATAACCTCTTGAGCCAGTTCGCAAATAGTAATAGTCTTGATGATCATCTCTCTGGCTTTGGAAATGACCAAAGCCGAAACTATGGGCAAAATCTCAGAAATAACTCTGGAAATAGTACTCCACTTGCTCAGCATAAACAAAGCCCTTATAATCCTCCTCCTCCTCAATTTAATGTTCAATCCAGCCCTCAGTTCAACCCATATCCAGCTCCGGGATATGGCTATCCTCCATATAATCCATATATGCCTCCCCCTAACTATGGATATGGATATCCTCCTTACCAGCCTCCACAAAATAACGAAAATAGTGAAATGAAATATCAAATGCAAAGACAAAATGATCTACTCGAGGCTTTGACGAAGAGGATCGCACCGAGTAGAGAAAGAGGAGATAGCAGACACAGGCGAAATCTGAGTTCCAGGGCATTAGAAGACAAGTTTAAGGATTATGAAAAAGAAACTGAACTCCGACTTCAACTTATGAAGCAACAACAACTTATCGAAAACTTACAAGCCAACAATAACCAACCCAACCAAAGCGCAGACGTATACAATCCACAAAGTAAAGTCTCTTTTTGACCTTTTTGTTAAGCCTTTTTTAGCGCTGGCTCAGAACTTCATGCAACATTTAAACCCTTTCCAGTATGGATATGATGCCTTTTCAAAGTAACATACATCACACTTTAACTTACATATCTCTTAGTCCCTACTACACACCTCAATATAATCCATTATATAACAATGGATATGGCTACCCTGGCTATGATCCTTATTCTGCATTTGGACATTCTCCCTATAAATCAAAAAAACATAAATCAAGCTCAAAATATAAAAAGTACAATCCCCACCCAAATCGTTTATTCTAAAACAACTTTTGCTTAGGAAAAAAGCCTCATCCAGCGATTCCGAAGATTCTGATAATGATTCAGATGTAATAATTTGTTCTCATCTCATGTTCATATAATAAAGGCTTCTGATAACGATGACGGCAAGAAAAGAAAATCTCAAAGCTCCAAGAAAGATCCAAAAGTCAGGAGACCGCAAAATAAGAGAAAAACAAGAGTGGATAGGAAAAAGTAAAACTCATCTCATCGATCATATGCTAATTTTTTCAAAAGAGACGCAAAATCACACCTTAAAAAGATTTTGTGGTGCATGGTTTATCCCACAATTTTTGATAAGTACGTTTCCAAAAAAGTTGTTCACAGAAAGCAAATTCAACAACGTCATGTTGATGAACAATTTGAAGCATTTACTCAAGTAAACCTTTTCCACTCTCCTGAAGGATTTATCCTTCCAACCAGAATTTCACTACTTGGATCATGAATATCACACAAGAAGGCTTTACCAAGGTACGGATATTCATCAATAATTTCAATAATTTGGTTTTAGCTTGTGGATGATGCAAAAAAGAATTACGACTTTATTGGACTTGATTTCAAAAAGTTAAGCAAGAGTGATATCACAAAACGTGCTACAGATTGCAAAGTAAACTTCCTTTCATCTTAGTCATCCTCACCCTCATTAGGCCAAAATTAAAATACTCTTTGAAACTCTCCTGAATAAAACTGATCAATATGCGCTTGAACCAACAAATCTAGAATTCCTTGCTTCATTGTGTTACAAACCAGCATATATTGCAAATCATACAATCTCTAATTTCGAATTAATGAGATTACAATTCAACTATTTCGGCAGAGTCGAGTAAACAAGAGAAATTATTCAATCTTTTTCTAATTTTTCATAGTAAACAAACTCAAGAACAAGCTGAAATGATGATTAGTTGCTTCTTGCTTGTCAGAATACTTGCTTATCAAATCATATACAAGGCTAGCGAATGGAATCAAAAACCTAAATGGACAGAGCAACTCCTTACGTAAAATTTGGTCGATACATTCAATTAATCCTCTACATAGAAACTTTAAAATCGTTGCATCTCTCATCTATCATCTTATCAAATCGATCTGGGAACAAGAGATTCCAATCATTAATCAAAACCCCTCAAAACTTCCAAATACTCGTATCTCTCCCTTACTCATGGGTATTTTCCTTATTTAAACAAATTTTTATCGAGCTTATTCATAGATCCTGGCCTTGAAGTTCCACAAGGACCTTCTGATGATCCTGATATGATTTTAGGAGCATTAAATAAAACACAACTTGCGTCTGTCCTTGAAGAAGATAAACAATGGTATTCTTTCAACTTATCCGTCGACATTTAACTTTTTTCCAAAGGGTTGACTCTATGAAACAGCTTGTTCGAGATTGGACAGCTAAAATCTATAAAATGCTTGGTGACTACAGACTCAAAACTGCAGCTAAAGACCTTGACCAAGAACCTTCTTTGCAGCCCCTTGCGGCGTCTGTTGGAAGCATCAATATATCTGCAACCAGACATTAAGTTTTTTTTCACTCTCACTTCTATAGAACTTTTTTTAATATCTCTAAATGGGACTGTTTTCACTATTGGAATTTTTTTTTCAAAGTTAATTAATGACATTGCTATGTAAATATATCTCTTCTGATGAATAAAAAATTCCATTACCAAAATCTCTAGAAAATAGCTTTTGTAATTATATCGATCGGAACTTGAATAAATGAAAGGATAACTTCAATAATACAAGAATCCTTTGCACCTAATTAAATTATTTGTTGTATATACTCAAGCAAATCGTCAATTACCTGCAAACAAACCAAGTGGTCCGAATTTCTTCATCAAGAAGTCGAGGGTCTTCATGTAATCATAATTAAATTCCTAAACAATTATTTTAAACTCTCCTGACAGGAAACATTATCCTACCTTTGCAAATCTAGAAATTGCTCCAACAGGTGCTGAGCTGACGACTCCCACAATTCTTGAAATGGCATACAAGACAATCTCAAGAATAATGCCTATTATTATTCATTAACCAAATTTCCCCCGTCCCTTACTTGGCTCAAAGTACCAATATGTGATCAATTGAGCATAACTTTGGAAGTATCCATAAACTTGATAGAATGCATGGTCAATTTCGTATTGTTTCCAAAAATGTCTATTCTTTGGATCGAGGTATACTTTCAACTAAATATTTTGTGTTCATTAAAAAAGCCCCAAACAATATTATCTCTACGTCACGAGCTTCTTGTGTTGTCATTAAATCAGCTGTCAACTTGAATGCAAAGGCACCAATAATGTCACAGAGGAAAATTGCAATTGCGGTGATGATATAAAACACGTCACTCAATCCGATAATATCCATCAAGAATCGCATCACAGCAAAGTATCTTTCCCAATCAATACATAAACTCAATTCAAGTATTACATTATTCCTTCAGCAATCCTGGAGGTTGTAAATGGGATCACGTAAAACTCCCACTTATCAAATAAACCTGAAAAAACTGCTTAAACCAAAACTTATACTCATCATACCTTGATAACCGCGAGCCTTGAAAATACTTTGAGCACATCTGATCTTCTGGTCAGTTGTAAATGATGCTGGCTTTGTGATTTTATCTGAAGAATTTGCATCATCCTAAAATGAATAGTTTAAGCGCCATGAACATCTCAAATACATTTTTTTTAGAGCTTTCTTTTTGCAATGTGCGATTTACATTCACCATTGGGTAAACAAGAGCCCTGCAAATAGCCCAGGGTATCGTGTCTTTCAATATTTATGAAAAAAATAATTCGCAACTGATGAGTACAGGTGATAACATCTCTCAAAACGAGTCTGGTAAATTCCATGATAATATAGTTGAAGATTTTCAATAATTTTTTAATTTAGAATTTAAGCTCTTCATAAACTTCATTACCCTTTATGGCCTATTGAGCATCCTTGGTTTAATTTCTAAAATAGAATTATCTCTCTAGGTTTTATATTCTATACTTTGTAAATTGAAAATTTTTTGTGAAACCAAGAAATACAATAGAATAGAATACATCAAAATTCACATCTCAAACAAAATTAAAAAATTTCCAAACAAGGATTCATTTTTTATACTGCCTGGCTGACATACCTCCGCCAAATTCATATCCTAGGGCTCAAGTTTAGTGAGCATTCGAGATTTTGGTAAAGTGATTTGGAACTAATCAAATTATTATATTATTCACATTATCTCCCTGTACCCAAGATTTAAATGTTTCTTTTCTAAATTCCAGCTGAGCTCCTTTTCGATGGAAATAGTCGGCATTAGCTGCTTCTACTATTCTTCGAATCTCTTCTTCAGCGTCTTTTATACAAATGCTACAGACACCATTTTGAATAAATACTTTTGGAAGAATTACCGAGGAAGGAGTAATGAAAGACCAAGCGTCACTGGACACAAGACATATCCCATACAAACTGTAAAAAAGCAAGGCCAGTATGATTTGACTGTTTCGTTGATGTCAGTCATAACTTTTTGATAGTCATCAAACTCAATATAAGGTTCTAATTCTGGAGGGTAAAACTCTTTATAGTGGTAAGCGATGCCTCCGATCGTATCCCCTGCAAATTCAAACCAAACTGCATTTCAAAGTATACCTTGGGAAGGGATTATGATCACTTGACCCTCACTTTCAGGCAAATGCTGATGTAGCGGGCTCTGCATAAAACTCTCTGGAATTTTATTAA
>Ga0182738_1001213_pt1 | contig 32903 bp, 30 predicted proteins | sample eDN5th30CBELigMG_FD_128876 | JGI IMG/M metagenome (GOLD analysis project Ga0182738, IMG submission 128876) | Enriched Miracle-Growth compost microbial communities from Emeryville, California, USA - eDNA 5th pass 30_C BE-Lig MG (version 2)... ...
GCCGCCTCGACCAGGCCGGCCTGCGCCAAGACATATTCCGTCTCGCCCACGGGCCGTAGATGGTCGGGGCCGGTCTTTCTGTAGGCATGCCCGCATTGAATGTAGACAGTCGCCACCACGTTGTGGCCCGCCCGCATGTCCTTCCAGAGATCGTCGATAAAGTACCCGCCCCAGTGTTCCGAGAAATGATGGTGCGGGTCGATGATGGGCCGGTCGGGCTCGATGACGGGTTCGTCTTGCGTCGCCTCGTCCGCGACGCGCGCGGCGTGCGGAATGACGGGTAGTTCATCTTCCGGAATTTCATGCATTGCTGGCACTCCATCTCGACCTGCCCGGCACGGGCGGGCAGGTCATGGTTGCAAGGCCCAAGAACGCGCGGCTAAACCGGCTTGGTTCCTCGGATCTGGACTCTGTGCATGAGCCGCCGTTGCCCCTGGTAATCGTCCAGCGCCAGGTGCTGCAGGCAACGGTTATCCCAGAACGCGACAGAGCCGGGCGCCCACCGGAAACGGCAGGTGAATTCGGGACGCGTGGAATGGTCGTACAGGTACCGCAATAGCGGCGCGCTTTCGGCGATTGTCATGTGTTCGAAGCGCTCGGTGTGCATCTCGTTGACGAACAGCGCCTTGCGTCCCGTGACGGGATGCGTGCGCACGACGGGGTGCACCGCGGACAGCGTCGTTTTAGCGCCGCCCACGCCTTGCCCCGGCGCCAGCACGTCGTCCGCTTCGAGCGAAGACAAGATGCGCCCATTGGAATGAACCGCGTTCATGCCATGCAGCATGTTTTTCATTCCGTCCGACAGCGTGTCATAAGCCAGGTACTGATTCGCGAACAGCGTGTCGCCTCCGACGGCCGGCAACAGCTTCGCGGCAAGCACCGAACCCAGCGGCGGAATTTCCAGGTGCGTGGTGTCCGAATGCCATTCCCATCCGAAGACGAGCTTGGTCTCGGGCTTCTTGTCGATGACCAGCAATTCGGGCAACGACCCCGGATGCTGGCGATGCGGCGGCAAGACCGCCAATTCGCCGAAGTATTGGGCAAAGCGCGCCAGGTCCAGGTCCGACAACTGCTGGTCCCGGAAAAAAAGCACGCCGAACCGATGGTAGGCGCGGGTCACTTCTTCGAGCGTCTGGTCATCCAGGGCGCGGGAAAGATCGACGCCCAGTATCTCGGCCCCCACGGCCCCGGATACGGGAAACACACGGATGGTCTTGAATTCCGTATCGGTGCATGAAGAGCAATCGGTTGGTCGGTCCATGAATCACCTAGTTCACATATATGTACAAAAAGAACAACGGGCTGAACAGATGGTACGCTGGCTTCATTTTCCCCGCAATAGTCCTTTCGCATAGAATGCGGCTGTGTTTTATGCCCCCCCTCCTTCAAGGACGCACATGAATGCAGACGTAAAAAGCGCCGTCCGCGTGCTGCAGATTTTCCAGCTGTTCGCGCAGATAAAGATGCCCGCGTCCTTATCTACCGTCAGCCAGCGTCTCGACATGCCGAAGTCGAGTTGCCAGGCCTTGCTGCGCACGCTGGAAGCGCACGGATATCTGGCAAATCGCGACGACACGAAAGACTATTACCCGACCCGAAAACTCTACGAAGAAATGCGGGTGATCGTCGAAGAAGATCCCTTGCTCAAAGACCTGATGCCCTTGCTCAAAGAGCTCAGCGACACGACCGGCGAAACCGTCTTTCTCGCCCGGCGCCAAGACAGAATGGCTCATTATCTAGAGGTGGTCCAAGGCCAGCAGACGCTGCGTTTCGCGGGAACCGCCGGAGAACTCCGTCCGCTGTACATAGGCGCCTCCGGCTTGAGCCTCTTGGGCGGCATGCCCAAGGACGAGCGCGTCGCGCTGGTGAACAGAATCGAGTTCGAGCGCTTCTCGCCGAAAACCGTGACCAATGGCGCCGCATTGCTCAAGCGCGTGGCGGAAGGTCTGGGCAGGGGTTGGTTCATGTCTGTCGGGGGCTACCAGCTAGAGGTTTCATCCATCGGGAACTATGTCTGGCTGAACGGCCAGCTGTACGCCATCGTCATCGCCGCGCCGACCCAGCGCGTCGAACGCAACCAGAAGGTGCTGAGCCGGTATATCGTCGATCTGTGTGCTCGCGTCACCGAGCGCTGACGCCGCGGCCGCCGGCCTTCCGGATTCATAACGGCTCGTAATGAGCGCATACGAGAAAGAAATTAGTCGTCAATTTGTCCACACTCCTAGACTGGGGCGCATGACGTGGGGCTGGCTCACGTTTGCGATTTGCTCTGCGCCAGCCCGTCCGCTTCACCCGAAACCAGAGGCAGGAGGCCGACATGACACTATTGAACAGCCAGGAATTCCGCCACACATTCGCGCATCACCTCGGCGCAATGGCCGGCGCTCAAGACAGCACGGCAGGGCCGATGGCGCTCGAGGCGCAACGCCTTGCCTGTGCCGCGCTTCCCGAAATCTGCGAGCGCATTGGCCAGCGAACCGTCGGACTGGCCGTCTGGGGCAAACAGGGCGCCACGATCGTGCGCTGGGAACCGTCGCGGCAACCCGTCGGCCTCCACCTGCAAGCCGGCATCGTCGTCAGCCTCACGCAGTCGGCCACCGGCCGCGCCTTTTCGGCCTTCATGCCCATCCACCGGACCCAGGCGGCAATCCAGAACGAACTGCAGGCGCGCGAGCGCAGCGGCCAGCCGAAAGAACGCCTGCGCTTTGCTCAACATTTGAGCGAATCCCGGCAGTACGGCTTGGGACGTGCAATTGGCACGGCGCCATCGCTTCCCCACAAAATAGCGGTCAACGCCTTCAGCGCTCCGGTATACGACATGCATAGCAATATGGTGTTGGCCATCTCGACGATCTGTGAAGCCGAACGCCTGCCTCCCGACTGGAATGGACAGGTACCCGGCGTGCTGCGCCGAATCGCACTGGAGATTTCGTCGCAACTCGGCTATGCCGGCCAGCGTCATATCCATGCCGCCTGATCGCGGCCGGCGCAGGCAGCCGTATGGCGCCTGCCTGCGCGGCCCTCGCGCTCAAGGTTGAATAACGCCCTCTCGGATAAGAAGCTCTCTATTGATGGCAGTCTCGTTCTTGAGACGGCCGGCGAGTTCTTCGGGGGCCGTGACCTGCACACGGCCGATCAGCTCGAGCTTCTTGCGCATGGTCTCATCGGAATTCAACACACTCAATGCGTCGTGAAGCTTCGCCAGAATTTCGGGCGGCGTGCCCTTGGGCGCGAGCAAGCCGTACCATGGGCTGATCTGAATCGAGGGGAATCCCACTTCTTCCGTAGTGGGAATATCCGGCAGGTCGCGCCACCGTTCGCGCTCCGTTACCGCCAACCCGCGCACCCGGCCGTCTTTTATCGCCGGCACAATATCCAGGGTGTCAAAGGTGAAATCGATCTGCCCCCCCATCATGGCGGCCCGCATGGGCGTACCGCCGCGGTAGGGAACGTGCGTGGCCTCTATGCCCGCCGCATTGGCGAATTGCACGCCCGCGATGTGAAAGAGATTGCCGATTCCCGCCGAACCATATGTCAGGGGCTCTTTTTGCGATTTCGCCAGGTCGACGAGATCTTGCACCGTTCGTACATTTTTTGTTTTCTCGGCGCTCGCGTTCACCGTCAGCACCAACGGATAGCTCAGTATGGTCGCGATGGGCTCGAAATCTTCCACAGGATCGTAGCCCAGCTCCTTATTGATCAGCGGGTTCACTGTCATCGAACTGGTATTCGATATCAGCAGGGTGTATCCGTCCGGCTTCGCCCTGGCCACCGTTTGAACCGCCAACGAGCCATTGGCTCCCGTCTTGTTTTCCACGATAGCGGACTGCCCGAGTTCTTTTGCCAGGATCTCGCCGACGACCCGTCCGACCGTATCGGTTCCACTGCCGGCCGCGAAGCCCACCAGCAGCCTGATGGGCCTGTCGGGATACGTTGCCGGCTGCGCGCCGCTTGCCGCGGCCGCAAAGACGGCCAGCGACCCTGCGCACACATACTTTATGCCGCGAGTTAATGCACGATTCATGCCTTCTCTCCTCGTTGTATTACTTATATTCCCACTGCACCAATGTGTAGGGGGATGGCGCCTCATCGTGAGGCTCGAATACCGCACGGACCTCGGCGCCGATTTTTACTTCCTGCAAGGGGTCGCCGAGCAGATTTCCCACCATCCGGATGCCGTCGGCGTGTACTAATTCCACCAGTACCGATAAATATGGAACCCCGTCTTTCAATGCAGCCATGGGGGCATGCCAGGTTCGCTCCCAGCTATATATGCGCCCGTGCGGCGCGACCGCTTCCCAGTCCAGGTCGAACGCGTGGCAGCGATGGCAGATCCATTCCGGCCCCCACTGCCACCTTTCGCATTGCCGGCACCGCTGGATCATCAGCTTGCCGGCGCGCGTGCCCTGCCAATACGGGGCATCGAGCCCGTCGGCCTCGGGCACGGGCGCCGGCATGCCGGCCGGAAGATAAAAACGCTTGTTCTTCATAACGTGTCCGCCGTGCCCAGTATCAGGTTGGAAACGGGGTTCACCATCGGCCCCGATATGACGATGCCCAGGTCCGCGCCTGCCACCTGGGCGGTCGACTGGTTGCGCAATTGCCTGACCGCCTCGATTTGCAGCTCCAGCCCGTGCATGTAGCATTCCGCCAGGTTGCCGCCGCTGGTGTTCAACGGCAGCTTTCCGGCCGGGGCGATCAGGTTGTCCAGAACCAGAAACTCGTTGGCCTCTTCGGGTTCAAAGAACCCGTGTTCCGCCAGGCTCATGAGGACGCCACCCGTGAAGTTTTCGTAGACTTGCGCGAACTTGATGTCCTGGGGCTTGACGCCGGCACGGTCGAATAATCGCGGCGCTAACGTCGTGAAACCCGATGTCGCATAAAGCGGTGCGTTATGGCTGCGGCTCGAACCCTGCGGGTCGCCCCCCTGCTCGGCCGCCAATATATAAACGGGTGACTTCGTTGCCACCGCGGCGCGCTCCGCCGGCATCAAGATCAACGCGGCGGCGCCGTCATTCTCCATACAGCAGTCGAATAGCCGGAATGGCTCGACAATCCAGCGCGAGTCCTCATAGGCTTGCCCGGTCAGGGGTTTGCCATACATGACGGCTCGGGGATTCATTTGCGCGTGATGATATGACGCAAGCGAAATCGCCCGTAGCGTATCGCGCCCGACACCGTGCTCATGCATATAGCGCGTCACTTTCATGGCGTACTGTTGCGCCGGCGTGATCACACCATAAGGAACCGTCAACGCATTGGCGCCCTCAATGGTGGATTTGTCGCTGCCCTGGCCAAATCGCCTTGCCGTGTTTTGCACCATCGAACGATAAACAACTACGCAATCCGCAATGCCCGCCACAATCGCGGCGGCGGCATTTCCGATCGCGGCGGCGCCTCCGCCACCACCGCCGCCCCATACCAGATTGGAGAAACGCAGCGAGTTTGTACCCAAGGCGTTCGCCAGGCGCACCGACGTGCTGCGCTCGTCATAAAAACTCGCGAAACCATCGATCTGCCTCGGGTCGACGCCCGCATCCTCCGCCGCGCTCAAGATGGCCTCGAGCGCCATGCAGAATTCCGGATCGGGAGACTGGCCTCTCTTGTAATAACGGGTTTCGCCTACGCCGACAATGGCGACCTTCCCTCTTAGCGCACGTTCGTTCATGTTGATGATTCCAATATGCCGCCCCGGCCAGCCGGGCCGGTCGTCCACGGGACTACGCGACGCGATCGAACAGATCGTTGCTGATGATCTGCTTCATGATCTCGATGGTTCCGCCCCCGATACGCGTCAAGCGCGCATCGATGAATGCCCGCGCAATGGGATACTCCAGCATGTATCCGTAGCCGCCGAAGAACTGCAGGCACTGGTCCAGCACCTTGCCCTGCAGCTCGGTCGTCATGAGTTTTGCTTTCGCCGCCTCAATCGGGCTCAGCTCTCCTTCCATGAAGCGCTTGATGCACCAGTCCGTGAACACGCGCGCCGACGTGGTCTCCGCGTCGAGCTGGGCCAGTACAAAACGGGTATTCTGGAAATCGGAGATAGACTTTCCGAAAGCCTGGCGGTCACGCGTATAACGCACGGTCCACTCGATTGCCGCCTCGCACACCGTCGTGCTTCGCACCGCCTGGCACAGGCGCTCTTGGGCGAGCTTGGTCATCAGCATCTTGAAGCCGCGATTCTCGTCGCCGAGCAGATTGCTCACCGGCACATGCAGGTCCTCGAAGAACAGTTCGGCGGTGTCCTGCGCATGGGTGCCCACCTTCCGCAGCGCCCTCGCCTTATGGAACCCCGGGCGGTCCGCTTCCACCAAAATCAGGCTGATCCCCTTCTTTCCTTCTTTGACGTCGGTTTTCGCCGCCAGAATCAATAGATCGCACTGCACGCCATTCGTAATGAAAATCTTCTGGCCATTGATGACGTACTCGTCTCCCACGCGCTCGGCGCGCGTCTTGATATTTTGCAGATCGCTGCCGCCGCTGGGCTCCGACATGCCGATCGCGCCGATGATCTCGCCGCGCGCCATCTTCGGCAGCCAGGTTTTCTTTTGTTCGTCGGTGCCCCACGAATAGATATACGAGGCGACCATCTCCGCGTGAACCATGAAGGCGCTGCCAGGGCCGCTCATGCCCGCCCGCCACAGTTCCTCGATGACGATGGCGTCGAACAGCCAGTCGGCGCCGGCGCCTCCGTACTCCTCTGGCAGGCTCGGGCAAAGCACGCCCAGTTCGCCGGCGCGCAGCCACAGTTCCCGGGGAACCTTGCCGTCGATCTCCCATTGCGAGTGGTACGGTTCCACCTCTTTTTCAATGAAACGCCTGACAGTCTCGCGGAACGCGTCATGCTCCGCGGTAAAAAAGGGGCGGGCTATAGTCATTTGATCTCCACTTGGCCACGGTCGATTACGATGATTTCGCGCGCGGGAACCCGGGCGCGCCACTGAATACCTGAGTCGCGGCGGAAAAATTCGAACTGCAATACATCCCCGGGATAAACGGGGCTGACGAACCGGCCGGACATGCTCTTGATACGGCGCGGGTCGCCTTCGCAGAGCGCGTCGATCGCGGCGCGGCATGCCATGCCGAACGAGCAGAATCCGTGCAGAATGGGTTCTTTCAGGCCCATTGCCCGCGCGGTTTCCGGGTCGGCATGCAGCGGGTGGTAATCGCCGCTCAGCCGATACACCAGCGCCGCATTGCGTGCCGTCTCGATCCGCGCGACCCGGTCGGGCTTGCGCTCGGGCACCACCGGCGCAACGGGCGGCGCCTCGCCAAATCCGCCCTGCCCGCCATCGCCGCGCAACACGACCGTTTGCGCGATCGTGGCCAGCGGCCCGCCGGCGGCATCGAACAACATGCGCTCTGAATGGATCGTGGCGCCCTTGTCCTTTCCTTTGTCCTGCACGGCGACGATCCGGCTCTTCGAGGTCACGCTGCCCTCGGGCGGAATGGGCGCATGTATGTCGAAGCGGACCTCGCCGTTGAAGATATTCGACCAGTCGATTCCCAGCGACGGTTCACGCAGCCATAACCCGGGGTAGGCCAGCGCCAGGCACAGCGACGGAACGGCCTTCTGGTCTTTCTCGTACACATAGGGCAGCTGCGCGGGGTCCAGCGGATCCGTGCCATAGCCCAGCCCCAGGCTGTACAACATGGAATCCCGCCGCGAGTAAGACTGCGCGCCATCGGGAATCGAGAACGTTTTGACGTTTTGCAGATTCATTATTTCTTCCGGGCAATAGCCATGGGTTGGCCTTTACGCCTGCCTCATGGCAGTGCGCTCCATTTTTTCCAGACAGACTGGAAATCCGTCTCGATTCCGCCCGGCGGGCCCGCAATCTCCGGGCGAGTCCGGCTCAGGCGCGGCGCGGGCATCGGCTGATTCACCCCGAAAGCTTCCGTGTTGACGCCGCGCGATACCATGTGATCGTCATGCAGCGCTTCGCGCGGGCTGAGCACCGCCGTAAGGCAGGCATCGATGCCCTGGGCGCGCCGCACCCATTCCCGCTGGCTTGCCTGCATGAACCGGTCCGCAATCAACTGGCGCAGATAGGGCCAGGCGCTCCGGTCATATTGCTGGTGCGCCAGGCCGGGTTCCAGCTCCAGCACGTCGAGCAGGTTCTTGAAGAATCTTTGTTCGATACAGCCTACGGCAACATACTGGTCGTCGGCGGTACGGTAGGCGCGGTAGAACGGCGCACCGCCATCCAGTACGTTCGTTCCGCGCGCTTCGCGATAGGTATCCCGTGCCAATCCCGCCCGCACGCCCGCCATCAGCGACGACACGCCATCGACCATCGCGGCATCGACCACCTGGCCTTGCCGAGACGCATGGCGTTCATGTATTGCCGCCACAATGCCCAGCGCCAGGTACAGCGCGCCCCCGCCATAATCACCCACCAGATTGAGCGGCGGCACGGGGCTTCCGCCCTGCTCGCCCATCAGGCTCAGCGCGCCGGTCAACGCCAGGTAATTGATGTCGTGCCCCGCGACGTTCGCCAGCGGCCCGTCCTGCCCCCACCCCGTCATGCGTCCATAGACGAGCCCGGCATTCCATCGATGGCATGCGTCGGGGCCCAGGCCCAGTTTCTCCATCACGCCGGGCCGGTAGCCCTCTATCAAGATATCGGCTTTTTCGATCAGTCCGCGCATTTGCCCGACGGCGCCCGGATCTTTGAGATCCAGCAATATCGACATCTTTCCGCGACTCATGATGTCCATCTTCGGGTTGGCGGGTATTCCCACGGTCAGCCCGCCCTTGCGGTCGATTCTGACGACCTCCGCCCCGAAATCGCACAGCAGCATTCCGCAAAAGGGAACCGGGCCGACAGTTCCCATTTCGACGACCCTCAATCCCGCCAACGGCCCAGAACGCGTTCTCCGGTTTTCCATGGATCCGCGCCTTTCATTTGGTCCCAGAGGCGGATCCGGCCCGGTGCCGCGCGGCCAGCTCCGTGAAGCCGAAAATCCGGGCCGTGTTTTCTCCCAGCACCTTTCTCCGGCTGGATTCCGAAATACCGCCCATGTTGCGCTCGATCGCCTGCGCGGAATGCGGCCAGGTTCCCTCGTGGTGGGGATAATCATTGGCCCACACGCAGTTGTCCTGGAGATTGAACGTTTCCATCAAGGCCAGGCCGGCCCTGTCTTCGCCGAACGACGCGAATCCATTCGACCGGAAGTACTCGCTGGGCATGAGCTTCAGCTTGGGCTTCACCCAGAAATGGTGCTTCAGATAGGCTTCGTCCATGGCGTCGAGCGCCCAGGGCAGCCAGCCTATGCCGGCTTCGACGCTTCCGAATCTCAATGCCGGAAAGCGTTCGATCACGCCGGACGCGCACAGCGTAATCAGCGGCTCGGCGGTAGGCGACAACGAATGAACGACATAATTCACGACGGCACCGCCCAGCCCCCGGGTCGTGCGCGGATCTTTCCCCGTCGAGACATGGAACGTGATGGGCACGTTGGCCTCTTGAAACCTCGCCCACATGGGATCGAAAGACGTGTGGTTGTAATTGATATGGCCGGGCTTGGGCGGGCCGAACATCGGCTTGCACGGCAGCGTGAAATGCCGGAAGCCCAATTTCAGGCATCTGTCTATTTCACCCATGACGCCATCCACGTCCCCCGGCGACAGCGCGGCGGCGGGCGACAATCTATCGACATACTGTCCGAACGTCTCCCAGGCCCACGTGTTGTAGACCTCGCATTGCGCCGCCGCGAACACGGGGTCGAACGTGTACCACATCCCCATTCCTTTATTGGGGAAAATGACTTCGCCGTCGATGCCGTCGAGCGCGTGGTCTTTCAGCCTGTCGAGGGGATCGGCACCGGACTTGGAGCGCAGCAGGTCTTCTCCTGCAAGCCGCGACAGCACGAGCCGGTCAGGCTCTTCCGACGCTTCCATCTTTCTCCACTGGATGCCCTTATCGTCGATCCACACCTTGGGCAACCGGTCGCGGTACTTTTCGTCGATCCGTTCCGCCCATAGATTCGCCGGCTCATTCGCATGGCAGTCCGCCGAGATCATCAGGTACTTGTTCGACGCACCGGGCTGGGCGGTGCCCTGCCAATCGCCTGAGCCGGGCGACGCCAGGCGCCACTTGTTCTCTTCGTTTACGATAATGTCGGTCATGATGTTCCTTTAATGGGCCTTGACGCAGCCGAATGTTCCTTCCCGCCGTAGGCGCTCCACCGTGTCTTCCGGGTAGCCCAGCACCGATCGCAATACCGCGCCGGTGTGCTCTCCCACGGCCGGAGGAGGAAGCGGATCGGCCGCCGGCGTCAGCGAAAACTCGACCGGCGGCGCGAAATTCGGAATCCATCCCGCTCGCGGGTGCGATATCCGGGAATGCACATTCAGCACTCGCGATTCCTTCGCCACGATCTGATCGGAAATCCTTCGAACTTCTCCGCATGGCACCCCCGACGCCCGCAGGCGCGGCCCCCAGTAAGACCAAGGATGCTGTTCGAAATCGTGCTGCAGGATGGCCATCAGTTCGTCCCGGCTGGCCATCCGGTCCGGCCCGCGCGCATATTTCCCGGCCGTGGCCAGGTCTTCGCGGCCCATGACCTGGCCTACCAGTTTCTTGAACTGCTGGTCGTTTCCGCAGTTGATATAAAAGGCGCGGTCTTTGCACTTGAAGACGGCGGCGGGACAGATGTCGGGGCTCACGTTCGCGTTCCGGCCGATATCCTTTCCGGTAAATAGATACTGCATGCCGGAATACCCGGTCATTTGCACCGCGCACTCGTACAAAGAGGTCTCGATATACTGGCCCTGGCCCGACCGCTCCCGGTGGTACAAAGCCGCCAGGATGGACGCGTAGACGATGGTTCCCGTGTGGATGTCCATGACCGGCGTCGTGGTTCTTACGCCGTCCCGGTCGCCATATCCGTTGGTGGACATGAACCCGCTTTCGGCCTGCGTCACGGGGTCGTAGCCGTTTCTGTCGGAGAATTCACCCGTTCTGCCATAAGCGGAAATCGAGCAATAAATCACCTTCGGGTTTATTGCCTTGCATGACGCGTAGTCCAGGCCCAGCCGCTGGGTGACCCCCGTGGAAAAGTTTTCCACGATGACGTCCGCCTTGGCGATCAAGTCCTCGATGACTTTCCGGGCTCCGGGGGCCTTCATATCGAGCGCCATGCCCTGCTTGTTCCGGTTGCACCAAACGAAAGGCGCGCCCTGATTCTGCAAATCGGGATGCATGGGCGGGTAATACCTGAAATCGTCTCCCCGGCCGGGTTTTTCGATCTTTATCACTGTCGCGCCCAGGTCGCCCAACATCATGGTCGCCAACGGGCCGGCCAGGTAATGCGTGAAATCGACAACCACCAGGCCCTCGAGAATCTGGGGCGCTCCGGCATCGCGGGCCTGGTGAGGGGGAAGAAGAGCTTCTATGTCTATCACTGATTGCCTCTTTGATCGTTCAACCGCACATCCGGCCGGCGCGGCCCTTTGCCTGGCCTGCTAGTTTAAATGTCTTACCATTCTATGGTACGTCGTAATTCCCATAAAATTAGGGTATACCCGCGAGTTTTCTTCGAATAGAAAGAGAGGAAGACCGCCGCGAACGTGGCGGAATCGCACGATGCAGGCCAAAGCCATCCCTCGGGATTCATGCGTAGAATTCGTACTTGGCCTGGCGTCGCCAACGGCAACCGCGAAGGCTAAAAGAACAAGCACTTTTCCACAGTTGTGGGTCTATTCAATGCAGAATTTCGACTTCAAAGAGATCCAGACTTCGAGGGTATTCGAAGACATTTGCGACCAGATCCGCGGCCAACTGGCGTCGGGGCAGCTGAAACCCGGAGCCAAGCTGCCGGGCGAACGCGATCTCGCCGCCGCATTCGGCGTGGGGCGCCCCGCCGTGCGCGAGGCGCTTCGTACCCTCGAGATCTCGGGCATCGTTTCCATACAAAAGGGCGCGCGCGGCGGTGCATTCATTTGCGAAGGCGACACGCAAATCATGACCAAGGCCCTGCGCGACTTCATGCTGCTGGGCCGGATCTCTATCGACAACCTGCGAGAAGCCCGCATCCAGATATGGAACGTGGTCGTCAAATTGGCGTGCCAGCGCGGCAGCCCGGAAGACTTCGACGCCATAGAACGGCATATCGAATATATCGACAGCCTGACCGACCTCAAGCCCCGCGCCGTTGCCGCTCTCGAGCTGTTCAGCCTTATCGCGGCCGCTTCTCACAATGAAGTCTTCGTCCTATTGATGGACTCGCTCGGAAACATCATCTTCCAGGTCGTCGAAGAAGCGGGCCGGGTGCATTATCCGGAACTCTCGCAAGTGCGCAGGCACATCCTGAAGGCGTTGCGCGCGAAAGACGAAAACATGGCAATGAAGGCAATGGAAAAGTACCTGACCATCGTGCATGCGGTCCTGGATACCCCGCCCTCGCGCCGCAAGCGCACCAGCGTGTCCAGCAAGCCGGGCGGCACCGATCCGGCCAAGAAAAAACGATCCGCCAGGACCGCTTGAGCTTCGAATCAACCGGCCACGGGCAGGTAGGTGCCACGCCCGATGGCCACTAATTTTCCATCCGGACAACTGACGTCTATGTCCACCACGGCGGCGCTGCGTCCGGTTTTCCGTACCACCGCCACGGCGTCGACATAGGCGCCGACCGCCGGACGCAGATAATCGATACGCAAGTTCATGGTGGGCACGCCACCCCCGACTTGCATGCCCACGGCGAAGTCGCCCACGACATCGATCAGCGCGGCCAGGGCGCCCCCGTGGAACCGCCCCGATCCCGCGGGCCCCCGCTCGTAGGAATTCTGCAGCGGCATGCGGACAGACAAGCGGCTGGCACCATGATCGCTATCCAGGATTTCGAGATTCATCGTCCGGATGTAGTTCGAACGGGCAAAGATCTCGGCGATTTCGGCGCGATCCAGTCTTCGGGCGTCGTTCTGGCTCATAGGGTTCCGCTTGGATGGTCAAATCGAAGCGATTATGGGCGCCGCCGCCGGCACGCACAATTAGCGCGGCCTGATAGGTGTATAACCAGGGCGAATAAAACGAAGGGGCGTTCCCGCGCGGCCCACGCCGCACGGGAACGCGGGCGACACGCTCAGACCGGCGTGCGCAAGATGCTGTCCGGCAGTTTGGCGCAGTACTCGTAGATATCACCCGGCCGCGTAAACCAGACCTGGTCGCGCTTCGGGTGATTCACGATGTGCTGCAGCGCCCGCCGCAGCGCGCGCAGCCGGTACGGCTGGCCCACCACCATCGCATGCAGCGCCAGGCTGAACACCAGCGGCTGCTTGGCACTCTGATCCAGCATTTCCTCGAACTGCTCGATGATTGCGTTGGCGAACTCGTCCGGGCTCTGGTGGCGAACCAGCATCTGCGGCGAATCGTTCAGCTCGAATGGGTACGGCACCGACATGATGCGCCCGCCCCGTGTCTTCATCCACACGGGCTGGTCGTCGGCGGGCCAGTCCATCACGAACTTGAAGCCGGCTTCCTGGAGCAGGTCCGGCGTAACCTGGCTGACCGCCATCCAAGGCGCCATCCAGCCGCGAGGCGCCTGGCCCCAGTGCTCGACGATAGCGTCGCGTACCTCGGCAATGAAATTCGCCTCGTCTTTTTCCCACATGCCTCCATGACGCTCGGCGTTGGTGCGGCCATGGGCGATCACCTCGTCGCCGCGCGCGACGATGCCGCGCAGAATCTGCGGGGCATACTCGAACAATGACGTATTGATAAGGTGCGACGCGGGCAGGCCGAGTTCATCGAACAGATCGAACAGGCGCCACACCCCCACCCGGTTGCCGTAGTCGCACCAGGCGAAGGCACGCTGGTCGGGCGCGGGCAGGGGCACGGATAAAGAGTGCGACAGGCCGGTCCCGAAGGCGAAGTGCTCGATGTTCAGGCCCACGAAGAACGCCAGGCGCTTGCCGTCCGGCCAGGCGTAGTCCGGCCGTTCCACGATGGGACTGTAGGCATAGCGATGGTGATGAGGCAGCAGCATGATTCTGTCCTTTCCGCGTGAGCGGCAATGACGGCGGCCAACGGCCCGCCGGGGGGTGATCTGGGGAAAGCCCGGGGGTGCAAATTCTCTTGAAGTGTACCAAAATTGGTTATAATTCCAATCTAGCAACAACCTGGATAGGCGCACCCCACACAGGAACCTATGAAAGCCAGCCCCTTCGCTTACTACCAACCGACGTCCATCGAGCAGGCGGTCATCATGCTGGCCGATGTGGCGCAGCAAGACGGCCGGGTGATCGCGGGCGGCCAGACCCTGGTTCCGGCCCTGGCGCTGCGCTTCGCCCAGCCCAGCTACCTGGTCGATATCAACGGCATCGAAGCCCTGCGCCGCCTATCGGTCGAGAATGACCGGCTGGTCGTGTACGCCTGCGTCAGGCACAGCGCCTTTCACGAACCGGTCGTGGCCGGCCCCCTGGGCAGGCTGCTAAGTACCGTGGTGCGCCACATCGCCCACCTGCCCATCCGCAATCGCGGCACCTTTTGCGGCAGCCTGGCCAACGCCGATGCCGCCTCGGAATGGTGCCTGGTAGCCGCCACGCTGGACGCTGTCCTCACCGCCCGCAATATGCAAGGCGAACGGCACATCGCCGCGCGCGACTATTTCATCGGCTACATGACCACGGCGCTCGCGCCCGAAGACCTGCTGGTGTCGGCATCGCTTCCTGTACTGCCGCAAGGCGCGCGTTTCGGCTTCGAAGAATTCAGCCGCCGCGCCGGCGATTTCGCGCAGGCAATGTCGCTGGCGGTACTGGAACTGGACAACGGCGCTATGGCCGGCGTGCGCATTGGCGTGGGCGGCGTGGAAAGCATCCCGCGCCGCATCCCCGAAGCCGAGGCCCTGCTCGAAGGCAAGGCCCCTACCCCCGAATTGATTGCCGCTGCAGCGCGCGCGGCAGCCACGGCCGTCACGCCCACCGACGCGACCGACGAAGGACGCTGGTACCAGCGCGAGCTTACCGACACCGTCGTACGGCGCGCGCTGGAGCGCGCCCTGGGCGAAGCGCCGCCCGGGCAACAGCAAGGATGACCCCCATGGACTTGATCGACATCAGCCTGACCGTGAATGGCGAGGCGTTTCCCCTGCGCATCGAGCCGCGGCTGACGCTGGCCGACGCGCTGCGCGACCACTGCGGCCTGACCGGCACACACGTGGGCTGCGAGCACGGCGTGTGCGGCGCCTGTACGGTGCTGGCCGACGGCGACCCGGTGCGCTCTTGCCTGATGTTCGCGGTGCAGGCCGAGGGCATGGCCATCGAAACCGTAGAAAGCCTGGCGCGCGGCGACACCTTGCACCCGTTGCAGCAGGCCTTCATCGACCAGCATGCCCTGCAATGCGGCTATTGCACGCCGGGATTCCTTATGCTCGCGCGCGGCATCCTGCGACAGCAGCCGGACATCAGCGACGAAGATCTGCTGGACGCATTGTCCTCGAACCTGTGCCGGTGCACGGGCTACGGGAACATCCTGGCCGCGGTGCGGCAGGCGCGCGCGGCCCTGAAACAGGAAGCTTGAATGCAATTCACGAACCAATTCGAACTATCGCTGCCGCCGGACGAGGCCTGGCCGCTTTTGCTGGACGTGCGCAAGGTCGTGCCCTGCATGCCGGGCGCCGAGATCATCGATGTCATCGACGAACGTACCTTCAAGGGCCGCATTTCCGTACGACTGGGGCCTGTCGGCCTGGCTTTCCTGTGTGACGCCCGCTTCGAGGACATCGACAGCGAGGCGATGCGCGCCCGCATCAAGGCCAACGGCGCGGACGGCAAAGGGCGGGGCACGGCCGCCGCCGAGATCGAATTCCGCTGCATGCCCTGCGCGGCCGGCTCGCAGATCACCATTGCAACCGATCTCGCGCTGTCGGGCGCCGTGGCGCAATACGGCCGCGGCGTCGGCCTTATCCAGACCGTGGCCGGCCAGATCGTCGCGCAATTCGCGCGCAACTTGGAATCGGCCATCGCCCAGGGACAACTGGGCGATGCCGGCGCCGGCCAGCATGCGCCCGAGCCGGATGCCGGGCCCGGCGCCGCGCCAGCGCACGGCGCCGTGGCGGTCAACCGCAACGACGCCTACCTGGAAGGCTATCGCGACGGCTACACCGCGGCGTTCGCCGCCGGCTACGCGGCTGGCCACCAGGCGGGACGCGAAAGCGGCCCCGCGCCTGCCACCCGTGGCGCGAACGCCGGCGGCCGCGCGGCCGCCCCGGTCCAGGCCAAGCCCATAGGCGGTTTTTCCCTGATTTTTTCTACGCTGTGGGCCACGGTGCGTGGCTGGTTCACTCGGTCTCCAAAGTAATCGCCCTGTGCCAATCCACCAAGTCTCGCCGCTGGAGCACAACTTGCCTATCCGCAAAAACACAATACTGTCCTTGCTCGGCACCGAGCAGATCAAGACGTTCTACGCCGCGGGTCACTGGCGCGACGAAACCATCTACGCCTGCACCCTGATACAGGCCCGGGCCCGGCCCGGCAATTTCGCCATTCGCGATGGCAAGCACCGCCTCACCTACGCCAGCCTCGTCGCCGCCGCCGACACCCTGGCCGCGCGCCTGCACGAGGCCGGCGTCCTGGCGGGGCAGCGCGTGGGGCTATGGACATCGAGCCGCGTGGAAACCGCCATCGTGTGGCTGGCCTGCTCGCGCAATGGCTATGTCTGCTGCCCGTCTTTGCACCGCGACCACACCGTGGCCGATGTACACGCCCTGATGCAACGCGTGCGCGCCGCCGCGTTCATCGGCGAACGCGGCTGGGGCGCCGACGCCGATCGCCACGACATCTTCGAACGTGTCGGTACCCTCGACAGCGTCAAACTGACCATCGCGCTGGGCCGCGTCGGCGACGATGCCCGGGCCGGCGACGACGATCTGATCAACGCCCCCGCGGCCCGATCGCACACAGATGCCTCGAACGACCCCGACCACGTCGTGTACCTGGCCTTTACCTCGGGCACGACCGGCGAGCCCAAGGGCGTCATGCACAGCGACAATACCCTGCTGTCCAATGCGCGGGCCATCGCCGCCGACTGGCGCTTCGGCCCCGACTCGGTGCTGTATACGATGAGCCCGCTCAGCCACAACCTGGGCGCGGGCGCGATGATCAGCGCGCTGGCCACCGGCGGCGAACTGGTGGTGCACGATCTGCCGCGCGGCGCGAGCCTGGTCGACCGCCTGACCGAGGTCGGCGCCACCTTTCTGTTCGGCGTGCCCACGCACGCCATCGACATCCTGGCTGAATTGCGCGCGCGCGGGCTCAAGCAGCTGGGCCGCCTGCAAGGCTTCCGCATCTCGGGCGCCGCAGCCCCGCAAGAGGTCGTGGCGGGGCTGCTGGCCCATGGCGTGACGCCGCAAAGCGGCTACGGCATGACCGAGGCCTGCTCGCACCACTACACGCGGATCGACGACGACGCCTCGCGCATCATCAATACGTCGGGGCGCGCCTGCTCCGGGTACGAAATACGCATCTGGTCCACGGAAGACCCCGACCGCGAGGCACCCGTCGGCGAAGTCGGCCAGATTGGCGGACGCGGCGCCAGCCTGATGCTCGGCTACTTCGACAACCAGCAGGCGACCGAGGAATCGTTCAATTCGCATGGCTGGTTCATTACTGGCGACCTGGGCCGCCTGGATGCCGACGGCTACCTGGTCATCACGGGGCGCAAGAAAGATCTCATCATCCGCGGCGGGCACAACATCTACCCGGCGCGCATCGAGAACCTCGCCATGCGGCATCCGGCCGTCGCGCGCGCGGCCGTGCTGCCGGTGCCCGATGCGCGGCTGGGCGAAAAAGTCTGCCTGGCCGTCATGTACAAGCCGGGCGCCTCATCGGACGCGCAGGCCATCCTGGCCCACCTGGACGAATCCGGCCTGTCGCGGTATGACATGCCGGAATACTTCATCGCGCTCGACGACATTCCGCTCACCGCGAGCGGCAAGATCTTCAAGCGCCCCCTGGTTGACCAGCTTCGCGCCGGCCAGTTGGCGGTGGAGCCCGTGCGCTTCACCCCGTCGGACAAGGCCACGGCATGACGCGGCAGATTCCCTCGTCTTCGGATGAGGCTACGGCCGCGCTAAGGCGGCTGCAGCACGAACTCGACCACCCGCCGTTCCATGCCCTGTTGGGCGGGCCGCGCGCGATATCGGCAGACCCGGCGACCGGCACCGTCGTGCTGGAAATCCCCTACCGGCAGGGGTTTCGCCGCGCCCGCGATAGCGGCGACATCCATGGCGGCGTACTCGCGGCGGCCATCGACATGGCGGCTCATGCCGCCGTGGCTGTGCAATGCGGCCGGATGACTCCGACGATTGACCTGCGCATCGACTACCTGCGTCCCGCGCCGGCCGGCGACCTGTCCGTGACGGCGCGCACCCTCAAGGTAGGCCGCGCCATCGCCCGCGCCGACGTGGAAATTCGCGGCGGCGACGGCGCCGTGGTGGCGGTGGGACGCGGCACCTTCAGCACCTTGAAACCAGCCGGGCTGCAAGCCGCAGCAGCCCCCCAGGGAGAACAAAATCCATGAAAGCAGTCGTTGTGCACGAGTTCGGCACAGTACAGGATCTCAGGGTCGAGGACGCACCCGATCCGACGCCGGCAGCGGGCCAAGTGCTGATCGACGTGCGGGCCACGGCTGTCAACTTCGTCGACTCGCTGGTGGTGACCGGCCGCTACCAGTTCCTGCCGCCCCGGCCGTTCGTGCCCGGCAAACTGCCGGCGGGCGTGGTGCTGGCGGTAGGAGCGGGTGTCACCGCGTTCCAGCCCGGCGACCGGGTGCTCACGCTGGCCGAGCATGGCGGCTACGCGCAAAAGGCGCTGGCCCGGGCCTCGGATTGCTACCGCCTGCCCGACGCCTTGTCGTTCGTCGACGCGGCCGGCATGGCGCTAGCCTACGACACGGCCTGGTTTGCCCTGCACGAGCGCGCCCGCGCTCGGCCCGGCGACACTGTGCTGGTAATGGGCGCCTCGGGCGCCGTCGGGCTGGCCGCCGTTCAACTGGGCCGTGCCTACGGGTTGACCGTGATCGCCGGCATCTCCGGCACCGCCAAGGCCGAGGCCGTCATGCGCGCGGGCGCCCAGGCCTGCATCGACCTGTCGCGCGAGAACCTGCACGAGGCCCTGCGTGAGCAAGTCCATGCGCTGACTGACGGGCGCGGCGCCGACATCGTGCTCGACCCGCTGGGCGGCGATTACTTCGACGCGGCCCTCCGCGCCTTGGCTTGGTGCGGCAGGATGGTCGTGATCGGCTTTGCCGCCGGCCGTATTCCCACCGTCAAGGCCAACTACCTGTTGGTCAAGAACATCGAGATCAGCGGCCTGCAGGTCAGCGATTACCGCAAGCGCACCCCGGAAAAAATGACACATTGCATGTCCGAAATTTTCCGGTTGTTCGACGCGGGCAAACTGGCCATCGCGCCCGCGATTGCCGTGCCCCTGGAAGGCGCGGCGGACGCCCTTGCCGCGGTGTGCGCGCGCAAGGCCACGGGCCGCATGGTGCTGGTGCCCAACGCCGAACCGGACGCCCCCTGAGCCCGCGGCGACAGGCCGCCGGCAGGGCCGGCCTCGATCCGGCGGATGGATTGCTTCGTACCAAAACTGGTCCGCTGCTATACAATTTGCACGGCGGCAAAATGCCGGCCACGGCATCGAACGGTATCGAAAAAGGAACAGGCTGGAGAGCTTGCGGATGCGCTGGAATTACGAAGACGTAGGCAAACGGGTAAAGGCTTTCAGGCTCGCATCGGGCCTGAGCGCCGACGAGGTGGCACAGCGCATCGGCATTTCCCGCACCGCGCTGTACCGGGTCGAAAAAGGCGAGATCGCCAAGATCGACACCCTGGAACGCCTGTCCGACCTGCTCGAAGTATCCATGCCGACACTGCTGGGCGTGGGTATCGAATACATGGCCTCGGCCGTCAGCTATTTCGAGCGCACCCGGCAACTCGAAGAAACGGCCGACCAGATCATCGTGCTGGCCACGCCGGTGTCCTTCCTGCTTTCGTCCGACCAGTTCAACGACTACCTCGAGCGGGTGCTGCGCGAAAGCGTGCCGGCCGACGCGCCGCGCCGCGAGCGCCTGCTCGCCGACATCGACCTCATCATGAACATCCTGGGTGAGCGCAAGCGCACCTACCTGCACCGCCGCCCCGGCATCGTCAATCTGATCTCGGCGGACCAGATCGCCCGCTTTCTCAAGGGCGGCCTGGCCGGCCGGCGCGACCTGCCCAAGGCCGAGCAGCGCAAGCGCCACGCCGCCACGCGGGCCGAGATCGAACATCTTGCCGCGCTGATCGAAGCCGATAACCTCGGGGTGCAGATCGGCGTGGTTACCGACATCCTGCCGATGAACGGCTTCCAGATTTTCCGCCAGGCCGATCGCAGCACGCTGACCATCAGCCCCTTCCGCCTGGGCGAACAGCCGAACGTCCGGGTTGGCGTCGCCATGCTGACCTCGGCGCCCGAGGCACTGAAGCTGCACCAGCAAATTGTCAATGACGCCTGGAAAACCGCCATGAAAGGCGAAGCGGCGGCACGCTACCTGCACCAATTGCTTGACGCCGACGCGGCGCAGGCCGGCACGGCCCAGCCCGGGTAAAGATATCTCAGGCTGCGCCGCGCACCATTGCGGCGATGCGGTCGCCCCAGGCCAGCAGATCCATATCCGCCTCGAAACGGCCCACTAATTGCACCCCCACGGGCAAGCCGCCTGCGGCACGCCCGCTAGGCAAATGCAGGCATGGCCACCCCAGCGCCGACCAGACCCGGTTGAAGGCCGAGGCGCCCGTACTGCCCAGTCCGGCCGGCGCCGGCCCGGATGCGCTGGGCGTAAGGATCAAGTCGGCATCGCCGAACATCGAATCCCAGGCGTGGCGCAGCGTCTGCTGGGCCGCGCGGCGGGCCAGGTATTGCCCAGGGTCTATCCGCAGGCCGCGCGCGACCGTCTCGCGCAGCGCCTCGCTGAGCTGGTGGCCATGGCACCAGGCCACCGGCGCGATGCAGCGTGCCAATTCATACTGCATGACGGTCTCGTGAATGCTGCACAGCTCATCGGCCTGGGTATAGGCGCGCGCAGGGTCGCACGCGATGCCGTGCGCGATGAGCCGTTCGCGCACGCGCATCAGTTCCCGCTCGCCATCGGGCTCCAGCGCCTGGCCCGGTGTCGTGGCAACCAGCGCGATACGGCGCGGCGCGCGCCTGGCGGCGTCGCCCGCGAGGCGATAGGGCGTGAGAATACGGGCTACCTGCGCCGCGACGGCCACGCTGCTGGCGTGCCAGCCGATCACATCCAGGGATTCGCTGGTCATGGCAAGGCCGTCACGGGGCACCGCGCCGAACGACGGCTTGAAGCCCACCACCCCGCAATACGCCGCCGGACGGATGATCGAACCGCCGGTCTGGGTGGACAGCGCCAGCGGCACCATGCCGCTGGCCACGGCCGCCGCCGATCCGCTGGAAGATCCGCCGGGCGTATGCCCGGCGTGGTGGGGATTGCGCGTCGGTCCGGGCGCGCGGAACGCGTATTCGGCCGTCACCGTCTTGCCGACCGGCACCGCGCCGGCGCGGCGCAACGCAGCGACACAGCCGGCGTCGAATCGCACCGGGGCATCGGAAGAAGCGGCCGAACCGCAGCGCGTGGGCATGTTGGCCACATCGATGACGTCTTTGACGCCGAAGGGCGACCCGGCCAAAGGGCCCTCGGCATCGTAATCGCCCAGGGCGCGCAGCGCTTCCAGGCTGGCGACATGGGCCCAGGCACGCAGCGACGCGTCGCCGCTCGCGATGGCACCCAGCGCCTTGGAAACCGCGCCCCAAGGCTGCCCGGAGTCCGGTCGGTTCATGCAGCCTGCCTGCGAGTGGACTCGTCCGGAAACGCCACGCACTTGCGCGAATCCAGTTGGACGAACACGCGCGTGCCCACTACCACGTTGAACGACGGATGCGAGCGCGCCAGCAGCTTTTGCCCCCCGAGGTCGACTTGATAATCGATGCACTCGCCCAGAAACACCTTCAGGTGGATCTTGCCCTCGACCACGTTTTCGCCTTCGGGCCGATGTTCCGACAGGCGCACGTCTTCGGGCCGCACCGATACCAGCACGCTATCGCCGCGCGACAGGGTATCGGCCGAACGCACCGCGATACGGCCGAACGCGGCCCCGACCTGGTAGCCGCCGGGCTCGGCCAATGGTTCCTCGGCCTTGGCCTCGATAAAGGTCGACACGCCGACGAAATCAGCCACGAATTTGTTGGCGGGCTTCAGGTAAATGTCGCGCGGCGCGGCGATCTGCACGATGCGGCCGGCGTTCATTACGGCGATTTCGTGCGACAGCGCCAGCGCTTCGCTTTGGTCGTGCGTCACGTAGATACTGGTCACGCCCAGTTCCCGCTGCATGCGCTTCAGTTCGAAGCGCATGCGTTCACGCAGCTTGGCATCCAGGTTGGACAACGGCTCGTCCAGCAGCAATAGCCGCGGCTCCATGACCAGGGCCCGCGCCAGGGCCAGGCGTTGTTGCTGGCCGCCCGACATCTTGGTGGCCTCCTGGCCGGCGAAGCCGTCCAGGCCGACCGCCGTGAGCGCGCGCAGTACCTTCTCCTCGATCTGCTTCTTGCCCAAGCGGCGCGAACCGACTTTCAGCGGAAACGCCGCGTTCTCGTACACGCTAAGGTGCGGCCAGATCGCGTACGACTGAAACACCATGCCGAACTGGCGCTTGTGCGGCGGCACGAAGATTCCGCGCGCCGAGGAAAACACCGTGGTACCGCTGACATTGACTTCGCCCATCACGGGGCGTTCCAGGCCGGCCACGGACCGCAACGTGGTGGTTTTTCCGCAACCGCTGGGCCCCAGCAGCGTGAAGAACTTTCCTTCCGGAACGTCGAAGCCGATGCCGTGGGTAGCACGAACCATTTCACCCTTGCTGTTCGGATATTCCGTGCACAGGTTTTCTACTTTCAACATACCGAACCCCTTAAGCTTCCTTCACACCGACCCGCTTGCCAAGCATGCGGGCGACCATCACCAGAAAAAACAGCACCAGCACCAGCATCACACCCAGCGCGGACAGCTGAACATACTGGCCATCCTGCCATTGCTCCCACATCATGATCGAGAGCACCCGGGTGTCGGGGCTATAAAGCAGGATGGAACTGGAGAGTTCCCGGATAGACACGATCAGGATATAAATCCACCCCGCCAGAAAGCCCGGCTTGAGCAGCGGCAGCACAATGCGCCAGAAAGTCGAGCCCCATGACGCGCCGCTCATCTGGGCCGATTCTTCAAGGTCTTTATGCATCTGCAACATCGAGGTCGTGTTGTAGCGCAGTCCGTACGGCATGAACCGCGTCAGGTAGGCGATGAACATGATCCACATCGTGCCGTAGATGCCCACGTTGAACTGCAGATAGAACGTCATGATGGCCAAGCCCAGCACCACGCCGGGAAACACCAGCGGCAGGGTCGCGATGTGATCCAGCAGCCAGCGCCCGGGCAGCTTGGTCTTGACGACGATCCAGCAAATGACCGAGGTCAGCAGCATGATGACCGTGGCCGACGACAGCCCCAGGAAAACGCTGTTGGCGGCGGCGTCGAGCAGGTTCGAATCCTTCAGCAGATTGCTGTAGGCCGCCAGGGTCAGCTCGCCCAGGGCCTTCATGGAAGGCGCACTGTAGAACCGTTGCAGCGACGACCACAGCAGCGTCAGGAACGGCAGCACCACGATGGCCAGGAAGTACAGGATGAAGAGCAGCGAGGTCAGGTAGCGCCAGCGGCCGAGATCCATCACGCGCGGACGGAAGCCCTTGCCTGTCACGGTGGAATAGCGGCTGCTGCGATTGGACAGCCGTGTCTGGAAATACACCCCTACGCCGGTAATGACCAGCATCAGCACGCCGTACGCCGATGCCAGGCCCGTCTGGCTGGGGTACTGCCCGATAGCCAGGTAAATGGCCGAGGTGAACACCTCGATACCCACCGGCAACCCTTGCAGGGCCGGCCCTTCGAACGCTTCGATGGCGTTGATGAACAGGATGAGCAGCGTGGCCAGAATGGCGGGCCAGGTCAGCGGCAGCGTGATGCGCGAAGTGATCTGCCAAAGGTTGGCCCCGCCCATCATGGCCGCTTCTTCCAGCGACGGATCCATCGAACGGAACGCGGACGACATGAACAGGAAGGCCACCGGCGAATAATGCAACCCCTGCACCCAGATCATTCCCCACATCGAGTAGATGTTGAAAAAAACGTAGTCGGTATTGAACAGGTGCTGCAGCGCCAGGTTGATCATGCCGATCTTCGGGCTGAGCAACAGGATCCAGGCCACCACGAACAACATGCCGGGGATGATCAGCGGGATCAGCGACAGCCCGAAAATCAGCGACTTCAGCGGCGTGTTGGTGCGCTCGTTCATCCAGGCCAGCACGGTTCCGGTCAGAAACGCGAACACCGCGGTGCCGGCCGAGAACTGCAGCGAGTTGCTCAGCAGGTGCCAGGTTTCCGGATCGCTATAGGCGCTGGCATAGTTATCGAGCGTGAACTCGGAGGCCTGGCCGGCAGTTTCCGGGGTCAGGAAACTTTGCCAGACCAGGAAGATCAGCGGCATCACGGTCAGGTAAGCGACCACCAGCACGCACAGGGCAATAATGACCCATTTCAGTTCGAAACGCCGCCATATCGGGCCGGCCCTGCCGGCCGCGGGGGCTCGAACATAAAGGGTTTTTTCCATGGAAGTAGCGCCTCGCTATATCGTGTTGACACCGCCCCTCAGCGGGCGCTCTTGATGAACACCTGCTGGAAGAGCTTGGTCCACGCCACGTCCTTGTCCAGGGCTTGCGCGGGATCGACGAAAAGTACCTGCGTTTTTCCCAGCGGGCTTTCCATGTGCTTGCTGGTCGGATAGTTGTGGCGATCGGCCAGGATCTTCTGCGCCTCGTCGCTGAGCATGAAGTCGTACCACAGCAGGGCCGCGTGCGGATGCGGAGCCTGGCGGGCCAGGGCCACGCCGCGAAACTGCGCCACCGTGGGCGGGAGCAGGAACCAGTCGATCGGTGCGCCCTGCTGCTTGAGCTGGGCCGGTGCATAGTTGTAGGTGGTCAAGGCCAGCGGCACTTCGCCCGAGGCCACCAGGCGGGTCAGCAGCGAATGCCCCGAGCGCGTCGAGACGCCGTTGGCGGCGATGATCTTCTGAAACAACTGCAGGCCTTGCTTTTTGCCCATCGAATCGATCAGCGTGTTGAACCAGACCTGGTCGGCCGCCTCGACGCTGATCTTGCCGCTCCACTTGGGATCCAGCAGGTCTTCGTAGGTCTTGGGCAGGTCGGCCTTGTTCACCAAGTTAGTGTTGTAGGCCTGCACGAACGCGTCGAAGGTGCTGCCGGTCCATTCGCGGTGATCGGGCACGGCCCGCGGGATCACGTTGTCCTGAGCGGCGGTACGGACCTCTTGCAGCATCTTCTCGCGGCGCAGCGCCAGCAGGCTGGGCTCGCTGTTCTCGATGATGTCCACATCGTAACGGCGGCCGCGCGCCTCGGTCACAACCCGTTGCGTGATCTGCTCGGACGACGCGCGCCACAGCTTGATCTTGATGCCGTACTTCTTGCCGAAGGCGTCGCTCAATGCCTGCACGTCTTCCTTCGGCATCGAGGTGTAAAGCATCACCTCGCCTTCGCTCTTGGCACCCTCCTGCAGCACCTGCTGCCGGTCCGCCCCCTGGTACAGGGCCAGTTCGGCCACGGTCGCCGGCTTGGATTGGGCCAGCGCGGGCGTCGTGGCCGCGGCCGACAGCAAAGCCACTACCGTGGCACGGATAATCAGCTGACGCATAGTCTCTCTCCTGTTCATTGTTTGTGGGCCAGAAGGCGTGGCTCTGGCATCGGACCGCCCGGTCAATCCCCTGGCGGTCCTGGCGGCTCAGCGCTGTAATTCCGCGATGTAATCGAGAACCTCGTCCAGGAACATGACGTCGGCATACTTGGCATTCATGTCGAACAGGTTCACCTTGTGGCTCAGGTGGTTGCGGTCGAACACGCAATCTTCGACCACAGCGACTTTCACGCCATGCATATAGGCTTCGTTGACGCTGGCGCGCACGCAACCGCTGGTTGAATTGCCGCAGACAATCACGGTGTCCGCGCACAGCTGCGTCAAATACGAGGCGAGCGGCGTGCCATGAAAGGCGCTGGCCCGCGCCTTGGCCACGACGTACTCGCCGTCTTGCGGCGCAAGGGGCCCGAAAAAGGTGTAGTCCCAGTCCGGATCGCCGGTGCTGATGCGCTTTGTCGCCGCCAGCGGGCTGCACACGGCATCCATGCGCGGGTCCCGCCGGGTATGGAATACGGGCAGACCGGCGGCCCGCGCGGCCGCCATCAAGGCCCGGGTCGGCTCGACGGCGCGCCAGGCGGCCGGCCCGCAGGTTTGCGGATACCGCTGCATGGCCTGCAGCAACGGCGCGTCGTCGACGCCGAACACGGCGTTGTAATTGTCGATGCACAGCAGGGCCGGCCGGCGGCCCAACCCCATGCGGCTGGCGTAATTGCGGCTGATGGCACGGATTTCGTCGTCGATGACATCTTCCCACGCGTGGCGGCGCGCGGAATTCGGGGTGTCTTTCATCATTGCGGCTTCCTGCGCACGACGTCGGCGTTGTACATCTTCACCCACGCATCGAATCGGGCTAGCGAATGACCGGGGTCGATGAAAGTGATCGGTTGGTGTTTTTCCGGCATGTCGATCTTGTTGCTGGTCACTATGTTGAAATTGCCGGCCAGGATTTTCTGCGCCTCTTCGCTGAGCATGAAGTCGTAGTACAAGAGTGCCGCATGCGGGTGCGGCGCCTGACGGAACACCCCCGTCCCCCGGAAATAGCCTATCGCCGGCGGAATGCTGAAATACCCGATCGGCGCGCCGTCGCGCTTGAGCTGCGCCGGCTTGTAGTTGTAGGTCGTCAAGGCCAGCGGCACCTCGCCGGTCGCCACCAGCTGCGTCAGCAGCGAATGGCCCTTGCGTACCGAAATGCCATTGGTGTCGACCAGCTTCCTGAACAACTGCCGGCCCTGATCTTCGCCCAATTTCTGGACCAGTACGGCGTACCAGTCCTGGTCCTCGGACTCGACGCCCAATTGCCCTTTCCAGCGCGGGTCCAGCAGATCCTGGTATGACTTGGGCAGGTCCTCGGGCTTGATCTTGCTGGTGTTGTACGACGCAACCAGCATGTCGATGGTTGCCCCGACCCATTCCCGGTGGGGCGGCAGCGCGCCGTCCACCAACCCGGCCTGGGCCGGCGAGGTCACGGCCTGCAGCAGGTTTTCGCGCCGCACGGCCTCCGTGCCGGGCGCGTTGTCCTCGATGACGTCGACCTGATAGCGCTTGCCGCGCGCTTCGGTGGTAATGCGCTGCGTCAGGCCCGACGAGCTGGCGCGCCAGGTCTTGACCTTGACGCCGTACTTCTTCTCGAATGCGTCGACGACCGGCTGCATGTCCTCTTTGGGCATGGAGTGATAGAGCATCAGTTCGCCCTCCCGGCGGGCGCCGTCAAGCAGGATTTGCTCGCGATCCGGTCCGGCATAGGCAGCCAGCTCCTCCATCGTCCGGGGTTGCGCCTGTGCAAAAGCGCACGATCCGGCCAGCAGGCCGGCCGCCAGCAAGGCCAGCATGCCGCCGGTCCGTGTGTATTGGCGCCGTGGCACCGGTTTCGCAAGCAGGTTCGCCGCTAGATTCATCATGTCGCCCTCCTTCGGGCATGGCAGACGGGGCGGCGGCAAGTACCCGCCGGAAAGACATCGCAGAAAGGCACGCAGTTCATTCCGTCACATCCAGTCGCAGCTGGGGTGCCATCACGGCGCTCCAGTGAGACCAGCAGCGCATCACCGGATCGGCGCGCAGCGTGCCGGCCAACCGTTGCTCTTCGTCGCTCAGCGGCTGCACGCTGCCCAGCGCGCGCGCCTGTATCTGGCTGGCCGCGTCGGCGCAGCCGTGCACGCTGCGGTGCACGGTCTCGTACAGGTCCTGCCCTACCACGGTCGCGCCGTGACGGCGCATCAGCACCGTCCACCACGGCCCCAGCGCGCGCGCCAGCGAATCGCCCTCGGCCTGTGTCACGACCAGCAAACGCGTTTCGCCGAACTCGTCGCGGCTATCCCAATAGGGCACCCGCGCCCCCATCGAAGCGCCAGTCTGCGTACTGGGGCGCAGTTCGGCGCCGGTCTGGCAGAACGGCATGATCGCCGCGGAATGATGGTGGCAAATGGCGTTGACATCGGGGCGGGCGCGATAGATGGCGCTATGAATAATGCGCTCGGAGAACAGCCGCGCCCGCGTCGCTTGCACCGGCTCGGCGTTCATGTCGTACTCGATGATGTCGTCGGCGGTCACGCGGCTGGGCGCGCCGGAGATCGGCAACAAGAACCGCTCGCGGTCTTCCGGATGGCGCACACTGACGTGGCCAAAGGCGTCCATGACCCCCTGGCTCACCAGAATGCGGTGTGCCAGCGCCAAGTCCTGCTTCAAAGTGCTCAGAGAATCAGCCATGGTGAGTGCTCCGTTTCAGCAAGTTGCGCCCGCGCGGCTGCTGATCAATCGTTTAAGCCGCTGCGGCGACACCGGCAGACGGGTAATAAGGCCCGGCATCGCCAGCGCATCATCGATGGCCGAGGCAATCGCCGCGCCCGCGGCCGTTACGCCGCCTTCGCCGGCGCCCTTGAGCCCCAGGGGGTTCAACGGGCTGGGGGCATCTTCGGTGATCAGCACCTGCACCACCGGAATTTCATGGGCGGTTGGAATCAGGTAGTCGGCGAAGGTGATCGATAGCGGCTGGCCCTGGCCGTCGTACAAAAACTCTTCGAACAAGGCTCCGCCGATTCCCTGCGCCAGCCCTCCGTGCATTTGTCCTTCGATCAGCATCGGATTGACCGCGCGGCCGACGTCGTAAGCAATGAAGTAGCGCTCGACCGCGACGCCGCCCGTACCCGTGTCGACGCGGACCATGGCGATATGGATGCCGTACGGGTAGGTCTCGTCCTCGGTATGAAACCATCCTTCGGCGCAAAGCCCCGGGTCGCGTTTGCCACGGATCTTCGAGGCCGGACTCAAATTCTTGGCGATGTCGGCCAGGCTGATCGCCCTGTCGTCGCTGCCGTCGGCATACACCACCCTGCCATCGACCACATCCAGCACTTCGGCAGCGGCACCCAGCATCTGGGCGGCGACATCGATTGCCTTGTCGCGCACTTTCTGCGCCGCGACTTGCGTCGCGCCCCCGGTAATCACGGTCACTCGCGAGGCGTGCGCGCCGTTGCCGTAGGCAATACGCTGTGTTTGGCCGTGTACGACGCGCACACGCCGATAATCCACGCCCAGCGTTTCGGCGCAGATCTGCGCCATCACCGTCTCAACGCCCTGCCCCACCGAGGCCGCGCCGGTAACCACTTCGACGTAGCCGTCGGTGTCGACCGAAATGCGCACGCCATCGAAGGGACCCATGCCGCTTTTTTCCACGAACATGCCCAGGCCCAGCCCGACATGCTCGCCCTGGCGGCGGCGCTGCTCGATTTCTTCCTTCAACTTATCCCACTGGGCCAGGTCCAGGGCCTTGTCCAGCAGCAAGGCGTAATCGCCGGAGTCCAGAATGACGTGCTCGCCATTGGCGTCCACGTCGCGGCGGTACGGCATCTGGCTCTTGTCGACGAGGTTGCGGCGGCGCACCGTGATACGGTCCAGCGAGAGCGCATGCGCGATGGCGTCCATCAGCCGCTCTTGCACGAACGACCCTTCGAATCTGCCCGGAGACCGATAGGTTGCCGCGGGCGTTTTGTTGGTCAGCCGGTAATGGCCTTTGCTTCGATAGCTGGGCGACTTGTAAGGACCCAATAACAGGCCCATGGTCATGTCCAGGACGCGGGCCCCGTGCGTGCGGACATACGCGCCCTGGTCATGAAAGATGGTGTCCTCGATAGCCAGGATCTGGCCGTACTCGTCCACGCCCGCCCGGATTCGATGCGTTTGCTGGCGCGAATGGTTCGTCGCCATCATGTGTTCCCGGCGATCTTCGATCCATTTGACGGGCCGCTTCAGGCGCAGCGCGCCCAGGCAAACCAGCACATCTTCGGGATACAGCTCGCCACGCACCCCGAAGCTTCCTCCTACGTGGTTCTCGTACAGGTCGATCGAGGAAGGCGGGCGCTTCAACAGCACGGCCAATTGATCGCGGTTCAGGTGGGGCCGCTTGGCCGCCCCGTGCAGCTCGAGGTGGTCGCGCGCCTCGTCGTAGCGGGCCAGCGCGCCCCGTGTTTCCATGGGGATCGCCGTATGCCGGCCGATCGACAGCTCGAGCTCGATGACCTTGTACGCGGCCGCCAGGCCGGCATCGACGTCGCCGTAGCTTTTTTCGAGGATGACCGGTTCGGTCGTGCGCCCGGGCTCGAATTCCCCGGGGGCTGCCATCGCGTCCAGCACGGGCTCGAGCGCCTCGACGTCGACGACGACGCATGCCGCCGCATCCTCGGCCAGATAGGCGTCTTCGGCAAACACAACCGCCACGGGTTCGCCGACATAGCGGACATAATCTCGGGCCAACACGGGCTGGCGATAGGGATCGAGCCCTTTGATATTGGTGGCCCGGTAGGCGATAGGCGGAACCTCGCGTACATCCGATGCCGTCCAGGCCGCGACGACGCCGCGCATCTTCAGCGCCGCCTGGACGTCCACCGATTGAATGCGGCCATGCGCGACGGATGCGCGCACGACGCGCATATGGAGCTGTCGCGGAAACGACAAGTCTCCGACGAAGGTCCCCTTGCCGCGCACCAGGGGCAGATCTTCCAGGCGCTTGACCGACTTGCCGATGTAGCGCGCCTTGCGGCTGGTGCGTGGCGGCTGCTCGACTACGGCTTCGTCCAGCCCGGCTTGAATCGGTTCCTTCATATGCGCATATCCAGCAAGAGTCGGTCGGCGGTTCTCATTCAGCGCTTGGCGGGGTTGTAGCGGATGACGCTGTCCTCGAACATTCTCGTCCACTCAATGTTGTTGTCCAGGAATTTGACCGGGTCGACGAAAACCAGCTGTTCGCGGAGCACGCCCGAGTCGAGGTCGCGGAGCACGGGAATTTTGGAACGCGTGACCAGCAGCTTCTGCCCCGTCTCGCCTTCGATGAAGTCATAGAACAGCCGGGCCGCGTTGGGATGCTGGGCATTCTTGGTTACGCCGACCCCACGAAAATAGGCAATCGAGGGGGACAGCAGCGTCGCGTCGACAGGCGCGCCTTTTTTCTGCAACTGGGGCACCATGTAGTTCAACACCGTCAGGGCGAACGGAACTTCGCCCGAGGCAACGAGATTGGCCAGCAGCGAATGGCCCTGGCGGGAAGAAATGCCGTTGGTCTCGACGATGTGCTTGAACAGATCGACGGTTTTCTCCATGCCCAGCTTTTCACCCAGGGTGGCGAACCAGTACATATCGGTGGCCTCGATACCCAGCTTGCCCTTCCATTTCGGATCCAGGAGATCATCGTAGGACTTGGGCAGATCTTCCTTCTTTACCTGATCGGTGTTGTAGGCCTGCACGAAGACGTCGATGGTGTTGCCCACCCATTCGCCGTGCGGCGGCAAAGCGGCCGGGATCACCTGGGCCAGCGTGGGCGAGTCCACTTTGGCCAGCAGGCCCTCGCGGTGCAGGGCTTCCATTTCCGGGCCGTTGTTTTCGATGAAATCGACCGCATAGTTGCCCGCGCGGGCTTCGGTAACCACGCGCCGCAGCACCTGGGCCGAACTGGCGCGCCAGGCCTTCACGGGGATGCCGTACTTTTTTGTGAACGCCTTGGTGACCACCTCCATGTCGCCGGAGGGCATGGTGTGGTAAAGCGTCAGCGAGCCCTCTTTCTTGGCGGCGGCTTCCAGCGCGGCGTCTTGCGCCAGCGCCGAATTTCCCGCTGAAAGCCCCAAGACAAGCAGGATGGCTGCGGCCCACGAGCGGGACAGCGGTGTACACATGGCATCGACTCCAATCGAACAGGGAAATGGCATACACGACGGGCTGGTAGAACCGTACCATATTTGGTTTTTGTTCCATATTTAGTACTAACCCTATGAGCTGACCACGACTACAGAAAGATTTCTGCTTTGTGCGAAATTTGGAATACAACCCGCGCGGCGAAGAAAGGCGGCGCCCTGAGGCGGGGAAGCGATGGGGGTGTGACGGACGAAAAAAAAGCACCGGCGCCTACGCGCAAGTGCTTGATTTTCTACCGCAAGAATTCTGGTGGGCTGTGAGTGGCTCGAACACTCGACCTACGGATTAAGAGCCAAATCAAGCGGCCTGTAGGTTACAGGCAATCACTTGATTTTTCAACAGATTCCATCAACTGCGATCTCTTGGAGCACCCACATATAACCTGCCGATTCCGGCAAAATTCCGGCAGAGACCTAGCCCTCCTTCTCTTGTGGCATTGTAAGGCTCGGAGTGCTACGTTCTCGCGAAACTATTGTGCTCTATTTGCAATGGATGTAGTGAATAGACGGCTACATACGTAGCTTGAAGATGGCGGTTTGCATCAAGATGCCGAGCGAACCGAGCAAAACGTGGAGGACTTCACCCGCTATTTCCATAGTGGCGTCGGTAACTGAACGGTGGAGCTGCGCATTAAGGGCGCTGAGAAGCCTATCGATCGCGAGACCGTAACAAATTGCCAACACAATCCCTCAGGCGCCAGAGAGGCGGGACAGCGTGCGCATGAGCAGTTCAGGCGCAACCGGCAGCATGAATGAGTACTTCTGCCCGCCAGGATGCAAATTCAATTTGATAGAAGCGACCCTAAATTTGAGCTTGTTTATTTGATAAACGACTTATTCGCAGCGAGTACATGTGACCTGCTCCCCAATTTAGTACGAAACCAGATTAGAGTCTGCGGTTAAAAAACTGTCTGCA
>Ga0182738_1001214_pt1 | contig 32899 bp, 26 predicted proteins | sample eDN5th30CBELigMG_FD_128876 | JGI IMG/M metagenome (GOLD analysis project Ga0182738, IMG submission 128876) | Enriched Miracle-Growth compost microbial communities from Emeryville, California, USA - eDNA 5th pass 30_C BE-Lig MG (version 2)... ...
ATCTTTTCAAAAAGTTTTTAACGCAAGTCAACCAAATTGTTCCCAAGGTTGATTTTTTCTCGTCGGAAAAATTTGAAAGGAAGGAAAGAGTATTCAGATTATTATTATTTTTTATTGAGTTAAAAAAGTTGGAAAATATATAAAGTCAGAGGGAAAATCAAAAAGAACTCTCCTGAGTTGGTTGATGATACACACAGTGTTACATTGTTTAAATATTCTTCTTTCCTGACATGCAAAAACAAAGAGAGAGGTACAATTTAAAATTGGGATACAACTTCTCTTCGGTTTACTTTTTTTTACCTTTTTGAGCTGTTGCAGGTAAAGACGAGAGAGCTCCTTGTTTAAGATGCTCTTGCAAGATTGGATAGAAGAATTCGTAGCAATCGATGATACCTTGGAATCTATCGTTTCCGATTTTTTGTGCCAAATCTTCTGGAGTATCAGTTATATTGATTAAATCGATGAGATTCTGAGTTGATGCATCGGGTCCTCTCAACTTGTTCTTCGCGGCTTCAAGCGCATAGGCAACTTTCTGATATTCCCCATTCGACTGCTTTACTTTCTTTGCGGGAAGGGCTTTTTCATCTCCAGACTCGGCGCTTCCATGATCAGACTCGCTGAGGTTGTCATCTGAATCGCCATCTTCTTCATTGTCAGACTCCTTCTTTCTACCGCTTCTTCCCTTCTTTTTATTGATGAGGGTTTTGAGCTTCTTTGTAGTTTTTTCCTCGTAGAGTTTCGCTTCCTTCTCTCTAATGGCCCAGACATTGTCCCCGACCTCCTTAAAGATTTCACTCGAAGTTAAGCAACCTTTCAGAGCTTTGGCAACGTCACCGGTATATTTTGAGCCGTCTGATCTTCTCAAGGTATCGTAACACTTGCAAACCTCGTCATGGAGCTCTTTAAAAGACAGTTTGTTCTTATATCTCATCAACTTTATCATATATCCAGCTAACGTAATGTCCGCAAGGTTTTCCATCTTCATGATCTTTCCGATCTTTTCTTTCATAGCAGCGAGATCGGCTGCGCTGACAGGTTTTTGTCCTTGTGGCTTTGGTGGCTCTGAATGGCCCTCAGGTCGGGTTGGAGGAAAGAATTCTGTTTGCTTCATTTCAAAGGATTTCATTGCTTGGGAAGCTTCAGCTGCAAGGTTGGCCAAAGGGTTGTTTGAGGAATCCATGGTGATTTATTTGGGATTATGAATTTTGCAAGATTAGAAAAAAAATTGTTAAAAACTGAGCAATAGATTTGATCAAATACCCAACAATTATTTATAAACAAACGTTTTATGGTCAAGAACATTTTTGGAATAGATTCAATTCAATTGGCTTACTGTGATGATTCGACCGTGATTAATCTTCTAAAACTCCTTGACTTCTAAACGTTTACTTTTTCAGGCAAATTTTAGCTTTTCTAGATTATCCTGCTCCTAAAAATAAATTGTTGCTGCGAAATTCAGACGCAGTAAACCATATTCGCGTTGAGTGATTCGAAAAATCGAGAAAGGTCTTTCGTATTTTTTGGATCTGAATTATCACTAAAATAAATTCTTTCTTTGATGAAAGATTCCTAAAATAACTCATGCATCTTGTTCTAGACCCTTGAATTGTGGACCTCAGAGCTACTGAGGTCATTCAAAAGTCTCAGAATAAAAAATAGACAATAATATGAAAGAAGCATATCAATTTCAGTTAAAGCAAGAAAAATTCATCCGTTGCGGGATGCCTGATATCAGTATCAATAATATCAAAGTTTTCCTACCTTTATTGAAAAACCCTTCACATCTGTTGATAGCCAAATTTAAATGAAATTTGATTTGGGTTGCTTACCCGGTTGGCAGTTTGAGAAAGTGTCTCTTTTTTAGGACTCTCTCAAATCTCTCCATCAAAGTTCAATTGAAACGGGGGAGTGAAACTGGAGAGATTAACTTTGAGGTTGGCAGGCAGACTTGGTTGGGAATAAATTTCTTCTAGAATTTTATATTGAAGAATTTTCTTAAATTTTGTTCAACTTGGACCAAGTTTGATGAAATTTGAAACTCAAAAAACGAGGCTAAAAGTGATGAAAGAGGAATGAAAAAAAGGAAAATCAAGAAAGGCAGAGAAACTCATTCATAAACCTCGAAGGCTTCATGTTCCAGAAATAATCAATCGGATATGAAATTAAAATATTTAAGTAAAAACAGAGGCAACTCCTTCAATTTGAAAGGTAATAAATATCTCCTTCAAAGCTTTTTCAACGTTCTTAGACAAAAAGTGTCTTGAAGAGAAGACTGGGATTTTTCACTCGGAAAAAGCTCTTTTCTTTTAGGGCTGACTGAATGAGGGATTAGTAATTTTTTTAAGTTTGAAATTCAAAATTTTTTCGAATAATTTTTCATAAGTCAAAACAAAGAGATGAGAACAAAATTGAAGAAAAAAAAAGAAACAAAATACATAACTTATGGTGAGAGTAGTGAGTCCATTTCCCTTGAATTCTTTTGATACCAAATTTGAAAAGAGCTCTTTGGTCATCTATTCTTGAATTTTCAAAATTTTTTTGTGGGTTCAGAACTTCTTAATTTCAATAATATCAACCTAGTTAGATTTTAGTCTCGCTTTGATATTTTGAGCTCCAAGAGGGCCAAACTTGGCATTCAGATGATTCAAAAAAGGAGATAGATTCTCTCTTGGAGACAATACTGAAAACTCGTTTTGAAGGATCTGGAAGATTTGAATGGAAGGGGTTTTTGTTGAAAATCAATTTTTCCAAAAGCACTTCGGGAAAGAAAAAAATATTCTGTTTCAATTTTCCTGCAGGAAGTGAATTATTCTAATTAAAAATAAAATATAGCATATTAAGAAATAAATAAATAACAACTATTAATAGATCCTGATTTCAAAAGAAAAACTGAAGCTTGTCCCAGGTTTTTTGAGGAAATTTTGTACAACAAATCTTTTGTTGCTTCTATTTTCCAAAGGTTTTCAATGGAATCCAAAAAAATGTTTCAGAACATGTTTTGTATGATTTGGAAAAAGAAGAGCTCGTTGTCAATCATGAATGAAAAAAACTTGAATTCCTACGTTTTAGGCAGAAGATAGAGCTTCTCATTCAGAAGTCATTTTATTGAGATTTTTCGGATAAAAATGCTGCGATTCTCTTGGAGTTAAAACTCAGAAACAACAAAAAATATATTTTCAGCTTGGGGCAGGGTTCAGAATTTGGGATTTGGATCATTTTCCAGGCCGATCCGGAGCCGAGATTAAAAATTTCCCAAAAAGGGGAGACTTTTTTTTTTGGCTATTTCACTCATATTTTTCCATAATTTTCGAGTTTTCAAATTTTCAGAGGAAATATTCATGAATTCCTTTCATAGGTTGTCTTTGAATTGAAGAAATCTCATTCAGGAGACTCAATTGAATTTTTTTTAGAGTTTTGTCAAAACAAATTTTTCGAATTTCTTTTTTGGAGAGAAATCTCGAGAAAATCATGGAGGAAATTTTTTTGTTCAAAAACAGAGGGTCAAAAATGACAAAAATCCGGACCAGACTTTTCGAAAATCCAGAGGGTCCGCGAAAATCTGGAGGATTCCAAAGCCCGGCTTGGGGATGTTTTTGGATTGAACAAGCTGAGAGAAAACAAAAAAGAAGAGAAAATTCTCATGGAATTATTTCGAAAGGTTTTCCAAGTCCTAAAAAATCGAAAGAAAAAAATCTATCTTCAAATAAATTAGGAAAAGAGACTCCTGAGCAATTTTCAGCTCTCTTTTCTAAGAGATTGATTTTTATTCAAGATTATGATGTCTGAATTCTGATGGGCAAATTATATGTGAAAATAAGAGAAATAATGAACTCAAGAAATAAGATAAAGAGTTGGAAAAACAAAAATCAGAACAAGAAAACAAAATCAAATAATGAACGGGGGAAAAGTTGAATACAAAATGTTGTAGCTTTCTGAAGCGAGGCTCCTCTCTTTTAATGAAAAAAAAAACACACAAAAACATCAATATGGGGAAAAAATCTGAGATTTTGAGACTGAAAAAATGGCAAGTTATTTTTGGACCATCATGAGAAGAAAATATCTCAACCAGAGTGCTTGGATGTTTGATGAAATTCCGAGGGGCTTGAGGGCTTAAGAAAAAAGTCGATGAGAATTCGCACCTTGAAAAAAAACTTTTTTGGCCTCACAAGAATTTACTTGGAAAAGGCTTCTCTGGATCTGAATCATTGAAGCCAAAATCAAAGCAAACTCGATGAATTTTTTTCTGAGCTGAAGTTTTTCAAGAGACAGTTAGTTAATTATCTTAGTAAAAGTAGTAGACAAACTAATTTTCAAAAATACCAAGTAAAAATTTGTCCGCCTTTGACATTTGAATAAATTTTATTCAATTAAAGCAAGATGGACGCACGACTTTATATTGGTAAATTGGGGAACCTATCCAAGGCAGAGCTTGTCAAACTTTGTGGGCAGTATGGAACTGTAAAGGATTTTATGATGAAGGATAATTACGCATTTGTGGTATAATATATATAATTTTGGGCTTTTATTGAATTCTGTGAAAGGAATATAGCTCTGAGCATGAGGCTAAATCTGCCCAACTTGAACTTGATGGTAAGCGCAATGAATAAAAATAAGTTTAAACTGAAAAAGGCAAGAGTATCAATGGACAAAGACTCCTCGTCGAACCTGCAAAGCCAAAATGTATTTTACAGCCCCTTTACTTTTCTAATTTCTCGAATAGCTGGTGACTCTACTTATTTCCTTAGTCACCCAAGGTAGTTGGTCAATTAATATTGAATATTCTCAAAATAAAAAAACAGGTTATATGTTGGAAGAATCACAACCCAAGTTTCGCAAAATGATCTTGTCAATTTATTTTCAAAGTACGGAGAAATAGTCGACATTCTGATGAAAGATGATTTTGCTTTTATTGTAAAATGAGGAAATAAAATGAAAAACTTATTTGTGTTAGGAATTTGCAAGTTCCAAGCAAGCTCAAACTGCACTCAAGGAATTAAATGGCTTTAGCATTGGCGGAAGCAAACTCGTTGTCGAAGCTGCAAGACCAAAAGATGAAGAAGGGCTCGGTAATTCAAAAGATTTTAATCGATTACAATAACTTTAAAGGTGCAAACTTACTTGCTCACCCTCGCCTGTATGTCGGAAAACTTAATGAAAATGTCAAGAAACAAGACTTGATTAGCGCTTTTTCACAATATGGAGAAATCCTTGACATCTTGATGAAGGATGACTTTGCCTTTCTGGAATTTTCAAATGTCCAAGCCGCAACAAGAGCCTTATTAGATATGAATGGTCTTAATATTTGGAGAAATTTTGAATTCAATCTGTAGGTGCGAAATTATGCGGTTCAAAAATTATTGTCGAAGAAGCCAAGCCTAGGGAGGGAGAAAGTATACGAAATGGAGTGATTTCAGAAGAGTTAATTCATTTTTATAGGACATGGTCATCATAAATCTGGACATGGACCTGGAGGAAGGTATTCATTTGATTACGTTTTGAAAATTAACTCTTTCTAGATTTGGAGGCGACAGAGGTTACCCATTATCGTATCTTACCGACTTTAAGCGTTGAATTAACTGTTTTTCCAGGAGAAAGAGATTACCATCAAGAAGAAGAAGAAGCCCTTACCGATCTTTGTCACGAAGCAGAAGTGCTGAAAAAGAATCAATCAGAGTTAGCGCAACATAAGTTGATGATTATGGAGAATTTTCCGTTAAACTGATTATTACTATTTTCTCTTTAAAGCAACTTGAGTGTTCATTCATTTTGATTATTTTTAAATAAAATAAGAGCTATGTTATTGTGTTTTTCCATCCATCCATTTGTTTGTTTGTTTGTTCGTTGTAAAAAGTGATGATGAGTGAAAAGAAAAGAAAAAAAAATTCAAATTTGGTTTGCCTGATGTTGATGATTTTACATAAGTTTTTTTTCCCCCAGATTTTCTTGTGTTTCGTTTCACTGATTATGACTGCACAGGATTCTTATATCGATTTTTTTCTTCTCCTTTATCAAGCTGTCTGAGCTCGCACTCTTCTGCTCACGAGGAACCAGCGCTTTTTTATGTCTTGAGCCTCTTTCCTCTCAAAACCTATTTTTGAAGAATAAAATTTCGTGATTTTTCTCTTTGAGATGAGAAGAGCCTGTTATGATTCGAATCAGCTAAATTTATTGTGAAATTGATCTTATTAATTTTTCCAAGCAAATCAGCAAACAATTAATAAATTAATAAGAAAGGTCAATAAAATGCAGGAGAAATCTTTATATGAACGTTATGGTTTTCGTGGTCTTGTGACCGATTACATCTACAAGATGTATTTCAATTATAACTACACAACCCAAACTGACGATATTGCTCTTATTCTCTTTGAGAGATTTTATGTGACTCCATGGATTAGAAGAAAGGCAAATGCCAAGCCAAAATACGGTTTAAGAGAATGCCAGGCCAAATTGAGCGATAATCTTACAAAAATCAGCAAGAAGTTGAATACCAACAACTATAAAGTGAATGAAGAGATGTATGAGTTAATGGATGTCTTTAGAGATATGAACAGTAAAAACATTTTTTCACTCTAAATTTTCATAAACTTAATAGCTGATGAATTGAGAAAACAATTACCTAGTTTCCTTCTTTAAACTGGATTTGATGAGGAAATGAATTTATGCATAGTAATCAAGAGGCTTTCTTTCAAGGGAATGATTGTCAAAGATTTATCGTATTTTACTTTTGTTTTGTTGTTGCTGTAAAAATAAATTTTCTCCATGTTGGAAAAGAACTTCACAATTTTCTTTCACCAAACAAGACTCAAAATGATTCTTATGCATTTAAAAAGTGATATGATACAAAAAATAAGATCTGGAAACAAATTCAATTAAGGATTCAAGCAACATCCAGAGATCAAATAAATGGTAGTTTTCAACAATTTCAATCGGAATGAACTTTCTGAGTCCACTTTCTGAGGATTTCTCCGAGATTTCGATTCACAACTTTTTTGGATTCGTCGACTTTGATGTGATCGCCGTAATACATTTGCATTCTTTCAACTTTGCCCATGTAGTCATGGTAGTTGTACTTGGGCTGGACATCTCCAAGCATCTCAAAGTTCTTTTTCATTCTTCGATAGGTGGCTTTGTTATACTCATGGTTTTCGATATGATTCAACATCTGTTTCTTTTTGAGGCGCAGGTCTTCGCCTGCTTTTATGAGAGTGTTTTCGAGCCTTTGGAGGTTCTGAAGTTTATATTGCAAGAGACTATCCTGCAGGTTTTCATTAATCTTTTTATATGCCACATATTTTTCTTTGGTTAATCTTCCTCTCGGCAGGAATTTATTTTGAGTTGACGATGATGGAGTTTTGGAAACGGCATGTGAAAAGTCTTTACTTTCATTTCTTCTGATCATTGTGTTGGCATTTGGACTCATTTCAGCTTCTTCAAGCAAGTCAGTGTAGATTCGAAGGGCCAAACTTTTGACTCTCGTGCCTTTGGCATTGAAGATATGATCAACTCCTTCTGTTTTAAAGAGGATTGCCATTTTGCTTTTTATTTCTTTTGATTGAGAGGCGTTTTCTTCGTACAGCTTATAGTTATGGCAGATGTCCTCTGCTAATTCTTTGGCTGTCACACTGTCAATCTGAGCTAGTGTGGGCTTCTTAGAGACATGGTAATCAAAGTAGCCTTGACTCGTCGTCTCTTTTTTCGACAACTTTGCTTGAAAGTTTTTGGGAGAAACTCCCTTTGTGAGTATTGGAGAAATAAACTTTGGAATACTCGGCGAGACAGATCCTGTGAGTAACGTGGGAGTTTCTTGATGTTCGCTACTTAGAAGTGGGAGATGAAGATCAAGCAAAGGCACTTTTGGCTGGCTTTTCAGCTTGCTTGCAAGCTTTTCCAGCTTCTCAGTCGGATAATACTCATCTGGTGCTGTCTGCGCATTTTGGTGGGAATAGAGAGACCGCGTGGAGGTTGGATTTCTGAAGGATTGAAATTCATCCGAGATTTGGAGAACTTTTTTTGGAGACATTTTGCTTCGAAAAGAATCAATTTCTTCTCGAGGGCTCAAATTGAGGAACTTTAGATATTCTCCAAGATGTGGAACTCTCGCTGAGCTAATTTTTTCAACTTTACTCGGAAGAAGCGTCACAATTCTTTTCCTTTTCGGAAGAGTTCCTCCGTAATCGTCCTTTCGAACTGGAGATGCCCTGAATTCTTCCGTTTTGAGCGGCATAATGGAAATATGGGTCCGAGAAGAGTTTAACGGATCATCAGCTTTTGAAACATCTGCTCGAGCAGTTGAAATTTTGATTGACTTGAGAGTATTGAGCTGCTTCAGGATCTTTTTTGGAGAGTTTTCGGTCTTTGATTCAAGGAGCGAGGCATTTGAAAGAGAAAAGTCGCCCTTTGAGTATGATCCTTTATAAAAGCCTCCCTTGATCGCTGCAAGGTCATTATACGTCGAAAGATGTAGTAATGGTTTCATGTGTTCAATTCTAAAGACCTTATTTTTAGTTTTTATGTCTTTTTAATGGAATTTAGACCCAAAATAATTCAATTCAGTAAGCATGTGGGACTCGAAAGCTCGAGATTACGAATAGATTGCTTAAAAAATAGCCTTTTTGAAAATGAAGTCGAATGGAATGAAGTCTGGTGGGTGTTCAGGAACAAGTTAAGCTTATCTCAAAAATATTTTCTCAGTTTGGAAAGGAGGGTTTTAACGTTTCATGAAAGGGATACGAAAATATGAAGAAGAAGAAGATCCTTATTTCTTCCAGATTAATCTTTTGTCTCAAACGATAGGTTATATTTTTCCTCCATTTTAGCAATCTTCAAATCTCAATGGTTCTTGTTCAGCAATTTCTTCAGTTTTTTCAACTTCCAAAAACCTCCATTTTTCAACGAATTAAAGCTCGAGACAAAAGTTTGTTTTTTGAAAATGGATGAATTTTTGTTCAAAGTTTCAATTCCAACTCCAACCTTCCTCTTTTTGAGAATCGAATTTCTCCCTTGAGAAAAATGTCTTTTTTCAATCCAATGATATTTTGCCAAAAAATAAGGAAAATTCTTCAAGTCAAAATTAAAAACAACTTTTCTCTGGTTAAAATGAGACTTTTGAAAATTTTGTCTGAACAGTTAGAAAAAGGGCAACCTTCCACAAAATTGGAAGTTTTAGCCAAAGTCTTACTCAAATAATGAAACCTTTTCGACTTTTGAAGATTCATGATTTTCTGAACTCTTTGAACAGTTTTTCATAATTTTTGTTTTATGAAATTCTTGATTTTTCCCTCTGTCGCAAAGAATCTGCAAAGTGAATTTTTAAACATCATGCCTCGAAAAAATTCCAAAGCGGTCTTTAAAAAAAAACTCTCATATAAAAAGAAGAAAAGGTAAAGTTTTGGATAACATAAGAATCATTTTTTTTGGATTTCCAACTGCTCAGCCAATCTTTAAAAAAATTTTATTTGCAAAGAAATTTAAGATTTTGCCTCATTCATTCAAATTCATCAAAAACTGGACCAAATATCGACCAAATCATCCGTGCATTTTATTAGAGTCAAATTCAGTGATGAGATTTAAAACCCTTTTTGGCCATTTTGGGAAGGTGAATACTTTTCAAAGCCCTTTTAAAATCACTTCATTTACAAAGCCATTTTTGAAAAAAGTTTTAATGAATTTTTCTTTTATTTCTCAAATGAAACACCATTTTTGAAGGGGAAAAAAATTAACAAAACTTTTTTGCGATTTTTTTACTGACCCATGTGAAAGCATACATAATAGTAATTTCTTCGACAAACTTATTCAGGGATGTTTTTTTTTACGGATTTCCGGATCAAAACGGATTTTTTCGAGTGAAAACAGATGGTTTGGGAGAGCCCGTGGCTCAATGGGAAACAGTGCTCTCCCGAAAAACAAAATAAAAAATAAATAGGGTGTTCAACTCCCAAAGATAGAAAAAATTTACTGATTAGATAATTTTGGGGCTTTGGATCTAATCATAATTATAAGCACTAAGTATTCCTCTAGATGATTCTGGCAATCATTTATGGCTTTCATATAAAGTGGGCGTGTCCCCACGAACAAAAAAAAAAACAGATGGTTTTTTTTTTCTGAAAAAACGGATCAGCCGTAATCCAGAAAATTTCAGAACTCCGGATCAGGATGGATTTTATTTTTGCGACGAGAAATTTTTTAGAGAAGAAAATTAAAAAAAAAAAATAGAATTTTTTTGGAAAAAAATCAAATATTTTTTTTTTTTTGCATCCATGGATCCGAAAATCTGACAGCAGAGATGATACAGACAAATGCCAATCTCATTAGCATATTCCTCTGATAAAATATGAGAATATAAAAAGTGTCCAAATTTACTTCTCGATGAATAAATTTTATTGATAATTTGGACTTATATTTTATAAGAAAAAAACATTGAAATAAGTCCTCATAAAGGATAAAAAATTCTTTAATTTCCGGATTAAAACCATTTTAGCCGGAACAGAAAACCGGATTCAGGAAGGATCCGGAAACGGATTTTTCCTGAAAACTTCCGGCAAATTTTAACTCAAAAAAAAAAAACATCCCTGAACTTATTTTCTCTCAAAATTCAAGGATTCAAAAAGATTCAAAATTTGTCCCTGTTTTACTTTCTTTTTTTTTTGGAAACCAAATTAAATTATTTTCAGAACAGGATTCTGTTATGCTTTTGAATCAATACTTTCCCTCAATATTTTCTTTTGAAAATCAGACTTTACTTGAAACAGTTTTTTTCACTTTTTTCCCTCTTGTAAAACTTCACTATTTCTAGCACTTGAGTCCTCGGGGTTTGAAAATGAAAAATTGAGAAAATCTGAGCCCTCAAACCATTTTGAGAGTAAAATAAAGGGGAAGGTTATCAGGAGAAAGCCATTTAACTTTGAAATCTTAAAGCCACGCAAGCCATAATGCCTTTCTTTTTGACAGTCATTTTGAAGTAACCTCAATTCTCCTCATTCAGGTTATTTGATTTTTCCAATCTTGCTTTTTTCTCATTTTGTGGAAATTTTTATAAAAGTGAAAAAGTAAAAAGATTTTCCTCTCAACTCCAGTTTTTCGAAAGCAGAAAAAAATTTTGCTAGAAAAGAGGTTTTTTGAGGGCGAATGAAGATTTTTATCGACAATCCGGTTTTTTAAGAAAATCAGCGATGTTCAAAATTTTCTTTTCAAGAAGAATCAAGCATTATTGAAATTGCAAACAATTTCTCCTGAAAAAAATTTTCTGTTGAATTTTTCATCTTGACAATTGAAAATTCTCGATTTCGTTCTTTTTCTGGCGTAATTTGGCACAAAAAAGAGAAATCCTTTTGATTCGATGATAATTAAGAGATTTTTCTCAGTTTGTATTTTATATAACAAATAATACTAAAATAATAAATATTCTAAACTGACAATATTATATAATGGAACAATCAAATTAAGTGGTTTAAGATTTGAGATATTCTTGGATATTTTCACCGGTGATTTGTTCGAGTCTGACGACAATTTCTTTACTGGCTTTTTCGATCTAGAAACAAGAATTAGGATAAAAGATTTAATGGAGATAATTACTTCAATATTTTCGTCTTCGAGGGTTTCGCTCAAGAAAGGAAGAATTTCATGAATGAGGACAGCAGTTCTTTCCTTGAGTTGTTCGATGACCTTGAGGAGCAATCTGACGGTGTTGAGCTTGACGGCGGTAACCTCGCTTCTGGTCTTCATCAAGATAGCGTAATTAAGAGTCTTCCACTTGTAATCGTCATTGGTGGCTTCAAACAACTGCAAGATGGCAGGCTGAACGTAATCTGAAATAAAGTCTTCGTACTTGATTGAGATACCAATGCAGTCGAGTTGGTTAACGAGAGGATCGACCAATTTTTCGAATTTGCTAGAGTCGATAAAGTCGTTTTCTTTATCGCAGGTAAAGCACTTGGTGAAAGTTTGAAGGATGAAGATGTGGAGTTTGGTTTCCCAGATTTTGAGGACGTCACTTTCTGCCTTTCTTCTCTTGAGGCCCTTTTGGGCGACCTTGTAAGCTTGAGCGTAGTGCACAAGTTGGTCAAGACAGAAATCAAAGAAGAAGCCCATGTAAGGAACAAAGAAGCTTCTGAGGGTGTCGAAAAGCTTTCCAACCAATTCGTAGACGGCGACTTTTCTGAGAATGCTGAACTTGTGTTCTTCTTCAGACATACCCTTGGAGCTCCATTCGTTGAGCTTGAGGAAGTACTTTTTGAGTTGGACTTCATTTGTTTTCAAGGCGAACTTGTTGAAGGAGTCTGTCCAAGCGGATTGGACGCTTTCAATGGCGGCTCTTTCTTCTTCTTCTTCAAGAGACTCTTCCTTATCTTGGTAAGCGACTCTGACGTAGTCAAGTCCTCTCAAGAAGACCTTGAAGAGAGTCTGGTTCTTGGATTCAAAGGTATCACTGTCCAAGCTTTCGCAAATGCGTCCAACCAAGACGGCGATTCTTTTACCAAAGTGGGGAGGGAAGTTGTTTTGGACTTCACATCCGACAGTCAAAGGTTCAACCAAGTTTCTGGATTCAATGTTTTGAATAATAAGGGCAAGGATTTCCTCAACTCTTTCTTCGTGACCACTCAAGCCTGACAACATAAGGATAACTGTTGGGATGTAGGGGTTCATCATGTCTTTGTAAATCTTGATCAGGATGACAAGACTGTTTAAGCTCAAAACGATGCAGCTTTCAGGACTTTGAGGGCTATCTTCTTGGTCGGTTTGGGCTCTAGCAGCGATTTCTTGCAAGACTTTTTGAGTTTTACTGGCAGCAGCAAATTGGACAATATTTTCAAAGGTTTGGGGTTCAGTGTATTTAATACAAAGGAGGACAGAATAGAGAAGTTCAGTGGCAACTTCGGGGAGGTTTTCAAGAGCTTTGTTTTGGAACTTTTCAGCAAAGATTGCCAAGGCATAGAACAAAGAGCATCTGACGGGGAAGACGGGGTGTTGAAGGTATTCAATGATGCTTTCAGAAACACCATCTTCAAAGACTTTACCCTTCTTCTTGAGGATGACGCTAAAGGCCAAAAACACGCTTTGGAGATAGGTGCAGTGGTCAGTGGTTCTGGAAGTCAAGTAAACTTCTTTATTTGCAACCAAGGAAGTTTGCAATAAGTCTTTGAGTTTTTCGACGCTCTTGTGGGTGAGACGGGGGCTTCCGACGCGAGAAAGTTTGTCATAAAAGACTTGAAGGATCTTGGATTTAGTTTTCAAGGAAGGCTCGCTTTCCAAGATTCTGCATGAGATGGTGGTGAGAATTTCTTCGGGGACGAGTTCCTGAAGTCCTTCAGAAAGTCTGTCGGCAAGTGAGCTGACCTTCTTGAGGAAGTTCTTTGCTCTAGCTTTCTTCTTCAAAGCAGTGCTGGCTCCGAGAGTCTTGGCAGTGACCAAAGAAGTCTTTTGGGTTTGCAAGAAACTGAGGCCGTGGGAGACTTGATTCTTGACATCGATAATGGCGACCAAGAGATTGGCGAATTCTTCACTGATTTCGGGCTTGAAATTGCCTTTAACAAGTGCGGCAGAGAAGACGCCCATGAATTCCTTGCTTTGGAAGCTCTTTTCGGCAAAGTGTAAGAGGATGGTGATGAAGGAACGAAGAGTGCCAAGTGTGACAATGCCGTAGTTAAGGGCAAGCTTTTTACCCCTGGCGACAAAATCTGCCTTGACAGTAGCTTTTGTGGCCTTCTTTTCTTGTTTGTTTTTCTTTGCGGCGGGTTCAAGAGCTCCATTAAGGTAGTAGCCAATCAAGCTGGATGTTGAAGAGACGATCTTGTAGAGAACGTTGACGGCCTCCTCAAGTTTGTCAGATGCAAAAACGAGGTTAATAGCGGAGTTGAATTCCAATTCAGTGAGTTGGCTCTTGGGCTGGGCCTTAGTCTTCTTGTTGGCGCCTGCAGTGGAAATGATGTTGCTCAAAATACCATAAACAACGTAGTCGAGATTCTTTTGGCCAATGTTTTTGATGATTTTGGCGATTTCCTTTTCGATTTCGATAAAGTGATAGTCCTTGGTCTTGATGATGCCTTGGTCGAGAGTTGGAAGCTTTGCCTTCAAGTGCAAGACTCTGAGCAAAAGCTTAATGAAGGAGAAGAGTTCAAACCTCTTGCCCAAGAGATTTTGAGAGAGTTGCAAAATATATTCAAAGAGTCTCAAAGCGTAGACTTGAGTTCTTGGGCTCTTTTCCTCAATAACGTTAAAGATGGGGGCCAAGAGTTCGACAATGGAGTTGGAGGCAGCGTTAAGAAGGAAGGCGCTGTAGGCAGTCAAGCATCCGAATAATTCTTTGATGAAGGGGAAAATTTCGGTGTTTTCAAAGAGAGCTCCTTCTTGGTGGGTCAAGATGATGCTCAAGAACTGTTGAATAGATGCGACGTAAGCATAGGTATTATTGGCCGAATTGAGTTCGCCAGCGAGAGAAGCAATTGGAACGCTTTGCTTGTGGGCCTTATGGGTTTCTTCTGTGGTGGGTTTGAATTGAACGCGAGTCTTGGATTCGACAACAGAAATGAGAATTTGTCTTTGCAGAGCGATGAGGAGGGAAATGGCGTAATGAATATCTTGGATCAAGGTGACGGTTTCTTCTTGAGATTTGTTCAAGATGTGTTGGTAAATTTCATTTAAAAGAGGAAGATATTTGAGGGATTTTCTGTTGAAGAAGTGGAGCAACTCAGCGAGGAAGCCCAATCTTTCAGTGAGTTTGGGGTCAACATTAAAGGATTCCAACATGTTTTCTCCGAATAAGATGAAGGTTTCGTCAGTGGGGTCAACTGCAGTGCATGAAGCCAGAACGGAAGACATTGAGAGACCCTTTGAGCTTGCGACTGACATTAATTGAAGGAACTCAAGCTGGTTGGCGGGAGTCAAGAGTAAATAGTTTGCCTTTGCGAAGGTATTGAAAATGACCCTGGCAAATGGAGTTTCAGCATCTTGGCTCATTCTGACGACCTTTGTGTAGATTTGAGCAAAATAGCTGTTGACAACGTCAGCTGAGTCGTCTTGACTAAAGATTCTGCCAATTCTGGAGAGCAAATCGCCAAGGAGTTCAGTTTCATTTCTGTAATTTTGAGTTTTTTCAGCTTCTGAGCGGGCCAGAACACCTTCAATGGTGGTAAGCAATTGGACGGTTTCTGGTTGCTTGGCAACTTCTGAGTGGAACTTGGTGTCAACAAAGCTGACGATTTCGAGAGCAAGGCTGAAGAGTTCTCTAACGGGGAGAGTAAACAAGTTTTCAACGAGGAACTTGTAGAGCCATTTATAATCAGCAAAAGTGGTTCCGATCTTTTCCAAGATATGGGAGAAAGTCTTCATGGTGGAGGTTCCTGCAAGCTCGTTTTCATGTTTAAGAATGTTTTTGACAAACTTCCGGAATGAGGCTCTTGGAACAACAGTTTGAGCAGCAGAAATTTGAGCTCCAAACAAAGTGTCGACAAGAGGATTGCCATCATAAAAGTCTCCACAAGAAAGAACTTTGAGTTCAGCATCATCTTGTTTCTTGAACTTCTTGGTGAGTCTTCTGAGGATACCGATTGCTTGGAGTCTGACTTGATGGTTGGAGATTTCGAGGAAAGGAAGGAGCAACAAGATTTCGTGGAAGAAGTCCTTAGCTCCAAAGTCTTCGGTGTTGATGATGTTGTTGATAAACAAGGTCAAAATGATGAATTGTCTTTCTTGGTTTTTCTTGGCAGTTTGGTGAGCAATCAACAAAAGGTAGACAAGCTTGTCTTCGCCCAAGATGTCGATAAAAGCCTTGATGACTGGGACGATGCTGGTATCTTGAATGTTGATCAAGAAGAAAATAGCTTCAATGGCAACGTTGTAGATTTGGGGTCTAGCATCTAATTGAGAGTTTTTATCCATGGCATTGATGGCTTGAGCAATTCTTTGCATTCTGGATCCAAATTCAGCAACTCTGACAGGCTTGTAATCTCTGAATGATCTGAGGATGGTGACGGCGAGTTCGGGAGGGTTGGGCATAACTGAGGGAAGAGCTTCCAAGATGGCGACTTGGATCAACTTGAGCAACTCTTGAAGATCCTTGGATGAGGTCTTCTTCAATTCTTCATCGAGAGCAAAGAGTCCTTCAATTCCAGTGGACTTGGCAAAGCTGTCGAGAACTGCGTTGGTGATTTGAGCAGAGTCAAAGACAGTAGGTTGAATAGACTTGAAGAAGACTGGGAGGGCGGTTTTCAAGGCAGGAAGGTTTTCTTTCAAGACAACGGCTCTTTGGTTGAATAAGGTTTCAATGATGAGCTCTTTGGCTTCTTGTTGAGTTGTTTGAGAGAGCGAGGCGAACTTTTGAATGATGACTTTGTAAATTTGCTTGATGGGGTTGGTGATTTGTCCGTCGATGGGGGTCTTGTAGTACTTTCTCAAGAATGCAATGAGATGCTTCACCAAAACTTCAGCATCAACTAAGCCTTGGATACGTTGAGATTTCAACAAAGTTTCCAAGATTCTCTCATTATAAGAGTGGGTTCTAAAGTGTGAAAGCATGGCATTTCCAACGGTGTTTTGTAAAGAGTCTTCACCATCTTCCAATTCCATTCCTTCTCCTAATAATTCTTCAACTCTTTCCAATGCCTTCAATTTAGTGGCAGCAGAAACTGGGTGATAGGGGGAGAGGTTGGGAAGGAGCTGTCTGTATTCGGCAGCTGTGCCATCACTGCCAGAGAGCTCAAGACCGAGGACACCCTCGAGGTAAAGCTTTGAGAATGAGGTTTGGAGAAGTTGGTCGATTTCCTTGGGGGATTCGTTGATGAGATCGGTATCTTGGAGCAATTTTCTGAGAGCTTCGGTGACTTGATCGGGGAAAGCGTTTTTGACTTCAGTGAGGACGGTAGATAAATGGGCAATGACATTGAACTTTTCTTCTTTAGAAAAAGTTCTGGTTGTGGCAATCAACTTTTCAAAGATTTCTTGAATCAAGATTCTGGCAAGCTGAAGTCTCTTGGAGGCTTCTTGGAGTTGAGATTCGGTTTCCAAGACTGCTCTGAGGAGCTTGGAGACGGCTTTCACCAACTCTGAGGCATCTTGGTTTTCAAGAGCGTTAAAATTGCAAGCATGACGGAATAAAGCCAAGAAGAAGTTGCTGATGCTGAATTTAGTGGAAATTTCGAGCAAAAGTGGCAAGATAGAGGTGAGGTTTTTTCTAAACTCTCTAAAGACTTCTTGAGGCATTCCAAAGTTGTTGCTAGTTTGGTAGATGTAGGTGTAAATGAGGAGGATATCGTTCAAGAGAGGCTTTTCGCTCAATTTCTTGGAGATATCCAAAGCAATAGCAGTCAAATATTGAGAGCTGAGGTTGGCAGAAGCAGCCAATTGGAGCATAACAACGAGGCCTGCCTTGAAAACTTCGGTGTTTTGGCTCTTTAAGCAGAAAGACAAGAATCTCATCAAGGTGATGAGGAGGTTTTCGTGAAGCTTCTTTTTCTCCTTGGCGAAACCAATAGTTTCGACAGCGAGAAGCATTCCAAAACTAACTTCGAGGTTCTTTTGGGCTCCTCCAATTTTGCTAAGACCTTGTCCCAAGAGAGTGCTTGAGCTTGATCCGATGTTGAAGAAGACGTCTCCGGAAGGTTGGCTATCTTTATTCTCAACCATCTTGATGATGCTGCGGGTGATGAGATCAAGAATGGCGTTATCAATGACACATTGCTTTGCGATTAAGCTTCTGTGGATAGCCATACCATCCTTGATGTTCTTGTCCATAAAGGCCCAATGTGTGGTCTTGGAAAGGTTGATGTTTTGGAGCATCTTGACAAAAAAGACTGTTGAGTGGTAAGGAATGAGGTTGACAATGACGCATTCGGCTTCATAATTGTGGACTTCAAAGTTTCTCAGCAAATATTCGAAAACCTTGTGGCAGTCTTCCAAGAGGAAGAAGGGTGCCAAGTCTCTAATGGCTTCTTGGACAAATTCAGAGATTTCTTGGTTTTGAGCAGCAGTGAGTTGTTCTCTTCGAAGGTTATCCATATCAGCGCCAAAGAGTCTTTCACGAAGTCCTTGGAGGGATGGGTTGTGAATCACTAAGTTGGCGATACCTTGAGAAGCGATATTCTTGATGGTATCACGATCAAAGTTGGCAGCCTGTTCAAAAGAGAAGAGGATAGATGGGTAACGTGTTTTCTTGAAATCACGAGCGGTTTTGCCTTCTTTAAGTTGTTCAAGTTGTTTAAAAAGACTTGACTTCATGGAGAAGCTTTGGGTCAGGATAATTTTTTATTTTATGTTTTCTGGTTAATTCAGAAAGATTGACTAAAGGCAAAAGATACGCCTCACAAATCGATCACTCAATTAATTGATATTCCACTCACTCCTCAAATTTGATCCTAACCTCAAAAAATACATTCTCTTCTGGGGCTCAGAAAATTGATGAATTTTCCAAGAGCTCGGCAAATTTGAACTCATCACCAAACATGTCTGGAGAAAAAGGCTAAATTTGAAGAATTCTCGATTGTTTTTCTGTTCTTACCATTCTATATTTTTTTTCTGGAAAAAACGAATAAATGATGAAATTTCAAATTATCGAAATTTTTTTTATCTCCTTCTATTGCACTTTTTTGGTTTCAATGCAAAGATGAGAAGAATTTTTTTGAAAAAGTATTTTCTCAAGAGATTTCTTTTTTCTCAATGGACATTCAGGTAGTTTCAATTTTCAATACTGGGGCTTTTTAACAAGCCTGAGATAATGACTTTTTGAATTTCTAAAATATCACGTCGAAAAAAATATACTAAATTACTTTGACAGTTTGATGATCTCAGCATGGGATAAAAGTGCAAAAAAATATATATTTCTAAAAATTCGTTGAGCAATTAAATATCAATTTAGCATCAACTCTTGCCTTCTTCTAATAATCCTGAATCAAGATATGAATTTCAGCTTTCAAGTTGCTTGATTAGAAAGAAGGCCCTAATATTTTGACTTCTGGAATTCTTGACATGCAAAATACAAAATTATTATTGCCTCAGTTTTGACAAATATCATTGAACGAAATCAATTTTTTACTTCTAAAATATTCATAAAAACAGCGCCAATTCATGTTGAAATAAAAACAGCAGGATGGTTGAGACTTGATCCTCAAGGAAAGAAAGACAAGATTCTGAGGGATGCACAGTATAGCCTTCCAAAGGGTTTTTTTAATTTTCCAATAAAAATTAGAAACGTATTTTAATGTAACAAAAAGAACCTCTTAAAATGTTTACAAAGATTGAAATAGTCACAGCTAATTTGCAGAACAAGGTTGTTGTTCAAAGTCTGACGACGATCCGAAAAGACAAGAATTTTCTCAAGAAGAATCATCCAAGAATGAGGGATTTAAACCGATTTTGAGGGTTTTAATTGACAGGAAATCAAATTGAATTCATGTGATTTTTTGAATTGTAAGAAGAGGCCAGATTGATAGCCCTTCGTTTTTCTGAATGACTTTTCCCTTACTCGATCAAAACTTCAAGAAAGCTTCAGAGAATAGTCTTTTCTCGACGAATTTTGAATTGAAATTTTAATATTCTTTTTGACAATGTAATTTTTACTTTTTTTTTTGGTGAATTATCAGAAGCTCAAAAAATTAAAAATAAATCTTTTCCCTTTGGAATTAATTACTTTTTCGAAAAAAAGGCTTCATTGAAAAATCATTAAATTTTTAATTTGTAGCATAAAGCTTCAAGCTAATTCAGTCTTGAAGAAAAATTCATCGAAGTTTGAGGCGGTACTCTCTAGTTTGAAAGAGAATCATCGAATTTGCTTTTAATGCAAGGATCCTAATTATTTTCCTGGATTGGAAGATCTTTTATTAAAATCTCCAACATGGATGGCGTGCGCTTTAAAGTTTTTTTTTATCAAGATTAAGTTCAAAGACTGTCCTAAAACAATTAATAAATCCAACTTTTAAAGTCTTATTTGGTTTTAATCCACCTCAGTAGGCAAAAATGCAAGCTGACCTCAAAACGAGAACTTCATTCTTTGATGATGATGACATGAATGTTCTCTTTATCTTTAAAAAAATTGACAAGACTCATAAAGATGTGGACCTTCCTCCCATTCTGAGAGATACTCTCACGAGACAAGTATCAGGATCCAATACTGCTCCACAAGTCGGATCATACGCACTGCACAATAGATCACTTGTCTACTACAAGGTATTTGAAGCTTTTGCGACTAAATTAACTCATTTTCCAATGTAGAACGCTTCTTCGAAGATGCCTGAAATGGTTTTGAATTTGGCACATTCCAAATTAGGAGAAATACAGCCCAACTCAAATAATAGTAACTACGGATTTTCTATCAGCAAGAACGGAGCAACTTATGAGTTCTATGCAAGCGAGAAAGAAACCATCGAAAATTGGATATCTGCCCTGAAGAATGTCTGTATATTAACCACATTTCACGAAGAATACAAAGCTCTCAAAATGATCGGAAGAGGAAGTTTCGCCAAGGTATCTTGGAATTGGTTCATCATATTGGACTCAACTTTGTAGGTTTATCTTGTCGAATCTAAGAGCAGTGGCAAAATGTTTGCAGTCAAAGCTTTTACAAAAGAAAGTGTCATTATTTCCAATAAGGCTAATGCCAAGGTAAGGTTCTGAGTTGCTGTAAAATTCTAAATCCCCCTAGCCATCTATGATTAATGAAATTGATTTGATGAGAATTCTAGAGCATGATCATGTGATTAAGCTATATGAAGTCTATGAGACAGAAAAGTCCATTTACTTGGTTATCGAGTTGATTCAAGGGAAATCTCTTCAGGATATCCTCAAGAGACCAATGTTTAAGGAGGAATATTCTGAAATGAGAGTTATGAAGATGATCTATGCGATTTTGGATGCCTTGGCTTATCTTGCTTCTCGAGGCATTATGCACAGAGATTTGAAACCAGACAATATCTTGGTTGACAAAGGAGACAAGATCAAGATTGTCGATTTTGGTCTCGCCACTTACATTGATCTTCCTGAGTATATTTTCAAAAAGTGCGGGACTCCCGGCTACATCGCTCCAGAGGTCTTTAAATACGATCAAAAAGTCCCAACTACATTCTATGATCATCATTGCGACGTCTTTAGTGCCGGTGGCATCTTCTTCTACATGTAATGGGTTTTCATTGAGGGACGAATCTCATAAACCTTAGGTTATTTGGATATCCATTCTTTGAAGGAGCTAATGCATCTGAGATTTTGAGATTAAACAGAAAATTCACATCTGAATTTGACGCTATCAACACTGTGAAACAAGAACTGAAAGACCCTATCAGCAAAATTTCTAAAGATGGTATATCATTGATCTGAGAATTTTGAAACTATTCTGCCCTTAGCTTTGAATTTACTCCTACAATTGTTGGAATTTGATCCAAAAAAGAGAATTTCAGCAGCTCAGGCAATAGCTCATCCATATTTCAACCCATTATTTACTGCAAGCTATCAGTAAGAAAAAGTTATTTGGTTTCTCCTAAAATTTTTGTAGTTCAATGGATTTGACACCAGGAAGTCCTGGAAAACAGAGGGCTTATTCAATTGACCAAAGTCTCATGAGTGGGGCTGGTTCGATCGCAAGTCCTGGCGGAAATGGTGTGAGAGATAGATTTGCTGAAAAAGATTCACTGTATTTGGATATGGGAAAACCTGAGCTCAATGGAAAAATTATGACGCTCGCCAATGGATCTCACAATGATTCCCTTCTCCTTCATAGAGTTGATAGTAACGCAAGTGTTACATTAAAGGACGGTACGTCGTCTTCTTTTAAAGGAGTACAGCAGCCAGATCAAAAAAGTCGAAGCAAGAGTTTTAGAGGCCACGCAGGTATCGGCAATAATCAAAGTTTCTTGAAGGCTGCCATTTTCAGAAATATGCAAAAAAATAGTGACTATCCTGGCGAGGAGTCTAAAGATGACCCTCTGGATATGAAGCGCAAGAGAAGGGAAAGCGACAGACCATCTATTTACAACAGACTCTCTTCTAATAATTCACCAGATACGTCTCCTACCAATAAACACCCTAATGGTTCTGCTTCCGAAGTCGATAGCTCAAATGATATCTGCAGTGAAAATCCCCAAGTCCAAATGAATGTGGAAAGAATAAAAGCTGGCACTCCAGATATGAGACCAAGCAAAAATGCTCACTCTAATTCTGCCTCAAGATCCCCTTCCAGGCACTCTGGTTCTCCTGTTAATAGAAAATGGTAAAAATTGATGTCAGGTATCATATCATGTCATCTATCTTTTAACACAAATGAAAACGTTATTTTCTTTGAGTATTTAAAGGTAATTGATAGATAAAAAGTTTTTTTAATCTGTAAAAAATGTGTGTTGTGTTATTTGTTTGTTTGCTTGCTTGCGATTTTTTTTTCACAAAGTTATCCCCTCCCTCTCTCTCAAAATTCGTGAAGATTGCATCCTACAAAAGACATTGTCCGTTTCGAAGCTGTATGTCATCTTTCATATAACTTTATATCTGTTTGTTTGCTTGTTTGTTGTAAATAAATTCTAACAAAAAAACTCTTTTCCAATTCTGAAAAAAATTTAGACCTATTCTTAAGGATACTCTTATCTTCTAAAATGAGTTTAATATTTCGAGAAAACAATTTTGACGAGAGTTTTTTTATGAATTAAATAGGGAATAAAAATAAGAAGCTTAGTTAGGTACATACAAGAAAGCAAATAGAAATTTTTTTACAAATTTATCAGAGGGATGATAGGAAAACTGAGCTTGTTGAATGTCATTTTATAATGAAAACCGATTCAACAGAGCACAAAGTACGAGTAAAAGTTTATAAACATCAAGATGAACATCGGATTGTTGTGAATAAATACATTTTTTCTCGGAAAAAACATTTAGCTTCTTGAGGCACGAGCGTTTTTGAGATGATTTCTAATGGAGAATTTTTTAGCTGGAACATGAGAATCACTTGAACTTGAGGAAGTTTGGTGAGCTCCTGATTGATTGGAAATCACCTGAATTTCGTATTTTTGAGTGGCGATTCTGGGTTCCTCTTCTTTTTGAAAAGCATTTGGCAAAGAAAAGTCTGGAATTCTCTTCAAGTCTTCCAAAGGTCTAGAATAAACAGATTAATCATCATTCAACGCAGAATAATAGCTTACTTGATGAGTGGAGCACGAGGTTCATCATGTTGATTTTGAAGAACAACAGACAAGTCACTGCTGCTAGAACTATGACAGAGGATAGGAGAATTCATTCAAGTTGTGTTTGTTCTTTAGCCGGCTTTTGTATTTAAATAGTGATTTTCGATATAATAATTTTCAGTCTTTGGAATTTATGTCTGATGCAGCCAGTTAAAACTTTATTGTAAAAATTTTCTCTAATCTGCGTTTTTGTCTCGAATTCTTAATTTCTTTTTAATTCCGAATTCACTTGCCTGAAACTTTTGCCTTCATTTTGGAATGGAACAGCCAATGAAAGGGCCGGTCTTCACATAGACAACCTGGACTTGCATATTTCAAGGATTATGCTTGGTTCAGTAAAAAAATCACTTCTCAGGAATTGAATAGATTTTGTCGGGACGTTATAATTTCAATTCAGATCGGTATTAAGGAAGTTAATTCTGATGAAATCGTCTATGTAAATAAAAAGAGATCCCAAAAGCCGATTTCAAAAGGTTTCCCTTGGTGGAATTAAGGTTTTGATATTCCAAATTCGAAAATTTCAGAGAGTCTAATTAGAGTTTAAATTTTTTTTTTTTCTTTTTAGAATTTCGATTGATACCAAAACAAATTTTAACACTGAAATTGGAAAAAACTCTCTTCTGAATGACTGATTGACCCGAGAAACGACTAGAAACAACCGAAAGTATATTTTTAGTTGGCTCAGGAATTTGAAATATAAATTTCTGAAAAATCTTTTTGATGTTGGGAGTGAAAACAAGTTGATAAAAGATTTCTGTGTTTGGTGTTTTGGTCATAAGGAGAGACAATCTTTTCAATGAATCCAGAAGAATTCCATCAGCCTGCGCAATTCAACAATCAAACATTGAAAAACTTTTTCCTTTTTTCAAGGAGGCAGAAAGTTTGTGAAGAGATTCCAAAAAATTTTAAAGTTTAATGATATGGAATTCAAGGTGATACTTTTGAGTATGTGCGGCCGTTTGGTCTAGTGGTATGATTCTTCCTTAGGGAGGAAGAGGTCCCGGGTTCAATCCCCGGAACGGCCCCTTTTTTGGATTTTTTTGGTTTAATTAATTGATTAAATCATTTATCACTGATACAATAAATTTTCAATGAGTAGTGTCTTAAAATATTTGTCATTTTAAGATTATTTTGGTTTGATCTAAAGCTAAAAATGTCCAAGTTTTTTTCAGTTGCAGAAATTTTGATCCACAATCCTACATACAATTCTTCACAATATTCACAGTTTGTGAATGAAGGGATTTCCTTCATAACAAAAAAGACTTTTTTACAATATTGAATTTCTGAGAGATGATAAAAAAATGATAATACAGATATGATATAAACAGATTTTAGTGGAAAAACACTCACTCTATGTTTTTCAATTTTTTTAAACTTTTGAGATATGAGGAGATATCCTTCCCCAATTGAGAATATTATTTCTCTCTCCTCATGGATTTGATTTTCTTTAATTTTAGCAACATTTTCTTTGCTCATCTGGGTTGAAAGGTCGGATAGTTGATCTTCCAGCGCTCAATTTCAAGAATCCAGCTTTTACTTGTTTGTGAATAGCGGAGACAAGAGTATCAAATTCTCGTAAAATTGTACTCTGAAGAGAATCTAATGCCGATAACTCAACAAAGTCCATTCCTCTCTGAGAAGCGTATTTTTCCCCTTCCCAGGTCTCAACACTTCGGAGATTAATGAGATCAGTTTTATTGCCGATCAAAAGGATTGGTGTGTGTTTGCCGGTCGTATATCTAAAGTCTTGATACCATTTTTCAATGTCCATAAAACTATCTCGATTCGATATATCATAGACAAGAACTGCTCCAAAGGCATTTCGATAATAAGACCTTGTAATGGAACGGTATCGATCCTGTCCACAAGTATCCCAGACAGAAGCCAGAATTTCTTTGCCATCATCAAAGCAGACTCGATTCCCAGTTTCGATGCCTGTTGTCGGTTGCGATCCAAGCATAAAATCATCTAAAATATATCTCATCATGAGGTTTGACTTGCCAACTCCAGAGTTTCCGATCATGATTATTTTGAATTTTAGTGAGTCAGCTTCTGGTAAATCCATGAGCTTCAAAGATGATTAATTTATTTTCTAACTTTAAATAAAGAATAACACTTCGAACTCTCCCGAGCCTGCTTCTGACTTGGACGAAACGAAACTTTTATTATAAATTAGAGAAAGAGATTGCCTCAAATAATAAAATCTCCATGCAATCTCGAGCGGAAAGTATGGGTTTAAATTTGCAATAAAAAGTAGACGTCAAAATATTTTCGATAAATCACCTTGAGAAGAGGGAAAACATAGAGTGAATACTGATAGATGATAATTTTTTTTTAAGGATAATTGCCACCAAAATCAGATGACCTCTCAATCGAGCCATTCTTTTTTCAAACAAAGTTTTATATCTTTTCTAGTAAGCATAAATAAAGATATACACATCTTTGAGCAAAAATTTTATTCATTGTATAATGGAGATCAAAAAAGGGAAGAGTCAAATGAATTATCAAAATATATCGACAAAAGACAAAGGATTTTATCAACAGCAACTACCCCCTTGAGAATCTGCTTCATCACGATCAGGTTTTGGTTTTGTACTAATTCTGACTCGATCTTGCCTGTTTCTGGAATTTTCACTACTTTGTTCTTTGCGTAAATTGCTGCGAAAAGCTTCTGTGATTATTCCTTGGAACGCCAATTCGACATTGCTCGAATCAAGTGCTGAGGTTTCCATATAATTCATTTTTCTTTTTTCAGCATAGCTTTGGGCTTCTTCTGGTTTCACTTCTCTAAGATGTTTAAGATCTGATTTATTTCCGATAAGCATCATCGAAACATTTGGGCCGACATTTTCTTGGATATCTTGATACCACTTTTCAAGTTTGAGGAATGTCTGACGTCTAGTGATGTCATAAACAAGGAGAACAGCTGCGGCACCTTTATAATATGTTTTGGCAATGGCCTTGAACTGTTCTTGTCCACAGGTGTCCCAAATTTGGGCTTTAATCATTTTGTTTTCGACAAGCACCATTCTATTTCCAAACTCAACTCCGATTGTGGTTGTACTCTCCAAATTAAAGTCATTTTTGCAGTACCTCAAAAGAAGATTTGATTTTCCGACACCTGCATCTCCGATCAAAATAATTTTGAATTGATAGTCATAAGTTTCCTTGGTTTCCATAATTGAATCTCGTCGCCGACAATTTTTTTATTAAAAATAAAAAACCTTGAAAATATATATATTTATCGATATTTTTGGTAATCGCAGTTTATCTTTTTGAGCATGTTTTGGAGTAAAGCATTTATTTTTTCTAATGAAATTGATGTGAATCAAGAGATTGAACGAAAATTATCAAAGGAAGCAAACGAAATGAAAAGAGCTGAATTTCAATCAAGGTTCATGATTCAGAAATTAATTAAAGTATAAAAAGATTTCCAAAGATTAATTGAATATTGAAACTGATCGATAAAACCAGAAGAGAGGATGTCTGTTGTTGAGAGAAAAGCTGTGATAAAAACTACTGATATGCCCGAAGAAATGCAATATGACGCTATAGTTTTTGCAAATCAAGCCATGACTCTATCCAACCTTGACAAGGATGTTGCAGCATTTGTTAAAAAGGAATTTGATCGCAAATATGGTCCAACTTGGCACGTTATCACCGGATCTAATTTTGGCTCATATCTAACTCATGAAAATAGTCAGTTCATCTTCTTTATTTTGGATGAAATGGCAATTCTTATCTGGAGATCTGCATAGATTTATCTTTTTGAACGTATCAATTTTTTTACTGTTATCATAGGGCCTGAACGATGTAAGATTGAATATCTGCCTTTATTGCGACTGTTTGTTTGAATAATTGCTGATACTGACAATTAACTAATTTTATTGGCTCGGAAAGAATTGAAAAATTTTTTACAAAAAGAAAAAAAAGCTATCATATTTTTTTTAAAAGAAACATTTGAATCTCGACAAAAGAAAGAGTATTCTTCAGGATAATTCAATTCAATTGAAATGATGAGATGAGATGAAAAAAGAAAAAAAAAATTCAAGAAAATTAGTTTCAGAGAAAATCTTTTTTCTCCCTTGGAAGAGGATTTTTTAGTTTAAGAGTTTGAAAATAAATAAATTGATAAACTACTGTTTGAACAAATTTAATCCAGGATGGGAGACACGTCTTTATGGATTGTAAACCCAAAAATTCTCATTCAATCTACCAACAACAACAACAAAAAAGGAATTTTGTCTTAAAATAATTGTGTCTGAAGGAACTGAGAATATTTATACATATAAACTCGGAATTTCATCTTTCTGGAGCCATCAAACTTTAATTTCGCAAAAAACTTTTGCATTTAATATTTAGACAGGAGCCACTTCTAAAGAAAAAAAAGATAGTGAGTGCGAATGGGACAATCTCAAAGTTGCCAACCAACAGAAACACCTCAAAAATCCAGGACAACATCAATCCAAGTTGAAGGCCAGGAAATTCAGATTAGTAATTATATGTACTACGAATCTGAAGAAAGACATTGTTTTGATATGCTCTGTAGTACAGGACGAAATCCTGCCAAACAACACGTAATTAGGGTGTTTAGAATCCAATAACTTGACAATTCTCGATAGAATCACCGATGGAGGAGAGAGACTTTGTCTCAATTAAAGAATTTGGATCTTGAAGAGTGGCCACAACTTCTTTCAAAAACAATAAAAAGACTCACAAATCCTAAACTGGATTTTAGGTTCCAAGCCGAGCTTTTCTGGCTTGACACAAATTTTCATAGTAAACTTTGAAAGAGATTTTTTTGCCTTACCAATCATATGATAGAAATATATTCTGATAAAGAACCTTTGAGCCAAATCAATTTTCCATCTCAATTTGATTCTTATTTAAATGACAGCTCAGAGAGCAATACTTCGTTGCATGATGAGCAGATAAGTATTCATCAAAGGGCGCAATCTCATCATCAGATTGGGCAAGCTGTGAAGAGCATGCTTGAGACATCAGATATTATTGATGACAATATTTACGAGCCTAAAACCCCTCAGCCTTGGAAAAACAAGCTCTTTCAAAGACAGAACTCAGATGAGCCAAAAAGCGCGATGACTAAATCTATAAATTACAAATCTAAAGTTCCTGACTTTTCGTTTTATGAAGATGAAGAAAATCATATTGTCAAAAAGAGTTCTTCTCCTTGGAAGAAGCACATGGAATCATCTCAAAAATATACAGAAGGATACAAAAACAATTCGTTTATCAACCAGGTTCCTTTAGTGAACGGCATGGATGGTCGGAGTATCAATAATATGAATGACTTGTATTTGGCTATTAGGAAATACAAAGCAGTCACAACTCTTATTGAGAAACATGTAAGTCAGGAAGAAAACACTTTTTACCAGTTGATTCACCAATTCGAGGATTATTTCACCAAGAAATATGAAGAAACCATCAATAAAATTCAAGAAGGCCAAATATCGAGAAGTGAGTGCGAAGAAATCACAAGTAAAGCAACTATCGATTTACAGCAGTTCATTATCGTTGCTTATGAAGCTATGAACCAGTTTTACTGTTTAAATAATCTGAATATTGGAAAAATGACGGGACAAGAGGGTCTTTTTAACCGAAATAATATGATTAACTTTGTGACTTCTCTCGTGTTCAAGCCAAAGATCCATAGTATTATTTTTGCTTTGCATGCTTTTCAGTTGGAAGAGATTGAGAATATTTATCAAGCTCACTTAAAGTACTGTTCAACTCTGCAGCCTCAGGATTTTGGAGTTCCTGATGTCTACTGCCTGAATGAAGCCACTTTTAAGCTGATCAAGGATACTAAACAGCCCGAGCATTCCGAGTCTTTGAAGATAGTCGCAACAAGCATTGAAGCAGCAGAAGAGGAGGAGAGTGCAGCGATAGACGAAAAATCCTCGATGAGCAAAAGAAGTAATCTTTTGTCACCGCTGAAAACATCGGCTCGAAAACTCACAAAAGAGAACATAGAGACGGAATATCAAAACAACCCTGACTACTTACCCTACCAAAAAGCAATTATTGCCATGCAAGGTTTGAAGACAAAAGGAAGTCCGATCCATAAATTAAAGGCTATTGTCAAAGTAGCTGAGCTGGTAAACGAGTGTATTGATGATTTTTACAAAAAGTATGGTGGATCAAGGAGTGAAGATGGTTTGAGTGGAGATGAAACATTGGCAGTGTTAATGTATATTTTGACCAAAAGCAAGGTCGATAACATTTTGGCTCATTGCAAGATTATTGAAAAGTTTAGCACAAGTAATATCCTCAGCTCTGTCTCTGGATATTATTCAGTTACCCTTGAAGCGTGTGTAAATTACATATCAAACTTAAATCTCCCTGAAGAAGATTGTACAGTTGACCAATTCATTGACGTCTTGAAGAATTTCATGACTTCTCTCAATCAATAGACTTTGAGTTGTGAAGAAATTTTATTAAATTACATTGAATGGTGAGTTTCAAAGTCGTAAAAGAAAGTATTTTGATATCTATTGTAAAATTTAATTTTTAATAAATTTATATGAAATGGTGAAACAAATTGTTTGTGTATGTTCAATTGACAATGAAACAAAAATTTGAGTCTCATAAATTCGAAAAATATTTTTTTGAGGCAAAAATTTCAATCAGAGAATTTTGGCAAATAATGTCGAGGTTGAAAAACCATCTCTAGAAAGAAGTTATGTGAGGGGGAGTGACAGATTCTTTGAAAGGACATTGACAATGCCTGGAATTCTGGATAAAGGTTCTAAAGGCATGTTTTTTCGGGAAAAGAAACTTTGCATTTAGAGTTTCATATGGTTTAATTTTTGTTTAAAAATCTACTAATTCAAAGACGATAAATGACTTCATACAAAAAAAATTGTTATGACAAAAAATCGTATAATAATTGATGAGACTTTGTAAGTTTAAAAATTATTATCGATTACTTCTACTGGTGCCAAGTATTTGAAGACTGGCATCTGAATGGATCCTATTTCTTTTCTTTTTTTCAATACTGATATTTGCTTCTTCAACTAGGGTTTCAATTTCAAGTTTCCCATCCTCTCTTTGGGGTGTCGGAGTTGTTTTGTGATGCAAATAATCTTCAAAAGCGGGAGCTCTAAGTAATAATTCTTTGCTTTCCATGTATGTAAAGTCGGCCTTTTCAGCAGTGAATTTAAGGGTTGGGGCTTTTTCGAGCATAATTTTCGAGTTTCCAGGAAGATCAAGTGTTTTGACTTCTAAGCCATTTAATTGGATTGTTGGTTTGAGTAACCTTGTGAAACTATGTTCATTGGTATGTTGGTTAGCTTTGATGACTTTTCGGAAGTAGTCTGTAGCATCTCCGAATTCAGTAGATTTGATAAAGGAGAATCCAAGATCGATCAAAAAAATGGTTCCACAATTGAGGAAGACGATGAGGTAGAAATGACAGGAGGAAAAGAGCATGGCTGTGGTCTGGGACATTGCAGTGGTAAACACAATATCTACCCCAAACATGTAGATTATATAGAGCAGGATTGATAAGACCACAAGGGAAATAGGAGTCAAAATCGTCCAATGTTTTGTAAACACAGCAATTTTCATATCTGTAATCTAAAAAGGGAAAAGTGTTATTTTTTGAGAGGAAAATCTTTACCAGGACAATGGAGGTGTAGAGAGTGATGCTAAAATAATAGAAGTCACTATTTTTGCCAGCACTGTCTAAGATGACTTGGTGCTGTCCGAAGTAGGTGACCACAAAAATGAAAACCGCATGAATGAGACCTTGAACAATAGATCGAAGGAAAGCTTTTTCTCCGAACAATGCATTTTTTTGCCCAACAGTATAGAGTTTTGGAATATACTTTTTCACATAAGCTCTGTGTTCTATTTCCTGGTTCTTTCCAACAGTGGCTTTGTAATCAACATCTTTGTCAAGGGTAGCACGGAATACCAGGGGAAGAGATGTAAAAATGAGGTTGTAAGTGGTAATATAAAAATCATCAAAGACGCTCTGAGCTGAGAAAGCGCAAATGAAGGCAAAGTAAAACTGAGGGATGGTGAAGATCATATTCTTATAAAAGAAGTATAAGATCATGTCAGCAATTCTTTTATAAGACCATCTTCCATGAATGAATAAAAGTCTCCATAATCCTTGGAACTCTGGTAAAGCAAAATCACTCGATTGGACAGCTCTCATTCCTTCTTGCCCATAAAGTCCAACACCGATGTGAGCTTCTTGAATCATATTCACATCATTCGCACCATCTCCAATAGCCATGGTAATTTTTTTCAAATTACTTTTGACAAGACGAACCATATCTGCTTTTTGTTTGGGTGTCACACGACAACAAACAACAGTTTCACAGCTCTTTGCAATCGAAATAAATAATGCTGTCAGGAGTGGATCATTCAAGACAACCGCTTTAAATAAGAAGGTCAGATTATTGAATTTTCAAGCAAAGAGTTACCAAGGGATTCGCCTTCAATGATGAGAGCAGTTCTGATTTCTTTTTCAAGGAAATAATCATGATATTTTCGGTGTTTAACAAGAATGTTTTGAAGATCATCCTTGTTCGTTTCAGAACATTGAAGTACTTGGAAATCACTTTGGATAAGATTACAAGACTTTGCAATATTCTCTGCTGTTTCCATTTTATCTCCTGTCAACATCCAAACTTTAATATCTTGGGGGAATGGTTAGGTGAGATTCCTTTTTTTCTAAAAAATGTTTACTTGCTTGGATCAGATCGTAGATAGTTTCTGGGACATTATCTTGTAATCTATCCTCGACTGCAGTTGCTCCGATCAAATAAAAATCTCTTTCAATTTCATCTGCTAACCTATCAATTTCTTTTTCTTTTTGAACAGAATCTGCAATCGCTTGGTATTTTTTGAGAAAGGCATTATATTCGGCCATATCCAAGACTTTCATTCCAATAAGAAGAGTTCGGAGACCTTTCTTTGCGAAACCCTTTAATTTCTTGTCAATGAATTTCAGAAATGGTTGCTGTTCTTGATGCCTTAATCTGGCTTTGATGATAGTATCTGCTCCTTTTATGTACAGTTTGGTTCTGCCTTGAGAATCCTTTAATATGACTGACATACGTTTTCTATCGCTGTTGAATTCAAAACTATGAAGGACTTCGAAATCCTCTTCTCTGCCATCCACACTAATTTTCTTGTTATTCTCAGATCCTCCAATAAATGAATATCCAAGTCGATTGGCAGTATCAACCAAAGTTACTTCATCTGGACTTGGACCCTGGTAAGATAAGTAGCCATCTGGTTGCTTTTCAACGAGACACTCATGGCAAGTTGATAAAGCAGTAAAGAACTCTTTGACTAAATCAGATTGTTTAGCAATCTCAAAAGTCTTTTTGCTTTTATCAACAGTATGCATGGATAATCCGACATTTTTATCTCCTTGTTTGGTTTTCATGAGGGCATCGAGCTTTTGATCTTTGAAAGAAAATTTTATGTGTTTTTTATCTTTATCCTCTTGCTTTCTATGGACCAATTCTTGCTTATCTTCCTGACCTGGTTGGTGGTTGATAGTTGGGGTCAAGGGAGGGCTTTCAAAGCCAAGAAGCGTTTGAGCCTTGCCATTTGAGTCTCCATACATTTCATCTCCAATGACTGCAATTTTAAACTCCATTTCGTTGCAAGTAAGAGTTCCAGTCTTGTCAGTGAAAAGATACTCAACTTGCCCTAATTCTTCATTAATAGCACTAGTGAAGACAGTTGCATGTCTTTGTTTCTTGGGGTTA
>Ga0182738_1001215_pt1 | contig 32894 bp, 24 predicted proteins | sample eDN5th30CBELigMG_FD_128876 | JGI IMG/M metagenome (GOLD analysis project Ga0182738, IMG submission 128876) | Enriched Miracle-Growth compost microbial communities from Emeryville, California, USA - eDNA 5th pass 30_C BE-Lig MG (version 2)... ...
ATCGAGCGGCGTTAAACCACCATCCGGCTTCACGTTCACATCCACTCCAGCGGCGATCAGTTGCGCCAACACTTTATCCGCATTCTTTATCGACGCATAGATGAGCGGCTCTCTTCCACTGTTGTCTTTTGCGTTGACATCGGCGCCCGCCGCAATGAGTTGCGCCGCCACTGTTGCAGCATTCGTGGCGGCGGCATAATGAAGCGCCGTCCAACCATTTTTCTCTCGGGCATTGACATCGGCCTTCGCCTTGATCAAAAGCGCCGCTGCTGCACCGGCATCCGCGTTTGCCGTATAATCGAGCGGCGTTAAACCTTCATCCGATTTCGCGTTGACATCCGCGCCAGCGGCAATCAATTGCACCAGCACTTTGTCTGCATTTTTCATCGCCGCGTAGATGAGCGGCACACTTCCCTTGTTGTTTCTCGCATTGATATCTGCCCCCGCCGCAATGAGTTGCGCTGCCACATCGCCAGCATTATCCAACACCGTCAGATGGAGCGGCGTCCAACCATCTTTAGTTTTGGCATTGACATCTGCCTTTGCTTCGATAAGCAAAGCTGCCACTTTGGCGGCATCTTTACCCGCGGCAATATGGAGCGCCATCCACCCCTCTTCATTCGCGGCATTGACATTGGCCCCGGCAGCAATGAGTTGAGCTGTTGCTTCTGCGTCATTGTTGGCCGCCGCATCCAGGAGCGATGTCCCGTCCTGCGCCAATGCCTGCATACCACCGGCGAGTGCCATTAGCGCAGCGCACACCATCACCATCATCACCGTTTTTATAATGCGCATCATTTCTCTCTCCCATGCCGCCTATCAACAACGCCCATTATAAGAAAAGGCCCCGGAGACTTCAAGAAGACGAATCGGATTTAACTGTTATGGTTTATCCAAAGTACTTTTATCCACTGGAATTTCATACAAGGCCACATCATCGAAGACAGCGGCGCTTCTGCTGGCATCCACTTGCAATGAAAGTCCGTTGGCATCATCAGGAAGCGTGATGCCGATAATCATCTGTTGCCATCCTTCTGATGGAGCCGCCGCGGTTTGCACTGTGACGGGGCCTTTGCCTGCCGGATACCATTTGCCATCGACGCGCAAGCGCAATCCCAGGGAAACGCCGTTAGGGTCATAGCCCGGTTCCACCTTGACCCAGGCCACTGCCAGATAGCGCCCGCCGGGTTTTAATTTATTGATGCTCTGCACCACGCGCCCCGATTCGCCGCGATCTTTGGGAGTGACAATGCGCACGCCAATGCCGCCATTGCGACCGGGCACTTTCGCGAATTTCGCAAAATGATAGCGTGACCAACTAGCCCAACCGCCGGGGATATTTTGGGTATTCCAATCGGGCTGCACATCGGTGGTGCGCGCGGAAGCACTTTCGAAACTACCATTCACCAACAGCGAATCCGGATGATGCTGCGCCACCCAATTCATGTCCGACAAGGTGCTGCGGATCACACCTTCGGGAAAAGTACTTTTGATGGCATTTAAAACTTGTGCCGCTTGTTCCGGCTGATTCTGGCGATACCAATCCACCAGATGCAACATCGCCGGAATCACCGGATTTTCAATAGGCGACATATCGTTGCTGATGCCGAAACGAGTTTGATCCAGACCACGCAAATTAGCGCCCAGCAAATCTTTGCGTTGCATGGCCGCGGCCCAAAACTGTTGCCGCTGCGTGATTAATTGCCCCAATTGCTGCACCTGCGCCAGGCCTTTCTGCGCATCCGCGGCATTATGAAATTGCGCCAGCGAGAGCTGTTGCGCCAGTTGATATTCCAGCGGCATGTAACTATAATATTGCATCGCCGCGTGGATAATGCCGATGCGCTTTTTCTCCATCGGCTGTTGCGCATTCTTATCTGCCGCATCCAGCAAAGCAAATGCCTGATGCACTTCATCCGGCGTCATCACCAGCGATTGCTGAATGATATCTTTCAGCACCACGCGGTTAAATCCCGGTTTGTCTTCATCCCAGCATTTCTCCAGCAGGGAAAAGTACTTTTGCATGGCGGACGCGCCGGCACCGAACATTTTTGTATAAAAATCGTTCAACAAATCGTCGATATTCAGTGACGAATCCCATTGCAATTTCGCAAAAGCCCAGATCATCGGCGCGGTGTGCGGCAAAAATGTATATACCTCGGTATACATTCCTCCAAAGCCGTGCTGTTTATCGAACTTAATTTCTTCGGCCATCAAATGCGGATAGACGCGCGGTGCGATCGAATTAAATCCATAGTAATCGTAGCGCGACAAATGTTTCATGCGCTTAGTCCAGGCCACTGTCAAATCCATATCGGCCTTTTTACGCGCCGCATCCGGCCAGTAGGAACTGTTTTGCGTCATGTAGCCAAACACGTTATCGGCGATATGTGGCACGGATTTGGGAAGTTCGCGTGTGCCATCATAAACTAACAATCCGATATATTTTCCGGGATCAGTTTTCTGGACTTGCGCCGCTACGATATTGATGAATTTGTAATAGCGATCACTGTAATGGCGGTTTTTGTCATCATCAGGATGAGCATCCATGGCGCGGCAAAGCGGATCCTGACACATGGTGTAAATGTCATCCATGCCCAGCGGAAAGGAATCCACCTCGGGATGATCCACGAAGAACTGATGGATATATTCCGCGGTGATGCGCTGCACATCTTTGTTGCCGATACACGGCCACCAATAGACATCGCCCTTCGTGGGAATGACGCGTTTACCGTTAATCAACGGATAATATTCGGGATGCGTTTTGGCGTATTTTTCCGGCGGGAAGATTTTGTAGATATAATTTTGAAAGCCTTTCCACGGCGCGCTTTTTTCGGCGTTGAGCGTTTTATTGCGGAAATTCCAGGTGTTCCAATCCCCGCCAAAATTGTGTGACGACCAAATGCGCGGCGACGTGTCCGGCGATTTGACGACATCTTTCACATCGACGGTAAAAGTACTTTTATCCTGCAACTGCGGCACATATTCCCAATCATCGCCCGGCGCAAACCAGCGTACGCCCAGTTGATCCTCGATGAACGAATGCACCGCAAAAGTGACCGCCGTGGGATAACGCGCCGCAAAATAGACATCGTCGCCGCGCATTTTAATAGCATAAGATTCAGGGCTTAAAGACGCATCCGGCAAATCGCTTTCCTGCGCAGAATCGGTTTTGCCCACGTTCAACGTGATGCCGGGAACGTCTTTTCCATCTTTGTTTAAAGGTAATGCGACGCCGCTTATTTTCTGGATATAATTCCGCAACGTTCCCGCCGCCCACTGCATGCGTTCGGTGGCGTCCGTTGCCAGGACAATGGTGGCGTTGGGTTTGCCGTCTTTGACAAGTGTTAGAGGCTCGGCCGAAGCGGCAACGCTGATTTGCAAAATAGCTAAGAGTAAAAGTACTTTTTTCATGATGATCTATTGTTTCGTTGGTAATGTGTTCCCATCATTTTCGCGGGTGTCAGTCTTGTGTCATTTCGACCGGAAAAATTTGTTTCAGCAAATTTTGGAGTGGAGAAATCTTGCCGTTTTAAGTAATACGACGTATCATTTTCATTCCATCTGGCAAATCAAACGGCAAGATTTCTCCACTTCGCTCGTGCCTCGCTTCGGCCGAAATGACACATTTTGCGAAAATGTCAATATTATATATATATAGCATTCTACGAAGGGTTAGCTCCCGGATAAAACGGATTGACGGTAGAACTTTTCCTGCTTTCCGCTACCACCACAGAACTCTTGAGCCATTTGACATGTCCATCAGCGAACGCCACGTTCACGCCGTTGAAATGCCGTCCGGTTTGGCAATCGGTTGATGCGGCTGACGAATAAGCGGAAGCGCCGGTGCAATCGCCTCCGGATGTTCCCATGCCCGGCAGGTAAAAGGGGTCTGCCTGATAGGTGTGCGCTTGCCCGGCGGTAATTGACCAACTGCCGGAATCCATGAGAGCATAAATACTGGATGCAGATTGTACCGATGCGATGGGAACAACAGAAGAAGCGGCGTTGAAAAGATAATAGTTCACGCCATAGTTTTGGTTCAGCACATTTTTGCCTTCGCTCAAGCCAGACTTGGAGGGACACACAAAAACTTGCATGTTTTTGGTATACGGATACATCATTTGAGGCCAATACCAATACGTGTTAGCACTATTACCCCAATCACCTCCCGGCGGCGTGCCCTGCCAGCCGGTCAGCCGTGGCGGATAGATTTCATCATAATCCTGCACGTACATCATCATGCCCAGACCAATTTGTTTTAGGTTACTCAAACAACTGGTGCGCCGCGCGTTTTCGCGAGCTCTGGCGAAGACCGGGAACAGAATCGCTGCAAGAATAGAAATAATCGCAATAACAACCAATAGTTCTATCAATGTAAAGGCTTTGAATCGTTTTGACATCAGAATCTCCCTTGATTAAAAGTACTTTTATAGTATGCCCTGTAGAGCAGTTAATGTAACGCAAGTATTCAATCTCATTCGCAATAATCCGCTCACTTTTTCCGCTTGCGAAATTCACCTGGAGAACAGTCATGTTCCTGCTGGAATAAATAACGCAGGCGCTCGTAGGTCAATCCAATATGGCTGGCAATATCATCCACTGTTAAAGTCGTGTCGAGCAACAACGCTTCGGCGATTTTCAGTCGCTGCGCGGTGAGATATGCGTTGAATGATTGCCCTGTCTCCGCACGAAATCGGCGGGTGAATGTCGCCGGTGAAACCGCCATCAGGCGGGACATTTCCGCAATGGTCAGATGGTGACTGACTTGTGAATCGATATGTTTGCACGCTTCGGTGATAAAATCCGGCGAACGTTTAACGGGCCGGTCAAGCCGCCGCGTCCATGGAATAACAGCGCGCCCTTCCTTGATTTCCCGGTAGAGCCACAATGATATGCCCGTCAATAAATGCTGAATCGTGTCTCCCTTGTGGGAACGCTGCATTTCCTCATTCAGTTCATCAAAGAGATGCACCAGAAAATCATTTTTTACATCGGCAGTTCCGTATTCGATACCGGTATAAATGCGTTGAGAATCGGAATGGCAAACAAAACATTCCAATCCCACGCCGCTGAGCGGGCCGGGATAAATCCACAACAAATCGCATTCGCGCGCCGAATCATCCAGCACATAAGGCAAAGACGCATCCGGCTTGGGAATTCCCGCGGGAATAAAAATCCAGTCGCCTGGCTGACATTGCACCAGATAATCCGCGAAGTGAAAATCGGCCTGACCCTTTAACACACAAACCAGCGACGGCACCGCCGCTTCCAACTGCCCGTCTTCCGGCCAGCGCGCCTGCACCAAACGCGTCAGGCGAAAATGCCGCGGGCCACGCACTCTAACCCGCTTGCCGCGGCGTTTTTTGACTCTGACCCGCACATGATCCGGCAATTCCTGACGGCGAAAAGCACTAATCGTGGGAACCGCAACCATCACCCGCGAAGCGCCGTCGCGTTCCAGCCAGAGCCGTGCAATTTGTAACGCTTCCAGCAACGGAGCAAAAGCGGAATCGGTCATGATACAAAAGTACTTTTAGCACGATTTCAGGGCCGTGCAAACATCTGTGTGATCCACAAATTGCCCTTGTCATCCGACACCACACCAATCCCCAGATGCGTAATGCCCGTCAGCAAAATATTGGCTTTGTGACCGGGCGAATTCATCAAACTCTGATGCGCACTTTTCGCTGCGTCCGGCGGCAGCCCGCGTTTACTGCTCCAGCTGTGATAGATGTTTTCGGCAACCAAATGCGGCGTTTGTTTCATGCCTTGCTGATAGCGATTCAGCGGCCATTCTAATTGCCGCGTCGGCGATTCATGCGAAAAGTACTTTTGATCGCGCATCTCCGCCGAATGGGCGCGCGCCACTTCGGCCAGACGCGAATCATAAGCCAATAATGGCAAATGGCGGCTGGCGCGTTCCGTATTAATCAATTTGCTCAATTGCGTTTCAATGGCCAGCAGCCGCGCATCGCCCTGCTTCAACAAGACCTCCGCCGCATTCGCGTTCGGAATAAAAATGACAAAGGAAGGAATAAGTAAGAGAAAGAGAAATAGGCGTTTCATCATAAAAGGTGTACATCGACAGGCAGAATCAAAAAGATTCATTTTCATCTCGCATATCCTGTTCGTCGATGTTAAATAAAAGTACTTTTATCCCTGCTTCAACGACAATCCGCCATCCATTAATAGCGTGCTGCCGACGTTGTGCTTATTTTGCGGATCACATAAATACGCCACTTGCGCGGCAACTTCGGTGGCGGTGATAAGCTCGCCATTGGGCACTTTTGCTCTGGCGAATTCGCGCTGTTCCGGATCGGCATCAAACATTTTACCGCTTAATCCCGCATCCACATATCCGGGCGCAACCTCGTTCACCAAAATCTGATGCGGCGCCAGTTCTAATGCCATGCATTTGCACAACATGCGCAGGCCGGCTTTGCTGACGGAATAGGGAATCATATTGGCGTGCGGCGCGTGCGCGGCCCAGCTTCCCACAAAGACAATACGCCCGGCGCGTTTGATTTGTAATAACCGATTCGCGGCATTTTGCGCGAGAAAAAATGCGCCGCTGAGATTAACGTTCAATTGACTATTCCAATCTTCCGGCGAAATTCCGGTGAGCGAAGATGTTTTCACAATAGCCGCGTTGGGAATAATTAAAGTAGGAATGCCGAGTTCTTTTTCAATGCTATTCAACCACGTTTGAATAGCCTCTGGATTTGCCACATCCACCTGATGATACACGGCGCGCACGTCGTGCTTTTCGATCTCCAAAAGTACTTTTGATGCGGCGGAAAATTCCAGAATATCGCCCAACGCAATATCCGCGCCCCGCCGCGCCAGTTCCAGCGCGATGGCTTTGCCAATATCGCCCAACCCGCCGCTGGTAATAGCTATTTGATTTTTGAGATTTTGTTCCATAACTTGTAGGGGCACGCCTCGGGCGTGCCCTTATTCGGGCAAGATGCAAATTGGGCACACCCGAGGTGCGCCCCTACCAATCGCCTACGCTGCCGTCCGCGTAAAAAGTGCGCTGCAACACTTCCTGCTCAAACGGATGTTTTTTGATTTCGGCTTCGTTGATTTCGATGCCCAATCCAGGTTTATCGCCTGGCCGCACGATGCGTCCTTTCTTCTCGACGGTGAAACTTTCGCTCACCACATCAGCGCGCCAGGGCACATCGTTATGCACCGATTCGCAAATAATATACGACGGCGTAGCGAAACCCAACTCCAGCGAAGCCGCCGTGGAAACGGGCCCTTGCGGATTGTGCGGCGCCAGGCTGACACGATAGGCTTCGGCCATGGCAGCGATGCGGCGCGCTTCGCTGAGACCGCCGCAATGGGTGATGTCCGGCTGCAACACGCTGGCGGCGCGTTTTTCCAAAACCTCGCGGAAAGCATGCTGCGAAATCAATCGCTCGCCGGTGGCAATCGGCGTGGCAACGGCGCGCTGGATTAACGCGATATCGTCCATGGTTTCCGGCCAGCAGGGTTCTTCAAAAAAATACAATCCATACGGTTCCAGCGCCGTGGCGAAACGCATGCCCATGCGCGGCGCGGGACGGGCGTGGCAATCGACCATGATATCGATGTCATCGCCAACGGCTTCGCGCATGGCGGCCACGCATTTTTCGGCGTAGCGAATGGGGCGCAATCCTTCGAGCGGCATGGTCTCGGGAACGGCCATGGTTTTGAACGCGGTGAATCCATCTTCCACGGCGGCCCGTGCCAACTCGGCAAAACGCGATGCGTCAGCGGGATCGGTTTCATAAAAATCCTCCATACGCCCGCCACCCAGATGGCAATACAAGCGTACATAATCGCGCACCGGCCCGCCCCATAATTGATGGCACGGAACGTTATGGATTTTGCCCAGAATATCCCACAGCGCGATGTCGATGCCGCTGATGGCAGTGCCGCGCACAATGCCGTTGCCGTGCCAGAAATGCTGGCGATACATCATCTGCCACAGGTATTCGATGCGGCGCGGATCCTCGCCGATCAAGAGCTGCGCGATATCTTCAATCGCGCCCGCTACCGAACGCGTGTGCCATTCCAGCGTGGCCTCGCCCCAGCCCCACAGGCCGGGCTGATCGGTGACGACTTTGACAAAAATCCAGTTGCGCATTCTGGCGTTGCAGACATGCGTTTCGATAGCGGTGATTTTCATGAGTGAGAAAAAGTACTCTCGGTGTGTGTTGAAAGGTTACTTTGTTATAGAAACTATCTCAATGTTGGCGCAGGTCTGAAATATATTTATCCACGCGAAATGTAACTTAGCTCCAGCTGTGCTCACGCAACCAACTTTCAAATGTCACTTCCGGCTGCCAACCTAACACGCGACGCGCGCGATCAATACTTACCGCCGGCCAGAAATCACGGGGGTGCGGCGTGAGGTTATTTGCTGAAAGTACTTTTATCGCGCCCGGCCAATAGGTTTCAAGAACAGATACATGATCACTTTGCGCCTTCACCATATCCATATTCTGCAACGGCGTGGCGGGGCCAATCAGCATCATTTCATAGGAAATATCCGGCGCGATGAGTCCCAGTAAATTGGCGCGCGCCGCATCCGCCGCCGTCACGCCGCGCGCCAGCAAGCCCAGCGGCGAAGCACCGGGCGGATCGATATTCTGATAACGCAATGCCAGAAACTCAATGCCCTTTCGCGCCGCGTAATATTGCCCCAGCGATTCGCATTGCAATTTGCTTTGCGAATAAATCGTTTGCGGGTGCGGCGGGCAAAGTTCATCCAGGCGTTGCATTCCCGACGCTGCCCAGTCCTTTCCCACCAGAATTTCCATTGTGGACGAAAACACAAAGCGGCGGACGTGATGTTTCAAGCACGCTTCCAAGAGAGTCGTCAAACCGCCCGCGTTCACTTCCACAAATTCGGTCGGCGTGTGTGTCGCCATAAAGCCGTTGTGGTACGCCGCCGTGTGAATCACGGCATCGCAGCCGGGCAGTATTTTTTCAATGAGCGCTGCCTCGGTGAAACTGCCCTGGTGAAATTCCAGCTGAGTAAAAGTACTTTCCTTCATGTCCAGGCCCACAAACTCCAACGTGAGATCGTGTTCCTGCCCAAACCGCGCCGCCTCATTCAAAATGGCCGTTCCCAAACGTCCACTGCATCCGGTGAGTAATATTTTCATAATAATGATGGCTGCTCTTTATGCCGTGAGCTTTCGTGATTGGAATCCAGAGGAATCATCTTCCCCGCACGGTTCCTGCGAAGATGTAAATCGCAGCGAATTTCGATGTCCTGCAGATAAGAATATAGTTTACCCAATCGCACCGGCGTCGCTGTTTTAAGATTATATGTTGATAAGCCCTCCTCATCCGGGTAACTATCGTAAAGCTGGATCCAGTAATGCGGTGTGGCCTAAAAGTACTTTTATTCGCAAAATAGCACCTGATATTGCTATTTTTATTTATAACAGTGAGACCAAATTTGTGGTTTACACCTCCTTGCGCCCTTAGAAAATTCACACTATAATCCCCTTCGATAATTCTGATGCACAACATCAGAATTAAATCTTCTCGTATAAGGGTTTACTTTATGTTCAGACGTATGACGGATGGAACTGGCAAAAACGCGGTTTGCAGCGGTTTTACTTTAATAGAACTTTTGGTTGTCATTGCCATTATTTCAATCCTGGCCGCCATTCTATTTCCGGTATTTGGCCGCGCCAGAGAGAACGCAAGACGCGCTAGTTGTCAGAGCAACTTAAAGCAACTGGCGTTGGCCTGGATGTTATACACGCAGGATTATGACGAAAAAGCGGTGCCCACTTACTGGGTGGAACCAGATTATACCTATCACTTCTTTCACGGCACGGGACAATATGGCGGCACCTTCGATTATGAAGATGCGCCGATGTGGCCTTACATGAAAAACGCCCAGTTCACCGGTTGCCCCTCTTATGCGAAAGGCACACAAGCCGATTACGGCATGACGGATTATGGGTATAACATGGCCTATGTGGGCGGACTGGGACCTGGTGCGACGGCATCTTATTTTACAGGTAGCCCCGAATTCAGCAAGATGACCACCAATCCGGCAAGTCTGGCGAGAATAGATGCGCCATCCCAGACCATTCTATTTGCAGACTCAGTGATGTCCGGCTCCACTTATGTGCAGCGCTGGCCCTGGCTCTATCCGCCAAGTGTCACCAGTGTTGCTGCCGCTCGTGCGGCCGTCAATTTCCGCCATCTGGAAACAGCCAATGTGGCCTTCACTGATGGACATGTGAAAGCGATGAAAATGGATATCTTCACCACCGATGCCATGGGCGCATTGCGAGGCAATATCACCGGCAGCTCAAATCCAGCTTCCGATGAATTGTGGAACGGAACCGGACAACCTTAAACGGGCCGCGCCCAGCACTTATGCGACTTCCAAAGAAATTTTCGCAAACATCACGCAAGGTTTTCTATTTCATTCATCTCTGGACAGGACTCTTAATAGGTTTGTGGCTGGTATTAATGGGCCTGACTGGTAGTATCCTTTCCTGGAAATATGAGTTGATTGAATGGGAAGTGCGCCAACGTGTGGCGGCGCCGGTGCCCGTGCCAGGTCACGAAATCATTCCGGCATCGAAGGCTATTGCTGCACTCAAAGCCTTTAATCCGGAGTTGAAGCCGGAGCGGAGCCTGTATTTGCCGGTGAGCAAAACGGGCTATTACTGGCACAGCGCCCGCGGCGAAGTGAATGGCGAACGGGTGAGCCAGGTTTATCTGGTTCACCCGGTGACCGCGAAAGTCTATCCGCCGGTCATTCAAAGCACGTTGTGGATCGATATCACTGAACGGTTTCATCACAATCTGCTAGTCGGCGTCAAGGGGACCGTGACCAATGGTTTTCTGACCTTCTTCACGCTCTTCATGCTGATTTCCGGATTATGGCTGTGGTGGCCTTCAAATCTGAAGCAGCTTAAATTGCGCCTCTGGATAAAATCAAGAGGGTCTTTAAAACGTCTGTTATATGACCTGCACAACATGATGGGGATATATCTTTTCGGGCTGTTATTTCTCATCACCCTGACCGGCGTTCTTATCTGTTATAACGGACAGACTGATCAAAGTGTCACAAAGGGAATCAACCGGCTTACCGGTGTGCCTGAAAAGCCCCGCTCCCGAGGTGGCGGCAGGCGCGGCGGCCGTCAAATTCCTTCTCTTGTTGAAGAGGCAAAAAATAACAAGCCTTTACCCATCGATGTCATGGTGGAAAAAGCCAGGGCAGCTTTGCCGCACAACAGGGTAACAACCATCAGCTCGCCACGCAGCCCTGGCCAGCCTTTTAAGGCTTCCTATGAATTCGTGCGAATCACCAACGACGGTGTGTCATTCGACCCCTATACAGGAGAACGGCTTCATTCGGTTCCATCGGCAGCCTTCGGGCGGGCTCCATCGACGGGCACCAAAGCCATGGGCGCCATATTCCATTTGCATTATGGCTGGTTTGGAGGTGTCTGGCTAAAAGTACTTTATTGTATCAGTGGCTTTTTGCCGCTGGGCTTGTTTATCACCGGCATTTGGATGTGGCTGAAGAAAAAGCAAGGGCAGGCGAATAATCGAGCTAAGGCAAAACGAAGGGCACCACCGCCTCCCCTCGAATCAACCAAAACAAGGGAAACATAGTTACAGTGCATCAGGCACAAAGGAGAATTTTCATGAAAAACACACTCACCAACTTACTGGGACTCGGCGCATCGCTATTGATTTCCATGACTGCGGCACAAGCCCATTTTCTCTGGGGCAATGTCACAAACGGACCACAACCCGCCTATTCTCTCACCATCAGTGAAACGCCGGTTGAAGCCACCGATGCGGATCACATTGAGCAGGCCAAAGACGCCAGCGCATGGATTGTAGGGGAAAAGAACCTCAAGCTGACGCATAACGAAGGATTCTTGACGGCGCCCCTGGCAGAATCTACCCGTATCATTGCCGCTGGATATAGCTGGGGCGTTTTTCCTCACCGCGATAAAACGGGATCCTACTTATTGGATTTATATGCCAAAGCCGCCGTTACCGAAAACGCCGCAGCAGCATCAGCCGGTTTGCCTCTGGAAGTGTTCGCGCGCCGTGAAGGCAAGGAATTTATCGCCACTGTGAAAAGCGAAAACAAACGGCTTGCAAATGCTGAAGTGGTGATTGACGCCCCCGGTGATTCAAAGGAAACCACCCTGACGACCAATCAAAATGGCAGCGTGCGTTTTCCCTATACTACTCCAGGACTTTATACAGTGCGCGTTATCAACGTGCAGACACCGCGATCTGGCGCTCATAATGGCAAACGCTATACCTCAGTCCTCGGGTTCAGCACATTGACATTTACCGCTCCGTAAGAAACCAGCATTACGTGTCAGCAGTGTTCGTAAAAGTACTTTTATACACAAATCGATGCCCGGGATGCGAGATAAGTCACAGGGAAACTATATTCTTGTATCCCGGGCATTGATGTTCCACTTTAATGAGAAATAAAAGTACTTTTATTCCTTACATCGATCTAAAATCCGCTGCGTCGCTTCAGCGAAATCGTTATCCAGGTTATTCGCCGAGCGCACGCTCATTTGCAGATCGTGGGCGATGCCGTCGGTCAGGCCGTAGATCCAGCCGTGCACGGTGAGCGGCAATTGCTTTTCCCAGCTATCCTGCACGATGGTGGTGCGGCAGACGTTATAGACCTGTTGCAGCACGTTTAATTCGCAGAGGCGATTGATGCGTTCGCTTTTATCCGCCACCGCGTCCAGCACTTCCTGATGGCGATAATAGAGATTGCGCAGGGGTTGAAGCCAGTAATCGATGCCACCCAGACGCACCGCGTCCAGCACCGCGGTGACGCCGCCGCAGCCATAATGGCCGCAGACAATAATGTGCTTCACATGCAGCACATCCACCGCATATTGCATCACGGAAAGGCAATTCAAATCCGTGGCGGGCACGATGTTGGCGATGTTGCGATGCACGAAGACTTCGCCCGGCGGCAGGCCGACGATTTCGTTGGCGGGAACGCGGCTGTCGGAACAACCGATCCACAGGTAATCCGGTTCTTGCTGGCGAGAGAGGCGTTCAAAAAATTCGGGATCGACCGCGGTGATGTTGTGCGACCAGCGGCGGTTGGACTGCAATAAATGATTTAAATCTGGCATGGCTTCCTTAACGATATCAGATAAAATGGGATGGTGAAAGTACTTTTACAAGGATCATGATCGAATACACCGGACAAACCCGCGCTGATTACAGCTTTTTTCACCCCGTTTCCCTGCGCGTCAGCGACGTGGATATCAACGATCATCTGAATCAATCGGTATATTACGAGTTTTTCGACACTGCAGTTTTACGGTTTTTGGAACAGTGCACCTCCGCCTTTCCCATCGATGACGGCATCACCACCTTTTGCGTGGAAAACGGCTGCCGCTATCGCCGCGAAGTGAAATTCGCCGATCAGGTGGAAGTGGCGCTGCGCGTGTCACATATCGGCACCACCAGCATGCGTTTCGATCTGGCCATTTTCACGGAAGGCCATCAGGAACCCAATGCCCTCGCCTATTTTGTCTTGGTATTTGCCAGCAAACAAACCCGCCGCCCCGCCCCCATTCCCGCCAGCCTGCGGAATGTTGCGGGGCGTGACGGAGATGGATAATCCGTCGAAAAGTACTTTTGCTTGGTAAAATACCTGTCTTTATGGCGAAAATTCCGGTTTCAGATCAACAACATCAATTGCGCGCGGCGCGCATCAGCCTGTTTGCCAACACTTTTCTGGTGTTAATCAAGGTGGCGGCGGGTCTAGCTTCAGGATCGCTCAGTGTGATGTCGGAGGGCGTGCAGTCGTTTCTGGATATTCTCGCCTCGGCGGCCATTTTGTGGACGTTGCGCAAAGCCAATGAGCCGCCGGATCGCCTGCATCCGTGGGGACATGGCAAGCTGGAAAACCTGGTGTCGCTGGGACAGATCGTCTTGATTCTGGCCGGCGCAGGCGGCATTTTATGGGCCTCCTGGCAGCGCCTGGGAAATCCCTTTTTGCCGCGGCTGGACTGGGGCATCGCGGCGCTGTCGGTTTCGCTGCTGGTGGATTGGGGCGTCTCACGGCACATCGCCAAAGTGGCCGACAAGACGCGTTCGATGGCTCTGCGCGCCGAAGCCACGCATCTGCGCAGCGACATGCTTTCGTGCGCGGGCGTGCTGGGCGGATTGGTGCTGGCCTGGATCACGCACTGGCCCTGGCTCGATCCCGCCATCGCGGCCTTGATGGCGCTGGTTATCATCTTCTCTGCCATCAAATTGATGAATGACACGGTGCGCCCGCTGATGGATGAAAAACTGCCACCCGAGGAAGAAGCCAAAATCCGCGCCGTGCTGGATGCCGATCCGCGCGTATTGCATTATCACCGTTTGCGCACGCGCCGCGCCGGATCGTTGCGACACATGGATGTGCACATTTTGCTGGATGACGGGCTATCCTTTTCGCAGTCGCACGCCATCGCCGAAGACGTGGAAGCAGCCATTCGCCGCGCCCTGCCGGGCACCGATGTCATCGCCCACGCCGAGCCCTATCACGAGGAAATGCAACACCTCCAGGAACGTTCCGATGAAACCGAGTTTTGATAGCCTCACCCTGGCCTGCGTGGTGGATAACCTGCAAATGCTGGTGGGAAGCCAGGTGCAGCGCCTCGGCATGAACACGGCGGAGCGTCTCCTGCTCTCCGCCTATCAACCCGCCAGTGGCGAGCATCACCTGCTTTTCGACATTTCCGCGGCCTGGGCCAGAACCCATCTCACACGCAGCGCGCCCCCCAAAACGCAACGTCCGCTGGCCTTTGAGAGCGCTTTGCGCAAATATGTTTTGGATGGCGCCATCACGCGCCTCGGCCAGTATGGTTTTGACCGCATCCTCGAAATCGATATCGATGGACCGCACGGCGCGGTGCAGCTCATCGGCGAATTCACCGGCCACCGCAGCAATCTTATCCTATGCCGCCGCGAGCCGGATGGCGGCAAAACTATTCTGCACGCCGCCAAACTCATTCCCGCCGGGCAAAACCGTCATCGCGAAGTTCTGCCGGGGCGGCCTTACCGGCTGCCGCCGCAACGGGATAACATCGATCTGCACCGCTTCCTGCAGGAGATTGCCCGGGATGCCGCGGCCGCGCAGCTAACCTTTGAAACACTGTCGCCGCCATCTGCAAAAGTACTTTTTGGCGACTGGCTCAAAAGTACTTTTGACGGCGTCAGCCCGTTGCTGGAACGCGAAATTCTCTTCCTGGCGGAAGCGGATCTGTGGCAGGGATTGACGCGCATGGCCGCCGCCAGCAGCGCCTGGCAACCGATGATTTATCGTGATGAAAACGGCCATACCGTGCTGGCTTATCCGCTGCCGCTGCAACATGTCAAAAGTACTTTTGACATGCATTCCGCCACCTCCATTCATGAGGCATTGCAAACCGTTTATCGCGAAGCGGTGCCGCGGGCGGCGCTGGCACAGCGTAAAAGTACTTTGGATGGCATTCTCCGCAAAGCCATCCTGCACAATGAGCACGCGCTGCGGCAGGTGCGGCGGGGACTGGGCGAATCGAGCCGCGCGGCGCGGCACCGGCTTTACGGGGAATTACTCTATGCACAACTGAATGCCATTCCCGCCGGCGCGGACGCAGTGACGCTGCAAAATTATTACAACGGCGAGGATGTCTCCATTCCGCTGGACAGAAATCTTTCCGCGCCCGAAAACGCCGCGCGCTATTTTGAACGCGCCAAACACAGCGAAGCCGGTCAGGCCGATCTGGAACATCGCCGCCAGCAACTGGAAACCACGCAAACCGAATATGCCCGATTAAGCGAATCCATCCAGCAGGCAGCCACGCTGGAAGAGCTCGAATCGTTGCAATCCGCCCTGCCGCGGCAAGCATTTTCTCCACAAAAGGACAAGGCGCAGGCAGCGCAGTTTGAGGGGCATCGCATCAAAAGCATGGAATCGCCGGATGGTTATGAAGTGCTGGTCGGCGAAAATGCTACGTCCAATGATTATCTGGTGCGGCATGTCATGAAACCGCAGGACTGGTGGTTGCATCTGCGCGGCGCCACCAGCGCGCATGCCGTGGTGCGCACCGCCGGCGCGCCGCAAAAAGTGCCGCAGGCCACCCTTCAATGCGCCGCCCGCGAAGTGGCCAAACGCAGCGCCGCCAAACACGCCGGCTATGCCGCGGTAGATTACACCCTGGGAAAATACGTGCGCAAACCCCGTAAATCAGCTCCTGGCAGCGTTAACTATGAGCGGGAAAAGACGCTGCATCTGGTGAAGGAAGATGCGTGAAATAAAAGTACTTTTGAGTGATGTTTAAAATACTAAACCAAACGGATTCTCGATTAATTCACGCAGCGCAGCCAGGAATTGCGCGCCGATGGCGCCATCCACCACGCGATGATCGGCACTTAATCCCACCGTCATGCGCTGGCCGATGACAATTTGATTATCGCTGTTGACCACCGGTTTTTTAATAATCGAACCAACCGACAAAATGGCCGCCTGCGGCGGATTGATGATGGCAAAGAAACGGTCGATGCCATAACTGCCCAGATTGGAAACCGTAAAAGTGCCGCCCTGATAGGCTTCCGGCGGCAGCTTTTTGCTGCGCGCGCGTCCGGCCAGATCGCGCACGGCGGCGCTGATTTGGGAAAGCGATTGATGCTGCGCCTGGCGAATCACCGGCGTGACCAGCCCTTCTTCGAGTGCCACCGCGACGGCCAGATGTAGATCCTGATACTGCACAATGGCATCGCCATCGAAGGCGGCATTAACGGCAGGCACGCGGCTGATGGCTTTGGCGGTGGCGAACAGGACGAAATCATTAATGGTGATTTTCGCCCGTCCAGCTTTTTCGGCATCGGCATTGAGCCGCGCGCGCAAGGCCAGTAACGGGCCGGCGTCCAGCTCCACTTCCAGATAGAAATGCGGGATTTGCTGCTTGCTGCTTTGCAAGCGTTCAGCGATGATGCGCCGCATTCCGGAGAGCGGAATGCGCTGATCGCCTTCCTCCAAAAGTACTTTTGCGGGAGCAGCCGGCGCAGGAATCACTGCTTGCGCGGATTGCGCCGCGGCAGCTCCCACATCTTCGGCCACAATGCGTCCGCCCGGGCCGGAACCGGAAAGTTGCGCCAGATCGATATTTTTTTCCGCCGCCAATTTGCGCGCCAGCGGCGATGCCTTAACGCGGCCATTTGTGGAAGTTTGCGGCTGCGGTGAAAGTACTTTTGCTTCGTTTTTTTGCGGCGGCGCGGGCGTTTTTTCGGGAGCGGGTTTTGCGGCAACTGGCGCGGGAGTTTGGTCCGCGCTGGCATCATCAGAAGTACTTTCGCCCTCTCCGTGCAACGTGGCCAGTGCCGCGCCTACCTGCACGGAATCGCCTTCCTGCACCAGAATTTTATCCAGCACGCCCTCGTCGAACGCTTCCATTTCCATCACCGCCTTGTCGGTTTCCACTTCGGCGATGACGTCGCCGATTTCCACGGTGTCGCCAGGCGATTTGTGCCATTTGACCAGAACGCCGTCGGTCATGGTGTCGCTCAGTTTTGGCATTTCGATGGTGATGCTCATAGTGATAATTCTCGTCTACATAATTCCCTCTCCCTACCAGGGAGAGGGTTAGGGTGAGGGTCTTTTTCAATAATCAGTGAGCAATGAACAATTTACAAAAAGTACTTTTGCTCCTTGATAATTGTTTATTGTTCATTGCAACATCGCCCCTCACCCCGGCCCTCTCCCCAACGGGGAGAGGGAGTTGGTCAAAAGTACTTTTACACACTCTTCAACACCGTCTCCACCACGCGCTCCGGCGAAGGCAGTTGCAGTTTTTCCATTTCCGGGCTATAAATGGCCGGCGCATCCAGCGTGCAAACGCGTTGCACTGGCGCATCCAGATCGTCGAAGGCTTTTTCCGCCAGCGTGCTGGCGACTTGCGCGCTGACGCCGCAGAAGGGACGGTTTTCATCCACCAGCACGGCGCGATGCGTTTTGCGAACTGACTGCAAAATGGCATCTTCATCCAGCGGACGAATGGAACGTAAATCCACCACTTCGGCATCGATATCGTGATCATGCTTCAGAATTTCCGCAGCTTGCAAACTGGTCATCACGGCGCGGCCATGCGCGATTAGCGAAAGATCAGCGCCTTCGCGTTTGATGTCGGCGACGCCCAGCGGAATGGTGTATTCCTCTTCGGGCACGTCCCATTTCTCGCCATACAGCAAGGTATTTTCCATCACGAAAACCGGGTCGTTATCGCGGATGGCGGTCTTCATCAAACCTTTGGCATCATAAGCGGTGGCCGGGCAAAGTACTTTTACGCCGGGATTGTGCGCTAAGATATTTTCCGGCGTTTGCGAATGCGTGGCGCCGACATTGGTGCCGCCGTTGGCCGGGCCGCGGATCACGATGGGGCAGTTGATTTGCCCGCCCGACATATAGCGCAGGTTGCTGGCATTATTGGCAATTTGATCATACGCCACAAAGGCAAAACTCCAGAACATCAATTCCATCACCGGGCGCAAACCCATCATGGACGCGCCGATTCCCAGGCCGATAAAACCGGCCTCGCTGATGGGCGCATCCACCAACCGTTTGTCGCCAAAGCGTTTCCACAGGCCTTCGGTCACTTTGTAAGCGCCGTTATATTGAGCGACTTCCTCGCCGATGATAAAGACGTTTTCGTCGCGTTCGATTTCCTCCGCTAAGGCTTCGTTGAGGGCTGTCCTGTATGTAATCTGTCGCATAGAGATAGTATTTCACTCACATTTTAGTCATTGAAAAAGTACTTTCCATGACGGGCTGCTTCGGTCTGATTGTCCACTTCGTAATAAACGTCATCGAAAATTTCGTCGGGATGGGGGAGCGGGCTTTCTTTGGCAAATTTCGCGGCGGCGGCGGCTTCTTCTTTGGCGGCGGCGTCCAGTTCGTCGGCCTGCGGGCCGGTGATGATGCCTTCCTCGATGATCTGTCGGCTCCACAGCGAAATGGGATCGTGCAACTTTTGATATTTTTCGATCTCTTCCGCGGAGCGATATTTTTTGCTGTTGGCATCGGCCACCGAATGGCCGTAATAGCGATAAGTATCAATCTGCAAAACCGTGGGACGCGATTCTTCGTGGGCGCGCTGGATGGCGATTTCGGTTTTGGCGCGCACTTCGTAGAGACTTTCGCCGTTGGCGCGATCCCATTCGATGTCATAGCCTTCGGCCCGCGCCGCCAGGCAATCTTTGTAGGCCGAAGATCGCTGCAGGCTGGTGCCCATCGAATAGCCGTTGTTTTCGATGATGTAGACCACCGGCAAACTCCACAGCGAGGCCATGTTGAGCGATTCGTGATACGGCCCCTGATTCACCGCGCCATCGCCCATAAAACACAGGCAACTGCCGGTGAGGTTTTTATATTTCAAGGCAAAGGCAATGCCCAATCCCAGCGGGGTGTGGCCGCCGACGATGCCGTGGCCGCCCCAGTAATTTTTGTCCGGCGCGAAGAAATGCATGGAGCCGCCTTTGCCTTTGGAACAGCCGGTGACTTTGCCAAACAGCTCGGCCATGCATTCGTTCATGGACATGCCCACGGCCAGCGCGTGGCCGTGATCGCGATAGGCGGTGATGACATGATCGTTTTCGCCGCACAGCGAAACGGTGCCCACGGCCACTGATTCCTGTCCATTATAAAGATGCAAAAATCCGCCCATCTGGCCGCTGGTCTGGTAATTTTTGAGCGCGGCCTGCTCGAAGCGGCGGATGCGCAACATCTGTTGCAAAAAGCCGATCTTTTCCTGCGGAGTTAACGATTGATTTATAGCGGCATCGGCATAAGCCGTAGTTTGATCCAGAGTTTGCACGGTGTCCTTCCTGTAAAGCTAACTGCAATACAGTTTGCAACAGTTCTCCATTTCCTGCAAAAGTACTTTTATCCCACCGCCGTCAACACCAGGCCGATAAAAATCATTGCCGTGCCGATGATCTTGAACAGCGTGGACTTTTCCTTTAGGATGACGATGCCAAAAATCACGCCGATCAGAATGCTGACCTGGCGGAATGCCACGATGTAACTGACATTGGTGGCGAATTGCATGGCCATCAAAACCAGCGAATAAGTGATGGCAACCACTGGCCCGGCCACCAGCGGATAGCGCAGCGAACGTTTGCGGATGATGCGCAAGTTCATTTTCTCCCGGCGCGAGAATCCCACATACGGCCAGAGAAAGCACACCGTCAATAAATCTTCAAAGGCGATATAGAACAACGCCGCCTGCAAGGTGGAAAGCGAATGCGCGCCGGTTTTTAATAATTCCAATCCCATGCTGTCGATGATGGAATATCCCGTGGTGCCCACCGCCGCCAGCACTACGAACAAAAACGAATGCTGAAAGTATTGTTTCAGAACAGAAGCATTGATGATCTTCAGCGGCAGGATCATGCAGCCCACGGCGGTAATGATCATTCCCACAATCGCAAAAAACGAAAGCGGTTTTCCGTAACCGATGCAAAAACACACCAGTGGCACCATTAGCACCGGCAACGAACGGCTGATGGGATAAGCGAGGGAAATGTCGTTCAAGCGGTAGGAATTTCCCAGGCTGACAAAATATAACGCCTGGAAGAATCCGGTGGTAATCAGCAAACCCCACAGGGCAAGAGGAACCCGGCCCAGGTAAGGAATGAAATAAAGGTAGAGCGGCGTCATCACCACCACCGAACTGGAAGTGGACAACGCAAAAAAGGCCGCCGACGGCGTCTTGGATTTACTGACGAGATTCCATCCCGCATGCGTGACACAGGAAACCAGCACTAAAATAATAGCGATGACGTTCATCGAAGAAAAGTGTTAAAAGTACTTTTACAATGCCATCTCAAGGCGCGTAGGCCAGCGAGCTTGCAAGGGTTGTAGAAATGAACCGCGAGTCTCTCTTTTAAAGAAACAGGGGGATTTTATGGGACTAATGGGTTCCGTAAAAGTACTTTTTCACGCGATACATTGTAAAATCCTTCTCAATTCCGACCAGGTATTTTACCACCGAACGCCGACTGCGTTAAAAGTACTTTTATCCTGCCACGCAGTTAAAATACTGTACAGGTGAACCCATAAACCTGCATATCGTCACTGCAACATATCTATTTCCGGAGAATATCATGCATTGGTTACTCATTTTGGCCCTTCTTTCCAGCACCACGAACATCAAAGATCCGAACGCATCCGGCGCGTCGCTCAACAAAATGGCAGAAAACGCTTTGCGCCAGGAATTAGGCGGATCGGTGCGCAATCTGAAGGTTGATCTCAAACGCGGCAAAAACGGCGGCGCTGGCAACTTCGATTCTTTTGCCGTGACGCTGGATGGATTTTCTGCGGATCGTCTGGCGGACATGGAGCGCGATAATCAACGTCAACGGCGGCAACTGGCCGCGTCTTCCTTCAATGCCAGTTCCCTGGATCTGGGAAATATCTTGAATGGCGGTTTCGGCGATATCCTGGGCGGCATTTTTGGCAAGAGTTTCTCGTCACAGGGACGCATCGGCCATCTGGAAGTGAACGCCGGCAATTTTACTTACGACGATATCCGCTATGATGGCCTGCGGGTGGGCATGGGCGAGATTAAATTTGATTGGGCCAAAGCGCTGCGCGGCGATTTCGATGTCGACAGCATGCAACCTGGCAATATCGATTTGCAACTGGCCGCCGATCAGGCGCAGCAACTCGTGGCGCCGCGTTTGCCAATGGTGCATGATCTCAAACTGAGTTTCGATGCAGGCGTGGCCAATCTGGGCGGAAAAGCGGATTTTTATGGCATGAATGTGCCGTTCCAGACCGGCGGCCGCCTCAGCGTGCAAACTAATCAGGTGCGGGTGGACGACTTGCGCCTCAAAGTCGCCAAACTGACTTTGCCTTCCTTCGTGATGGGAGAAATCACCAAAGCCGTTAACCCCTTATACGATTTCGATCCCGATAAAAAATGGCCCATCGCCGTCAACATGTATACCGCCGCCGGCGCGCATAATGCCAATACGCTGAAAATGCGTGGCGGATTGAAATGGCTGGGATTTGATCGGGAAGACAGGAAGAAAAAATAGGAGTTCGGACTTGAGATTCGTAGGCTTAAAAGTACTTTTGAGCCTACGAATCTTTCTTTGTTACGTGCTAACCGCATATACACTTTTTCCGTGAAATGCCGTTTCAGGGCGGTGCGAAGACCTGATAAAAGTACTTTTATCGTTATCCTGAACATCTATCATTTATTCTGCCCACTTCGCGTGAAAGAAACAACAACGCATCTTCTATTCAGCCGCCTGATTCAACTTATCTAAAATCCGGCTCAATTGTTGTTGATCGTCATCGCTTAATTTCGCAAACAAATGCTGATGCAGAATGCGTCGGTAATGGGGCCAGGCTTTGCGCATGGCGGTGATGCCGGTTTCGGTGAGGACGGCATACAAACAGCGGCCGTCGTCGGGGCAATGTTCACGCCGTAGATAATTCTCTTTTTCCAATCGATCCACCACGCGCGATAAAGTGCAGCGGCTCAGGATCACTGCATCCGCCAGTTGCGAAAGCATCATGCGCTTTTGCGGTTGTTTCCACAGCGTCACCAGCACGTCATACCACAGCGGTGAGATGGCGTTTTGATGCTTTAATTCCCGCTCCAGCTGACCGATGAGGTTGGCATGGCAAAAAATAAATTCGCGCCAGAGTTCAGTTTGTTCCTGGCTGATTTTGTTGGACATACCTAATAGTTTGACACATTTCGAGAACGTCCCGCGACACCACGGCATATATCTTTCACTTCATGGTAGTTGCACTTGAAACAATCTTGACTTTGAGGTAAAATAATTGCATATGCAATTATTTGCACTGGAGGTAACACCATTATGCTCACAACTCTCGATATTGTAGATGAAGAAATTCAGGCCATGCGCAAGGCAGACCACGACATTCCAGCGCTCTTTTTGAACCGCTGGTCGCCGCGCGCTTTTTCAGAGGAGCCGGTCGATGACAGCACTCTATTCCGCATTTTGGAGGCAGCGCGCTGGGCGCCCTCCAGCGTGAATGAGCAGCCCTGGCGGTTTATCGTGGCGCGCACACCGGAAGACCGCGCGCGGTTTCTGGATTTCCTGATGCCAGGCAACCAGGAATGGAACCGCACCGTGCCGGTGATCATCGTCATTACCGGAAAAAAAACCTATGCCAACACCGGTTTTTATGATGGTAATCCCAATCCCACTTATCAGTTTGACTGCGGCACCGCCTGGGGATTTCTCGCTCTGGCGGCACATCAATTCGGCCTGATCACGCACGGCATGTCCGGCTTCGATCCCCAGAAAGCACGTGAAACATTAGAGATTCCCGATGATTACGACCCCATCGCCGTCATCGCGCTGGGGTATCGCGGCGATAAAAGTGCATTGAGCGAAAAACTGCAAGAACGCGAAGTGCCCAGCACTCGCCGGCCACTGGAGGAATTGGTGATGGAGGGAAAATTCCGCGGAGATAATTAGGTAGGGATATGGCAGGGCATGTGCCTTTTGTCATTCATATTACGCAGTAAGAGTACTTTTATTTTTACATCGATGAACAAGACAAGTAGGATTTTGAATCGGCATTTTATCCTAACCATCCTGCCCATCGATGTAAAATTTCAAGGAGAAAAGCTTCTCCGCGTAACATCAATTTCTCATTCCCTATTTCACCGCGTAAACAGCATTTCCCACGGTTGCAAATAAGGCAGTGCCGCAGGAAAACACTTTGGGTAAATGCTGGTTGGAATCAGCATAATTTCCGGTTTCCCAAACCTGTTGCAATTTCAAGGTGGTGGCATCCACTTTGTAAATCCGGCCATCGCGTGCGGGCGCGAAAAGACTGCCGCCGATTTGTTGCAGGGATGTCAGCGGCGCGGGCAATTGCGTGTAATTGAGCCGTTTGCCGTTGGGATCAATTCGCGTGATGCTGCCATTAACAGTGGCGGCGGCGATGGCGTCTTTTTGCAACACCAGGCCGTGCGCCGGGCCGCCCAGATTGGCGCTCCAGTTGCGTGCTTTTTCGGGTTGCAGTGATTCGGCATACAGATATCCATCGGAGCGTGCCGCGAAAACGCGATTTGCGCCGTTGTTTCCCGGATCGCCGATGACGGCGGCCTGGTCGCGCGGTGAAGTCGTGTTGACTTTGAGTTCTTTGCCCTCCGGCGAGATGATTTCGTGATAGTAATATTCGCAGCCGGCGAAAACTTCGTCGCGGCCGTCGCCATCCAGATCGCCCGCCGCGCCGTTGGTGCCGCCGTGGATCGGTTCCTCGATGAACCAGCGCTCGTTGCCCTTCAAATCATACGCCGCATAACGCCACGATTCCGGCCCCATGATGATGGAAACGGGTTTATCCGGGCCGTCCAGATATGCCTGGAAAATGGTTTTCGGCGCGCCCTGGCGTCCGCGATTGGCGGGGACTTCTTTCTTCCAAAGTACTTTTCCGCTGGCGTCGATCAGGTGTAAATAGCCGGAAGCGTCATCGGTGTTTTTCACCGGCCGCGTGCCGACCGCCCATTCTTCGCCGTCCGGTGTTTGGATGGCGCCGATGGCGGTAATTTCGCCGGATAGCTGCGTTTTGGCTGCTTGTGACCCATCGGCATTCAAGAGATAAAACGCGCCGTTCGCGAGTCCCACACCCACATGATTTTTGCCGCTGGCGGTGTAGGAAACTTCCGCGCCAAATTGATGCAGCGGATTTAATTTCGCATCGGGCACGTTTTGCGGAACTGCGGGATTCGCGTTATCGATCACTTTGCCCGGCAATAAAAGTACTTTTGCGACATCCGCCGCAGCCGTTTTCTGTGGATCAACTGCCAGCACGCCGCGCGGCCCGGCGAAAAGTGCGCGCGCAGAAATGCCGTCAAAATCACCGATCACAGCGATTTGACGATCTTTGCCGGAGCCAACGGCGAAGGCATTCGGCGCTAATTGCTCGATCTGCACCGGCTGCGGATTCTGCCCCGGGACGGCTTTGAAATACTGCGCAAAAAGTACTTTTTGTCCCGGCTCCAACTTGGCATCTTTCCAGAACATCACGGTGCGCGTCACCTGATCGGACAAGGTGTATCCGGTCAAAGTACCGGTGCCGCGGCCATGGCAGCGCTGCAATTGCGAATAGCCCAGACGCGCCGCGCCGGTGCCTTCGGCAATGGAAAAATGATTTAAATCATCGTTGGCATTGGCTTTTTTCTGCGTCACAAAAGCGCCCTGCGGCGTTTTGGTCACTTCGCCGGTGGTGCGCCAGCGCGAGGCAAAACGATAATCGCCGGGCTGCGTGGCCACCATTTCATCGATCACCCAGAAACCGCCGTCCGTCTGCCAGCCAATATGACGGTAATAGTTGACGCCATTATTGCTCTCCAGTAACAACGTCACGGCGGCGGATTGTTTATCTTTTGCCTGCGCCGATCCCACCACTTGCGCGAATCGCTCCTTATCGGGAATGCGGTTGCGCTGGCGTTTGGAAGCCTCGCCGTTGCGGATCACGCTGACGAAATTGTGATCCTCGGCAAACTTGCGGATGTAATCGCCTTCCAAAATCCACAGGTGCTGCCCCTTGATATATTGCGAAACGCCGATGGCATCATCATGGCCGTGCGGCGCGCCGTTCAAGCCATTGATGGCCAGATATTCGGCGTTATCGGGATTCCACGAACTGCGGAAAAACGCCTTATCCAGCCTGGGGAATTTGGAATCGACGAATCCCAGCAAGCGCCCGCGCACCTGATCGACGGTGAACAAACGCAGGCCCAGAAAACGCGGGTCTTTGGGCAATGGCAAATCCAGCGGAATGCCCCAGTCGCGGATGCTGTCGGCATAAAATCCGGTGTCGCCCACGGTGCGTCCCACCAATGACAGAATGGCCGCCGATTCGGGATCGCCGGTGAATTCCATGTTCTCGCGCATCGGCACGAAGCCGCCGCGCATGCCGGTAGGATAGGCATCGCCATAACCCGGCGTATAGCCCAGATGATTCACCGACATCTTGGCGTAATCCATGTAATGCAGGTATTCGGGACTGGTGAAAAAGGATTTGTCGAGCCTGCCCGCCGAAAGCATGTAATCGCAATAAATGCGATAGACCAGATATTGATAACCGCCCGCATCTTCCGGCGACAGCGGCACCGCTTTATCGGCGTTCAAGGTATTTTCCGCCACCGCTTTGAAGTAGTTCATTTCCTTCATGTTAAAGCGGCTCAACAGATAACGCGCCGTCTCGGCGGTGGAGCGCGAAGAAAAGTTGTAATGGTTAGTAAAGTACTTTTGCTTACCCACCGCGTAGGATTGTTGCGGCAACGACATTTCCCAGCTATCCATGAATCCTTCGGCCACGACGCGCATCAACTCACCGGCGCGGCGGCGGTCAGTGTCGGTGAATTTCTGCGAATTTTCCAGCAGATAACAAAATTGCGGGAAGACCTGAAACTCAAAGCTGGGCGGCATGTTGGAGGAATATTTCAGCGCGCTCTGATAATTATCCGCCATGATTTTCAGCATTTCATCGAAAGCCGTCACATAGCGATCGTCGCCGGTGGCGAGATACATGTCAAAGCAATCCTGCATGTGATTTTTGATGGTGAGATTGGTTTTGCGCGGCTCGCGTCCGGCGTATAAATCGCGCACGCGTTGCACGAAAACATCCGGCGGCGTCAATTCCTGCGGCTTTTGCGCGTCGATGGTAAAGGTCAAATGATCGGGCTTGGGGAAATGCTGAAGCAATTTTTGCAGCGCCAAAAGTACTTCTGCGTCATTGCGTCCGCCCAGATAAACCACGCCGCGTTTCCAATCCATCACTTCGGGAAAAACGCGCAATTCCGGGCCTTTGATGTTACGTTGAATTTGCTGATTTCCGGCTAATTCACGCGACAGCGGATGTGCCATTCCAGCGCCGAGCAAAATCACATTTTCGGTGCCGTCGCTGTGATTTTTCACATCGCGAATTTGCAATTGCGTGCCCCAGGCTTTGTTGAGCGCGTCGCGCACTTTTTTGGCCAGCGCCATTTCCTGTGGATCTTCGGGCGTGGCGATCACGGCGTGTGTGGCGTCCATGCTGGTTTTGATGTGATAGACCGGCGTGGTGTCCGTAATCGGCGGCGTGGGTTGGCGTTGCAATTGTCTTTCTCCGGCAATCTCCATCGCTGGGGTTCCGCTGAAAAGCCGCGCAATTTGATCGCTCGTCAGCGCATTGCTCCAGATCGAAAGGTCATCAATATCGGCGTGTGCCGCTTTGCCCGCTGTGGATGAAGCCGCGCCGACATAAAGCGCGCCGAAGGATTTGAGCGTTTGCGTGAGTTGCTGTTTGCCCTGCGATTTGCCATTGACAAAAAGCTCTAGTGAATTACCGTTTTTCACCAGCGTCATCATTTGCCATTTGCCGACCATGTTCGCAGGCAGAGGATATTCCAATGTCTCTTTACTGCCGCTGATGGCGAATGTCACTTTGCGCCGCGACGGATCGGCATACCAAAACCAGCCACCAGGACGAATCACCAGCGATTGCACGCTCCGCACATTGGGCGCAAATTTTACAAACGTACTCAGCGTCCAGGCATCGCTCAACTCTGGCGAATCGTTATCGGTGAAATACACAAATCCAGCACCGCCCAATCGCAATGATTTTTTGCTGCGGCTGGCGATTTGAGATGGCGCACCATCCACAAAAACCGGCGCCTTGCCATTGAGCCGCCCCATCGCTGACGAACCGCCGACAGCTTTAACGGTGCTGGCAGGCGTTTCAAAATCGGCATACATCTCAAGCGCCGCATGCGCCGGAAGATGCCCGAACAATAATGCCGCGCTGGAGCATAAAAGTACTTTTAACGAAGTTTTCATAATGACGTCCTCTCAATCATCGAACCGGTTTTACATGTGTCTGCTAATATTGTAACATTCATAACAAGATGCAACAAAATATGATGGACACCGAATTCAAATCATTAGTCTACAAAGGCTTCCCGCCCAATCACGCCTGCTGCGACAGCGCGTGGCGGCGTTTGCCTAATGGCGAGCAATGTGTGTTTTTCCTGACCGGCAATAACGGCGAGCCGCAACCGGGCAACTTTGTGGCGCTGTGCCGCAGCAGCGACGAGGGTGAAACCTGGAGTGAGCACGAAGTGGTTCTCGCCAATTCGCCTGGCGCGGCCACGCTTTCCGAAGTGGTGGTTCACAACGGCATCATTACAATTTATGTGCAACTGCATCATGGCAGATTTGACCACTGGGAAACCTGCACCATCCAAAGCGCCGACAGCGGCAAAAGCTGGAGCGAACCCGTTCCTTTCGCGCCTTTGCCGCGCCGTTCCATGATCCGCAGTTTGTATCGGACCAGCTGGGGCGAATGGTTATTGCCGTTTCAATATCATGAGGTGAAAGACGATTGGACCAGCAGCGTCATGACTGATGGCAGCCTGGAAGATCCGTGGAATGGCGTTTTAATCGGCCCTTCGCCGGATGGCCCGTGGCAGGAAAGCGCACGGATTCAAGGCGCGGTGCGCTGGGCGGAAGTCAATGTGGTGGAACTTTGCGATTCGCGCCTGGTGATGCTATCGCGCTCGCAGGGCAGCGGTGTTTTGCTGCGCAGCGAATCGATCGATCACGGCCGCAGTTGGAGCGATTATCAGCGCACCGATATTCCAAATCCCGGCAGCAAATTTCGTTTGTTTCGTCTGCGCGATGGACGCATTGCACTCCTGCATAATCCTTCTGGATTGACATCACACACCAACAGCAAACGCAACTGCGCCGTCAATCGTAATCCATTGGCGCTATGGATTTCCGATGATGACATGAATTCCTGGAATTATCAACACATCATCACCGATTTTCCCGGCATGTTAGCTTATCCTGATGGCGAAATGGATGACGACGAACGCTTTCTGCATTTCGCGTTTGATTACAACCGGCATGATGTGATTTATTGGCGGGTGGAAATTCCCACAAATCTCTAAAAGTACTTTTAAACCAAATCAATTGGGATTATCAGGGTTCCAGGCATTGGGTTGGCCGCCTTCGTTTTTCACGGCTTCGCTACCAACAACTGTTGATTTCAGCCATTTGACGTGACCATCCGCGAAAGCCACATTAATCCCCTCAAAATGTCGCCCGTTTTGCCATTCTGGAACAGCGTCAGCTATCGGGGTCTTGCCAGCCGTCGCAAAATCGGCTGTTCCAGGAAGATACCAGTTGCCGGATGGTCCCGTGATATAACTTGTCCGAATAGTATAAGCGCCGGCATCAAATAACATATAGGTGGAAGAGGGCGCTTCTATTGAAGCTAACTTTTTGGGCGGATTACCGTAATATAATAATATCCCATTATTCGCCCCATAATTTGACTTAGACGCATTTGTCGTTCCAGTGCTGGAGGGGCAATCATAGATTTCGATGCTTTTGGTGTAGGGATACATTTGCTGCTGCCACATAATCGCATAATCTGTGCTGCTAAACGTCCCCCACCAACCGCCTGGCGGAACCGGGTGTCCGGCTCTTTTCACCCGCTGGACGGCAAGCGAATATGTCTCGTCGTAATCTTGCACATACATCATCATCCCCAACCCAAATTGTTTCAAATTGCTCATGCAGCTGGCGCGACGCGCGTTTTCGCGTGCTCTGGCGAACACCGGAAACAAGATCGCGGCGAGAATTGAAATGATGGCGATGACAACAAGAAGTTCTATCAATGTGAATCCTTTTCTCGACTTCTTTTTCATCATATTCCCCTTAAAAGTACTTTTATCTTCGACCACGCTCAGAGCATAGTTTGGGATATTGAGTATAGTTATTTTACCACTCAAAGCGTTTTCTTAAACACGAAATCATTGATCTAACAGGGTGCATCTTTAACCGAAACCGTCATGGCTTCCAAAAGTACTTTTGCTCATCATCAAACCACCTCCATTTGTATTCGCGCCGATTTAAAATCTGCGGGAGAAATTTCTGCTGTTATTATTCCATTCTTATCAGCGACAAAAGGTACTTTTGCGGTCTGCTTCTCGCTGGATGCCATCAACTTCTGCCCTGCTTTGGCGCGAAGAGTGATTTTCAGCGGCGCGTTTGTGTGCAGTTGATACTGGTTTTCTGCTTTCCGGGTCACACTCACGGAAACGGGAATCGTGATAACATCGCCAGGTTTTGCGATGACGACTTTTAATTTGTCGCCATTTTGGAAATCGGCGGTGGATGTCACTTCCAGATTTTTGCGCGCAAAGGATGTCACCAGCGCCGAAGCTTTAGAAGCGTCAGCCTTCATCAATGCGCGGCCTTGTAAATATTGCGTGGATGCGGTTCCTGCCAATTCGCATGGCCAGCGCGTTTCTATTTTTTTATTCTGCGAATCAATAGAATCAATTTGCAGCCGCGTCAGAACCAGCGACTGTTTTTGGAATTGCAAAATGCTTTGGCCCGGCTGCGACGAAAGTACTTTTTCGATGGTTAACACTTCATCGAAGGAATAATTCACCGCGTCATTTGCGCTGTTTTTGATTTGCAACAAAGCGCCGCTCAAAACATCGCCTGCGGGCAATTGTTGATCGATCACGATTTGCCCCTTATCATCCTGCGTGTCCACTAAAAGTATTTTTGCTGCGATTGTCGGTTTCGCCAGTTCAATTTTCCAGCCAAAGGCGTCCAGTGAGGTGCCTTCCTGCAAGGTGAGATTGGTGAGTTGTTGTTTGGCATCAACGCGAACAAAAGCGTTGCGTCCTTCAAACGAAAATTCGTCCGATTGCACTTTTTGCGAACGACGATTTGCCAGTAAATAATCGCTATGATTATTGGATAAATCCAATTTCAAGGCAACGCAATCACTGGCCTGCGCGGAAGTTTCAACCGCTAATTTCTCGGTGCTTTTCACCGCCCAATGTTGATTTTCCACCGCTTCAAGCACATTGACAAAGCGGCTTTGCAGCGGGATAAAAGTACTTTTATCCCGCGTGCGCCGCGCCACGATGACATCAAAATGATGATCGGCATATAACGATGGCGACTTGGCGGTGATCGCCGTCATGCCGTCGAAATTGATCATGCGCGCTTTGAGATAAGTTTTCTGATCCTGCAAAATCCACACGGCATTCCAATCTTTTTCCGTCTCGTTGGTTTTCACGTCCCAGATAAATTCATAGCCATTTCCCGGCGGCACCGCTTTGCCGCGTTGCGGTGTGTCTTTTTCACTTTGCCCGGGAAGTGGCTTGATGCGCCCGGCCATTCCGTCCAGACGTTCGCCCCAGCTTTGGCCCGGTTTATTGCGCGGCGAAGAAAGATTCTTTCCCGAAAGCGCGCTTAATGTCCACACATTGGGCACTGCGCTGGTGCGGATATTTGCTAATCGAAAAGTGATGTCGGTGCGTTGATTGGGATAAGGCGCGTTCCAAAAATAATCGTGCGAATTGCCGCCGACCAATTGAAAGATATCCACAAAATAACTTTGCTCATCCGACACATCAATCATCCAGACGGCGCGGCGATAATCCTGCACATTGCCTTCGCTGTGTTGCCACAACGCCGGATTATTCATTTCCACCATTTGCGCCGCGCCCTCGGTGATAAATCCGCTGACGCTTGCCGAAGGCGCCACAGGTTTGGGCTGCCAGCCTTTGAAGAACATCGCCGCCGGCAAATCTTCGTTGATCACGGCCGTTTGATGCGACACGGCGCGCGTGCCCCAGCCCAGATGATCGGGAGTGCGCGCGTAGCGATAACCATAAATTCCCGCCAGGGCGAAACCATTGGCATACGGAATAATCGCCATTTGATCATCGTGCCCATGCGCGCCATTAATGCCGCCGCGCATAAACAGGGCACGGCGCGCGGCGTCTTTTCCGCTGCGCAAAATAGCGATATTTTTGCCGCCCAAAAGTTCCGGCGTCAGCAGCGACGCTTTTGCCGCGCTGGCGTTTTTGACGGCGACCGGTTCTTTCCATTGGCTCAATCCAAACAATAAATAGTTGGAAAGGGTTCGTTCGGGGATATCGAAATCAGGAATCTTGCTTGCCTCAGGAATGGCATGATAAAGATCGGCGATTTCTTCTTTCCAATCCGCGCGGGAAGTCTGCTCGTAAAACATCCGCAAATAACTGGCGCGTTGCCCTTCCAGATAACTATTATTTTCCGCCCCCAATTGAGCGCGATCCGGGCTGGAATCGCCATAAGCCGGAAACCGCCCGGCCACCGTCATGCGATATAACATTTTGACCACGGTCTGATACCAGCGTTCTTCATCCGCCACATTAAGCGCGTGCGGAAAATCTTCGCGCCGTGGCAACGCGCTGCTATTTGCATAATTTTGAGGTTGATAATGAACCAGCAAAGCCACCATCTGCGAACCATTTTCCCGTCCCAATCTGCCATAGCTTCCCGAAAGTTCCAGATAATCGCCATCGCGATTGATGGTGGAATCGAGAAATGCATACATGGCATCAATGCCCAAACGCAGATATTCGGCATTGCCAAACAACACGCCCTGCGCCAAAACATTGGTAAACAAACTGGTGCCGTGATTGGTCAACGCGCCGCGCTGATCGAGATAGAAACCGCGTTCGTAAAGATCGAAATAATGCTTTTGGATATTTTCAAATACCGTAAAAGTACTTTTATAGCAAGACGGCTCGCTCGCATAGGGCGCATTGCCCAGCAAATCCAGCGAAAGCGCCGTGGTCAGCGCGCGTTGATTGGCCGTATTGCCGTTATAGCAAAAAAAGCTGCGCCGCTCGCCCTCATTGGTGGGCGTGCCCGGCCAGTCGATAAAATTGGCGCGCGGATTCTGCGCCAAAACTGCGGAAAGATGATCGAGAATAAACAGCGCTTTGCGAGCCACTTGCGGATCGCCCGTCAATAAATAGGCCAGCGCC
>Ga0182738_1001216_pt1 | contig 32894 bp, 31 predicted proteins | sample eDN5th30CBELigMG_FD_128876 | JGI IMG/M metagenome (GOLD analysis project Ga0182738, IMG submission 128876) | Enriched Miracle-Growth compost microbial communities from Emeryville, California, USA - eDNA 5th pass 30_C BE-Lig MG (version 2)... ...
ATCGGCGCGAAGATGCCGCCCGGCACCCCGGTCGCATAGCTCGCCATGCTCATCACGAAGCGGGTCACCACGATGAGGGCCAACACCGCGAGCGGCAGGTTCTCGCCGATCAGCCGCACCGCGAGGTTCTCGCCGCCCATCGTCGCCTCGGGCCGCACGATCAGGAGGACGCCGATGGCGAAGCCGACGACCGCGGGCACGAGGTAGAACGAGGAGCGGCGGCCGATGGCGAGCGCGAGGTCGAGCGCGCCGACCAGCGCGCGGTTGAAGAGGACGCCGACGCCGCCGAGCAGGATCCCGAGGACGACGAAGGCGGGCAGCCAGACCAGCGGGACATCGGGAACGGCGAGCGCCATGAACGGCCGACGCCCCGCGATCGCCTCGGTGACGATCCCGCTGGTGACCGACGCGAGCATAAGGCCGGTATAGGTCTTGAGCGAATAGGGGAACTGCCGCCGGGTCTCCTCGATGACGAAGAGGATCGAGGCGAGCGGGGCGCTGAAGGCGGCGGCGAGGCCCGCGGCACCGCCGGCAGCGAGAAGCCCGTGCCCGTCGCGGAGCGGCATGCGGACCCACTGCGCCACGGCCTGCGCGACCGATGCGCCGATGTGGATGGTCGGCCCTTCGCGGCCGATGACGAGGCCCGAGCCGAGCGCCACGAGGCCGCCGAAGAACTTGACGGGAAGGACCCGGAGCCACCGCACCCGGCGGAGCCCGACCATGGCGCCCTCGATCTCCTGGACGCCGGACCCGCCCGCCTCCGGGGCGAAGGTGCGGACCAGCCAGACGGCGGCGATCACCATCGCGGCAGCGACCGCCCCGGCGAGGAGCAGGAACGGGCCGCCGCCCATCTCGACGTGGGAGCGGAGCACATGCGGCCATTCGAGCAGCCGGTCGGCGCCGAGATGGAGGGCCGAGCCGAGCACCCCGGTTGCGGCGCCGACGGCGACGGCGAGGAGGTAGAACTTCGCCTCGGCGCGCCGGTCGGGATGCCCGTTCTCCGGCGTCTCGTCGCCACCCATGCTCACGATCGATTCCCTGCGACAGATGCCGGCCGGATGTTCGCGGGCGATGCTAGGGACGGCGCGGCGCCGCGACAAGCCGGGATGCGAGCGGCGACGCGCTTCCCGTCAGCCGGCCCGCAGCGGCTTCAGCGCCGCGCTCCATTTGGCGAGCTCGTCGAGCGCGAGCTTCAGGCCCTCGGCAACGGGCTCCTCCGGCGCGAAGACCCCGTCCTCGGCGATGGACCGCGCGAAGAACGGCACCGGCACGGTCTGTGCGATCGGCATCATGTTGAGATTGGCGATGAGCAGGCGGATCTCCTGGGTGGCGCGGAGCCCGCCGGAGACGCCGCCATAGCTCATGACGGCCGCCGGCTTGTAGTGCCATTCGTGCGACAGGAACTGAAGCGCGTTGATCAGCGCCGCGGACGGGAAGTAGTCGTATTCGGGCGTCACGAACAGGAAGGCATCCGCGGCCTTGACCCGGGCGCTCCAGCGGCGCGTGTGCTCGTGCTCGTACTGCTGGAGCCGGGGGTGCCTGGGCTCGTCGAGGAGCGGCAGGTCGAGATCGACGAGATCGATCAGTTCGACATCGAACCTGCCATGGGAGACGGCCTGGTCGAAGGCCCACGCGCCCACCGGCGCGCCGACGCGCCCGGTCCTCGTGCTGCCGAAGATTATGCTGAGTCTGTCGACCATCGGCCGGTTCCTTCTCCGTGCGCCTTGGGGGGCCAGCCATAGAGGACGGCGCCCGTTCCCGAAAGCCGCCAGGATGACGCCGGCGACACCGCCCTGCTCCGCCACGGGCCGCCTCCGCCCGCGATCGGCCCGTTTTCGTCGCTCATAGAAGCCACTCGATCGGCAAGAGGGCGAGCAGCCGGAAGAGGACGCGACCGGCCGGCGTCGCCCCCGGCTCCCGCTCGTGGCGGACCGGGCCGGCGGCGGTGGGCTCGTCCCAGGCGAGACGGCCGTCCGCCATGAGCACGGGGCGGTAGCTCGCCTCCGGGAAGGCGGTGTCGAAGGTCCGCGCCAGACCGCCGGCGAGCCCGGCGCTCTCGATCACGACCCCCATCTCGGTGTTGAGGGCGAACGAGCGCGGATCGAAGTTGAACGAGCCGATGAAGATGGCGTCTCCGTCCACCGCGAGGGTCTTCGAGTGGAGGCTGGCGCGCGAGGAGCCGGTGGTGCTGGCGCGCTCCTCCTTCGGGTCCGATCCGAAAGCCGGCTTCAGTTCGTAGAGCTCGACGCCCGCCGCGAGGAGCCGGGGCCGGTACTTGACGTAGGCGCTGTGGACGATGGTGACGTCGGTCGCGTCCAGCGAATTGGTGAGGATGCGCACCCGCGTGCCGCTGCGGGCGAGGTTGGCCAGCCGATTGGTGAACTGCCGTCCCGGCACGAAATAGGCCGAGACCAGCTCGACCGTGCGCTCGGGCCGCGACAGCAGCGCCATGAGCTGCGGGAACAGGAGGTTGCGCAGCTCGGCCTTGCCGAGCCCCTTGGCCGGATCGTCGCTGACCAGCGTCACCCGCGTCCATTCGAACGCTACGGCGCCGGCGGCGATCTCGGCGACGACGTTCGTCTGCCGCAGGCGCTCCGCGTAGAGGCGGCCCTCGGCCGAATCCGCGACGGCGCGCGCGTCGGCCGCCAGCCGCTGCAGCGCGCCCGCCCCGGCCTGCGACAGGATCCGCGCGACCGGATAGGCCGAGCCGCTCGCCCAGTAGCGGTCGAAATCCGCCCCGACATCGGCGGCCGCCGCGCCGGTCACGACCACGTCGGTGTCGATGTAGTGGAGGCCCTCACCGAAGCCGAAATAGATGTCGCCGACGTTGCGGCCGCCGAGGATGCTCGCCGCCCCGTCGGCGGTCAGCGACTTGTTGTGCATCCGGCGGTTCAGGCGGAAGAAGTCGAAGGCGTAGCCGAGCACCTTCGGGCTGCGGAGGACGAACGGGTTGAACAGCCGCACCTCGAACCCCGGCAGCGCGTCGAGCGCGGCGAGGTCGCCGTCCAGCCCGCGGATGCCGTTGTCGTCGAGGAGGAGCCGGACGCGCACGCCCCGCTCGGCGGCGCGGCGCAGCTCGTCGAGGAGAAGCAGCCCCGCGGCGTCGCGCTGCCAGATGTAGTACTGCACGTCGAGCGCCATCTCGGCCGCGCGGATGAGCGCGATGCGGGCGGCAAAGGCGTCCGGTCCGTCGAGCAGCGGCACCACGCCGGTGTCGCCGGCCCCGTTCTCCGGCGGCGCGAGCGCGACCCGGCCGAGCGGGGTCGCCGCGTTCGCATCGACCGCGACGCTCGCAACGCACCCCTCGAGCGACGGCGGACGGAAGACGAGACGGGCGCCGATCACCATCGCGGCGAGCGCTGAAACGACGAGGACGACGGTCTGCAGCATGGCCGGACGGTCTGTTGAGAATCGGGATTCAACGCGGGGCCCGGAGGTCGTTCAGGCCCCGGGCGGCGCACCTCGTCCCGACGGCATGGCGCAGCTCCGGCCGGTCAGGCGGCCATCCTGTGACGCCGCGGCATCGCATTCGACGTCGCGCCCGCGACGTCGATCCATGCCTTGATCGGCAGGTGGTCCGAGGCGACCCGCGCCAGCGCCGTATCGTGCACCTCGATGCCCGAGATCAGGCTGTGCGGATTGCCGAGGATGCGATCGAGCGCGAACAGCGGGAAGCGCGAGGGGAAGGTCGGCAGGCCGGCGCCGAGAGGCCCGAAACGCGGCCCGAAGAAGTGCAGTGATGACCTGTCGCCGTGCCGCCATTCGTTGAGGTCGCCGATCAGCAGCGTCGGCCGCTCGCCGCGCGCATAGACCGTCGCGAGGATCGCCTCGGCCTGCCGCGTCCGCGAGCGGCGGAGGAGCCCGAGATGCGCGGCGACGATGCGCAACGGGCCGACGTCGAGGTCCACGTCGACGACGAGCGCGCCGCGCGGCTCGACGCCGGGCAGCCGCAGCCGATGCACGTCGCGCACCACGGCCTCACGGAAGAGGAGCACGTTGCCGTGCCAGCCGCGGCGCACGGTGTCCTCCGCGAGCGCCACCGGGACGAGGCCGTGGCTCCGCTCGATCTCCGCGAAATCGAGCAGCACGTTGCGTTCGCCGAAGCGCTGCGCGGCCTCCTGCAGCGCGATCACGTCGGCGCCGATCTCCCCGATCACCGCCGCGACGCGCTCGGGATCGAAGCGCTGGTCCATGCCGACGCATTTGTGGACGTTGTAGGAGGCGATGAGCGTGCTCGAATGCGTGCGCGACGCCGTCGGCGGAGCCGAATAGGCCTTCCGTTCCTGGCGGAGGGCGGAAGCGATGGCCGCCGGGATGGGATGCCTGCTCGAACCCGATCGTCTCTGCTTCAGCATGAACGCGCCATCCCTGTTGCCGGCGACAACCGCCCGCGTTGCCGATACCGTCGTGTTGCCGATGCCGTCCTCAAGGTCGATCCCCGTCGCGGGAATTCGTCGCCCGGCGACGACCGCGGGGCGGAGGTGCCACCCGACTCGACCGAAGCGCCCGCGCGCCCCCAACTACCTATGCACCCGCGGGAAGCCGCGCAAGCGTTCCGGGGGCGGGAGCGCCGGCCGGGGCGCCCGCATCCGCCCTCCGGCGAGGGCGGCACCCGGCACGATTGACTCGCCGAACCGGCTCTGATCTTCTTTATGCAAGCGGTTGCATAATCCGCGGAAGGGGGGCCGGCCGACGGGCCGGGGGAGGGGACGGGTCGATGAGCAGCGGGAGCGTGCTCAGCATCGAGGGGCTCACCAAGCGCTACGGCGCGACCACCGCGCTGAGCTCCGTCTCGCTCGAAGCGAGCGGCGGCGAGGTCCATGCCATCCTCGGCGAGAACGGCGCCGGGAAGTCGACTCTGGTCAAGATCCTCAGCGGCGCGGTCCTGCGCAACAGCGGCACGATCCGGCTCGCCGGCGCCGGATACGACGCCCGCTCCGTGCTCGAGGCACGGGCCGCCGGCGTCGCCACCGCGTTCCAGGAGCTGAGCCTCCTCCCCAATCTCACCATCGGGCAGAACCTCCTCCTGCCGCGCGTCTCGTCCGGCGCGTTCCTGCCCGCCGGCCGCCGGCGCATCCTCGCCGAGGCGACGGCGATCCTCGGGCGGTTCGACGCCGGCGACATCGATCCGCGGCGCACCGTCGGCGAGCTCACCCTGGCCGAGAAGCAGCGCGTCGAGATCGTCCGCGCCCTCGCCCACGGCACCAGGGTGCTCATCCTCGACGAACCCACCGCCGCCCTCCCCGACACCGACTGGCTGTTCCGCCAGGTGCGGCGCGCCACCGAGGCGGGCATCGCGGTCCTCTACATCTCCCACCGGCTGGGCGAGGTGCGCGAGCTCTGCCAGCGCGCGACGGTGCTGCGCAACGGACGCTCGATCGGCACCGTGCCGCTCGTCGACGTCAACGACGACCAGATCTTCCAGATGATGGTCGGCCGGTCGCCGCAGAGCCAGTTCCCCGCCCGTCCCCAGGTTCCGGCGGACGCCCTGCCGGTTCTCGAGGGGCGCCAGATCGCCGGGGGACGCCTCCGGGGAATCGACTTCGTCCTCCGCAAGGGCGAGATCCTCGGCTTCGCCGGCCTCGAGGGCCAGGGCCAGTCCGAGCTCTTCCGCGCGCTCGCCGGCCTCAATCCGCGCGTCGGCGGGACGATCCTGGTAGGCGGCAAGGAGGTCGAGCTGTCCTCGCCGCGGAAGGCGATGGCGACGCCGCCGGGCATCGCCTTCGTCCCCGAGGAGCGCAAGGTCGAGGGCATCTTCGGCGGCCTGAGGACCGCCGAGAACATCTCGCTGCCGGTGCTCGAGCGGATCTCCGCGGCCGGCTTCGTGACCAGCCGCCGCGACGCCGAGGCGATCGCCGAATCGGCCGAAGCCGTCGCGCTCGCCCGGCGCTACTTCGGGTTCCGGATGGACGAGCTGTCGGGCGGCAACCAGCAGAAGGCCGTGCTGGCGCGCGCCCTGATGACCGGCGCGCAGTGCCTCGTGATGTTCGACCCGACCCGCGGCGTCGACGTCGGCACCAAGCAGGCCATCTACGCCCTCATCCGCCGCTTCGCCGATTCGGGCGGGGCGATCGCGATCTATTCGTCCGAGCTCTCCGAGCTCGTCCACCTGTGCGACCGCTGCGCCGTGGTCTATCGCGGCCGCATCCATGCCGAGTTCGCGCGCGAGGCGCTGTCGGAGGAGAACCTCCTCAGCGCTGCCCACGGCCACGGCGCGGAGACGCGCGAGCGGAGGGCGGGATGACGCCGATCCGAAGCCTCTTCTCGAGCGGCGCGGTCCTCATCGCGATCGTCTACCTGGTCCTCTTCGCCATCTACGCGATCGCCCAGCCGTCGGCGCTCTCCGCCTTCTCGATCCAGGCGCTCCTCAACAATTCCCTGCCGCTGATGCTGGCCGCGGCCGGCCAGACCTTCGTCGTCCTCCAGGGCGGCTTCGACCTCTCCGTCGCCGGCGTCATCTCGCTCGCCAACGTCGTGGTCGCGGTCTATCCGATGGAGGGACCGGGCGGCGCGCTGGTCAACCTCCTCATGGTCTGCGCCATCGGCCTCGCGGTCGGGGCGACCAACGGGCTGCTCGTCGCCTATCTCCGCATCCAGTCGATCGCCGCGACGCTCGGGACGATGATCGTCTGCCAGGGCATCGCGCTCCTCATCCTCAAGGCGCCCGGCGGCCACGTCGCCGACTGGATGAGCTACGAGCTGACCGATTCGCTGTTCCGGGTGTTCCCGGTGACGGCCCTGATCGCGATCGTCGTCTGCCTGCTCTGGCTGGTGTTCCGGCGGATGAACGTGGGCATCGCGCTCTATGCCGTGGGCCGCGACGAGACCAGCGCGGCGCTCTCCGGCATCGACGTCCGGCGCGTCCGCTTCACCGGCTTCTGCATCGCCGGCGTGCTCTACGGCGCCGCCGCCTACATGCTCGCGGCCCAGACGGCGACCGGCAACCCCACCGCCGGCGAGCCCTTCCTGCTCCTCACCTTCGCCGCGGTGGCGCTCGGCGGGACCTCCTTCTCCGGCGGCAGCGGCGGCGTCATCGGCTCGGTGATCGGCGCGGCGACCCTGATGCTGATGCAGAAAGTCCTCTTCTCCACCGGGATCTCGTCGTTCTACACCGGCGTGTTCCAGGGGATCGTGATGGTTCTCGCGGTGCTGTTCGCGGCCGCCGTCCTCCACCTGTCGCAGCGCGGGAGGGCCTCGGCATGACCGCCCGTCCCGAGCCCGAGGTCGCCACGCTGCCGCCCGTCGACGATCGCGAGCGGCCGCGGATCGCGTCCAGCACCATCACCACCGTCATCATCTTCGTGCTGACGGCGGCCCTCATCGTCGGCTCGCGGGCGATCAGCCCGGCCTTCGGCTCGTGGTCGCAGCTCGAGACCATCCTCTACCTCTCGACCTTCCTGGTCATCGTCAGCTTCGGCCAGGGCCTGGTGATCCTGGTACGCGGCCTCGACCTCTCCATCGCCTCGGTGATCACGCTCGGCGGCGTGCTCACCACCGGCTGGCTCAACGGCTCGAACGAGTATGCCTGGGCGCTCCTGCCGGCAGTGCTCCTGATCTGCGCCTTCGTCGGCGCACTGAGCGGGGTCGGGGTGACCTTCCTCAAGATCCCGCCGTTCATCATGACGCTGGCGACGGGCATCATCGTCTACAGCCTCTCCCTCGGCTTCACCGCCGGGACGCCGCGCGGCTATGCGCCGCCGGTCCTGGTCGACTTCATGCATGCGCGCTGGCTCGGCGTGCCGGCGCCGATCCTCTTCCTCCTCGTCTTCGTGGTCGCCGCCGTGCTCGTCCAGTCGTGGAGCGTCCTCGGGCGGCGGCTCTATGCCGTGGGCAACAACCCCGCCGCGGCCTACGTCGCGGGCCTCAGGACCCGTGGCCTCACGATCTCGGCCTATGCCGTATCGGCCGCCTGCGCCGGCCTCACCGGCATGATGCTCGCCGGCTATTCCGACGGCGCGACGCTGCGCATGGGCGACGACTACCTGCTGCCGTCCGTGGCGGCGGTGGTCATCGGCGGCTCGTCGATCCTCGGCGGCCATGGCAGCTTCATCGGCACCGTCGGCGGTGCCATCCTCCTCACCACGCTCGGCACCATCCTCGCCGCGCTCGGCATCGAGGAAGGCTGGAAGACGATCATCGAGGGCGGCGTCATCCTCACCGCGCTCATCCTGCTTCGCGAGCAGTTCTACGAGGCCCTGCGGGTCCAGTTCGGAAAGGGGAGAACCGAATAGGGGAGGATCCTTCACCCGCCGCCCGCGACCGATGCAAGCGCTTGCACAGGGCGACACCGAAAGCCTGCAACCACCAGCCCACCCGTCCCTCTGGGGGATGGACATGACGGAGGAAGAAGAATGAACGGGAAGAAACGCGTGGGAATGCTCCTTGCCGGCGCCACGGCCCTGGCCCTCACGGCGATCTCCGGCGCCTCGGCGCAGGACAAGGAGAAGTACAAGATCTACCTCTCGCTCAGCTACTCGGGCAATGCCTGGCAGAGCGAGGCCGCCAACATCGTCAAGGCGCTCGCCAAGACGCCGCCCTACGACGAGATGGTGGAGCTGGTCGAGGTCATCTCCGGCACCGACCCGCAGGCGCAGATCTCGGCCTATGAAAGCATGATCGCGGACGGCGCGGACGGCATCGTCAGCTTCCCGATCTCCTCGACCGCGCTCAACCGCACCATCCATCGCGGCTGCGAGCAGGGCGTGCTGTTCTTCATGTACGACGCCACGGTCACCGAGCCCTGCGCCTACAACATCAGCTACATCACCTCCGGGTTCGGGGAGAACACCGCGCAGGCCCTCGCCAACGCGCTCGGCGGCAAGGGCAAGATCTTCCTGTCGCGCGGCGTTCCTGGCAACTCGGTCGACGAGCGCCACACCCTCGGCGCCAAGCACATCTTCGAGCAGTATCCCGACATCGAGATCGTCTCGGAATACTACAGCTACTGGGACGACCGCACGACCCAGCAGGAGACGGCGAAGGCGCTGGCCGCCCACCCGGACGTCGACGGCATCTGGGCGCAGGCGGGCGAGTACGGCGCCATCCAGGCCCTCGAGCAGTCCGGCCAGGGGCGCCTGGTGCCGCTCACCGGCGAGAACTCCAACGGCCTCCGGCTGGCGCTCGCCAACCCGGACATGCAGGCCAAGGGCCTCAAGGGCGTATCGTCCGGCTCGCCGCCGGCGCAGGCGGGCTACGCCTTCAAGCTGATGATGGAGATCCTCACCGGCAAGCGCGAGCTCGAGGCGGCCAACATCGAGTATCCGCTGCCGTGGGTGCCGGCGGACCAAGTCGTCCTCTGCGAGGGCGACACCTTCGAGAACGGCTGCAACACCTTCCCTGCCGACAAGGTGCCGAACTCGTTCGTCACCGAGGTGTTCAACCCCGTGCTCCTGCCCGAGCTGAGCCTGCGCTCGGCGCTCGAGGGCGAGCCGACCCCCGGCGCCACCATCCAGCCGCTTCCGGCGGACGCGGTGGTGATCGGGCCGAACGAGCCCGGCATCAATTGCCAGGATTGCGAGCCGCCGGCCGACCTCTACAAGCTTACCAAGGTCGAGCCCAGCGTCGAGTGACCGACAGACGCCGATCGGGAGGCGCGGTCCGCCGCGCCTCCCGGATATCCGATGAACAAGAAGAAGCGGGACAGGTTTAGCATGGCCGAGATACTCAAAGCCGGGATCGACCCCGAGGCGGCGGACGCGGCGGACGTTTCGGTCCGCGATACCGTCATGTCGATACTTGATCGCGTGCGCCGCGAGGGCGACGCGGCGGTGCGCGAGTATTCGGAGACCTTCGACAAGTGGTCGCCCGCGCGCTTTCGGCTGTCGGATGCGGAGATCAGGGCCTGCATCGACAGCCTGCCCGCCCAGACCCTCGACGACATCCGCTTCGCCCAGGCCCAGATCCGCACCTTCGCCGAGGCCCAGAAGGCCTCGATGCGCCCCGTCGAGATCGAGACCATCCCCGGCGTGACGCTGGGGCACAAGCACATCCCGGTCAACAGCGTCGGCTGCTACATCCCCGGCGGGCGCTACCCGATGGTCGCCTCGGCACACATGAGCATCCTCACCGCGCGCGTCGCCGGGGTGAAGCGGGTGATCGCCTGCACGCCGCCCACCGGCGGCAAGCCCCATGCCGCCACCATCGCGGCGATGGCGCTCGCCGGCGCCGACGAGATCTACCTCCTCGGCGGCGTCCAGGCGGTGGCCGCGATGGCCCTCGGCACCGAGGAGATCAAGCCGGTCGACATGCTGGTCGGCCCCGGCAACGCCTACGTCGCCGAGGCCAAGCGGCAGCTCTTCGGGCGGGTCGGCATCGACCTCCTCGCCGGACCGACGGAGATCCTCGTCCTCGCCGACGACACCGCGGACGGCGAGATGTGCGCGACCGACCTCCTCGGGCAGGCCGAGCACGGCCCGACCTCGCCGGCGGTGCTGGTGACCACCTCGCGGCGCGTCGCCGACCAGACGGTGCGGGAGATCGAGCGGCAGCTCGAGACGCTGGAGACGGCGGCGGTCGCCGGGCAGGCGTGGCGCGACTACGGGCAGATCATCCTCGCCGAGGACGACGAGGAGATGCTCGAGATCGCCGACCGGCTCGCCTCCGAGCACGTCGAGGTGCTGACCGCGGACCCCGACTGGTTCCTCGAGCGGATGACCAATTACGGCTCGCTCTTCCTCGGCAAGGAGACCAACGTCGCCTACGGCGACAAGGTAATCGGCACCAACCACACCCTGCCGACCAAGCTCGCCGCGCGCTACACCGGCGGGCTGTGGGTGGGCAAGTTCATCAAGACCGTCACCTATCAGCGCTGCACCGAGGAGGCGAGCGCGGTGATCGGCGAGTATTGCTCGCGCCTCTGCGCGATCGAGAACTTCTGGGGACACAAGCGGCAGGCCGACCTGCGCGTTCGCCGCTATGCCGGCAAGAACGCGGACTGAAGCCGGCGCCGGACCGATGTCGATCCTGAAGACCGCCGTCGACGCGCGCGACCCGCCGGAAGGCGGCGCCGGCGGCTGGTCGCGGGCCACGGCCCGCGACGTCGCCCGCATTCTCGGCATCTCCACCGCCACGGTGTCGCGCGCCTTCACCGAGAACGCGGTGATCGCGCCCGAGACGCGGAGCAAGGTCCTCGAGATCGCCGAGCGCATCGGCTACCAGCCCAACCCCTTCGCGCGGAGCCTCACCACCAAGCGCAGCAAGCTCGCCGGCATCGTAGTCGCCGACATCACCAACCCGTTCTATCCGGAGGTGCTCGCCGCGCTGACCCGCCGCCTCCAGGATTCGGGCCTCCAGACCATGCTGTTCTTCGCCGGCCCCGGGCGGAACGTCGACGAATCGCTGCCGATGCTCCTCCAGTACAGCCCGGACATCGCCATCGTGCTGGCGGCGACGATGTCCTCCGACATGGTGCGGGCCTGCCGCCAGGCCGGCACGCCGGTGCTGCTCTTCAACCGCTACGTCCCCCATTCCCATGCCACCGCGGTGTGCTGCGACAACCTCGCCGGCGGCCGGCTGGCCGCCGAGGCGCTGATCGCCGCCGGCCACCGCCGGCTCGCCTATGTCGCCGGCCTCGCCGACACCTCGACCAACCGCGACCGCTTCACCGGCTTCCGCGATGCGTGCCGGGAGCTGGGGCAGCCCGACCCGATCCTGATGGAGGGCGGCAGCTTCACCTACGAGGCCGGGCACGACGCGATCAAGCACCTGCTCGACCTCGCCGAGCCGCCCGACGGTGTCTTCTGCGCCAACGACATCGTGGCGATCGGCGCGCTCGACGCGGCGCGCGGCGAGCTGAACGTCGACGTGCCGGGTGAGCTCTCCATCGTCGGGTTCGACGATATCGCCATGGCGGCATGGCCGTCATACTCGCTCACCACCATCCGCCAGCCGATCAACGCCATGATCGAGGCGACGATCGCGCAGACCAGGCGCCTGCTGGCCGACCGCGACGCGCCGGGCGAGACGCGGATGCTGCCCGGACGCCTCGTGCGCCGCGGATCGGCGCGGCTGGGAGTGCCGAAATGAGAGCCGAAGCCCCCGCCGGGCGCCGCATCCACAGCGCCGACTGCGAGATCTGGGACGTGCCGCCGGACGCGGTGCCGGACGCCCTCATCGCGGTCGGCATCGAGGACGAGGCGCTGGTGCGCTACTGCGCGGCGGCCCGCCCGGTCTACGATGCCTACAAGCGGGTGCTCGGGCAGCTCTCCGGCGTGCTTCTGCTCGTGCGCACCGGAGCCGACGATCCGGCGTGGCGGGATCGCATCCTCGACGCCGCCGCGGAACAGCTCGGCGAGGCGCGGGAGCGGCTCGGCGGCCTCGAGGCGAGCCCGCCCGCGGCCCGCCACCACGATCTCCTCGGCGGGCTCGCCGGGCAGCTCGCGGCGCTCCTTGCCCGCCTCCGGCAGATGGTGCTGGTCGTCGGCGCCGACCGCGAGTGGGACCGGCTCGTCGCCGAGCTCTACGCGGTGCACCGGCGCCTGCTCGCCGCGTCCGAGCCGCGGGCGGGCATGACCCCGGTCGATTTCAGCCATGCCTGCTGCAGTTGCGGCACCCGGCGCCGCGGCGCCGCAGAGGCCGCGCGATAACAAGGAAAACGGAAGGGAGGAACGCCCGATGGCCCAGTACTCGATCCACGTCCTCGAATACTCATTCGTCCCGGACTATCACAAGAGCGGCGTGCTCTACGGGGCCCACAACCAGGGCTACGTCAAGCTGCCCTATTGCTACGTGCTCATCCGCGGCAACGGCCATCTCGCCCTCGTCGACGTCGGCTACAACGACAAGGACTACGGCAAGCACCTCGGCGACAAGTTCGGCGTCGAGAACTGGCGGAGCCCGCGCGACGTGCTGGCCGAGGTCGGCGTGAAGCCGGAGGACATCGACACCGTCTTCGTCACCCACGCCCATTTCGACCATTTCGGCAACGTCGAGGACTTCCCCAACGCCACCTTCTACGTCCAGAAGCGCGAGATGCAGGACTGGATATGGGCGATGAGCCTGCCCGACCGCATGCGCTGGATGATGGTCGCGGTCGATCCCGGCGACATCCTCCGCGGCCTCCAGCTCGCGCGCGAGAACCGCCTGGTGCTGGTCGACGGCCCGATGGAGAACGTCCTCCCCGGCATCGACCTCCATGTCGCCTATGACAGCCACACCTTCGGCTCGATGTGGGTCGCGGTGCGCAACGACGGCAAGGCCGAGTCGAGCGACACCTGGGTGCTCGCCGGCGACCTCGTCTACCAGTTCGACAACATCTCCGGCGACGGCTCGGTGGTCGGCGTCGACAAGATGTACGTGCCGGTCGGCCTCGCCGTGGGCAGCCAGATGAACCTCGTCCTCGCGACGGAGGAGATGATGAAGCGGGTCGGCTACGAGGCCCGCCGCGTCATCCCGATCCACGAGGAGCGGCTGCGCGATGCCTTCCCGTCCCGGATCACCGAGGCGAAGCTCCGGATCAGCGAGATCTGCCTCGCCGACGACGCGACGTCGGCGGTCGAATGATGGCGGACGACGCGAAGGCCCCGGTCGGCATCGTCGGCGCCGGCCTGGTCGGCCTCGGCTGGACGATCGTCTTCGCCCGCGCCGGCCATCCGGTGCGCGTCTACGACGAGAGCCCGGCTGCCGACACCTTGCTCGCCCGCGCCGCGGCATGCCTCGGCGATCTCGCCGAGTTCGGGCTGATCGAGGACGTCGACGGGCCGCTCGCGCGGATCGGCACCGTGCCGACGCTCGAGGAGGCCGTCGGCGATGTCGGCTATGTCCAGGAATCGGTGTTCGAGCGCGTCGACGTCAAGCAGGCGCTGTTCCGCCGGCTCGACGGCGCGATCGGCGGGAAGACCATCGTCGGCAGCTCCTCCTCGGGCATTCCGGCCTCGGCCTTCACCGCCGGCCTCCGCCACCACGACCGCTACCTCATCGCCCACCCGGTGAACCCACCCTACCTGATTCCGCTCGTCGAGGTCGCGCCCGCGCCGTGGACGGCGCCCGCCACGGTGGATTCGACCATGGCGCTGATGGAGTCCGTCGGGCAGGTGCCGATCCTCGTCCGGAAGGAGGTCGAGGGCTTCGTCCTCAACCGCCTCCAGGGCGCGCTGCTCCGCGAGGCCTGGGCGCTGTTCGAGGAAGGCTACGCGAGCGTCGCCGACATCGACAGGACGGTGGCCCATGGGCTCGGCTACCGGTGGTCGTTCATGGGACCGTTCGAGACCATCGACCTCAACGCCCCGAAGGGCGTCCGCGACTACGCCGAGCGGCTCGGCGCGCTCTATCTCTCCATCGCCCGGGACCGCACCGATCCCCGGCCGTGGAGCGAGGATCTCGTGACCGCGGTCGAGGCCGAGCGCCGTGCCGCGCTGCCGGCCGACCGCCTCGGCGAGCGGAGCCGGTGGCGGGACCGGCGGCTGATGGCTCTCGCCGCCCACAAGCGGGACCTCGCCGGAAAGGCATCCTAGGGCCGCGGCCCGTCGTGACGCGCCGGTCCTCGCCTCCCGCGTGCATCGCCGCTTGCGCCGGGCGCCGGCCGGGAGCAGGGTGGACGGACGGCGCACTGAGGGAGGACTCGTGGACTCGACCCTTCAGAACTTCGTCAACGAGCTGGTGATGATGTGGGTGCTGATCGATCCGATCGGCACCATTCCGGTCTTCCTCATGGTGACCGCCTCGCTCAAGGAGGAGCACCGGCGGATGATCGCGACCCGCGCGGTCATCGTGTCGGCGGTCATCCTCGTCGCGTTCCTGTTCGGCGGTCATTTCCTCCTCCGCGCGCTCGGCATTCCGCTGCCCTCGTTCCAGATCGCGGGCGGCATCGTTCTCTTCCTGTTCGCCCTCACCATGATCTTCGGGCCGACCAAGGCCGAGCAGGAGAAGGAGGAGGTCGGCGGCTCGAGCCTCGAGCGGGCGAAGAGCATCGCGGTCTTCCCCCTCGCCATTCCCTCGATCGCGAGCCCCGGGGCGATGCTCGGCGTCGTGCTCCTCAACGATACCGAGAAGCTTCAGGTCCGGGAGAGCCTGCTCGACCTCGTGGTGATCGCGATCGTCCTCCTGTTCACGCTGATCTTCATGTACTCGGCCAAGCAGATCCTTCGCGTCATCGGCGATTCCGGGGCGAACGTGCTCAGCCGGATCATGGGCCTGATCCTCGCCGCGGTGGCGGTCGACAGCGTGCTGACGGCGGTCGCCCAGTTCTTCAAGATCAGCGGCATCGCCCCCGGCGGCCTCCTGTAGCCGCGGTCGGTCGCGGCCGGCTCAGTCCGGCGCGACCTTGAAGTCGGCCCCCTCCGGCACGGTCTGGCCGCCGTCCACCACGATGGTGGTGCCGGTGATGTATTCGGCATCGTCGGAGGCGAGGAACAGGAACGCGTTGGCGACGTCGCGGGGGGTGCCGAGCCGGCCGAGCGGGATCATCCCCTCCATCGACTTGATGAACTCCGCGCTCCGCTCCGCCTTCATCCCGTCGGTGAGGATGTTGCCGGGCTCGACGCCGTTGACGGTGATGTTGAAGGGCGCGAACTCGACCGAGGCGGCCTTGATGAAGCCGTTGATGCCGCCCTTCGACGCTGAGTAGTGGCCATGGCCGGGGCTCGACACCTTCGGCCCGGTGATCGAGGAGGTGAAGATCATCCGCCCCGAGCGCTGCTGCTTCATCGGCTTGAGCGCGGCCTGGGCGAGGAGGAACGTCCCCTTGAGGTTGACGCCCATCACCTTGTCCCACTCCTCCGGCGGCGTCGCCTCGATCATCCGCCACGGATAGATGCCGGCGTTCTGGATGGCGATGTCGAGGCGGCCGTGCTTGGCGAGCGCCTCGGCGACGATCCATGCGGCATGCTCGGGCCGGGTGATGTCGGTGGTGACGAAGTGGGCGCCGAGCCGCCCGGCGGCCGCCCTGCCGGCATCGACCTCGGTGTCGCCGATGACGACCTTGGCTCCCTCCTCGATGAAGCGCCTGGCGATGCCCTCGCCGATGCCGCGCGCGCCGCCGACGATGACGGCGACCTTCCCTTCGAGACGTCCGGGCACGAGTCTTCTCCCTAGAGGTATTTCCTGCGGATGGTGGTCTTGAGCGTGTCGAGCAGGACCGCCGCCAGCACGAGCCCGCCCTGGATCATCTGCGTGTAGTGCGGCGGCAGGCCCATGACGTTGATCGCGGTCTGGATCGAGGAGAGGAGCAGCACGCCGGCGAACACGCCCGAGAGGCGGCCGTAGCCGCCCTTGAGGCTGACGCCGCCGATGACCACCGCAGCGAAGGCCTGGAACAGCATGCCGATGCCGAGATTGGCGGTGGCGCCGGCGGTCCGCGAGGCCAGCAGCCAGCCGGCGAAGCCGGCGAGCGCGCCCGAGAGGATGAAGGTCACCATCACCACGCCGCTCACCCTGATGCCGGCGCGGAAGGCGGCCGTGACGTTGCCGCCGATCAGGAAGATGTGCCGCCCGAACGGCGTCTTGGAGAGGATCAGGCTGAAGACGACGTAGGTGAGGATCAGGGCCCAGGCGAGGAGCGGGATGCCGAGGAAGCGCTCGATCGCCATCACCCGCATCGCGTCGGGCAGGCCGTAGACCGAGCGGCCGCCGGACAGCGCCACCACCATGCCGCGGACCGCGATGTAGGTGCCGAGCGTCACGATGAAGGCGTTGATGCCGAAGCGCACCACCAGCGTGCCGTTGACCAAGCCGATGACGATGCCGACGGCGAGCGCCATGGCGAGCGAGACGGGGAAGGAGAGCCACGCCGGCTCGAGCGCGAGGCCGCTGCCGGCGCCGCCGGTGCCGAAGGTCAGCGCCACCACCATCGCGGCCAGCGCCATGACCGATTCGATCGAGAGGTCCATGTGGCCGGCGATCAGCGTCAGCGACAGGCCGACCGCGATGACGCCGACGAAGGTCGACTGCTCGAGGATGTTGAGGAAGATGCCGATCTGCAGGAAGTTCGGGATGATCGCCGAGAAGATCGCGGCGACCACGATCAGGATGAACCAGACGAGGTTGTCGAGGACGAACTCGAGCACCGGCCGGCGGCGTATGGCGTCGGCGGACGGCGGACGGGCGGCGGTATCGGTCATGCGCGGTTCACCGGGATGCGTTGCTCGGCGGACCGGTCCCCCCTCGCCCTGTCCCTCGCCCGGAAGGGAAGAAGGGCAGGATGAAGGGGGGACAGGCCCGTCCAGGTTCCGTTCTTGCGAATATGGCGCGGGGACCAAGAAGCCCCCGCGCCGGATTCGGCTTGTGCTACTCGACCGCGCTGACCGGCTCGGACGGCGGCTTCATGTTGCCCCAGAACCTGGGGTCGTCGACGTTGTCCTTGGTGATGGCGGCGCCGGGGATCTTGATGTTCGGGCCCCACTCCTCGATGGTCAGCACCGACGGCAGGCCGGTGACGTCGTACTCGCCGGCCTTGATCTCCTCCTTGTTCACCACCTTGTCGGCGAACATGGCGAGCGCGGCGGCCTGGGCGAACAGCGGCTGCTCGACCTCGACCTGCAGCCAGCCCTTGCGGATCAGGTCGAGCCCGACCGGCGCGCCGTTGGACGACATCATCAGGATCTCGCCCGGCTTCTTGCCCTGCGCCTCGAGGACCGCCGCGACCGCTACGGACAGGTGGGCGGCGTGGTTGAAGATCAGGTCGATGTCGGGGTTGGTGAGGAGCTGGTCCTGCGCGATGTTGCCCGCGTTCGAGGCTTCCCACTGCATCGCCGGCTGGGTGATGATGGTGACGTCCGGATGGGCGGCCATCTTCTCCTCGAAGCCCTTCTGGATGTCGAGGGTATAGGGGTCGCCGGGATCGCCGAGGATCTGGAGCACCTTGCCCTTGACCGAGCCGTTCTTCTCCGTGAGGAGGCGGATGGCCTCGTCGCCGGCGACGTGGCCGATCTCGACGGTGCCCGCGACGGACGTGAAGTCCGATGGCGTCGAGGTGATCTGGCGGTCGAAGATCATCACCGGGATGCCGGCCTCGCGCATCTTCTCGATGCCGGTCTTGGCGGCATCGAAATCGACCGCGGCGAGGATGACCGCCTTCGGCTTGAGGTTGATGACGTCGTCGATCTGGTTGAGCTGGGTCGTCGACTGGTTCTGCCCGTCGAGCGAGACCACGTCGTAGCCGACGTCCTTCATGAACTTGGTGATCGCATCGATCGAGCCGGTCTGGAACTCGTCGAGCAGCGTCGGCACCAGGTAGTAGATGGTGCCCTTCGCCTCCTGCGCGATCGCGGCGCCGGTCGCGAGTGCGGCGAGCGCCAGTCCTGCGACGGCGCCCTTCACCGTCCGCATCAGTGTCCTCATGTCCCTGCTCCCGTTTCTTGTGGCTTCGAGTCGCGGCCCCGGCCGAGGCGGCCGATGTCGCCGGTGATCATCCGGACGACCTCGTCGGGGCTGGTGTCTTCGGTCTTGACGTCACCGGCGACAGTTCCATGGCGCAGGACGACGATGCGGTCGGCGACCGCGAAGGCCTGCGCCATCACGTGGGTGATCAGGATGACGCCGATGCCGCGATCCCGCACCCGCTCGATCATCTCGAGGCCGCGGCGCGTCTGCTCGACGCCGAGCGCCGCGAACGGCTCGTCGAGGAGCACCAGCTTGCCGCCCCAGTGGACGAAGCGGTTGAGCTCGATCGCCTGGCGCTGCCCGCCCGAGAGGTGCTCGACATTGACCTTGAGGGAGGGGATGCGCGTGCCGCCGGCGGCGAGCGCCTTGGCGGTCTCGGCCTCCATCTCCTTCTGGCGGAGGATCGGCACGCCGAGGATGCGGCGCGTCAGCTCGCGGCCCATGAAGAAGTTGGCGACGACGTCGACGTTGGTGCACAGCGAAAGGTCCTGGTAGACCGTCTCGATGCCGGCCGCCTTCGCCTCGGAGGGCGAGGCGAACACGTGGTCGCGGCCCTCGAAGATCAGCCGCCCCGAGCTCGGCTCGAGCCCGCCGGCGATGATCTTGACCAGCGTCGACTTGCCGGCGCCGTTGTCGCCGAGGAGCGCCACCACCTCGCCGCGGTCGACGTCGAAGGTGACGCCGCGCAGCGCCTCGATCGCGCCGTAGCGCTTGGCGATGTCGTGCAGCCGCAGGAGAGGCTCACGCGCGTTCATGCCGATGGTCCTCCGCGATCTCGAGGATAGGGTCCCGCGCCGGTCCGGGGCGATCCGCGAAGATCATGCCGAAGCGTGGGGAGAGCACGCCGGAGACCGCGAGGGCGGCGGCACCGAGCAGCACGGCGTCCTCGCCGACGCTCGACAGCATGACGCGCGGCGCCCGGCGGTCCCGTCGCGCCGACACCGAGCCGGGCAGCGGCGCCGCCGCGGCGACCAGCCGCTCGATGAGGTCGCGGGGCGCGATGCCGCCGACGACGACGGTCTCGGGGTCGAACAGGTTCTCCACCATCAGGAGCGCCCTCCGGAAAAGCGGCGCCGCCTCCGCGACCCAGCGCGCCTCGCCGATCCCCGGCGCGCGCCGCTCGTACGCTTCCAGCGACACGTAGCGCTCGAGGCAGCCGTGGTTGCCGCAGGGACACGGATCGCCGTCCGGCACCACCGGCACGTGGCCGATCTCGCCGGCATTGCCGAAGGCGCCGCGGAGCGCCGCGCCATCATGCACCATGCTGCCGCCGAGGCCGACCCCGAAATAGAGATAGTAGAAATGCCGGAAATCGCGGCCGGCGCCGTAGAGCCGCTCGCCATGGGCGGCGGCGGCGATGTCCATCTCGAGGAAGGCCGGCAGGCCCGTCGCCGTCGCCAGTGCCTGACGTATCGGCACGTCCTTCCATCCCTCGAGGGTGGTGGGGCCGACGAAGCTCATCGATTCCACGTCGAACGGCCCGGGCATGGCGAGGCCGACGCCGAGCATCCGGCCCCGCGGGCGCAACGCCGCGAGCTCGGCCGCCATCGCCTCGATCTCCCGGAAGGCCGTATCCGGATCGGCCTGCGGCAGGTCGCGACGGACCCGGCCGATGATCGATCCGCCGAGGTTGATCAGCCCGGCCTCGAGGCCCCGCGGCGTGACGTGCACCCCGATCGCGAAGCCGCCCTCGGGATCGATCGCCAGGGTCGCCGCCGGATAGCCGCGGCCCCGCGGCTCCTCGCGGCCGGCGAGGATGAAGCCCTGCCGTTCGATCTCGCGCACGATGTTGGCGACGGTCTGCGGGGTCAGCCCGACGCGGCGGGCGATGTCGGCGCGGGTGAGCGGCCCGTGCAGCCGGATCGTCTCGAGGACGATGCGGCGGTTGTACGGCCGGCCAAATTCCTGGTTCGTCCCCCGGAGCGCCATCCCAACCCCTGACAGCCAAGACGTCCAGTCTGACCGGGTTTTTTCTGAATGCAAATGGATTTCTTAAATGACGCGGAGTCGTCGTCTCCGGCGGCCGGGCGGCAACCCGCCGAGCGCATGCCGCCGGGCGCCGCGCGCCGCGGCGGCATGAGGTCGCCGGTCAGGCCCTGGCCCATTCGGCGCGGAGGAAATCGTGGCCGGACTGGTAGACCTCGTCGGTGTGGGGGAAGAAGTCGCGCCACACCCGCGTCGCCTCGGAGATGCCCGGCAGGGCGCGGCCGAAGGCCTCGATCACGTACCAGCCGTCGTAGCCGCTCGACTTCAGCGCCTTGAAGGTCGCCGCCCACGGCACGTGGCCCTTGCCCGGCGTGCCGCGGTCGTTCTCCGAGGTGTGGACATGGATGATCTGCCCGATGTTCGGCGCGATGACCCCGACGGGGTCCTTCTCCTCGATGTTCTGGTGGAAGGTGTCGTAGAGGAGCCCGTAGTTGGGCTCGTCGACCCGCTTCACGACCTCGGCCGCATCGGCGACGGTGTTGAGCGCGTAGCACTCGAAGCGGTTGAGCGGCTCGATTGCCAGCTTGATCCCGGCCCGCGCCGCGTAGCGCGCCGCGGCCTTGTGGACCTCGACGATGCCTGCCCGCTCCTCCGGCGTCGGCGGATTGCCCGAGAAGATGGCGAGCGGCTGGTAGAACGGCCCGCAGAGCAGCTCGCCCCCCGCCGCCTCGAGGCAGTCGATCGCCCACTTGAGATGGGCGAGCCCCCTGGCCCGGACCGCGGGATCGCTGCTGGTGCAGTCATGGTCCTTGTCGGGGATGACGCAGACCGCGGTGGCGCGGAGGCCCTCGTCCTTGAGCGCCCGGCCGACGGGAACGTAGTCCTCCGGCGTACCGCCGAAGATCGGCAGCTCGGCGCCGTCGTATCCGGCCGTCCTCAGCTTGCCGAACAGCGGGAAGTGCTCGTCGGTGACCTGGCTCGCCCAGAGCAGGAGATTGAACCCCAGCAGCATTCGCGTTTCCCCCCGGTAAGGCTTTTCGTCGGCCGCATCCTTTCAGGTTTCGGCCCCGCCTGCCAAGGGGCTCAGCCGCGATCCGGGCCGAGGACGGGCGGCGCGTCGAGGGTGCGGAGGAGCCGGCGCGCGACCTTGCCGTTGGGCGTGCGCGGCAGGCCCTCGACGAAGAACACCTCGCGCGGCCGCTTGTAGGCGGCGAGGGTCTCCGCCCCGCGCGCAAGGAGCGCCCGGGCGAGCGCGGCGTCGCCCGCGACGCCGGGCCGGACCGCCGCCCAGGCGGCGATGACCCGCACCCCGGCGCGCACCTCGTGCTCGGCCACCGCGACCTCGGCGATGCCGGGGCAGCCGGCGAGCGCCGCCTCGACCTCGAGCGGCGAGACCCGGTAGCCGCCGGCATTCATCACGTCGTCGGCCCGGCCTTGGAACCAGACATAGCCGTCGTCGTCGAACGAGATCACGTCGCCCGAGACGAACCAGTCGCCGCGGAACGCGGCGGCATCCTCTTCCGGACGCCGCCAGTAGCCGATCATCAGCCCGGGGTCGGCGCGGTGCACGGCCAGCAGCCCGTGCTCCCCCGCCGGCACCGGCGCGGTGCCGCCGTCGAGCGGCAGGGCCGCGACGCGCCGGCCCGCCTGCGGCCGGCCGGGACTGCCCGGCCGCACCGCCATGCCCGGATGGTTCGACACGAACGTCGAGCACTCGCTCATCCCGAAGGCCTCGTAGAGCGGCAGCCCGGTCGTCGCCTGCCACTCGGCGAGGAGCGCCGGCGGCAGCGCCTCGCCGGCGACGAGGCCGTGGCGGAGCCGCCCCGCGCCGCGGGCGACGCCGCCCTCGCGGAGCATCTGGCGATAGACGCCGGGCACGGCGGCGAAGAGCGTCGCCCCCGTCGCCGCGATCAGCCTCGCCCAGACGCCGGCCGTCCGCTCGCCGTGGAAGAGCACGGCGGTGGCGCCGTTGGCCCAGGGGTCGGCGAGGCCGGCCGAGAGCGTATAGCTCCAGTTGAAGGCGCCGGCATGGAGCATCACGTCGTCCGGACCGATGCCGGACCATTCGGCATAGGTCGGCCGCCGTCCCCAGGCGCTCCGGTGGGCGTGGAGCACGCCTTTCGGCTGCCGTGTCGTGCCCGAGGTGTAGATGAGGAAGGCCGGGTCGTCGGCCGCCGTATCGGCATAGCCCGGCTGCGGCGGCGCGGCCCGGATCGCCGCGATCGCCGGGGATCGGAGCGTCGCGACGCCGGGCGCGATCGCGACCTCCGCGTCGTCGGAGAGCGCCACCGCGGCGGCGCCGGCATCGGCCGCGAGGAAGGCGACCTCGCTCGCGGTCAGCATCGCGGAGGCCGGCAGCGGCACCATCCCGCCGGCGAGCGCGCCGTAGAACAGGAGCAGGTAGTCGGCGGTGTTGGGGAGGGCGATCACCAGCCGGTCGCCGCGCCGGAGGCCCGCCGCCGCGAGGCCGGCGGCGACGCGCCGCACCGCGACGTCGAGGGCGGCGAAGGTCAGCCGCTCGCCGGCCTCGGGCGCGTCGGCGTCGCCGATCAGGACGAGCCCCGTCTTGCCCGGGTCGCGCGGGCCGCCGGGCGCGAGGCAGTAGGTGGCCATGTTGAAGCGGGCCGGCACCGGCTCCGGTCCGCCTGCGCCGTCCATGGCGGTCACGCGTCGCTCTTGTCGGCGTCGAGCCAGTCGGGCACGCGATGCACCCCCTGCACCGACCAGCCGCCGTCGACGACCAGGGTCTGGCCGGTGACGTAGCTCGCCTTGTCGCTGGCGAGATAGATCACCGCATCGGCGATCTCGCGCGGGTCGGCGAGCCGGTCCATCGGGATCCGCTCGCGCTGCCACTCCTCGCGGATCGAGCCGTCGAGCAGCGCCTGCTCGACGATCCTGGTGCGGGTGTAGCCCGGCGCCACCGCGTTGACGCGGATGTCGGCCCTGGCGTTCTCGAGGGCGAGCACGCGGGTGAGGCTCATGATGCCGGCCTTGGCGGCCGAATAGGGACCGCGGCCCGGGATGCCGGTGACGCCGGCCACCGAGGCGATCGAGACGATCGCGCCCTTGCGCCGCGGCCGCATCCGGCGGATCGCCTCGGCCGAGCAGAGGAACATGCCGTTGAGATGGATGGCGATCACCGCGTTCCAGTCGGCGAAGTCCATCTTGTGGCCGAGCCCGACGCGCTGGATCCCGGCATTGTTGACCAGCACGTCGAGGCGCTCGCTCTCCCGGTCCACGGCGGCGAAGGCGGCGGCGACGCTGGCCGCGTCCGCCACGTCGCCCTCGAGGTAGCGGATGCCCTCGTGGCGCGTCTCGGGCTCGCCGAGGTCGAGCGAGAAGACCGTCGCTCCCTCGTCGCGCAGCCCCAGCGCGATCGCCTCGCCGATGCCGCGCGCCGCGCCCGTCACCAAAGCGGTCCTGCCCGCGAATGCTCCATTGGCAGCCATCGTTCGATCCTCCGAAGGCGCGGCCGGCGACACGCCGCCGCTCAGTACATCAGCCAGCCGCCGCTGACGTTGATCGTCGCCCCGGTGATGTAGCCGGCGTGGTCGGAGGCGAGGAACACGACCGTGCCGGCGAGCTCGCCCGGCGCCGCCATGTAGCCGAGGGGGATCTGGGCGGCGACCGCCTGCAGGCCTTCGTCGGTCATGCCACTCCGCATCATCGCGGTATCGGCGGCGCCGGGCGACACCGCGTTGACGGTGATCCTGTCCTTGGCGAGGCTCCGGGCAAGGCCGCGGGTCATCGACACGATGCCGCCCTTGGTCGCGGCATAGACGACCGAGCCGCCGTAGCCGCCGCTCCAGAAGCCCTGCGAGGTGAAGTTGATGATGCGGCCGCCGCGGCCTTCCCGGCGCATGACCCGCGCCGCCGCGCGGTTGAGGAAGAACGCCGCCTTGAGGTTGACGTCGTGCTGGAAGTCCCAGTCCTCCTCCGTCACCTCGTCGATGCTGTCGCGGCGGACCAGCACGGCCGCGGCCTCGACCAGCACGTCGAAGCGGCCGAAGGTTTCCGCCACGCGCTCGACCATCGGCTCGAGCTCGGCGATCTTGCGAAGGTCCATGCCGATGGCGAGGTGCGGGCCGCCCGGCAGGCCGGCGATCACCGCCTCGACCGCGGCCTGGTCGACGTCGAGCGCGGCCACCCGCGCACCCGCCGCGGCGAAGGCCGCCACCACTTCCCGCCCGATGCCGCCGGCGGCGCCGGCGACGATAACGCCCTTGCCTTCCAGTCCTGCCCCCACCGACCACGCCATTGCCGTACCCTTTCTCTCCGTCTCGCGGCGCGCGCCTCAGGCCGGCGGCGCCACCGCGGTATGCTCCTCGACGAAGCACCATTGCGCTTCCCCGAGGAAAAGCTTCCGGTCCTCGACCAGCCGGCCGATATGCGGCTCGGCCCGGAACGCCGCCTCCGCCGCCTCGACGCTGTCGAACCAGATCTCGCCGACGCCGTCCCAGGCCGCCTCCTCCGGCTGCCAGCGGGTCACCACGCCGAAGCGGAGACCGCGGAGGCCGGGGAGGTTCCGGACGATATCGGCATGCGGCCCCATCCAGTGCGCAAGGAACGCCTCGCGGCTCATCCCCGGCTTCCGCCGCACGAAGCTGACGCGCTTGATCATCACGCCGCCCCGGGCGGCCGCTGCAGCACTTCGAGGGTGACCCCGTCGTGGATGCGGAGATAGGCGCCGCGCGCGCCCTTGTTCGGGCCGTGGGTGATCTCGACCGGGCCGCCCGCGGTCACGGTCCGGGCGCCGTTGTCGATCGCCCGCTGCCAGGCGGCGGCGCAATCCTCGACCTGGAGGCAGATGTGGACGTTGCCCGGATTGGCGGTGGCCTCGGAGTTCGGCGTTTTGTCGTCGCGCCGGTACTGGAGGAGCTCGACCACGAGGCCTCCCGGCAGGTCGACGAAGGCGCCGTCCATCACGATCCCCGGATAGCCGACGATCTCGCCGAGATAGGGCTTGTCGAGCACCGTGCGCCAGCGCGCCGGCCGGCCGAGGAAGCCTTCCCAGAACCGCAGCGCCGCATCGATGTCGGCGACGCTGATGCCGACGTGGTGCGCGTGCATGATGGTCGCCCCGGATTCGCCCGTCATGGTCCGTCCTCCCTACTCGCTCGTCAGATGCGGAACAGCGCCTCGGCGTTCCGCGAGAACATCGCAGCCTGCTCGTCCGGCGAGAAGCCGGCGATGATCGCGGCATAGGCGTCGATCACGTCCGGGTAGGACGAGAACAGCCGGTCGACCGGCCAGTTGGTGCCGAAGACGATGCGCTCCGGCCCGAAGAGCTCGATCGCGGACATCACCCAGGGCCGGATGCTCTCGAGCGTCCAGCGCGGATCGCACATGCCGAGGCCGGAGATCTTCATGTGGATCGAGGGCACCTCGGCGAGCTCCCGCATCGCGCGCCGCCACATCTGGAAGTAGTCGGGGTCGCGGGACTGCGGGAAGGCGCAATGGTCGACGCAGACCGTCACGTCCGGGGCCGAGCGCGCCAGCGCCGCGAGCTTTCCCGAAAGCTCCGGCCGGGTGTCGACGCAGGAGACGAGGCCGTGCTTGCCGAGCAGCCGGAAGCCGCGCTGCCAGTCAGGGTCGACGAGATAGTCGCCCGGGCCGAAATCGCGGACGCCGCGGACGTTGCGATACTGGAGATGGCGCTCGATGACCGCCTCGGCGTCGGGCCGCCCGAGATGGACCTCGGCGACGATGCCGTGCGGATAGCCGTGGACGTCGGCCATCTCCTGAAGCCAGGCCGTCTCCTCGACCGGGTCGGGCGTGCCGACCGCCGCCTGGACGTGGATCGCCTTCGGCACGTTCGAGAACCGGATCTCGGCGATGTAGTCCGCGATGTCGTATTGCGGCGGCTTGATCGCGTAGATCGGCCCCAGCACCGGGTGGACGGCGTCGCGCTCGAGCCATCCGTAGCGCAGCGTCGGATGCAGCAGGGTGTGCAGATGGAAATGGGTGTCGATGAACGGGATCGCCGCCACGTCCTTCCTCCCTTGCATTCGTCCCCGGCGCCCTCCCCGGCGCCGGGACCTCAGAGCGCCGACGCGATCGCCTCGCCCACGGCCTGCGTCGAGGCGGTGCCGCCCATGTCCGGGGTCAGCGCCGACCGGCTCGCCAGCACCCGCTCGATGGCCGCGACGATGCCGTCGGCCGCGTCCTTCCGGCCGAGATGCTCGAGCATCATCGCGCCGGACCAGATCTGCCCGATCGGGTTGGCGATGTTCTGGCCGGCGATGTCCGGCGCCGAGCCGTGCACCGGCTCGAACATCGAGGGGAAGCGCCGCTCGGGATTGATGTTGCCCGACGGCGCGATGCCGATCGTCCCCGCCACCGCCGGCCCGAGGTCGGACAGGATGTCGCCGAAGAGGTTGCTCGCCACCACCACGTCGAAGCGCTCGGGACGGAGCACGAAATGCGCGGTGAGGATGTCGATGTGGTACTGCGCCGTGGCGATGCCCGGATGCTCCGCCGCGATCGCCTTGAAGCGCTCGTCCCAGAACGGCAGCGTGTGGATGATGCCGTTGGACTTGGTCGCCGCGGTGACCGACCGGCGCGGCCGCTCGGCGGCGCGCGCGAAGGCATAGCGCATGATGCGGTCGACGCCGACCTTGGTGAAGACCGATTCCTGGAGCGCGAGCTCGTAGTCGGTGCCGCGATAGAGCCGGCCGCCGATCTCGGAATACTCGCCCTCGTTGTTCTCGCGGATGATCAGCATGTCGATGCTGCCCGGCGCCTTGCCCGCGAGCGGCGAGGGGACGCCCTCGAACAGCCGCACCGGCCGGACGTTGGCATATTGCTGGAAATCGCGGCGGATCGGCATCAGCAGCGTCCACAGCGACACCGGGTCGGGCACGTTGGGCCAGCCGATGGCGCCGAGGAAGATCGCGTCGTGCCCGGCGATCCGGGAGAGGCCGTCCTCCGGCATCATCCGGCCATGGCGCTCGTAGTATTCGCAGCTCCAGTCGAAGCTCTCCCAGTCGACCGAGAAGCCCCACTTGCGGCCGGCGGCGTCGACGACGCGCATGCCCTCGGGGACCACTTCCCTGCCGATTCCGTCGCCCGGAATGACGGCGATCCGCGCATTTGCCATGGAAGAACCGGAACTCCACCGGATGGCCGGAGACGGCCGGAGGAATAATATCGTTTCCATGCATAGCCGGGCCCAGGGCCGATGGCAAGCGCCATCGCGGCCTCCGTTCCGGCCCCCGGGCGGCCCTCGGCAGGCGGCGATGGAGCGCCGAAGTGCGCCGGCGCCCTCGCTTGGGACACGAACCGGGGACCGGCCCGCCCTGCCTGCGGCATGAAGGACTCGGCGCGGATCCCGGCTTGCCTTGTGATAACGTTTCAATATAGTCGTCCGGCGCGGGAGGCGCGCGACGCGGGGAGGAGGCGTTGTCAGGTTCGGACTCTGGGCGGGGAATCGTCACCGGCGCGGCGCGCGGCATCGGCAAGGCAGCGGCCCTGCGCCTGCGCGCCGAGGGCGTCGCGGTGCTCGCGGTCGACCGCGACGAGGCCGGCCTCGCCGCCCTTGCCGACGCGGGGTGCGAGACCCTGGTGGCCGACCTCGCCGAGCCGGCGGAGCGCGACCGCATCGCCGAGCGCGGCGAGGGCATCGACTACCTCGTCAATTCCGCCGGCATGATCCTCATCAAGCCGATCACCGAGGTGACGGTCGAGGAATGGCGCCGCGTCCAGACGGTCAACGCCGAGGCGATCTTCTTCCTCTGCCAGAAGATCGGGCCGCGGATGAAGCCGGGCGGCGCCATCGTCAACCTCTCGTCGTCCTCGGCCAAGCTCGCCTCCACGGTCGAGGTCGCGACCTATGCGGCGTCGAAGACGACGATCCTGTCGATCACCCGATCCTTCGCCTATGCGCTGGCGTCGCGCCCGGTGCGGGTCAACGCCATCTGCCCCGGCATCGTCGACACCCCGATGCAGGAGGCCGTGCTCGAGACGGTCGGCGCGCTGCGCGGCATGAGCGCCGATGCGCTGAGCGCGGCCCGCAACAAGACCGTGCCGCTCGGCCGCGGCGCCTCGCCCGGGGAATGCGCCGGGCTGATCTGGTTCCTGCTGTCGAACGAGTCCGCCTACATGACCGGCCAGGCGATCAACTACACCGGCGGCCTGGTGACCTGGTGAAGAAGAAGGGGAGGAGACCATGAAGAAGCCGATGACCATCTGCACCACCGGCCTCGGCCACCCGGAGGGTCCCTACGAGCTCGACGACGGCCGCGTGATCTACGCCAACACCTATGCCAGCGAGATCGGCGTGTGGGACCCCAAGACCGGCAAGGCCGGCACCTATGCCCATGTCGGCGGCGGGCCGAACGCCTGCATGCTCGGTACCGACGGCTGCGTCTACTCGACCCAGACGCCCAATGTCGGCGCCTGGGTGGCGCCCGAGCACCGGCCGCCCTCGATCCAGAAGTCGCATCCGGACGGCAGGGTCGAGATCCTCGTCGCGGAGGCGGACGGGAAGGCCTTCGACGGCCCCAACGACCTGACCTTCGCGCCCGACGGGCGCCTGTGGTTCACCGATTCCGGCGACTGGGCCCCGGACTCCAAGCACCATCCCGGCCGCATCGTCTGCATCGAGAAGGACGGCACGGCGCACATCGTCGAGGAGCTCGACTACGTCTATCCCAACGGCATCGTCGCCGAGCCGGACGGCGCGATCGTCTGGGTGGAATCCTACACGCGGCGGGTCGTCCGCCGGAAGCCGGACGGCACCAAGTCGGTCGTCCACACCCTGCCCGAGGGCCACATCCCCGACGGGCTGAAGATCGATGCCGACGGCAATTTCTGGATCACCGCCGTCGCCGCCGGCGGGGTCGACGTGGTCAGCCGCGACGGCAAGGCCATCGACTTCCTCGAATCGGGCGGCACCATCCTCAACTGCTGCTTCGGCAAGGGCGGCGCCCTCTATCTCTGCGACATGGGGCCGTTCGACGTGACCGGCTCGGCGATGACCGGGCGGCTGGTCCGGGTCGAGGTCGGCGTCGAGGGCCTGCCCCTCTTCCGCGGCGCGATCGGCTAGGAGCATCAAGCACATGAAGATTGCCAGGGTCGAGGCGATTCCGGTCAGCTATCCGGAGCCGAACGACTTCAACGCGCTCCGCCACCTCTGCCTCGCCAAGATCACGGCGGACGACGGCCAGGTCGGCTGGGGCGAATCGATCACCCAGTTCCCCGAGGCCAATTTCGCCGCCAAGGCGATCATCGAGGGCATGGCGCCGAACCTCGTCGGCAAGAACCCGGTCGAGACCGAGGCGCTGTGGCGGCAGAACAAGCAGCAGGCCTGGTGGTACGGCTACCACGGCGGCATCGCCTCCTACGCGATCGCGGCGATCGACATCGCGCTGTGGGACCTCAAGGGCAAGGCGCTCGGCGCGAGCGTCCTCGACCTCCTCGGCGGCTGCGCCCACGACAAGCTGCCGGTGATCGCCTCCTGCCATGCCCACTACGAATCGATCCCCGAGATGGCGGACGAGACGGCGGAGTGGATGGAGGCCGGCTACCAGGGCCTCAAGACCGGCTTCGGCAAGCGCGGCAATGCCCGGCTCGGCTACGAGCACGACCGCGACGTCGCCTACGTCAAGGCGATGCGCGAGGTGCTCGGCCCCGACCGGATGCTGATGATCGACAACGGCATCGCCATCAAGTGGGACGTGACCGACGCCGTCCGCCGCGCCCGCGCGATGGAGGAGTACGACCTCGCCTGGATCGAGGAGCCGCTCGGCGCCTGGGACCCGGAGGGCTACGCCAACCTCCGCGCCAAGACCACGACCCGCATCGCCTACGGCGAGCGCGAGTGGACGCTCGAGCAGTTCGAGCGGGTGCTCGCCACCGGCACGGTCGACGTGATCGGCGTCGACCCCGGCCGGGCCGAAGGCATCACCGGCTTCAAGAAGGTCACCGAGCGCTGCGAGTTCTACCGCCGGCAGGCCAATGCCCATGCCTGGTCCTCGGCGATCGTCACCGCGGCGAGCCTCGCCATCTCGTTCAACACGCCGTCGGCGAAGCTCTTCGAGTTCAAGCCGATCCGCAACCCGATGCAGCACGACCTCGTCACCCGCCCCTTCGAGCAGAAGGACGGCTGGGTCTATCCGCCCACCGGCCCCGGGCTCGGCATCGAGGTGATCGAGGAGGTGGTGGAGGGGTACCGCAGCGAGAAGGTGCTCGCAAAGGCCTGAACGTCATTCCGTTCCGGCGGTGGGGAGCCGCGCGGAAAACGAACCCATGGAGGAGACACGGATGAATCGATCCCGCAAGGCCATGCTGCTCGGGGCCGTCGGCGCGATGGCGCTGGCCGGCGCCGCGACGGCGCAGGAGTTCAAGGACACCCAGATCCCGCTCACCGGGGAGAAGGTCGAAGGGGCGCCGTTCACCGTCGAGCGCGACTGGGGGACCTTCACCCTCGCCGACCGCATCGCCGAGAAGGTGAGGAACGGGGAGAAGATCAACTACGTCTTCTCCTACCAGGCCTCCGGCATTCCGCTGTTCTCGCCGCAGTTCGCGGCCGGCGCCGAGATGGGCTGCAACATGGCCCAGCAGCTCTACCCGATGGATTGCGCCGCGATCGCCCCGGTCCAGAACGACGCCAACCAGCAGGTGGCGCAGATCGAGGCCAAGCTCGCCGCCGGCGAGATCGACTGCATCGGCATCGAGCCGGTCGATTCCAACTCGCTGACCGCGATCACCAACCGCCTGATGGACGAAGGCATCCCGGTCTTCACCTCGGGCGTGCCGTCCAACGGCCACGAGTTCACCCGCTTCACGCAGGTGCCGCTCGAGGAGGGCAAGTACGCTGCCGAGGCGGTGCTCGACTGGATGAAGGAGAACGACAAGGACCTCAAGGTCTTCGCCGTCTCGGGCGGCGACCCCACGCAGGAGTGGGCGCAGGGCCGGATGAAGAGCTTCGTCGAGACGATCAGGGCCGCGATCCCCGATGCCGAGTTCGTCACCACCGAGGCGAACGGGCTCAACACCTCCTATGAGCCCGGCCAGGCCTACGAGGTCTACCGCTCGTTCCTCACCGCCAACCCGAACGTCCAGGTGATCCAGAACGTCGACATCGGTGCCGAGCACGCCGACCGCGCCATCGAGAGCCTCGGCATGACCGGGCAGGTGTTCACCGTCGGCTGGAACTCCTCGCACGGCCAGCTCGACGCCATCGAGAAGGGCATCCAGATCGCCCAGTTCGACCAGCGCTGGCCCGACCAGGCCGGCTTCGGCGCCGTCGCCTGCGCCGCCTTCCTCAAGAACGGCGAGATCCTGCCGAACACGCAGACCCTCAAGGCGGTGTTCCTCAAGGACGTGCCGCAGGCCCGCGAGGAGCTCAACAACACGATGGGCCAGCAATAGGCCCACGGACCACGACTGGGGCGCCCGGCGACGGGCGCCCCGCTTTCGTTGCATCACGGAAATGACGGCAGGAACCACAGGATGACCAGCCTCGACCAGGCCCAGCGCGGCTCCGCGGCCAATGCGGGCATCGACCTCGCGCTCCGGATGGGCGGGCTGCTCGCGGCGATCGTCGTCGTGGCGCTGGTGTTCATCGCCATCAACCCCAACGTCGCCAACCTCAACATGGCGGCCTCGGTGCTCCGCTCGATGAGCTCCGTCGCGATCATGGCCCTCGGCCTGACGCTGGTCATCGTGGTCGGCGAGATCGACCTCTCCTTCGGTGCCACCTACGGCCTCGCGGTCAACGGGCTCGCCGTGATGTGGCTCTTCGGCGGCATCCCGGTCTACGTCGCCATTCCGCTCGCGATCCTGATCGGCACGGCCGTCGGCCTCTTCAACGGGCTCCTCGTGACGAGCCTCCGGATACCATCCTTCATCGTCACCCTCGGCAGCTACAATCTCCTCTACGGCATCAGCCTCTGGGTTTCGAACACCGCCACCTTCAACCCGGTCTATCCGCCGCCCGGAACGACGATCCCCAAGGACCAGATCGACTTCTTCATCGCCCTCACCCAGTCGATCGGCTCGTTCCGCCTGTCGCTGGAGGTGGTGTGGATGATCGTCATCTCGCTCGTCGTCGCCTTCCTCCTCCACCGCTCGCTGTTCGGCTTCCGGCTGATGGCGATCGGCGGCAACCCGCGCGCCGCCGAGCTCGCCCGCCTGCCGGTGCGGAAGTACAAGATCCTCGCCTTCGTGCTGTGCGGCACGCTCGCCGCCATCGCCGGCATCCTCGACTTCTCCTTCATCCAGACCAGCCAGCCCAATACCGGCCTCTCGTTCACCTTCCCGGTCTTCGCCGCGGTGATCATCGGCGGCGCCAGCCTCTCGGGCGGCAAGGGCACGGTGATCGGCACCATCGGCGGCGCGCTCCTCCTCGCCGAGCTGCAGCTCGGCCTCTCGATCCTGTCGCCGGGGCCGCACGTCCAGCAGATCTTCCTCGGCGCGGTCACCATCGGCGCCGTCGCCCTCGACCTCGGCCTCACCCACATCCGCAAGCGGAGGGCGGCGTGAGCGGCGTGCCGGGCGAGGGCATCCGCATCCGCAACGTCGCCAAGCGCTACGGCTCGACCATCGCGCTCGACGGCATCGAGATCGACCTCCGCCCCGGCGAGGTGATCGGCATCGCCGGGCCTAACGGGGCCGGCAAGTCGACGCTGATCCGCATGATCGCCGGCGAG
>Ga0182738_1001217_pt1 | contig 32891 bp, 12 predicted proteins | sample eDN5th30CBELigMG_FD_128876 | JGI IMG/M metagenome (GOLD analysis project Ga0182738, IMG submission 128876) | Enriched Miracle-Growth compost microbial communities from Emeryville, California, USA - eDNA 5th pass 30_C BE-Lig MG (version 2)... ...
GAAGTCGATGTTGAGATTGATATTGATATCAGTTCTCTGTCAAGATCTTTAGATGCTTGAATAGCAAGACCAAGGCAAAGGAAGATGATGCAGAAAGTGGGCAATTTTTTGAGCATCAAGTAGTTATAGTGAGTAGTTTTGTTGAAAGTTATTGTTGGTTTTATAAAACAATGAAAATTGGTTGAGTACAAATATCGTGAAGAGGGAAACCTTCCTGATAGGAAAGAGAGAAGCCCTTATCTAAATATAGCAAGGATCTTATAAAATGACCATTTTTAAACCTTTGTTACCCGAAGGAAAGAAATAGTAGCAGGGTTTAATTCCTAAATTTTGAATTTAAACCTTTTTCAAGTCAATTAATCGAATTATTCAGCTACAGAATTTTTCTGTTGTTGAGAAATCAAAGATTTTCCGACAAAATTTTTATGTTAAAAATGAAAAATAAACTCTCTTTCAAAGGGAAGGTGAAGGGGACTTTCGTAATTATGAAGAAATTTTGATGAGTAGAAGAGGGTAAATAGAAAAAGAAGTCGAATAAAGAGATGAAGAATGGAAAAGAAGGGTTCAGTGTGATTTGATTAAAGATTTAAAGTTTGAATTTGGTTGATTCACTTTTCGCAAGAATTCAAGACAGGATTGAAAGGTTGAAAATCAAAAAGTCCAGGGATTTTTTGTTGAAAGAAAAAGGCAAGCAATCGTAATCCTCGAAATCAGGTTCAAGCTCCCAGATGGACCCAAAATAAGCATTCAATGAGCCCCGCCTCCCGGGAAATCAATAAATTTACGGGAACAAAGTGACAAGGTTACTTGGATGGAGTCAAGAAAATGCGGCAGATCAAAATTAAGCCTGAAGAAATAACTAGCCAAAAGAGAAATTCTTTATCAGAATTGTGGAATTGGGCCAGAGCAGCCAATTATTGATGAAGAAAAGGTCAGAATGGTGACGGGATCTCTTTAAGGTAATTTTCTCCTTTCGAACAAAGAGAAAATCTCGAAATTAAACCTGTTTCCCGAAGGATTTAAAAGTCGAGAAGTTGACTTTTGTTTGATGGGCTAACAGAACTCGCTTTCACCATTTTACCTTTTATGGATCCAGCATCTTCTGAGCTTTCTTCATTCAAGAATTTCTCGGCCTATCAAAAGATTTTTTGGAGAAAAACAGATGATCCTTTAGGAATTTAATAGCACATAAAACGAGATTTAGCCCTCAAAGACTTGATTCAAATTTATTGAAATTGACTATGAGAAAGCTTTTCTTTGAAATAATGAGGTCTTTGATGAACTTCTAGAACTTTCTCTTCTGTTTGGGAACGGCCAAAGCTTTTTTTGAAAAAAAGCTATCATTTTGCTTGAAAATTTTTAATTCGTTTCAAATCATGGAAGAAAAAAAAGCATTTTTTGGGTGAAGATTTTTCTCTTCAAACCTAAAAGAAATTGAGAGGGGTTCTTTTTTCAGTCAGATTTGCCCAAACGAAAAGCTTTTCTCTCCTTCCAAGTCAAAAACAATTTCTCTTAAAAAAAAAATCTTTCCTAAAATTTTTGAGGAGATTCTTTTTTTTTCATTATAAACAAATTTTGCCAGTTTCGCGCTCATTTAGAGCTCTTCTGAAAGCTGTATGTATTCAATCAGATTGACGGCAAAACTTTCTTGAAAATTTCAAATTTATTATTGAAGGCAAACATATCAGGCATACGTCAAACATACAATTTGCTTAATATTTCTTCTATTAAATTCTAATTATCTCATAATTACATGTAAATATCATCTCTTCTTACAAATCAGCTCTTGCTTAATACCAGGGAGCAACAGAAGAGCTAAGTAACAAAGGCGAAGGCAGATCAGGATGATCACTAATTTCAAACTGAAGGTGATAATTATCTCCCAGATTATTAATGATATACACATCATATCTATGGAGATAATCATAATCAACCGATCTATCAACCTGACGTATATTCGTCACCCAGTATGGCCAGCTTGTAATTTGGCCTTCAGCAATCGCTTTATTCAGCGTAAGGGTGATGCCAGCATTCATCACATTCATGAAATATGTCTCAGTGTAAACCACAGGACTAATCTTTTGATAACTTAATTGTTCTCCAGGTTGTGGCAATTGTGGGCCAAGGTCAGGACATTCAAGCACAAGAGATTTAGCGCAGAATTCCAAAGCAGATTCAGCGATGTTATTCAAGTTGAAATTTTGGCTTTTTCCGCCAAATGCATTATCTGAATAAACAGTCAATTGGCAATCTGTGCAAGAGTCAGCTTGGAAAGCCCTGATGGAAGAGTAGGTGTCTTTGGAGCTCACCTTGAGTAGTCGAAGTGAACCAAGACCAGCCGATAAATGGAGCAATGTCATCCCGATCATAAATAAGGTAGTCAAGAGCGTTGATTTCGTTCTTAAAGAACTTGATTTCGCATTTGGCTTGAGTGCTTTGGAAGAAGCAGCAGAATAGAGATAAGCTAAGGAGGAGGATGGGGGTAGTTTTCATTGTGATGAAATATTTTTAGAAAATAAGAATTATATTTTTTGGAGAAATGAGTTGAATATAAGCAGTTTGAGAGCGTTTGCAAAGAGAGGGAGGTGAGGATAAGAGTTAACCTATTGGTGGGGTTGGGGAGAAATTTAAAACGCATGCCGGCAAAAAATTTTTGTTGAAGATGGGAAGCTGTTATTGAAAAATAAAGTTACCGTTCATGGAAGAAAAGAATGTTTTCTCTGAAGAGTGGATTCATGTGAGTTGGAAGTCGATCTTTGTTGTGCTGATTAGAAAGTGGGAAGAGGGTTTCCAGAGCGGAAAAGTGCTCATTTAGAGACTAATTTTTTTTGTCAACGTGAATTATTAGAATTAATTAATTTGACTGCCTGTGTGAGAATTTAAATACAAATAGCAAGTGTGAGGCAAAAATGTTAGATTATCAAGAGGAACCTGACTTCAAAAACTCTTCCAGAAATACTTGGTTGGATTAAAAAGACAATGGGGCTACAATTTCTATTCTCAGATTTTTCTTTTGGAGATGAGGAACTATTATATTTCATAAAAGAAACTTGTTGTTGAATCAGGAATTTGAGTAAATTTTAAGCGCACCCTCAAATTAATTTTCCATACAAAAGCTCAAGCAATTTGAAACAGCTTTTTGTGATGAAATGAAATTAAGGATTTTTTCAATAGAGAAGTCTCTCCTCAATTCATTTCTGAGGAATTAATAGAGGGTCTGATTGTTATATATTCTGAAACATTCAGAAATTAAGAAAAAGTTGCTTGGATTAAGAATTAAATTTTAGGCTAAAAAAATTTGAAAGTAGCGCTAAAGTCGAAATTAGAATGAAAATAAGAAGGCGGATATCTTCTAAAATAAAGATGTCAAAAACGTAATCCTTGAGGATTTGATAAATGAAGAATCGGAACTGGATAGCGTTGAGAACGATTTGGACTTTTTGTTGAGAGAGGAGAAGACTTGGAATTTGAGCCTGGAAAAGCTCAAAAAAGCTGTTGAGAGGCAAAAAGATTTCGACCATATTTTCAACAGTTTTGAAATGTTTTTCAGGTACTGTTAAGTCTTATGATTTTCATGCTTTTTTCCAATTCTGAAATTTTCAAGTTTTTTTTTCGTTCATACTTTTTTTCAGAAAATGTTTTTTGGGAATAACAATCAAAAATTTCCCAATAGAGAAGTTACTGGGAAAATCTTCAAATTTCTCACAAATAAAGGCTTTCTTTTTTTTCTGACAAGATACATTGTTTACAGGCAGAGGTCTCGAAGAGAGCAATGTAGGTAAGTGAAAATCTGAGTTTTAGAAGCAAGAAAATCTTTTGAAATTTTTTTATTTTCATGCCCTTTTTGCGTTTTGACTTTTATACTTTTTTGAAGTTTTCAAATTTCCAACTTTTTTTTTTTGAAAGTTCATACTTGTTGACAAAATTTTTAGGGTCAGGTGCATGAAAATCAACTTTGATATTTGATGATGTTTGATTATTGAGTTGATATTCAGAGAAAGAGATTTTTTTAAATTACAAAGAAAAATTCCTTTTTCTGATTTGAGAAATTTTGGACTGAACTTTTTGGAAATTAAGATCATTCCCAAAGTGAGTGCAAGCTTGAATAAGTTTTCTAAAGATAATGTAAACCGAGTGAAATGAAGAATTTTCCGAGTCTTTTTTCCCGTTTTTCGAAAATCAAGGGAAGAAAATTTTTTTTTAAAGGTTTCCTTTTATGAAAGAGATTTCAAAGATCAGTTGTGAATTCTCAATTTAATATTTTAAGTTAGGAGCTCTATTGTTAAAATTATAAAAGTAATATCTAAATTTTGGCAAGCAAAACTCTTGCCTTTACGAAAGAAAAAATGATTTTATTAAATAAAATGGTTATAAATTATTCTTAATTAATAAATTTCATATGCTTTCCCTCTTAATGAGGATTCACTTCTTGTGCTGAGTTCAATTGTCGTATTTTCACTTCCAGCTCCAGCAGACATTTCTTGGATCCAAATTTCCTTCAATATTCTCCACTGGACGTTTTGGATCTGAATAGCCAAAGTTTTGCCTTTAAAGTTTGGCTTCGGAGTGCCAGAGAAGACCAACATACCTTCTTCCAACTGGCAATTAACTCCATAATCAACAGCAGCTTTGCTGTTGAGATGAGTCCCTTCTAAATCCAGCTTCAGGAACGTTTTTAGTCCCTGACTATCCGTGACTCTTTCATAGACTTCAATAAGAACCTTTGTCGATCGAGTATCAAGGCTTTGATGGGAAAATGCATGGCTAATGATAACATCTTGCAATAAATCTTGATTTACTTGTTGACGGTATTTTTCTAATAAACTTGGACCCTCCTTTTTGATCTTTAAAGAAGTCTTATCAAGTAATTCAGAGAGTTTCTCTTCCTTGATGATAAAAAGTGATTCAGGGTCCCATTTGATAAGATCTGCCCACTGATCTTTAATATTGTCAAATATCCTCTTGGTAGGTTTTTCTTGAAGTGAATTAAGTTGGAGCATAATAATTTGATTGAAAATGATTTGAGTGATTTTCTTTCGGTTAAAATCAGACCCTTCAAGGTAAATTGGAAGCTTCTTCTTTTCACCAGAAGGAAGGTTCGAAAGAGTCTCATTAATGCATTCAAGTAGCTTGGCTTTATCAAGAGTTCTTGTCCCCTCATCAACAAAATATGGGACCAATTCAGAGTCACTTCTCTTCTTCAGATATTTTAATAAATGCTTCATTATTGTTTGGCTTTCTTTTAGCTCGGTTTCGATAAACAATATTGGGAAGACAGTCTGAGAAGAAACCTCTTCTCCAACTTGTACTTGATATTCTTTTGGATGTTTGTATCTCTTTTTGGCAACGATATTATAAATTCTGTTTGCTTTGATGTAAAAGCCAAGGGCTGTTAACAACATTGGACTGTATCTTATTAAGAGAGACAAGGCAAATGTTGGAGAAATTCCAATTTGCAGTTTGAATGGAATGGTGACATTCTGGAACTCATTTTTCGCAATGAATTTAAGTGAGACTTCTCTATCTGAGAGCTTTTCAGGAGGGGTTCCTCTCAAAGCCAGATTGCTAAAAGTCAGCCAATCTGGGAACGCTTTTGGCTTTCCAGGATGAGCATCATTGTCAATAACTACTTCATAGTGCAAGGCCTCTATACAATTGTCTTTAAATGTATTTTCATCCCACATGATGGCGAAATATTGTCCAGTAGCGACAGACACTCTCTCAAGTTGTTCTTGGAATGTCTTACTTGCATTGGGGTTTTCAAACGGAGGCGAGTTTTTCAAGAAATAATCTGATATATTATTTATACTTTGTCTTTCAATTGGATAATTCAACCCATCAGTTATTGAGATGATACCATCATAAGAACCCATGTTCCCTGCATTAATGACGACGTTTTGCAAAGCAGCATGGATTTCATTCAAACTTCCTTCGAGGACAATCCTGGTTTTTTGATCTCTGATTTCAGGAAGTAATGAGCCATAAGCTTTGGATACAAATTGTGCACTTTGACTATTTTTATTTGGCAAAAGAGTGATGTCAACTTTCAAGGCTTCAGTGCTCGTAGTATCGATCCAAATTTTATTTGAAGGCCTCAGAATACTCATATTTAAGGATGGCACAATCTCAATCTTGGTGCAGTCTTCAATATAATGTGCAGTGAGAGCATCATAGATCTCGCCTTTATAAAGAGCATATTTTTCAGGAAGGAAAAAGACATCTCTTGTTCTGAAATTGGTTGTCAAGTAGAATTCCTGATCCATGTACCCTAAGCTGATCAAGGTCGTTATGATTTCATTCACTAGGAAGAGTTCATTCTCAGGTCCAATCTTCTTCAGATAATTTTCTTTGACTTGATATGAAATTGCTGCGCAGACTGTATAAACTCCCAGGTCCTTTTTTGATTTGGGTTCAACAGTTAAAAGCAGAGTATCTTGATTGAATTTCATGAAATCTGGCAAAGAAGAAGTGAAGATTTGTGGAGTAGCCTCGCTTGACACAATTTCAACCTCATGTGAGTAAAGTTTGAGAACTTTCGAGTGAGCGCGAGGAGTCACCTGATATCTTTCTTTTCCAGAATTTTTCAAGATGAAGACATTGTCAGAAAATCTCTCGCCCAGCAAAAACTTTTCTTGAGGGATATATAATGTGGACTTGACTTGCAGATCAACAGTCAAAATAAGAGACCTCAGATCTGTTCCTTGAAACAGTTCAAAGCCTCCACTGGATAGATCCAATGATTTGAGCATACCAGTTTGATTTGTCGCCAAAGCAGTATTTCCATCGGGCGATATAATAAACCTTGAGTTCCCACAATTGGGGCAAGGCGTCACAGGGACGACACCAGAAATAGCAGGATTATTGAGGTCTGAAAGGTCAACCCTCAGCAACGTTCCGTTTGTGCCCACAAAGCCCGATTTTTGGCTTTGACAGTAGACGAAAGGCCCATAGAATTCCTGTAAAATATCTCGATTGGAGTCGAAGTTTCTTTTAGGTAAGGGGAGCTCACTGATTAATATTGGTGCCAAGATATTTGACAGGTTGTAAACTCGAAGTTTTCGAGAAGTTTGGTACCATTCAATAATCAGACAGTCCTCCTCTTCCAAGACTTCGGTTGATAAAATTCTAGGGGAGCCTCCTTCAGTCAGAGAAATAGATCCCAAGAAGAGAGGGTTCGAGAGGTTTGACACATTGTATAGTGAAATGTTGGAAGTGATAATAAGCAATACAGTGTCGTTTTTGGCAAATTGTAAATCGAAATTGTTGGACTTGAGGTTCGAACGGTAGGAAAGTGTGATAATATTTTGCACTGGGCTATGTAGATCATAGAGCATAATTGAGCTTGAATGAGGAGCAATGCAAAGGATTTTCTCATCCTTGGAGAACGCAAAGTCTTCAAAATTGAGGGAGAGCGGTACTGTATACTCTTTGAGTTTTTTCGGGGCAGTCAAGTCTCCTGAGACGTCAAGGATGATCAACTTAGATGTCTCCCGTGTCCACCACTTGAGATAAGCCCTTTTGTTATCTGGAGACATCTTGAATGACAAAAATGGGGCTGTTAAACTCAGCCCAAATTGAGTTGCATCCAAGGAGACAATTCTATTTGGACGATTTTTATCTGTGATATTCCAGATCTCAAAAGAAGTCTTTAGCCCCATATAATCGTTAAAAGAAGCAAAGAGAACATTTCCATCATGGCTCATAGCCCAAGACTCAAATCTTCGATCCATGACGAAACTTCCGTCTGAGCTATTGGATGGCGTGAAAATCTTGGTATTTGGATAGTCAGTGAACAACTCAATGAAAACAACTTGTTGGTGATAAACTACGCCTATACGTTGGCCGCTTGGGCTGAAACGAATCGAAAACAAGGAACTTTTAACAAGAGCATCGAGATGAATTTCTTTGCTCATGGAAATCAAGTCAACAACCGTAAGTTCTTGTTCTTGTTGAACAATGTAGAGCTTCGTTTCGTGGGGTGATGTTGCTTGGATGATTGGTGTCATATTTTTTGTTGTTTCAACCGTAAAGCTCGACAGTATTTTGGTCTCCAAAGGATTGGAAATATCCAGGGTATTGATGGCAAGGGTTTTGCCAGCCATTCCTGCAATATAAGCAAGATTGCCATATTTTGATAAAAAGACGGAAGTGACTGTTGAGTTGGGGAAACTAACTTGATTAATCATTGTAGGTTTATATGGGTCCGTGACATTATACACTAATAGAGCACCCTTTCCATTTGCTAAGTAAAGCAATTTTCTATCGCGAGAAGCAGAAAGGGAAACTAGGTTCCCAGTCCCAGATGAAGTTCGCTCCACAGAGGTATAAAGTAAAGTGATGTTGGATGGGTTTGAGATATCAAGGATTGCAAATCCGATATCAGCCATAAATAAATACTTATTATCTGGTGAAATGGCCATAGAAATGATATTTTCGCTGCTCTTATGCATGGAGTTATTGAAACTTCCAAGGAGTTTTGGAAATCTTGGATTTGAAATGTTAATGATTTTCACATCTTCATAATTACAGGCAATTAAGAGTGTTCCGTCAGCAGATAACTCTAGAAATACTTTTGATCTTGCTAATTTCCCAAGTTCCACCCTAGCTACTTGTTTTGGTGCCTTGAAATCAGATGTATCATAAATCCTGATGAGTTGTGGGTTTTTTGACGATACATAAGCCCATTTCTCATCTTGTGAGAATGCAACAACAGCGGGTTCAACATCAAACGATGCAAGCACTCTTCCCATAGCTAAAGAGACTTTCTCTGGTGTCTTGGGAGTGCTAAAAGCTAGTGGTGGCTGAGCATCTTGGCCTCTTACTTCTAGCGTTCTGAACTCTGCAGTCAAAGGATGGAGGTTGGAAGAAATTTTATAGAACGTGAAGGCGCAGAAGAGGGTAATTTTAAAGAAGCAAAAAGCTAGTGTATAGCAAAGAACTACTTTGATCAAAGGTTTAATTAATTTAATCAACTTGATTAGGAAGCTCTCTTGATGATCCTGATCTTGTTGATAAATCACTTCAAGGCTCTCAAATTCATTACGAGTAGTGTCTTTACTTGATAATTGGGAGTGTTTCACTTTGGAACGATGGAGTTGATGAGAGATTAATCGCTTAACTCTGACAAATAATATACTCATCAGATTAAAGATGACACAGAGCAGCATAAAGGCCAGGTAATCACTAAAGACCTCGAGATTTGTTGATTCTGGGGACTTTATTGACTCACTTGGCGGTCCATTCGAGTCAAAGGGGCCAGTGACTTGAGATGAGGAATCCATATTGAGATTTAGATTCTCCAAGGAGGTTTTGAGAATTGTTTGGGCCCAATATGCTACACCAGCTAGAACTACAAGAGGAAGGGACACTCGTGGGGCCTTTGAAAAGGAAGTCATGTTGAGAATAAGTTTGGAACAAGTGATGATTGGGCAAATTAAGAATATTAATTTAGATCGCGAACCAAATTCATCGAAGATAAATCAAGTTTTGGTCTCTTTCAATTCGTCAAAATTATAAAAAATCAGCAAAAATAGAGATGGTCAGAAGGAGTTGTTTCTAATATCTTGAATTGATTGAGGCAAAAGGAAAACAGTCGAATTCTCTTTCTTCAAAGAATAAACTTGATTCTTTCATCAGAGTCTGTTTGGAATTCTCACTCAAAAATTTTGAATAAAAGTTTTTCAAATTTTTCGGAGATTCATTCGAGCGAAAAAATTAGAATTAAGCGCAACTCTTTAATTAAATAAATCTCATTCCTTGGTCAGAGCTCTCCCAGCATTGTTTTCTAGAAAGAAGTCCAAGGGAAGCTCTGTGTTTTCCTATTTTCCTGAAAGAACAAGTGGAGAAAATCAATCATATTCTCAAACTCATTTTCGAAAGACCTTGGCTCGAGATTAAAGGATGATAGAAGTTATTGCTTGGTGACTCCCGGTCTCTTGAAATTCGTCAAGTTTATTGTTTTTTCAAGAAAAGTTTTTGGTTGAATCTTTTGGATTTCTTTTAAATTGGTAATCAAGGAAATATAAATTACGTGTACTTTGATTATTCCCTAAAATTAGATGCGAATTTTAAGAAATCATATGAAGAATTTATGAACCAAGCGAGATGGATCGTAGATTTGGAAGATTCAAACTTCTTTACGAAGACTCTTTATTTAAAAATGAGAAGATTTAGAGGACGATGCCCTGAGAAAATACCGGTCTAATGAATTAGATTTAGGACTTAATCAACTCATTTCTTTGTTATTAAAAAGAGAATTAAATCTTGATCTTGTAATAATTAATGAAGCTCGAAATTAATAGAAATTCAGCAGGACGCTTGAGGGATCATTTCCGCTTAAGACACTCCTTTGCGAGAAGTTTTAAGGTGTTTTTTGAGGGCAAGACAAATAAATGGGAGTCTGAGATTAGGAGCTGAGTGTTTCTATTGATTATAAAATTTTTTGCTGAAATAAGGAACCACAGACATCAGAGCCAGAAATTAAAATTTAAAACCAAGAGATAATCATTGATCAAATTTTAGCAAGCCTCATCTCTGAGAAAACCAAGTTTTATGGTTAGAGGATGGAATCGAGAGATTTTAACATAAAGGGGGACTATTGATCCAAGGAATTTAAAGAAAAAATTGCGAATTCATAGATTTTAAATTTATTCAAGAAAAGAAAAGAATCCAACCAAAATATTGAAGAAAATGTCTGGTGTAAGATTGAAAAAGATCTTCTGGGGAAAATAGAGATAATTGCTTTTAAACAAGGTATCTTCTTCAAAAAAATTTAGATTAATCTAGTTAGATTTATTTAATCTGCAAAACATAATTTTTTATAAATTAATTAGATTTCTAAAGAAATCTGGTGTGAATCCTTCAATCATTTCCCATAAGTTTTCAAAGCTCTTTTTTAGACTTCAGTCCTGGGCACTGAAACCTAAGTCTCAAGTCAAAATCCTGCTTTTATCGCCAAGAGCCTTTTAAAGAATCTAAAAGTTTTCCGTCTCAACTCCATCCACCATTATTTCTCCTTTTTTCTCTTGTTTCTATATACCACATAACTATTATATCAAATTTCAAAAAACTCTCCTATGAGTCGAAAAGTCATCATTTTCCTTATTGGTTTCGCCTTTTACTGCGCTGATTTTTAATGGAACATCTGGTTGGGATTCTGAAGAACAAACGTAGATAGAAGAATGTTGTATTTTCTTTTATCTTGTTGAGAAGTTTATGAGAGATTTTTGAATGAAAATCATCAAGGAATTCTTTATAAAGCAGATTTATTCTGAAGGAGAAAATAGTCTTCAATTTTGTTGCATTGTTTTGTGAAAACCAGTCAACTATTTCAGAAAAAAAAATCTTCAGAGAGAAATCGAGTTTAATTTCAAACAAATAGCCTCTCAAAGTTTTCTATCAAAAAAAAATTTTCAAATATTTTTTCCTCGGTTTTTTTATGTCCTTTATGATCGACAAACAATGAGAAGCCTTCTTTCAAAGAAAAAAGCTCCCAAAATTTTTTCAATCTCGAAGAAATGCTTCATTCTATTATTTTTCATTTGAGCCAAAATTTATTTTTATCCTTCCAAAATTTTCGTCCTCCAAATTTCCTTCACTCAAATTAAGCCTCAACTGCGATCATTCTTCTAGCCTTCACTACCTTTGAATCTTTATTTGAAATCGAGATTAGGTGGAGCTCACATGACTCACTTTGATTGGGCCTCTACACTTTAAACGTTTTGAATACCAAAAATATTTTTTGGCAATTTAGATTCAGACAAAGGCTGAAATTTTCAGGATTGAAGTCAAATCGTTTTATTTTTTCTAAAGCGACAAAGAGGTCTTCTGAATAAAATAGAGGAACGCGATTGAAACTCACAAAATTTTCACCATATATGAAGGAAAACTTTGGAAGATTGACCTTTGGTGAAAAAGGCAAAGCCTTTTTTTGATTGGTTTTTTGAGCTTTGACAATTAGCAAACAAAGAGTCAAAGTTCTGGAGGTATGAGAACTTGAAGATTTCCCTAGAGATCTTTCTCTTGCCCTTGAGATTCTTGTTTCTTGAACAAGGTTTTTGAGGATCCAGTTTGATTTTATGGCCGAGGAATTACGACTAAAATCCGGAAGGGTCGCCTATTATTAAAAGAAAACGGCTTTTTCGGAGACAATAGGGTTTTATTGAATGGATCCTTCAGAGAAACTAACTATCCTCCATTCAAAATTTTTTTTTTCCCTAAAAAACTCATGAAGGAAGACAGTTCAAGTCTTTAGTATTTTCACTTGAAAAGTTCTTTCTGGGAGGTCATCAAACAAATTTGCTCTTTAGGGTTTCATACGTCATTCTATCAAGGTCTAAATTTTGAAGATTAATAATGCTTGCCTTTTTACTGAAAATCAAAAAAATCTAAATTTAGTTATTTTGGACCTCTTGATTTTCCGATTAAGCCGTTTCAAACTGAGCATGAAAATTGAACAGAGAGACATCTGACCAAATCATTGAACCTCTTCTCATCTTATTATCTAACAATTTATCTTTTTGATCCTTCTCTGCCCCTCGAGGAGTGAGATTTCTTCCAAATCAATCAAAATCTCTTCAAGACAGTTATTCTTTGATTTTTGATCCTTTTTAACAGAAATCCTGTAGGAAAATCCTTTATTTTTCAACAATAGAAAAATCTCTCTTACTTCACTCAAAAAAGGTTTAAATCAAAAAATTAGGGAATGAAAACAGTTCCTTCTTTCCTTCAGGTCACAAAGGTTTAAAAACTTTTAGATAACGGATTGTCTTTTTCCTCTTAGGAAGAAGTCTCTCCTCACACTATTTATACTGAGCCCTTTTTGATTATATTATAAAAACAACAACTCACTCTAACAACAAAATGCACAGAAAATTATTCATTTTCTCCCTCACCTTCCTCTGCCTTGGTCTTGCTATCCAAGCTTCTGATAGAATGCTCGCGACAATTTCAACATCAGTATCAACATCAACAAAAACATCCACATCAGTATCCACCTCGAGTTCAAGCTCAAGCTCAAGTTCTAGCTCGACATCAACATCAACTTCAGCATCTGCATCTGCATCTGCATCTGCTTCTGCTTCTGCTTCTGCTTCTGCCTCAGCATCGACATCGACATCGACATCCTCAAACTCAACATCAACAGACTCCAACTCAACTTCAGCAGACTCCAATTCAACATCAACAGACTCATCAAATTCCACATCAACCTCAAATACAACTAACTCTACAACCACTCCCTCCTACCCAAATATCAGGATTGCCACCGACTTCACACTCCTTACTGTCGGCACCGATGCCTGGAAAACCTATATTACTACTGAGCTCGTCCCAGCTGTCGTTGACTACCTTGAAGCGGCCTTGACCATAAAATACCCTTCAACTTCTAATATTACTTCAAGCGCTAGCACCCTGTGTGGTTTCACGACCCCTTCTGTGCTCCAAACTGGTGTCGATGCTGACATTTTTATCTTTTTCAACAGCGCTTACGATACCACTGGCGGCTGGATGGCTGCCACTACTCTTTGCACATTATCTTCTGGAGCTGTCAAAAGACCTCTCATTGTCAATATCGGTATTAATACTTATTCCATTGGAACTGCTGATGTTGACTCCACTCCTTTGAAGCATGACTTGTACATCAACGTTTTGACCCATGAATTTATCCATGCCCTTGGTATGAACGGCCCTCTCTACAATTACTTTGTTGACACCGATGGTAATCTTCTCACTGACCACGTCAAGACTGTCAGTATCAGTGGTATCAGCAGAACAGTTCTTGATCTTGCTCCTCTCACTGCCATGCTGCAAAACTTCACTGGTTGCTCAAGTATTCCTGGCCTTGTCATGGAAAGTAATGGAGCTGCCCATATCGCAAGAAGATGGTTCCAATGGGAAATTATGTCTACTGGCGGTGTCATGGGATCCAGAATTTCCTTTGTCAGTCTTGGTTTCCTTGAAGGAACCGGCTGGTACGTCCCTGACTATTCTTATGCCGAGCCATACTTCTTTGGTCAAGGTGAAGGATGTGGGTTCTATGCTGATGACATTGTTTCAACCGATTACCCTGATGAGTACTGCACTGGAACTGGTGTTGGGTGCACTGAAGTCAACAACGGTGGTGGATATTGTGTCTCCGACAGTTTGATTTCTGTTGGTAGAGTTGTGACTGCTCAATATGAGTTCAACTGTGAAAATCCCAACGGTATTTACTACACTCCTTATTCATCCAAGCAAGTTTTTGGTCGTGGACTTGGTAGCAGATGCTTCGGCGGAAATTTGACCACCTCTAAAACTGCCACTGCCAATCCAAATTTCTACTGTTTGAATGCCACTTGCTCTGGTACAGGCTCCGACGCAGTTATCAATATCTTGTGGGGAACCACTACTTTGAACTGCACTGAAGAAGGCCCTATAAGTATATCTGGCTATCAAGGCTATATCAACTGCCCTGATCCCGTTAAGTTCTGCAATACTGTCGGACAGTCTTATTGCCCAAGAAATTGTATGGGAAGAGGATCTTGTGTGAGTGGACAATGTGTCTGCGACTCTGGGTTCCAAGGAACAGACTGCGGTTTTACTGCTTAAGCAATTTGAAATAAATTCATAAAGAATCATGGTTTCTATTTTTTAGAATGTCTATAAAGAATATTTGAATCAAATGTCTATTTATTGTCCACTTTTCAGGTTCATTTTTTTTTCACTTCTTTTGTGGATTCATTCCTCTGTGGTGATTTTCATTCTGTTTTTTTTTCTTCTATTCGAACTAAATAAATTGGTTTCGATTGTAGGGATAATGAGGGATTTACTTTAGAGAATATTTCTGAACTTCTGAGCATCATATCATGATCATTTCGTCCTTATTAGTATTTTTTTCTCAAATCTTGATCTCTCTCTTCAATTTAGTTTCAGAGAATATTCTTTGATTGAGGATTTTTCGCCCCAGGCAGACCCAGAAAACTTTATGTCACTCACCCAAATCAACATTTCTCAAAGTCTTTATATCTCAAAAATTTCGTTTCAATAAAAAGCGAATAAACCAAAATTTTGTCTTGAAAATTTGTTAAAAATATTTTCTACACAAATCGTTTCCCTTTTGAGACATGGCAAATTTTGTTAGCTTTATTTTTTTTTGTTTATTTTGAAGCCTGAAAATTTCCTAGTCTTGCAGGTTTTCGAAAAGAGAAAAGAAAATTTTTTGATTTCTAAAAAACTTCCGTGTTCTCATCAGAGCTTGATCATCAATTTTTTTTTTTTTTAAATTAGGGAAGCCGCTTTAATTAAAAGTGAAACTAAGGTCGACTTTTGAGAGGGAGGGGAGTTTTGGAAGAAAAGTCATGTTTGACTTTTCCCTGGGGAGGGGGTCAATAATTCTGCAAATTTTTTAGGATTTTTTAGGATTTTTAGAGAGTGATTGATGGACTCTCGAGTGAGGAGGGGTTCTTGAAAAAAAAAGTCGGCCTTAGTTTCACTTTTAATTAAAGCGGCTTCCCTTATTTCTTAAAAATTCCATCAATTCCAAACCCCTTCATTCTCAAATACGAACGAATACTGGGATACAATCTCTTCACAAAAAGGTTCAGGTTTGCTGAAGAACCTGTTCAGAAGATCATAAAAAGACTTATTATCCTTCATTTCAATTTCGAAAAAAAAAATATGACAAAAACTTTTTTATTCGAAATATTGAGCGAATTTTAAGGTCCCAAAATTTTCATCTCAATTTTTTGTTGAAAATCAATTAGACTGCACAAGTTGATTTAAATAGAATCAAACCTCGCAAAAATCTCATCCCTATTGAGTGAATTTAATCATAGATGCTTATTAAAATATAAATATTATTAATTTTGCAAAGAATCTCTATTGCTTCATGCCCATCCTTAGCATGACTTCTCTCAAAATCCCCTTTCAAAAGACCCCACAGGTTTCCTTCTCTCCTCTAATACTCGCTGGAGCAGCTTATGTGGCCCAAACAGCTCTCAAAAGCTTCTTGAAGGGTCCAAATTCCCACATGGCCTCCTCATCTCAAGTCAGATCTTCAATCTTTGGAATCTTTGATCCCAAAGGGTTGTCTGATCAATCAATAGAGACTTCGGAATCAGCATTCTTTGAGGTCTTTGGCGATTACCTGATGTTTCTGCTCTTCTCAATCATGTTTAATATGATGATTATGCTCTTTGTCAGAGTTAAAGGCTATTTCTCTCGCCAATTCTACTACTCCAAGACACCATCTTGCCAATCGCCAAGAGAGTCCAAAACTCATGCGACTGGCAATGAATTAGAGAGCATCTGTGAGCCTAGCCAATACTATCAAGGAAATTTAATTACAAAATTAATTAAAGCAGGAGTTTGCTATACATTAGCTTTTTGCTTCTTTAAAATAGCTCTCTTTTATGCTTTCACATTTTATGCCTCTGGAAAAATCGACCATCACCTTATCCACCACCCTTACGGTCAATTGAGAACTTTGCAAGAGGCTCCTCCTACCACCCCAGCTGTCAAGAAGCCTGAAAAGATCTCATTAGCGATGGGAAGAATGCTTGCATCATTTGATGTAGAGCCTACTGAGATTACGATGTCACAAGATGAAAAATGGGCTTATGTCTCTACACAGAACCCACAGTTGATCCGAGTTTATGATACATCGAACTTCAAGACCCCAGTCCAGGTCGCTGCAGTGAACTTGGGAGACACAGTCAGACCAAAAATGTTTTTAGAATTGTCCACTGATGGGACAATTTTAATTGCCAGCAATTACGAAGACGTGAAAATTATTAACGTGACGACCCCAGGATCTCCACAACTCGTTGGAAGTTTCAATAGTCCAATGTATAAAAGTAGCGATGGGACAGTCTTCGTCTCTCTGGCTATTTCCCCAGATAATAGATATTTGTTTATGGCTGAAGTTGGATTTGCAATCCTCGACATCTCAGACCCATCAAATATCGCGATAGTTTACTCCTCTGTGACGCGCGCTTCGACTGGGACCGGAGCCCTTGCCTCTTTCTCTGCTTCGCGCGATAGAAAATTGCTTTATTTGGCAACTGGAAGCAAAACACTAGAGGTTTACAACGTGGCAAATCCACGTGATGTTCAAGTGGTTTCTAAAGTCCCTTTCACCGACTCATCAGCTACTTCAGTTCTTTTATCAAAAGATGGAAAGCTTGCATATGTGGCTGGGGTTTCTGGCAAAACGGTTCTGGTGAACACAATGGATATTTCTAACCCTATGAAGATAAAGGAAGTCTTCCCTAAAATTACAGTGGTCACCGCAAGAACAACTCCCCCAATTATCCAAGCACTGTCACCTCAAGAAACCAAGCTTTACGTTGTTCGACAACAACAGCTTATGGTCATTGATTTGCTTACAAAGAGCCTAGAAAGTAATAGTGCAGATCTCATTAAAAATTCCTTGGTTTCTCTTGCTTTCAGCTCAAGTGGAAAATATGCCGGCGTGGCCTGCCTTGAACAAATTGTCTTTATTGAGCTGTTTACTGATTACCCAAACACCAAGATTTTCACTTCATCAAATAGTTCGACTTCCAGCTTTGTTATAGACCATCGATTTGAATCTTGGGCTGTGAATAACGAAGGAAATGCTTTATTCTTGGCATCCAATGATTATGCAAGAGAGAAGACTGCTTTTGAGATCTGGAATCCAATAAATTCGAGAAGAACTGCCTCCTTAAATGCAACTTATTTTGGAGTGAGTTTGACTGCTCCATTATTATCATTCAAAATGTCTCAGGATAATAAGAGAGCTTATCTGAAGTGGTGGACACGAGAGACCTCGAAATTAATGATTCTTGATTTGTCAGGAAGTTTAAGAACACCAAAGAAGCTCAAAGAATATGAACTCCCTCTTTCTTTGAATTTTGAAGATTTTGCATTTTCCTCAGACGAAAAAATTCTATGCATAGCTTCTGACCCAAATGTCCTAAAGCTTTATGATTCAGAAGGCCCCAGAGCAGAGATCAAAATTGCATCAGACGCTATTACTGGCAGTTTTGATTTGGCCTTCACTAAGGACAATACAATATTGCTTGTGGTCACCTCCAAGATCTCCATCTATAACGTCGAGGACCTCTCAAATCCGGTTCTCTTGGGGTCAATTTCCCTGACTGAAGGAGGTTCTCCCAGAATTTTATCTATTGTAGTGCTTGAGGAAGAGAATAGCTTGATTATTGAATGGTACCAAACTGCTCGAAAGCTTCGAATTTACAATATCTCTGACATTGTTTCCCCAAAACTCACCAGTGAATTTACCTTGCCCAAAAGAACCTTCACTGATATTCAAGATCTGAGGCCTGAATTTTATGGGCATTTTGTTTATGCCAAGAACCAAAAGATGGGTTACGTGGGCACAAGCGGAAAGCTCCTCAAAGTTGACCTTTCAGACTTAAAGAATCCTGCTGTGGCTAGTATTGTACCCGTGCCGGTCTGCGAAGGATGTGGTGGCATCTCAAGGTTCCTGATCTCTCCTGATGGAAATAGTGCTTTTGTGACAAGCCAGGCTGGCACGCTCAAGTCATTGAAATTAAACAGTGAAACCCTGGATCTCTACAAAGGACCTGATGTGAACTCTCAGATTTTCGTAATGGATCTTCAAATCCAGTCAACATTATATATACCCCAAGAGAAGTTTTTACTGGGAGAAAGGTACTCTGATAACGTCTTCATATTGGGAAACAATGGAAAACAAGGGTATAAAGTGAGTACAAAGGCTGAAGCCAAGGTGATTAAGCTCTATTCTTATGAGGTTAAGGTAGTGTCAAGTAAGACCTCTCCTGAAGTGACGCCATTCTCTTTGCCAGACTGGATAAAGTTTGAGCCCGATAGCCTTCTCCTAACAATTGAGCCTAAATCAAAAAAGGATCTGGGAACATATACAATCTGCTCAGCAATTTCAAATGAAGTGAACAAAAAGAATCTCGGCAGTTTCGACTTTGCTGGTATTATCAAGATCCCTGTTGATCAAATATTGAGTATGTTGATCAGTCTAGGGTATATGGACCGTCAGTATCACTTGACAACAGCGTTTAGCACAAGGGAAGACTTTTTCTTCCCGAGTGAGCTCTTGAGCCTTGGTGGTGCCATTGATATCGACAAAGGCAAAATATATGATTTTCTCAGCAAGTTCTATATTGAAGCCTGCACCAAGATTGAGATTGTCCCGTCATTGGACGTTTCTATGTCTTCAAACAAAATCCAGATCAATACCCCAAATACTGAAGCTGTTAAAATTGAGATCACTCTTGTTCCAGATGGGCCTGGCTCAAGTGCGCAATTTTTACATAAGACCTATGGTCCATTAACTCCTGATGTTCGAGACAAATCAAAGATGATTCTTGAAGGAAGTTTGGATGAGGTCCATACTGCCTTGCAGAACGTCGTTATTAATGCCCAAAGTGAGACTTTTTACGATGGTATTGTGACCATACACGATGGAATAAACGATCCAATTGTTGGAAGAAGGATAGAAAATATCTCTGAATGCTTCTTGAAGAACTCCCCTCCTTTTGAAAACCCCAATGCTAGGAAGACTTTCCAAGAGCAAATTGATAGAATGCCTGTTGTCACAGGACAATATTTTGCCATTATTTGGGATGAGAATACCTTTATCGATAAATATACAGAAACTTTACACTATGAAGTTGTTTATGATAATGATGGAAATACAGGCAAGCCAATGGTGATGCCAGATTGGCTTACTTTTAGCAATTTGGCTCTGAGAGGAACTCCTCCTGAGAAGCTAACAGGCAGAGAGGTTCCTTTGAAGTTTATCGTGAAAAATGAGTTCCAAAGTTTAACTATCCCATTCAAATTACAAATTGGAATTTCTCCCACATTTATTGTGTCTTTATTGATCAAATACAGTCCAATGTTGCTGACGGCCATTGGTTTCTATATCAAAGCTAACAAGATTTATAATATTGTCGCAAAGAAGAGATATAAGCATTCAAAGGAATACCATGTGAGAATTGGACAAGAAATCTCTACAGAGACAATCTTGCCTATTTTGCTCATAGAAGAAGAGTTGAAAGAGAGCCGAATTATTATGAACCACTTATTGAAATATCTGAAGAAGAGGAATAGCAATGAGTTAGTGTCACATTTTGTTAATGCTAGAGACCTTGATAAAAAGAAGCTAAATGATAGTATTTTGGAAGCAGTTCTTAACCTTGCTCTGAAAGAAAAGAAGAGACTGAAACTTTACCTGGATGGATCTGATTCTGATCGAAAGAAAATAACTCAATTGGTGGTAAACAAAATTTCTATGGTGAGAATTGAGTCATCTCAAGAAAAGCAAACGAAGCTGATATATGAGCATATCAAAGATGAATTCGCAGACGTTGTCGAATGGGATTCTGAATTACTCTTTGTTGTAAATCAAGAGAAATTGGCTCAATTACTTGACAAGAAAAATTCCTCTATGAGTACTGAAGAAGACGGGGCAAGTTTAGTCAGAGGTTATCGTCATGAAATCAATCAAGATTTATTAGAAGATGCAATAATAAGTCACACATTTTCTTGTCAAAGTTTGAAGGCTAGGTCATCGACGGTTCTTCTCGAAATGCACGAAAGATTTGAGCGTAATTGGGTGAAGAAATTCTTGAAGCAAGATTTAGAAGGAGCGCATTTAAATAATAAATTGGGTGTGGATTATGGAATAAATTGTTCCGTGGAAAACGGCGTTTTGATTTTCTCTGGTGTTCCTAAAGAGAACTTTAAAGGAAGGACTCTGGCAATTCGAGTCCAAACAACACAATTGAGAATATTGAAAGAAATTTGGATTCATGAAAAACCTGGGAAAGGAGATGAAACAATTGATTTAAGCGCAAGAACTGAATCCTCATTAAGAGGTAATGCCTATGAAATCTATTGAAATCAAGAAGAATAAAAGAATAATGAGTGAAGTTTTTATTTTGATAATTTCATCAAAGGGATTTATTTATTGAATTTTCTTTTCTCTATATAAAGGCAAGTTTTTGCCAAAAAGCTAATCGTAATAAGATAATAATGAATTGATAATGAATTTTTCTGAATAAAAAAATAATCAAATATTTTTTGTTCTGGAAAATAGTTTTTTCAATAAAAATTTCATAAAAGTTCTTTTGTTTGAGGCTTGGTCGAAAGAAAATTGTTCTGCAATTTTTTCATTTGGAAAACTCCAAAAAAAAAAAAAATCCTGAGTATTCTTTTTTTCTTTCAAAATTTTTTCTCATAGACTACTGTGAGAAAAGTTCGAAGATAGAAGGTTTGTGAAAAAGAGAGAAAATGAACTTTCTGAAAATTTAAATCAACTCCTAAGCTCTTTTAAATTCCTCACCAAAGGGTCAAATGTTAAGAATCAACCTTCAGAAAAGCTAGTTCAAATTCAGCAGCTTGAAAATCAACTGAAGTGTTTTTCTCAGGGACTTTGATATTCTGATTATTTTTTTTAATTAAAAAATTTTCCTTTTGCAATTTTTGTTGAAAATCTAAGAAAGACCAGTTTTGGAGAGATTTGAAAAATCAGGGCCTTCATTCCTATAAAATAAATATTATTAATTTTGTGAGGTCCCACCAAATCGTTCCAACTTTATCGACATGGTTTCTCTAAAAAGACTCCTTCAAAAGCCCTCACGGGCATCCTTTTCCCCTCTACTAAAAGCTGGGGCAGTATATTTGACTCAAATAAGTCTCAAGAACTCCTTGAAGAATCCGAATCTCAATATGGATTCCTCATCTCACCTGAAATCTCTTTTCTCTGGCCTCTTGGATCTCCTGTCCAGCAGAGGATCATTTGGTCAACCAATAGAGGTCTCTAGTTTGGAGATCTTTGGTGATTTTCTGATATTTATGCTTCTAATGGTCATCTTGAATGTGATCATTCTGCTATTTACCAGAGTTAAAGAGTATTTCTCCCACAAGCGTGGCCATTCAAAAAAGGGGCCTTGCCAATTGCCAAGAGAAGACGCTAGAAGGGCTCATATCAAGAGATTAGAAAGCTTTGAGATTCTAAATGAGTGTGGCCCTGATCATGAAGAGAGTTTAATAAAGAAATTAATTAAACCCTTAATCAAAGCCAGTCTTTGCTATACATTGGCTTTTTGCTTCTTTGAAATTGCTCTCTTTTCTGCTTTCACCCTTTATGGGTCTGAAAAAATTTTCACTGGTCTCCAAAGCCAGAATCTCCCTCTCTATTCCCAGCTTAGAGCATTAGAAGAGACCACCCCGGCCATTCTTCCAGCAAATAAGGAGCCTGAAAAGGTGTCTTTGGCTATGGGAAGAGTGCTTGCATCATTTGATGTGGAGCCCACTCTCATTGCTATGTCACAGGACGAGAAGTGGGCTTATGTCTCAACAGACAACCCACAATTGATTCGGGTTTACGATACGTCTGATTTCAAGGCTCCAGTTCAAGTAGCTGCGGTAAATCTGGGGAGATTATCCAGGGCAAGAATGTTTTTGGAGTTATCTCCTGACGGAACAATACTGGTTGCCAGTAATTACGATGATGTGAAAATTATTAATGTGACAAATCCAAGCTCTCCACAGTTGGTTGGAAGCTTTTTTAATCCCATGCTTATAAGCGCTGACGGCATGGTTTTCGTTTCCATGGCGATTTCCCCAGACAATAAATATTTATTTATTGCTGAGGTTGCCTTTGCAATTCTGGATATCTCAAACCCTTCAAGCATCAGCTTGCTTTACACCAGCAAGGATATGAGTTCACATCGAGGCTCCCTGATTTCTCTTTCTGCTTCTCGTGATAGAAAATTAGTCTATCTTACGACTGGAAAAGGAGCTTTGGAGACTTACAATGTGACAGACCCAAGAAATCCTCAAGTTATTTCAACAGTTTCTTTCAATGATTCGTCAGCCAATTCAGTCTTTTTATCAAAAGACGATAAGCTCGCTTATGTTGTTGGGATGTCTGGCAAAAAGATTGCTGTCAATATTCTGGATGTTTCCAGCCCTCTGAATGTGAAAGAAGTGTCCAAGTTTACAGTGTTCACTATAAAATACACGACTCCAATTATCCAAGCATTATCGCCTCAAGAAACTAAGCTATATATCCTTCAACAAAGGCTTATGGTGATTGACTTGGTTACAATGAGCGTAGAAAGTAACTCTGAGAATTTGGTGAAGAATTCCTTGCTTTCTATTTGTTTCAGTTCGAGTGGCCAATATGCAGGCGTAGCCTATCTTGAGCAAATTGTTTTTATCGAACTGTTTACTAACTACCCAAACACCAAGATTTTCACGCCATCTAATACTTCAACAGCGAGTTTTGTCGTGGATCAAAGGTTTGAGTCCTGGGCAGTTAATAAAGATGGAAATGTTTTATTCCTAGCGGTCAATGATTATGAAAGGCTGAATAGTTCTTTTGAAATCTGGAATATAAAGAATAAAGGAGCCCCAAAGAGGATTGCTTCCTTCAATGCAACTCAGCTTGGAGTAGGTTTGACCGCTCCTTTCTTGTCATTCAAAATGTCTCCAGATTATCAAAGGGCTTATCTGAAATGGTGGACATGGGACAGCTCAAAACTAACCATCCTGGATTTGTCAGGAGATTTAACAATACCAAAAAAGCTCAAAGAATATGAAGTGTCTCTGACACTGAATTTTGAAGATTTTATCTTTTCAAAAAATGAAAAAATTCTGTGTGTTGGTTCAGACGAAAGTGTCATAAAACTCTACAATTTAGAGAGCTCCCTACAGGTCAAGACAGCAGAGATTGAAGTTATAACAGACCTGAATACTGATAATTTTGACATGGCCTTTGCAAAGAACGACACAATATTGCTTGTGATCACTTCCAAAATTTCAGTATATAATGTGTCAAATGTCTCTGACCCGGTATTTTTGGGATCTTTCTCCATGACTGAAGGAGGCTCTCCCAGAGTTTTATCCGTTGTGGTAGTAGAAGAAGAGGATAGCTTGATTGTTGAATGGTACCAAACCTCAAGAAAACTTCGGGTTTACAATATCTCTGACATTGTTTCACCAAGGTTAGTCAGCGAGCTTCCCTTACCAAAAAGAACTTTCAGCTCCCAGAAAGACATTTTATTCGAATTTTATGGGCCTTTTATATATTCTGAGAGCCAAAAACTAGGTTATGTGGCCACTAATGGGAAGTTGTTGAGAGTTGACCTGTCAGATTTGAAGAATCCTGCTATTTCTGGTATTGTCCCTGTGCCAGCTTGCGAAGAGTGTGGCATTTCAAGATTCATTATATCTCCTGATGGGAGCACCACTTTTGCTACAAATCAAACTGGTATGCTCAGATCGTTGGTCTTAACCAGCGAAAACTTTGTTTTATATCAAGGATCTGATTTGAGCTCTGAAATATTTGCAGTTGACCTTCAAACCAAATTTACATTGTATATTCCTCAAGAGAGGTTCTTGTTAGGAGAGAGATACTCTGATAATATCTTTATCTTGAAAAATTTTGGTGGAAAACAGGGATATCAAGTGGCTCCAAGAGCTCAGTCCAAGGTTCTCAGCCTCTACGCATATGACGTTCAAGTTGTGTCAAGTGAACCCGCTCCAAAGGTGATAACTTTCTCTCTGCCAGATTGGATAAAATTCAACCAAGACACTTTCCTTCTAACTGTTGAGGCCAAATCAAAGAAAGATTTGGGTGTGTATACAATCTGCTCAGCGATTTCAAATCAAGTTAGTAAATTTGCCTTGGATAATATTGGTCCTGTGAATGACACATTCAAAGTGAGTAAAATACTGACAACCTTGGTGAGTCTCGGGTATATGGACCGTCAATTTTACTTGACAACCGAGTTTGGCACAAGAGAAGACTTTTTCCTTCCTGAAGAATTTGGTGTCTATAAAGGCGAGATCTATGACATTTTGAGTAAATACTATATTGAAGCCTGCACCAAAATTGGAATTGAACCATCCTTAGATGTCAGTATTGTAAGACCTGTGAATAGAATTTGGATTGATACGACGAGTACTGAAGCCTTGAAGATTGATATTACTCTTCTTGTGGACAAGGATAACTCGAATGCACAATTCTTGAACAAGGCATATGGGCCCTTGATTCCTGAAGTTAGAGATCAGAAATCAAGAATTGTTCTTGAAGGAAGTTTGAGTGAAATTCATGCTGCCTTACAGCATGTAATTATCAATGCACAAAATGGAACTTCTTATGATGGTCTTGTGAGTGTAAGTGACGGGCTAAATTATCCAATTGTCAATAGAAGAATTGGTAACATCTCTGAATGCTTCTTGAAAAACTCACCTCCTTTTGAGAATCCCAATGCGAGTAAGACATTCCAGGAGCAACTTGAAAGAGTGTCTGTTGCCACAGGCCAATATTTCACTATCATGTGGGATGAGAATACATTTCAAGATCAATTTGCAGAGAGTTTGCATTATGAAGTTATGATAGATAATGATGCGGATCCTGACAATCCAAAAGCGTTCCCAGATTGGCTTTCGTTTAGTAATTTAGCATTGAGAGGAACTCCTCCTGAGAAGCTGACAGACAGAGAGATTTCTTTGAAGTTTGTTGCGAAAAATGAGTTCCAAAATGTAACTATCCCATTCAAATTGCAAATTGGAATTTCTCCAACATTTGCTTTATCTCTGTTGATCAAATACAGCCCAATGCTGTTGACAGCCCTTGGTTTTTATATCAAGGCAAACATGATTTATAACATTGTTGCAAAGAAGAGATACAAGCATTCAAAGGAATATCAAGTGCAAGTTGGACAAGAAATTTCAGTTCCTCCAGTGCTGTTTATAGAAAAAGAGTTGAAAGAAAGTCGAGCGATCATCAAGCAGTTACTGAAATATTTGAAGAAGAACAATGAATCTGAATTAGTGTCATATTTCGTTGACGAGGGAAGCAGGGTGCTTGATAAGAATAAAGTCATTGAGAGCATCAACCAGGTTGTTTCAAGTCTTCCTTCTAAAGAAAAGAAGAAATTGTCAATCTATCTTGATGGATCTGACTTCAACAGAAAGAAAGTCATTCAAATTATTTTCAATAAAATCGTGATGCTTCAACTTGGTTTACCTCAAGAAAAACCAACTAAATTGGCATTTGAGAATATCAAGGATCAATGGGCAGACCTTGTTGAATGGAGCCCTGAATTGATTTTCATTGTTAACAAAGAGAAACTCTCTGAAATACTTGAGAAGGAAAGCCCATCTTTAAAGACCGAAGAAGAGAGTCCAAGTTTATTAGGGGAATATCGACAAGAGATTAACCAAGATTTATTGCAAGACGCTCTCATTAGTCACATATTTTCTCATCAAAGCCTTGATGCTAGATCAACAATGGTGCTTATTGAAGCTCATGAGAGATTTGAACGCAATAAGATCCAAGTGTTTTTGAAGCAAGATTTAGAAGGATCTCATCTCAATAGCAAATCATCCATTGATTATGGATTCCATTGTAGATTGGAAGATGGTATGTTGGTTTTCTCTGGCGCGCCAAAAGAGAACTTTAAAGGCAGAACCTTGGCTATTCAGATCCAAAACATTCAATTGAGAATTCTAAAAGAAATTTGGATCCAAGAAAAATCAGCTGGACTTGAAAAATCGACAATTGAATTAAGCTCAAGAACTGAGTCCTCATTAAGAGGCCATGCATATGAAGTCTATTAATCTTTTTTAAATTATGAATAAGTTGAGAATAAGTATGAGTGTGAGTAAGGATTTTAAGTTTATTTATTGATATATTTTTTGTTTCTTTTGAAAGCAAATTTTGCTTTTTTGAAAAATAAGATTAAAAAATTGATTGATTTTGACAAGTGAAGGGAAAAGGATGAATGAGGGTAAAAATACGGAGATGAAATTTTTTTTTGTCAGAATTACTAAGTGAAAAGTTGAAAAGAAAGTCGTAAGAAAACTTTATAGAGTTTAACACAGGAAAAACTTTGAAAAAAAAGGCCTTTTCCTTTGGTAAAATCTTCAGTATTGTTTCTTGTTTTTCTCTTGTTGGTATAAATGTCGATGGTCACTAAACTGAGAACTTTGATTAACCGAGACAATCGATGATTCATCTCTTAGCATGATGAAACTGTGTGGACGGAACTTGAAAGGGCTCTCCGACTTTGAAATAACAGAAGTACTTTCCACATGATTTTCCTTGATAGACAACATAACCGTCTCTTGTTCATTATCCCGATTGAAAGAGAAACGCCTTTTCTTTTCTTGTTTCGCTAAGAAATAGGGGCTATTTTCCACTCTAAATAGCCGACTAAAAGTATTCAACTTTAAAGGTTTTTGGTTCCATAGCTGCACAACAGAGCCTGCAACAATAATCTTCTTGAGTTTTTTGCAATAAATGATGGTATTTGCTTCGATCTCGGTTCTTTTTACTGCAATCAGCTTGAAATGCTTTCTGATGCTTTGAATAGAGATGGTCCTGGAGTCATCTGAAAGGACCAAGAGAATATCTCCCTCAGGGATATAGCAAACAGACTTGAATTTTCTCCTTACTCCTTCTGTAGTACTGAGTTCCTTTAAGGATGCAGAGTCGGTTCCAAAGTGGATGCTTATGGATGCGTATAGAAGTTGACGATCTTCTCTGTAGTCTTTCAGGCATGAAAATGGCTGGCTTTGGCATTTGCCCATGATGATGAATTTGTTCTGATTGAGAATTAATTCGAAATAGAAATGAGAATTTTGGGAAAAGTCTGAGATGATAACTGTATCCCCCTTAAATTTGCCAAAAAATGATCCGACGATGAAAATAAATCTGAAATTCAAAGTTTCAGCGTGGAGTTGTCAGAGTCAGATTGGTTTTTTCTTGGAGGATTTGATCAAAAGTTGGAAAAAGATATGAGAAAGAAAATTTAGAAAGAATTTTTTTTCTTTTCAATCAAAAAATTTTCCCCTTATTTTTTTTTGAAGAATGAATTTGAGAATATTTTCAGGGTAACAAAACAAGCATACTTTTCAGTTTCCAACAAATCATACTGAGGAGCAATTTCGTACATAAATGAGATCAATCATCTTATTTTATATGAAAAACTTAATTATTTACGAATTTATTTCTTTCTTTATTTAAATCAATTCAGCAGAATAGGTCTGAATTTCAGGAGCTTGGAAGTTAGGATTATCCCAGATTTCAAACACAAGATGAGCATTAGAACCTTGGCCATCTGTCACATCTACATCAAATCTATACCACCCATTCACATTAGTGGCTTGTTCCACGCTATTCGTAGCAGTTACAGTCCACGCGGCATCAGGCAAGGTTCCATCAATAGCAGCGAATTGTGTAGCAAGAGAAACTCCTGTGGTCTTCAAGTCATTCAGATAAGGAGTATTTGCTTCTGAAGGATCAAGCAAAACATAGTCAATAGTTCCAGGAACTTCATTTCCTTCTTCTTCTTCTTCTTCTTCTTCTTCTTCAGGAGGTAATTCTTCACAATGAAGGACCATAGATCTAACACAGAAGGGGAAGACGTATTCAAAGCCTTGGCTGAAATCATAAAAAGCGCTATTTCCGGTTTGATCAGTCGTTGAATAAACGGTCAAAGTGCATCTTTCACAGAAACCAACTTGGACGGCTCTTAAGGCGTTATACGTGCGGGTAACTTGTTGAGTTTGGCCATCATCAGCCCAAGCCCAGCCAGTGAATGGAGCAACAAAGTCATCGTCAAGATAAATGTAATCGTTATTGCTGATGTAAGGGGTTGGGAAGTAACGGATTACACAGGTTTCTGGATAAGGTTGCGAAAGGGTTGTTGCGAAAAAGCAATAAAGAGCGAGGGAAAGGAAAATGGTTGACCTCATTGTGAGTTGTTTTTGAAACTTTGGATTATAGATTGAGAGAGAGGGCAATATTAAATAATGAGATGCGTTAAGGATAAGAGGGAAAATGGGGGAGAGAGTTGAAATTTTTTTGGAGGAAGTAAAAATCAATGTGTTTTTATAGGCTAAAATTTATGCCGCCGAAAAATGCTCCATGAAAAAAGTGCTTTTTCCAAACAGGTTTTATGTGATTTCCGAGAGAATTCTGTTGTTAATTTGAAGATGAAGAGAGTTATGGAAAGGGATTTTCACGGATATGAAAGCTATGAATGGGAAAGTCCTCCAAATGCTTAAATTTCGAGACTAAATTTGCTTCCGGCGTGAAATTAATTAGTTGACTAATAATTTGATTTGACCACTCATATCTCCGTTTTGAGAAGCGGTAAAGATACTAAGTCCTACTCTAACTTTGGAGGATGTGCTACTGCATTTTTAAGACTCTTTTGCTACCCTTTTAATTTTCAAAGAACCAGAAATAACAGCTTTTGGGTCAGTTGGGAGGGCAAATTGATTTTTAAAGTTCAAAATAATGGTAGCTCAAATGTTGACTTTTCAAGGTTTCAGAGATGTTTTAGCAAAAGGTTCTGGGAGTGTGAACTGGGAGGGTGGTGCTATGAAGAAAAGACTGGGAAATTATTGACAATAAGTTTGAATTTTCTTTTATTCGAGGAAAATTAAAAAAATTATTACTTTTTTCTTGGGAGTTTGATTTTGTTGCGGGATTGAAGGTTGAGTAGGAGGTAAAGAAGTCAGGTAGAAATTCAGAAGGAATTAAGAAACGTCGGGGAATTCTTTGTTGGGGACAAAGTTTCTTGGCCGTTTTGGGAGAAATCTTGCTGAAAAATTTTTGTTTTAAAAATTTGTCTTTGAGTTTTTTGCTGAATAGAACCAGATTTCTGTGGATTTTGAGTTTAATAGGGCTCAGTTCTGTCACTCTAAAGGAATAAGGGGAGTTGTGATTGATCTTATCTTGATGCTTACTTCAGGCTTTGAAATGATCGTTTTTTGGGAAGACTGAAACAGAGAATTTTCAGTGATAAAAAGAAAATCCTGGATTTTTCGTCTAAGGAACCCTTCATTCCAAATCCCCTAATCGAGAACTACCAACTCTTTAACCCCTCTTCCTCTCCTTCCCCAAGTTTCTCATGATCCCGGGGCTTTTGAAATCGTTCTCAATTTGAGATTTCCCTCACTTCTTTTTCTGAAGTCAGCTGAATTTGTGTTTTGAGTTCAGACCGATTCTCTTCAGTTTCTGTGAGTGAAAAATCGCTCTTTGGTATTGGGCCGGATGCAGAATATTTCTTTACTCTGAAAACGATTTGAGATTGGGATCTCGTTTCTTTCAATTGAAATTTTTTTAATTTGATTTTTAAGAGGTAATTTTTGTTGAAGTCTTGTTTAAATAAAAGTGATTAATCAGAATTAAAACTTTTCAGACGAAGAGAACTTTAAAAGATATTTGCAAGCTCTGAATTGGAGACTTTGTCTCAAAACCTTGAGGTTGCTAGAAAATTGAATAGAAAGGCATTGATACTCAAAGAAACAAATATTAAGAAGTTGAATTGATTATCAAGTTGGCTTCATGGAGAAAAACTTTTCCTCTTTTCCTTGAGGCTAAAAATTCCTAAATCAAAAGGTTCTTAAGGATATTCTTCTATACTTCTATTTCTTTTAGGTTTCTTTTTCCCTCTTTTTCATGCTGATGAATTTGATTGATGATTCATGACGTGTTTTTTTAGATTTAAGTGAGATTTGGGAAGAGAGGGTCAGAGATAAACCATCAAGTGCATGATGAAGAAAAGGAAAAAGAGGAAAGAGGTTTGGTCAGGAGGCAAAAAACATTGAAAGAAATTCGAGCTGGTTTATTCGACGAAAAATGCTTGAAGAAAAGAAGTGTGATCTGAAAATAATTTCTTTGTTAGAGATTGGTCCTGTTGGTTGATTTGAAGAATGTTGGAAGAACTAGATGTGAGTTGGATGGTGAAGTTATGGGAGGAGTTCCAATGATCGTTTTTAAGTCTTGAGACTAATTTTGTTTTGATAAACGTCAATAGAACCAGATGTTTATTCGTTAAATTTCACGTGATTATGAGTGTTTTTTGAAATCTCATCTACTTTTCTGGGAATAATTAAACAGAGTTTCAGAATAAGTTGAAAGGTTTTGTTGATTTTAAAAAACTCAAAATTCAAAAAATCGTGGCAAAAGCCAATTTTTTGGGGATTTAGAAAGATCAGTCATTTATTGAAAGAAGGCCTTGGTGATCTAGAGAAAGAATTTTAGAAATCAATGGAATAAATTTTTTTACTTGAAAGTCAAAAAATAAAAAGCTAAAAATTGAAATTTTTAACCTGTTACGTCAGATTCTTCATTTTCTTTAAAGATTAACTACTTATGAACATATTCATCTTATCAACTCTTTAATTCATTCAATTACAAATCAGCACAATCAAGTCTTAAAGATTTTGCGCAGAAAGGGAATTCATATTCAGAGCCTTGACTAAAATCATAAGTTTCACTGTTTCCGCTAAAATCAGTCCTTGAATAAACCGTTAAAGTACATTCCCAACAGTTTCCAACTTGCACAGCTCTTAATGAAGAATAGGCTTTAAAGTTCTTTGCACCTTCTTCATAACTGGAAACTGGCCAAGTTCCAGTGAATACGTCAACCCAAGACCAGCCATTGAATGGAGCAACATCATCTCCGTCGTAGAAAATGTAGCCTAGATTGCTGATCCCAGAGCTTGGGAAGAAACGGATTTGGCATCTTGCTTGGATGTCTTGTGAAAGAACCGTTGAAGCAAAGCAAAAGAGAACGAAAGCAAAGATGAATCTGAGATTCATATTGTGGATTATTGAGATTTGGATTATAATTAGGGAGGAAGGATACTGTTTAAATAAGGAAGAGCGTTAGGAGTGAGAGGTCAAAAGGAAATTTTTTAAAGGCTAAAATTTTGAATAAATTCTTAACTTATTTATCCGCCAAAAAGTATTTTATAAAGAAGTCCTATTGTAAAAGAGATTTTCGGCGAGATATTAGAAGCATTCATTGCCTATTCGAAGGTGAAGAAACTTGAGAAGGCAGTTCTTTGAGAATGTTGGAAGAATTTGGAGGCTATAGCTTTGAGTTGATGGAGGAGTTACGATAAAAACCCTCCACTAAGACTTTGAGACTAAATTTAACGGTGCGGGTTGATATTATTTAATTGATTAATAAAATTATTTCATAATTAACAGGCAAAGTCTGAGAAGCGGCAAAAGAATGAAATACTCATTCACAAGTTTTGAGAAAGACTGCTGGTCATTTTCGATCTTATCTATCAACTTTAAAAATTTTTTTTGACGCTGGTGGTCAGTTTTTAGGGGAGTTGGGAGATATTGTTGATTTTTAAAGCTTAAAAGAATGTTTACAAAAGTCGCGGTAAAAGTTGATTCTTCGAGTATTTATATTCATTAGTCAGTTATTGAAAGAAGTCAGAGGTGAGAGGCCAGAGAAAATGAAGAAGGAATTGAGAAAAGATTGGAATGAATTTTTGGCTTCGAAGGCTCAAAGTTAAATACGCTGTTACGAGGCCTGAAATTTATTATTTGGATGAAGTAAAAATGATGAAGAGTTCAAATCGATTTGGAAAAAGAATTGAGCCAAAACTTCATTTGATATAAAAGTTCTAATCAAACAAATATTCTATTTCTCTTTTTTATTCTTTTTTGTCTACATCTTGTAAAGGGCATCCTTCTGATAGAAAATGAAATTTTCGAGAAATCGTCCGGAATTCGTCCGGATTTTTTGAATTTTGAACCCAATGATTTTCAAAAGAACAAATTTCTGAGAATTTTCTCGAGATTTCTCGACCAAAAAAAAAGAAAAATTTTTTTTTTTTTTTCAAAAACTCTTCAAAAAAATTCAACTGAGTCTCCAGAATAAAATTTCTTCAATTCAAAGACAACCTATTCAAAGAATTAAACATTCAACGTCCATTCTGACTCAAAATGTGACCAGGGATGCTGAGCCCTTCAGAGGCAAAGTGGACTTTGGTCCAGTGGCCCCGACCCAAAACTGGACTGGACCTAATTTCAAAAACCTCTTCAAGTTTGTCTGTTAATATAAAAGAAATTTTCA
>Ga0182738_1001220_pt1 | contig 32847 bp, 25 predicted proteins | sample eDN5th30CBELigMG_FD_128876 | JGI IMG/M metagenome (GOLD analysis project Ga0182738, IMG submission 128876) | Enriched Miracle-Growth compost microbial communities from Emeryville, California, USA - eDNA 5th pass 30_C BE-Lig MG (version 2)... ...
GCCTGCATATTGATAGAGCCCTTTTCATCAGAAAGGCTTTTTTGCCCTGCTTTAATGTCTGGTGAGGAAAATTTTGTTCAGGATTTGAGGGTCTCATCCCCCACAGTCGAGAAATCTCTAAATAAATTTCTATCAGTATTGATACGTTTCGCACTTAGGGGGGTTAATAGTGTGGGCAATCTGACCGTTTCAGACACACAATTCTACCATAATGTCATATTCAGTCAAAGTCTTTTGAACCTCAAGGAAAAAATCGCATTCTTTTATCTCAAGAATGTTAACAGCTTAAGCCTATTCAACACAAACTTTGAAAAAAACTACATTAGTGGAGTTCAAGATATCGAAACCAATTTTAGATTTCTCTTGAGTGATGTCTTGGGAGCAATTACTGTCAAAAATTTCTCAGCTAAAGCCAATTCAGTTTTTTGCTTGATGTACCTTCTCAGAATCAAAACCATTAATGTTGATGTTCCCATCAGCATGGACTTTGATAACATCACTATACAAGACAACGAGAATGATAACAGCAACTTTTATTTCCTCAAGTTCTCCGAAGCAAAAATCCTTTCCTTCCAAGCCACAAACTTTTATATCGCTCAAAATCACTTGACAGGAAGACTTTTTGAAATCTCAACCCTTGGAAATATTAACCTTTACGGCCTTCATCTTTCGGACACCGTAATCACCCACAAAGTCGCCAACTTTACCAATATCGCGATTGTGAAGAATTCCAATTTCACCAATTTTGCTATGCTTCTTTTCCGTGTCAGCAATCCCAACACGATTCCCACCGACTTCGTCCCAGACTACGAATATTATACGCTCAACTTCCATAACCTCACGATTGAAAAGAATAACTTCTTCAAAGGAGTTGATAAAGATTGGCTAGACCAATTGAGTCTTTTACAAGTAGCTGGAGCTCAAGTTTACATCCAAAACTCCACTATCAAAGACAGCTTGTTTGTATCCTATGATTTCCTCTCCCTTTACAAAGAACTCAGCTCTGTCTTCTTTGTGAATAGTACTGTCGAGAACTCAATTTTCAGCAAAGCTCATTTTATTATCACCAGATATGAAGCTATCATGGTCACAATGGGCTCTTTCTTCAATTCCACCGATGGTCAAGTTCAAGCCCTCTACAGATATGGTTTTGTTCTCGACTCCAATTTCACAGACATCGAAATCTCTGGAGGCTCCCTTTTTACAATCAATAATGCCTTCCTCCTCTTCAATTCAAACAATTTCAATCGTATGTTCTTCCTCAATAGTAGATTGCTCAAAGCAGGCGATTTCCGTCCTCCTGGATACAATATTGATGACGTGAAATTCATCCGCAATCAAGCTGTTGAAAAGCAATCTATGAGTATCAATCCTGCGATTTATGATCTTTATCTCAGTTCCCTCACATTACTTCAAGCCTTGTACCAAGACACGGTCTATTTCTATCTCTTGAGAAGCAATAGAATGACAAGATTTGATGTTTTTAGCAAGAACTTGATCAAATTCGAAGATTATGAGGCTAAACAAAGTTTCATTTGCTGTATCTCCAATTACGCTTACGACTTCAATGTCCCTGATACCTCAACAAACCTTATTGACCTCTCAGGTTCCGTCGAAGCTTTCAATTTCTACAGAAATACCGTTGATAGACTTGATGGTGATGGGTCAATTCTCAGATTCACCTCTTTGGTCGATAATAAATACTTTATGTTCCGTAGAAATATCGTCAGAAACACCTGGGGCCCTTCCATCCTCCTTGCATCAGGATCTGAACTTTCAACAATGAACATCACTGATAATACGGTCCATGATAATATCTTCTCCAATAGTGTCATCAGTATCAGCTTTGATATGATCTTATTAAATCAAACTGTCTTTTTCGTCAACAACACATATATGAATAATACAATTGTCGTCAGTGACGTTGACCTCAACTCCAAGAGCGCCTTTATTGAACTTTCCCTTGAAGCTTCTAGAGGTGGTGAATTCTTTATCATTGATAAATGCACCTTTATTGACACCACCTACCTCAACAACAGAACGTTCTTGCAATATGGCCAACTCAACGCTATGTTCTCCTTCTTAATGGCTAATTCAAGTTTGCTCATCAGGGATTCTATTTTTGACAAAGTCAACATTATCAGTCCAGGAAATGATGTCTTTTATGTTGCTTCCTCTCTCATCGTGGTTCTTAATTGTACCTTCAATAACCATACTGTCCAAACCGGGCAATCTATCTTTAACCTCGTTTCAACAACTGGTATCTTCAGAAATAACAGATTCAATCAAATCTATATCCCATTTGGTAAAAGTGTCATGTATATCAGCCCCTCGCCCTTCTTGCAAGAAATCATCTCTCTTGACATGACTGCAAATCAGTTTATCCACTGTAAATGTGGTTTAGAAAATGTCAAAATCTCTGCTAATGTCATGTTGGTTGAAAAAGCCAATATTACACTCAGTCTCATCAACAATCTATTCTCTGACGCTTTCGAACTAAATCCTGTCTTCTATTTCCTCAATACAACATTCGTCAACTCTGTTGTCACAAACTCCACCCTTCAATCCCTCGAAGCTAAAAATGATGAAAACTTCATGTATGAAGTCTATTATTCGAGTGGCTCCGTCCAATTCATCAATGAGACTATTGAAAATAGAATTCCTGGTGTCGGCACAGATTTTCTTATTAAGTGCTCTGAAAGTCCTTCTCTGAGTATTGTTTTATCAGACTTAACATGGGCTGAGGGCTCTTTCAAAAATTCTATTCGTTTAGCAGACATTGACTCTGGAAGTCTCACTATCCTCGATACAGTCATCGATGATTTTACTTATTATTTCAGATCTGCCACTGAAGGTATGATTATCAACGCAGGCTCCTCAAAATCTCAATTATCCAGTCTTACTATCGCATTAAAGAATGTTACTTTCAGCAATCTGCGCCTTATCAAGTCAAATCCTTTGGATAAAAGCGCAATTGGAGTGGCCGGCTTCATGGGATCAGGTGAACAGAGAGATACCGTCTGGAATTTCGAAATCATCAACTGTACTTTTAGCGGTTTGGATGGCGTTGCTGGTGTCTATGTTGACATGCCAACAGTCTTTAATATCCTCATTAAAGATTCTTTGTTCAATTCCATTTGGGGAAGATTTGGTACAGCCATTGACTTCTTCCCTGTCACCAGTCACAAATCTAAAATTATTGTCACGAACAACACATTCTCCAATAATTATGCTTCAAAGGCCGGAGGCGCTGTCTACATCACCAATTCAAGTTATGTCATGACCAACAACACATTTGCCAATAACAAAGCCGCGGATATTGGAGGGGCCATTCTCTTAGATTGCATCTCTAGAACTGATGCTCTGATGCAAGACAACATCTTTGAAGGAAACACAGCCATTCTTGGTGATGATATCGCTTCTCAACCCTACAAACTTGCAATTAGCTTCATTTTCCCCAATCAAACCACTGTCTACGCAAGAAATGGCATCCTTGTCGATGAGCACCATCATCCAAAGACTATCAGAAACATCTCCAGAGTTGCTCTCAATGTCTCCTTGCTTGATCTCGATGGCTTGCCAACTCAAGATACTTCTAGTACAGCCATTCGTTATATCATTATTAACTTTAAAAACCATGCTACCATCACCTCCTTTAATTGCACCAAGCAATATTGCTACATCAATTCCCTTAATCTCACTCTATCTGGTCTTCATGAGGCACCACTTAGCGTTACAATCCAGTTCTTCTCAGAACTCGCCACCGCTGCCAACTTTAGACTTCAAGAAGAAATCTCTTTCAAGATCCATCCTTGTGACGCTGGTGAATCTTTTAATGAAAATACCAAAACTTGCGATTATTGTGGAGTTGGTACTTATTCTCTCGATCCCAAGGTTGCTTGCCAAAATTGCCCAGATAACGCCTATTGCCCCGGCGGAAATGTCCTCATGGCTCAACGTGGTTATTGGCGTGCAAACGATCATACGGCTGAAATCACCCAATGTAGAAAAGATGGTATCACTCGCTGCAATGCCACTCGTGAAGTCTCTGAAGCGTATATGGAAAACCAATGTAACCCAGGATATACTGGACCCAAGTGCGAGGCCTGCGACTTTGATAATCATTTTGTTGAAAGCGGCCTTCTTCAGTGTAAAAAGTGTAAAAATGTTGTGGTGAGTTTCGCTGCCACCATGATGATGGCCATTGGCTACACTTTCTTTAGGTTGTATTGTGTCAGAAAACTCTACCTTGCCAATAAAAGTTTCTGCTCCACTGAGGGCAATGAGCTTGATAAACTTGAAAGAACAGAATCCAATTATTATGTCAGACTCCTCCTCGTCTATACTCAGATCCTCTCACTCTTGTATCTTTTCCACATGGAAGTGCGAGAATTCTTTGGAGAATATACCCATTTCGGAAATCCTTCTGAATTTATGCTCGTCAAATTGGAGTGCTCCATGGAATTCTTGGGAATCCCATATCACCAATTCATCTACGTTTCCACCATTATCACATTAGTATCTCCCATCTTGCAATACCTTGCCATCTTCATTCTCGCCAAAATCTTCGCCAAAAAACTCTTTGAAGAAGCCTCCGAAGCAAAATACTTCTTCAGGCTCTCTGTCCTCTACCTCGTCATGTCTGAACAACCTAAAGTCGTCGGTTTCATGACCAGTTACTTATCTTGTACCGAAGTTGAAGGTTTTGTTGGCTCGTTTATTGCCCTCCACCCCAATGTCTCCTGTGATGCCAGCCAATACAGTCTCTTCAAATACTTTATTGTTATTCCATGCCTTCTTATCTGGACTGTTGGTATCCCCCTCTATTTCTTCCTCTCTCTATTTTTCAAACGTACCAAATTGGACCAAATGGGCGTCAGAGTGACTTTGGGAGGTCTCTACAATGTTTACAAGACCAAACATTATTACTGGGGAACAGTCACCATGGCTTTACAAGTGAGTATCAGTTATGTCACTTACGCCTTCCAAGAAGACCTCAAAACTAGTTTGGCCACTGTCTTCATCATCCTTTGGACATATCAATTGGTCATTAGAAAGCATAAACCTTATGGATTAAAAAGATTTAATACCATGGAATCTACCACAATCGGAGTTTTGATGTTGAACATTATTCTGGGTTATTATACCTTGAACAATCCCTTCTCAACCTTGAAGTACAGCGCTTACGGAGCTCTTGCGTTAGTTAATATTATGATGCTCATTTGGATCTTCTACAAGATTGTCCATATGAAAATCGCAAGATCTCTCGATGCTATGATCGAAAAATTCAGCTCAAAAAAACGTGATAGAAAAAGCTTTTTAGAAAGTTCTCGTGCAAGCTTGCTTGAAAAAGATCACGAATTAACTGCTGAAGAAGAAGATATGTTGTTCTTAAATTCTCGGCCTGCCGCTAATTCAGATTCAAAATCTATGAATGAGAATCATTTGCTTTAATGTCAAATCAAACAAAATCAAATAAAATCAAGTTTTTTTTTATACAGTATATAAATCTATCATCTCTCTATATTTTTATTACTGATATTATATTAATCTAATCTCTAATTTGAATTTATTATGAAGAAATAAAATTTTTTAAAAGAAAATTCTAGAAATCCTCGAGGGTCTAACTCGGACATTTTGAATAGACATCTTAGCAGTCGGAGATTGTCGACTCAACGTGTCGAATTTATTTTTGGAAAAATTCATTTTTCCTCGTCTAAATAAAATTAGATGAATATTCTTTTAGGCTACAACGACGATCAATTTCAAATTTTTAAATTGCTCAAAATGCTTTCTCACCAAAAATCTAAAGCAAATTATTGGCTCAAGTCTAACTCCATATTTTTCAAACCACCAATCAAATGCCCCAGTATTCTAAGATCAACTCGTGATTTGTAGCAAATTCAATTTCTAGATTTTTCCGGATTTTAAAAATTTATTCAGAATCTCTTGCATTTTAATTTCTTTAAAATAATTTTCCTTGTCAATTAATTTGCGGAACATTCCTTGTCTTTAATTTCAGTCAAACTTCGAGAAATCTCTATTTTTCGATAGAACATCTCCAAAACCATCATCCATCTTCTTCTTCTTCCATCCTATCACCCTTCCAAACTTTTCACATAAGAATTCTAATGGAGTTTTGCCCCCAGATCATCAAAATTTCCAATGGAAATTTCTTCCTAATTTTTTCAAAAAGTCCTCTTTACCAGAGCTGATAAGAATTGTATACAAGGGGGTTTTGACCTTTCTTTAACTCAATTTTGAATTCGAAAAAAAAATCGGAAACCATCTGATATTAAATTTAATTTTTCCCCACAATATAAATACAGCTCAAATCCAAATAAAAATCAATTAATTAAAAATTAGCAAAAACATTTACCAGACATATGAGTTCTTCTTCTTCTATGACACTCCCCTTCTCTGACGATACTTTATCATCAATATCATCAGAGATATCAATTATTCGAAGACTATCTGAAAGCAAATACCCAGTTTACCTCGCCAAAAACTCCCGAACAAATCAACTTGTTGCTACTAAAGCTTTCCCACACAATGACAAACGCTATCAAAAAGAAAAATCTATGCTTCAATCTATTGATCATCCTCATATTGTTAAACTTCAATCCATTATGGATCAAACAGATGTCCAAGGCTCCACAAAATCTTGTCTCAACCTTGAATATGCTCCATATGGTGACTTATTGGATATTATCCAGGATCATGGGAGAATGCCAGAAAAGCTTGTTCGAACCCTTTTCCATCAACTTCTCGATGCTATTTCATATTTACATGAACATAATATTGCCCATATGGATATCAAAGTTGACAATATCTTAATTGATGGAAATTTCCACCTTAAACTGACAGATTTTGATTTAGCTCAAGAAATTAATTCTGTCAAACTTGAAGCTAGAGGAACGCCTGGTTGCAGAGCTCCAGAAGTTATCAATGGAGAGTGCCATGATTTTAAAGCTGCTGATGTCTATTCTCTCGCTGTCGCTCTCTTTATCTTATTGAGTGGATGTCCTCCTTATTCTGAAAATAATGTCGGATCAGGATATGAATATGACAGCTACTACAAAGTCATGAGAGCAGATATTGCCAAATTCTGGAACGTACATAGCAGATATAGAGGAGATGCTGACTTTTATACCAATGCATTTAAGGCCCTCTTTTACATGATGATTCAAGAAGATCCTCATAAAAGGATCACCATCAATGATATTAAGAGAACACACTGGTATCAAGGACCAATCTATGAGAATGAACAAGAAATCCAAGAAGCTATGAAAAATTATTTGAAACTCTAATTAACAACATTTATTATCCTATTCTTATAAATCAAGTTTTATAATTTTTTCTTCTTTGTCAATATTCTAATAAATCATGTGACTTGTGGTCACAATGTTTTTATGTCTATCTAACTTGCTGTATTATTGCAATAACAAAATCTTATTCTTATTCTTATCCATAGAGCAATAACAAAATCATCCATCCAAACTTGATTTCTCCAACGTTAAAATTACCCCCTCCAAGTTCTCGAAATTTCTCTTATTTTCTTTAAATAATTGACTGAACAATGAAACGAAAAAATTTTTCTCAAATCTAACCTGGGAAACTCCAACATTCGAAAATTACCTCAGAGGAATATGTTAGATTTTTCTTTGGCTCTTTCAAATTGGCGCTTTAATCTCAGAGCCCTGATTCAGGAAAAATTTTTTTTGTCATCTTATTATTCTCAGAAAAAGAAAGGATATCTATCTGCTTGAAAAAATCTCATCCACCTTGAAAAAATTCCCAAGGCATTCAATCTCCCCACTGACTTGGAAAATTAGTCTTTCAGCCTCGAATAATCATTCCGTTTTGATGCAGTAGCGCTTATTAAATAATTAAAAGAGTTGAAGAAAAGAGGGAAAATCAAAATTCAGAAACCATTTCATTGAAATCTTTTATTTATTAGTTGAAGCTCCATTCAAATTCCCACGCTGCCTTTATTTGCCAAAACTCTATAAAACTCTTAGCTCCGCCTTGAAACCCTTTTATTTGCCTTTCAAAATTGATTTTATTGGCCTTTTTTACTCCAAATCAGAGAATTCAGAGTAAAACTCTCGCCTAACTTCAAATCTCGGGACGGAAAGTTTCTTTCAAGGACAAACGAGGTGCTTGCTTCAAAAACGCCAAGTCATCGTATTTTTTTCATTCCAGGTTCCTTATTAAACAATCTGTTTTACGTCGACTCAATAAACTAGGAAAAACTCATTAAACTAGTTTAGAGTTTGATTTATAAATGTTAGTAGTCTATATGATCTCTAAATCAGCACTTTCTGCATCAGGACAAAAAGGTTCACAAAGGAATACAGATCAAGCTTTGAAATTTTCCAGAACAAATTTTCAAATCTGTATCCGCAGCCGGCATATTTTTATGCGTCTATAATATTGCCATTTTTGACGGCATTTGTCACCAAAACCGGCAGAATAATTTCGCAATTTAATTTAATCAAAACATCTAGCACTCAAGCAAACAAAAAAACTTTGTTCTCCCAAGGTTTGGAAGTATTTTCGTCTTTTCTAAGAAAGAAAAATGAATTCAGTCAAATTCCTATTAGTTGAACGTTTTTCCACAGAAGTGAATATTTCATAGGAGATTTAGAAAACCACCGCTTGTTTTAGTTTATCAATGAGAATGAAGATAAAATAAAGAGCCTCTGAAAACGCGGGGTAATTGTTTGATACTAACAAAGTTTTTAATGTCTTGCTCTATTAAAAAGGAAACATATTTTGAACATTTATAGCCTCTTTCTAGCGTTACCGCCGAAATTCCTATTTCCTTCATCCAATCAAATTCCCCTCTCTTCTTTTTTTATTCGTTGAACAATTTATTTTTCCGCTTCAACTAAATCTATAAATGCTCTCTCCTCTCTCATTTTATCTTATAATCATTAATATTTCTATTTGTTTGTTATTCAGCCATTATTATGTCTCTCCAAAGCCTCTCTGCCACTCTTCCTCTCAGACATAATTTCAATTTTATTCACAGTCACAAACAATATTCTCCCCTCATCTTCCCTGAAGAAACCCATCCAATCCAATTTGAAAAAGCTCTCCCTTTGACCCCAAGCTCTTCTTCTGACTACAACCAAGAAGAAGAAGAGGATGTTAGATCTTGGCCTGATGAAGTTTTTTCTCCACACACTCCTGCCACAATATATTCATCAGTTGAGACTAGTTCAGCAGGAACCCCAGCAATGAAAAGCCCTTTAACTTCTCTCGTGGAACCTCAAACTGCCTGTTTTACAGCTTTCAAAAAGTTCAATCCTTTGACTCTTCATCAAACCAAACCAAAGACAAAAAAGAAGTTTACTCCAGAATTTTATAAAAGAATTGAAGATTACCTTGATGACCTTGGCCTGAATTTCACAATGCCAAGCGAGCACAAAGATTCAAGTGTTGATAAATCTTCCATCAGAAAATTTTTACTCGGAAAAATGGCCTCAGAAAACGTTCCTGATACTCAAGAAACAAGCATTGGAACCGAATCGAGTGAAGTTGGATCTCCTAGTTTAAAAAGTAATATCGGAACCTCTGCATTGATTCTCAGAAGATCTTCATTAAGCCATACTTCTCCAACAGAATTAGAAGCAGCTCGACAGGCAATGATTGTCAAAAAATCGATTTTCCATACAATCAAGATTGACGATGAGATCTTTGAAGAGAACGAATCCCCTTATTTGTCTAGGCAGTGTAGTGCTTTGCTGGCAGCACAAAAAAGTCCTCTAAAATTGAGTGCGATGATCAAAGAAAATAAATGGGAAGATGTCTTTCCAGATGTCCAGAGTGCCCTGAGCAGAACTAGCTCATTATATGGAAATTGCTTGCAAATTAAAAGTCCTGCGAAAATATCACCCATGATAAAATCTGGCAGCTTCGGACGACTTCCTCCCATCAATCTTTTCAACTCTCAAGCTGATCTCAGATCTTCAGCTGCCAAGTCTGTCTTGGATTTGTCTACAAAACACCTCAAATATAGTCAGGATATGGAGTCAAGCACAAAGAAAAATCCACCTGAGATTGCATCTTTCGCAGAAATGCTCTCGATGAGCTCGGAGAACTCTTTTTGCGAATCTCCAGACAAAGATAATGAAGAGCATTAATTAATGACCTAATTAACTTACAACTCTCTCCTTTCAAATTTTTGAAACAATAACTTACAAGATATCTAATCCTCCGTGGATCGTATATATAGAAAATACCTATATTAGATTCATTCTCCGGATTCCTTTTTCTAAAAGAAAAACATTATGTAAATTTATATTTTATTTAGACTTTTTAGAATTTCAAAAAATCACTTCACAAAACAAAACTTTGTTTGAAACTTAACAAATAAGAAATGACTCTTTTCCCTCTCGATTATAACTTACATTCATTTTTTATTTTTTACTATGCTTTGCTTTGCTTTCATTTCAACACTTCTTCTTTTTCAAGATAGTTCTCTCATCCTCATATACGCTGAATTTCTCATTCAGGGGTTGATTTGGTATAAATTGAATTGAATTTTAAATAATAAAAAATAGCCTTAAGGCGGGTTTGAACCGCCGACCTTTCGCTTACTAAGCGAATGCTCTACCACTAAGCTATTAAGGCTTCATGCTTACTTCAAAATAGGAAGATATTTTATAAGCTTCCTTCTCTGCATTTTATTTTTACCTCACTCTAATTTCATTATCCCTTTGTGAAAGAGATTCCTCCTTTTTTTTTTCACATGGTTTGGAGGAGTGCGCTTAAAACAGAATATGTTTCCTGCGAAATAAAGACCGCCTTCTTTATCTTTTCCCATCTCTATCGAGAGTACAAATTTTGCAGTTTCAATAGCTCCCAAAATTCTTTCGAAACATATAATTTTATACTTTACACCGCTTTTTCCCGTTTGAATATTGACTTGAAAATCTCATCTCACAATTTCATCATTGGAATGTCTTTTCTCAAAAATTAATTCCTCATGGAATTAAGGTCTTCATTCACAAGGTTGGAGAAAAAAATCTAATTAAAAAAATGAACAAATAATATGAATTATCAAAGGTGGAAATCATCATCACCTCGAATCTTGATCAGGATGGATCCATCTGTACTCTCCTTTTTTCCAAACATCTCTAGATTCTCAATAAATAAATGATAAAAATGTTTTTCTTGCTTGGTAATCATTGATTTATTCTCGGTAAAAGTAAAGAGAAACAAATTTAGATTTATATCAATCAAATCTTTTGACTCTCGATGTCGAATAAAAAAATTCAAGAGAAGGGGATAAATAAAAAGAAGTTTCAGATGGACTGTGATTCGAGTGATGAAGAGTCTTGTCACAAACCAAAACCATTTCATCCAAAAGCCCCAGTCAAAAATCGCACTTGGATTTTTGAAAACAATAATGAGACTATTGTTGATCAAATTGAAGAAGAGAGTAGTATAGATAATTCAAATCTCAACTCGAGTCAGATCTTTGGACAGCCCAAGAAACGCCTTCATACAGTCAAAGATTATTGTGCAGCACATTGCCACAAAAATTGTATGTATAGCACAAAACCTAAACGAAGAAAGTGTTTTTGGAGTACTCAACATAATGATTGTCAAATCACGACCCGAATGAAAGAGGAATCTCCTCTTGAACAAGACTCCAGCTCAGAGTATATCTCCGAAGTGTATGGCGATAAAGAAAAATCAGTCGAAAATTATGATGAGGACATCATCAATATTGAAGAATTTATCAATTATACTGCTTTCATTCCAACTGACCTTTTCGAAGAGGAGGTGCCAGAAGATTCGAGTCACGCTCAACAGACAGAATCTTACCTGTTTGAATCAGAATCTGAGGAAATTATTCCAGAAAATTTTGCACATTACTTTCCAAATGAAATGTACATGAATCAATTTCGAACTCTAAGTGAAAGAATGATAGAATAAGAGTGTCTAAGGGTCGTTCTGTGAAATACAAGCAAATTCATGCGTTTTTCAACAAACAAAAGGGCTCTTAGCCTTTAAAGATTTTAGTTTTGTGGCAAATGAGAGGGTAGCTTTTTGATGTCGCGGAGATTAATTTGAAAAAATCGACTTCCAATTGTTCATTTGTTCTTAAAATTACTATTCGTGTTTCCTCATTTTTCTCAAGTAAATGGAGTTTATTTGTCATGTTTTCATATCTTGTAATTTAACAAATGTCCGACTCATTAATTTGGAAATCCTTTCTCGAAATAAAGTAATCATAGAATACAACATAGTATAACAGATAAAAAATAAAGATTAGATTGAATAATTTATTATTATATTAAAAATCACCCGTGGTTGATTCAATTTTGGAAGAGCTTATATTAACTCTGCTGGAATTAGGTCTCTTTGAATTTTTTAGTGAAACTTTTATTTTTGATCTTTCAACAATTTTCTTTTCCACTTTTGCCAAATTTTTCTCAAACTTTACATTTTCGACATTTCGATCTTTCTTGTTCTTCAGAAAACCCTTGCCAAAATTCATATTCATTGTAGAAGGATATTCCCTTTGGAGTTTCTGCCTCAAAACTTTCAACGCGTCTTGATAATAATGCTGATCCAACTCTTCTTCCTCTCCTCGGAGATCAAGCTTTCTTGCCCCAATTTTTCTCACATCTTCTGCTAATGCTTTCTTACATTCTTTCAACCTCCTATTAGTTTTAGTTAGATTTCATCTCAGATCTCTCATTTACCCAATATCCATTGAAGTTTGATTGTGAAGATCTTCAATTTCAAAACCTAGTTGAGACACTCTGCTTGAAAGCCAGTTTCTATTTTTTTCAGCAGCAATCTCACTCCTTGATCTTCCCGACTTGTGTGGAGTTCTGATAAGAAAACTCTGATTCAATGAGTCATTTCTAGTTTTTGAATTTAGAACTCTAGTCGAACCAAGAGTCGATTGATTGTAGACGGATGTTTGATATCTGTTGTGCAAAGGGCTAAGAAAAGGATCTTCTTCACATTTAACGAGTTCCCAGGCGCTCACCTTTTTATTGACACTGTTTTGGAGTCTACTGATGATAGAAGGCCTTCGCTTCTGTTGAGAAACATCTTCTGTAAAGATTTCCTCAGCAAGGGTTGTATTGATATGGGCTAAGGTAATATCACGTGGATATTCGATATTTTTCTGGGAGTCAAAATTGAAAAAAATTTGAGAAGGATCTTGAACGTCCTCAAGTCTCATATCAGCGCTGACATTGTGGCCTCGACTTCGACTTTTATCAGTTCGAAGTCTCCGAAAATACTCGATGGGAACTCTCTTCATCTCTGTCAATGTCTTGGTCGTCTTATTGTCCAAAACTAGATTTAGATATTAAAAATTAGGGGGAAAACATTTTGATCTACTTGATCCTTGACTCCCAACTTGCACTTTCACATCAATTTTTTTCATGATTCTCTCAAGCCTTTGTTTGTTTTTCTTCTGTTCATTCGGGTCTCCTTCCGGTCCATTTTTATTTCTTGTGATATGCTTCTCTGCCATTCTTATATAAATATCTGATGGACTCTCTAACATTCGGATCGCTTCTTTGTATTTATTCACCATTTCTTGGGCTGTCAATTTCCTTCGTCTCGGCGCTTCTTCTTCAACTACAGGTGCTGGGACTTCTGTACTAAACAATTGAGCAAAACCTTCATCTTCTTCATTCTTTTTTTCCTTTTTCTTTTTCCTATTCTTTTTTTTCTTCTTTGGACTATCCTCACTTTCCTCAGGCTCTTCCTCATCTTCTACTAGCTCTTCTTCATCCTCATTATCTCCTTCATTCAACTTAGTTTCCTTTTTCTTTGGGTCTTCTGGCTTTTCTTGAGATATTTTCTTTGCAAGGTCAGTGTCTTTATTCTCTGAACCTTCTTGCTGCACTTGTTCAAGTATTTGTCCTTCAATTTCTTCGGGATACTCTTGTTGCATCAGGAAATACATCTGCTGGAGTGCCGCTTCTTCTTCATCAATTGGAGTTTCCTTTATCAACCCTTTATATTTGTATTTTTTAACTCGCTTTGGATATGAAGACATAAATGCAGGTTGATATGCTGCTTTTTTCGGCCTTGAGGCTATATTTGGAGTAATATTCGGAGGTCTACTAAACCTTGGATCTTGAAGAGATTCTAAATGCTGACGCACCGGAGCAAGAAGAGGAAAGACCTTTCCTTTATCTTTATAAATATCCATCCCCCGAAATCGATGACTCTTATGTGAGAAATAACGATCCGCGATAAAGTTTGAATCGAAAAGGATCTCTGGACGCTTCATTGACTTTATCTTCAATAATTTCTCGATAAAATTCCTTTTATATTGAACCTTTGGCCTAATTTACTAAAATTTTCATAAAGAAAAAAAAAACTTGAGTCAATTACTTTTTATTTAGACTCCCATAATATTAAAATTCCGTTCGATTTTTGATCATTTTGCTTTGTTCTAAAATGTTTTCATGAAAATCTCCGAAAAATTTTTAATCTTATCCTATCGTTGAAAATGTTTCATTCTTGAGGATTCGTATCTGCTTGAGGTGTTTCTCTGATTGTTTCAAACATCACATCCTCTGATCTGATAACTTGCAACTTTGATTGCATTGGATCTCATCTCATGCATCAATTTTCTCTTCTCTCAGCTTCGAAAAATTCGACTTAAATTTGGTTTCAATATAACAGCTTCTAAACTTTCCCTATCTATAATCAAATCATTTTTATAAAATATTCACTTTACTTTAATGAGCTTTGCGCCACCAAGACTCCTTGCCTCACCAAAATCAGGCTCTAGAGGTCTTCAACTCGCTGTGCCTCTTGTTAAGCTCGACCTTCTCGCTGGCACGTACAGTGTCCAACCCCCTTCAAACCTTGTTCAAGAGGAAAAAGTCACCAGTCCTACAGAAACTAGATCTGCCAAGAGGCAAGGAAGAGAACTCAGAGCTGTCCTTGTTTCAGCCTCTCCAGTTTTAAGTCGACAATCTTCCCCCAAGCCATATCAGAAAGCAAAAAAACCAGAAACTTTTTCTGAACAATGCCATGAGCTACTTCAACAAGCCAGATATCTCAACAAGGCCACATATGGAAACAGCCAAGAGATTTTTAAGCTCTTTTCATCTGCCTGCTTGATTCTGAAAGAAGAACCAACAGCCCAAAACACCAAAAAGATCATGAATAATATGTCCAAATACCTTAAACCTCTCCAAGAAGCTAGTCCTCTCGCACTTTCGGAGGAGCTTTTTAATAAAATCAAAGCAATTGCCAACGATAAGGATTGCACCGAAGAAAGCATCAAAAGCAAAACTCAAGATAGTGCTGTCAAAAGCTATCTTCATTATTTAAAACTATTTGTTCGTTGGGGTGATGAACAAAGAGAAAACGATGCCTAAAAGTTCACTCGAAGTTGGTATTTGTCATACCAATTAGTTTATTACAACATAACATATCTATTACTAAAAATAATATGAGTTTTATTTTGTTTTTAAAATCAGTAAACATTATATAAATAAATGGTTGAACCTGATCTCAAAGGGAAATTTAGAGTAAATAAATATTTATCGAATCATCAAAGAGATAATGTCTGTTTTTATTCCCTTTTTCTTCTGTAAAAATCAGAAATTAGGAACAAAAGAGACAGACACACAGTCTCATCACATCAATTAAAAATTTATGGTTTATGCAATGATAGATCAATAGATATATAAAAACAAAGCAAAATAAAATAAAATAAACCTTCTTCAAAAAGGGACATAAACATCGACAAAAACAAAAAGATAAATATCATCATATATTACATTCATAAGCAAAGGCATTTACCTTTCATGAGTCTTTTCCAGCATCAATTGAAACTCATTATTCGCATTATCAAACAAAAGTTCAGTCTGAGCCAAAGCACCAATTGGACCAACTCTTATTATTATGATTAATAATTTATAATATACAGCTCAGAGGCATTTTCATCCATCTATTGCCTTCTTATTAAACAACAGACTTCTTTATATTATAAGTTGGCTCCATTAATGACTTTGAACTCATCATTGACATTGAAGGATCAACAATTCCACTCTAATCATTTCATTTGAGAATAAATCACCAAGTTTCAACTTACTTGCTTTAAACTGAAATCCTCATCATCTTCATTAAAGTTTTTTGAGCTCTTCCATTTGGTGAAAAATCCGAGAAACTTGTTGGATTTCTTCTTCTTCTTGTGGTCCATAAAACTAGTTTGCACTGCCATTGATTGAGAAACATATCCACTAATGTTATTTGCGGAAAATCTGGCGGAATCATTCAAAGATTGCATCTGGCTAACATAATCATGAATTATCTTTCTATCCTTCAAGATATTTGGTAAAATTGTTTTTTCATTTGCCTTCATTGATTCGTTCTCCTTTCCTTTTAGTTCAATTTCTCCTTCTAAAAAAAATTTAATCTCGATCTTCAACCAGAATTTACTAATCTTCTCAACAACATTGGAAGCGGATGATTTCTCAACCGCAAGCCTTCCTAAAAGTGTCAAGGTGTCAGAAACAGCCTTGTAGCTCTCTTCAGAAGAGGATGGGTTAATTGTCAAGACCAGGAATTTCATCAAGTTCTTTTGCTTCTCTTGCACAGACAATATTTGATCAATTTTACTGGTCAGCACTGGCGAAGAATTATTCGCCTCGGAATTTGCTTCAATGTTGCTGTCGACAGTCAAAAATACAATCTTGGTCTTGGCAAATATATCTGCTTTCTGCAAGCCAATTGGTTCATTATCATCATATATCCTCACTCTTCCTTCTTCTTCCATATTCTCTACGACAAGTTCTAGAACCATTTGCTTTACACTTTGTTCAAAGTCTTCATGTGAAAGACTATTCATTGTCTTTAAATTATCAACTGCTCTCAAATCTCTCAAATATTCAGCGAATCTCTGTTCACTCTTTACATCTCCAACGACAACTTCAATTGGCTTTTCAAGTCTTTCATAATCAGGGTTTGTTGTTACTCTATGGATCTTCTCAAAAATCTATAACAATGAGTTAGCACTTCTTCAAAAAACCTATCTTACAATTGGATCTTGAATTTTCAACACGAACTTCAATGTCTTTTCTTTGAATTCTAAGCCTGTTGTTGATAAACTTCGGTAAGCATTCAAGATATCAGTCAAGATTTTATATTTGACTTGTTTCTTATCAGTTCCTTTTCCACCATAAATCAAGAATAATAGATTTTTTCCGAGCATTGATTCAAGTGATTGATTCATTATCTCTTTAGCATTAATTGATTGGAGACTCTTGTAGATATTATCAACTGAATAACTTTGGCTTGCACCAGCATTGCCACGATGAATTTTAATACTTTGCTTCTTCTCACCCGATTCACCTTTTTCCTCAGTCATAGTCAAATAGGAAGGAGTCATATGAATGGAGGGCTTGATGTATAGATGTTTATTGAAGTGGCGTGCTTCCATATTCCTCACATTGAGTTTTGGAGTCTTGGAAGTCGACTGATTGCGATCACTAGACATTGTGTCCAAATCTCCTTGTGTTATCAATGGAATATCTAACTTTGGTACTCCACTCTTTCTATTTGGAGATAATAGTTCTTTTTCATCACTTTCAGCTTCGGATTGTTGCCCTTTTCTTAATTTTTCCAATTCTTCTTGAAGTTCAACGTAATGTTCTTCTAAAGAAATAATCTTGCTATCCTTGTCAGATACTTCTTTTTCGAGTCTATTTTTTTCTTGTTGAATTAAAGTGACTTTCTCTTGTAACAACGTTGATAAATCCAATAATTGAGTATATTTTTCCATCATCATTTGATTTTCTTCTTGTAATTTTAAAACCAAATTTTCGACATCTGGTGAAACTTTTTCACTCAAACTACTTCTTTCATCATCTGTATCCTTGGTCTTAGTTGATTGTTTCTTAAAGTCTAATTCAGCAATGATATTCTCCAATCTAATATTCACTTGTCGATCATCTTCTGTATATCCCTTGTTAGACTGCTCATTTTCACTGTCTGCTTCAATTGGGGATGTCAAAACGTTCATATCATGGGTCTTGAAACCTGGACTCTTGAATCTCTCATCGCTCATCTCTTCTTCATTTTCTTGTGGGGATTCTGTACTATATGCCACCTTATCTTGTGAAATTGGCGAAAACTGGCTTCTTTCCTTGAGCTTTTGATTCAATTCTTCAATATTCTTATCTTGTTCGTTCACTCTCTCTTGTAAAATCAACTGTTGAGTTTGGCTTTGTTGGAACTGTTCATTAAATTCAGTTAATTGTTTTTCTTTTTCTTCAAGTTTGTCATTTAATTCTAGAATTTCATTTTGCATTCTTTTAATTTCAGTTTCATATCCTTTTACCTCTCGATCTTTATCTCCAAGTTGTACATGAACATTTTCAATCTCTTCTCTATACTTGGATCTTTTTTGGCAAATTAGTCTTTCAGCTCAGAAAACTTTCTTACATTTCTTCTTGCAAATGTGTCAACTTTTCATCTTGATCATTTTCTGACTCTGCCTGCTGAGTTCCCCCAACACTATTTCTCTCTTGCTTGAAACTGGACCTTCTTCTCAATGTCACAATTTCGTCCTCATATTCATGTACGTCAAGTCTAAATCTCTCCAATTCTTGATTCTTTTGATTCAACTGCTCTTCCAAATCCTCCCTACATGGCAAAATTAAAACTCCTTATTCATTTATTTCAAAGGTCAACTTTTCTATAATAAATCTCTCTTCCATTCCTTCGAGTTTCTCAGTAATACTTTGTTTCTCAAATTTTACATTTCTAATTTTATCCATTAACCAACAACAATCTCTCCAATATATAGATACCTGATTTCTGACTCAAATCCTTCATTTAACTGCTCCAAATAGACGATTTTGCTTTTAAACATATTCACTTCTTCATTTAATGTCTCAAGTCGAGCCTTTATTTTCCGATTAGAATATTCTCATTACAACAGTCATACCTTTTCTCTTTCCATTATCTTCCCGCTTTGATTGATCTCTTTTTTGTATTCTTCCATTTTCTTCATGGCAGTGTCCAGTTTCTTCTGTAAAGTCTCAATCTCTTTCTCTTTATGCTCATTGTCAGCTTCTAATTCTTTTTCATATTCAACGGCGTCATTCTTATACCTATCACATAAAAATCCTCTCTAACAAAGAAAATCCTACTCTTCATAACTTGTCTTTAGCTCAATTAAAGCTTGCTCCTTCTCTTGCAAAAGCTTCTGCAGGGAACTCGTATCAACCTCCATACAGCAGCTGAATTAAATTAATATGGATAAATTTATTTCTAATTAAAAATCCAACCTACAGTTTAAAATTCCTTTGCGCTTCATCCCTTCTGACCTTTTCTTGTTCCATATTTTTCCTGAAACTATTTGATAAATTTAGCCCGTCTCTCCAAACTTTTCTGTATCTCCCTCTCATTCCCAACTTTTCACCTCATTTGAGAAATTCTTCCTTCCTAAATTCCTTTATTTGAATAATATTCCTAACTGCCTGTCTCCCAATTTTTTTGTGATTTGCCGTTGGAAAATACACACGTTGTTGAGATTGCATTGATTCATATAAACCAAAATCCTACTAATATTTTCCTCACAAATTTTAGAGAAACCCTGAGACTCAAGTTCTTCGCCCTCGTCTACAATCCGAGGTAAGTTTGAATTTAATCTAGGCAACATTTTTCTTAATAACATGTCAAATTATCAAAGAATAGACTCGTGAAATCATTCATTGCGATTTGGCTTATTTCTCGATATCATATGATCACTTGGCAAAGAAGAAACTGATATTCTTTGAACAACCTCAAAACAACCCGAACTTTTTCCTCTCAAACCTCAATCCCCATCTCAAAAGGCAAAAACCAAAACCCTCCGAGTTTGAAATGAGCGATTATTTGTTTATAGCCTGAAAACCTATTGAACCAAAAAAGGACAGACACTCTCTCAAGATGAATTCACTTCACTCGAAAGAAATTTGTTGACAAGAGATTTCTCAGACCTTTTAATTTAAGATCACAGTATATATTATGGCCGAGATTTAAAATTAGCTTGTCTTAATCTAAATCTCAATGAATTTACATGATTCCTCGCAAAGCCATCCTTCCAACAAAAATCCTCTTTATTTATAGATTTTAACTTGAAAAAAAAAATCTCTTCACTTCATTTTTTTAAATTTGTTCATTGATCTTTTTATAATAATTTTTGTAAAGCGATTTTTTAAATTACAGGTGACAAGATAAGAAATTATTTTTATAAAATAAATCGCACAAAATTTTTCCTTTTATTTTTAAAGAAATCAAGACACAAAAAATTATATTCTCAAAAATATCAAAAAAGTTTCAATTCTCTTGGCTCTCTTTGTTGACAAAATGTTCGAGAGCAGCATCAAAGAAATTATTATATCGAGAGGGTCTGATCTCAATGACATTCAAAAAACCATACGTGGTTCTATTTGGGGTTAAATGGCCCATATAGACTTTGGATGTCACAGGATGGGCTGAATACTGAGCTTTAAATCTTTTCTTTAGATCTTGGAATGCTTCAAACTCATTCACTTTATTTAATCTCTGCTCCACTTTATCATCCAAATTTTTGAAAGTCAAGTCTCGATCTTTAAATATTTGCTTCAAAGAAAATGTATTCCTATCCTTCTTCATCTCATGATAATGTGAACCAGAAACTGGGACTCTTCTCACCAGATATCTATCAGATCTCTTGTTACTTGGTGTCCTACTTTCAGTCTTTATAATCGGCTTTTGAGCTCTTCCATCTTGATTTTCTGCTGTTACATAAAATGCTAAAGAATAGAAATGATCATAACAACAAATTTAGGGTTACTTCTGGGTGAGGTTACATTTCGTTCGAAATCAGATTCGATAAGGATATTTTCCAATTGACCAAGAGCGGGAAGGTGTGTCCCAAGAACTTTTGAAGCGTCTCCATTAAAATGACTAGCTGCTATTTGAGTTTGTTGAGCTTTATTAACGAGATTCTCAATGAAGTTTATCGAGCGAACGACCTGTGACTCAAGCTGAATATAGTCTTTCCGCTCAGTTTGACTTTCTGCTTGAATAAAAGTCCTCATCTTTTCTTTCTTGAGTTTCACATTAAAACCTTTGAATCTCCTGGGCTGATAATTTATTGACAGCTTCACAAAGAAAGTTGGCTCAATGCTTGTAAATTTGCCATGATTGATTCTTATATATTCCTTCACATCTGTATTCGAAATCTTTGTCAATGGTGAATTATCAGATTCTATCATCGATTCCACGCATCTACGATTGAAGTTTTTTATGAAAGAAAGTGTTGAAAACCCCCTACCTTTCGTGGTAATAGGAAGCTCTTTCGAGGTCTCCTTGTGTATAATAAATGATGCCAAGATGATCGTAGATTTGGCATTCTTTCATTGTGTCCTTTGTGAGCCATGCAAACTGGAGGGCTCTTTTCAGCAGGATCAAGGCTTGTGAAAAGTATCCCAGTCTTTTGCAAACCTCACCCATCCCAATATAAGCAGCGATCTTCTTTGTCAAGTTGTTACACAACTCACATGCTATTCTCTAAATCATTCATTTAGCCCAAAGATTGTTATTTCTCAAAACAAACCAATTGGTTAAACACAAAAAGAGCATTGTCTAGTTCTCCAAAGTCATAATAAGTGTCGCATATCAAGTGTAATGATTCAAGAAATAGGTGCATATCATCAACTTCAATGGTCAAATTCAAGATCTGAGTCAGCTCTTGATAAATTAGATCGATGGAAAAAGAAAGTAATCCTCACCGGTCATCACTTTTTGAAGATCTTTTTCAATCAGATATTTCTTTACATTCTTTCTTGCTTGAACCATTTTTATCAAAAATTCTTTATTTTCGTCATCAACAAGACTAATTCTCATCTTTTCCAAATATTCCAACTTCTTTTGCATTCTAGTTGAAATCACTCTTGGTTTATCTATCCACAGAAATTATTCAAAATTCTCTCCTCCAATTTACCCTCTGAAGTTGTATAGTTGCCTAATATTTCATGCTTATATTGTTTAATAATTTCCCTTTCGTCTGGCTTTAGCATCTTGAGATCAATACTCAGCTTCCTCTTTATATCTGCCATTGGAATCTTGAACTTTATACGACCTCCTTTATTTAAATCCTTGAACCATGATGCTTTTTCTTCTTTAATCGACTTTTGTTCTTCTGACAGTTGTTTGAGTTGATTATCCAACACTTTGCTCACAACTCCATAAAAATTAGACTTTTGTGGTACTCCTGGCATTATCGAATTATCTAAACTATTCAATGAATTCCCAACGTCTGGTGTCGCATTCAGCGAAACAATTCTTTTATGAACTAATCTCAGGCTCTCCTCAGGCGCTTTTTGGGTCTCTTTTGGAACGAGACCTTTTCTTATTTCTCTTGCTGTCTGAGGGCCTTGTATTTCTCGGAATTCCATTAAACTTCCATCATCCTCTCTCTTGAGATTAAAGATGGTTGTGCCGTCCTGGTTAGAGATTTTCACAAAACGGGAATACGAAAGAGATCTATGACTGTTGGCTTTATTACTTGTTAAGCTGTTGATCTGAGGAATTCGAATGGGCTTCACAGTCTTTGTTGAATTTATCGTTAAGCGAGAAGAACTTCGGAAGGTGTTTGACTCTTTTCCAGGAGAAACTTTGAAATGATCGGCTGTCAGGTTTTCTAATTCTCTAGGTACAGATTTATTTCGGATTTCTCGTTGCTTTGACTAAGAGATGGAATATGTTAGGTGCAAACGTGAAAAATAAAGAGTACAAAAGAGTTGGTGAAGGTCCTAGCTTGCATCCACTGTTAAAGAAAAAAAAAAAACTTTTTGTACTGAGGTTTTAATGATAAAAATACTTTGAAGAATTCACAGGAAGGTTTTGCAAGAAGTTATAAAAAAAATTATTACTATAATCTACATTAAAATTTTATCATCTCCAAAAGAGAAATGTTACAAGCTTGTCGATTCGGTGGGTTGCGACAATAGAATTTCAAAATGGTTGTTTGAATTATTTTCAAAGGAGTTGTTTATCTTGATGACAAAACGAATTTTTTCAAAGAAGAATTTCAAACAAAGATAATTCTGTTTTTTCAACTCTGAAAATCAAAAGGAAAAGAGGTAAAAAAGTTGAAGCACAAATCAAATAAACTTTTTCCTCTTTTGATTTGGCTCAAAAAGGTTCAGCACGTTCAAATAGCAAACGGGGAAAAAACTCAATTAGAGAGAAGAGAAGTCACCTTTTTTTGAGTTGGCAAACCTCTCACTGCTGAGATAATTGTTTACCAGCTGTCTAGTTTGTTTACTCAATTAGATTAGGGTTGTTCAAACACTTAAATTCAACAACTTTTTTTTCTCCCTAAAAATTAGAAGAGGATAGAGCTTCATGACTCTTTTTTTTCTCAAAAATAAATTTTCAAGATTTGAAAAAGCACTGTTCTAATTTTTCTAATTTCTGTGTTAAAACTAATTTAAAGAGGTATATTCTAAAAATATCAGTTTTCTAAAACATAATTAGATTTTTTGGGGAAAAACTTTTTGAATAGAAAGAATAGAGAGTCGATTCAAAAGAGGTATCCTTTCAATTCGAAGCGCTACATATCGTTAAGCTCTGAGATTTTTATTCTCAGAAAATAATCCAAGTGCCAGACCCCCCTCTCACTTTTCAGGAAAAAATTAAAAAGGGTTTTGGACATTTTTCAAGAGCCTATTTAGAAAGAAAGTTGATCATTCATTATCTTGAACTTTGAACTGCTCAAGTCCCTCTCAATATAAAGTCACAAATCACAGTTAGCTAGAGCGGAGCGTTAATCAACGATATGATTCTGACCATTTAAAACCAATTTGTATGAGATTAGTTTATTATCAGAACCTTGTAAATTTAGCCGTATTTAATCGCAAGCGCTTAGTTTTATGTTTACATATCAACAAGAATTTCTTAAACCTACAATGGAACTTCTAGATAGATCCGAACTTGAACTTGATGCAACCAAAGAACTCTTAACCAAGATCCATAATACATCAGGTCAGTACCAATTCAGCTTCCAACTTAATGATGTTTTCCGAAAGTAATTCATGCGAGAATTTCTTGAGTTTATCCATTATTTTCAGAGCTTTCCAATATAAAAGAGTTGAAACTGTTAGAAATCTGATTGAAGCTTTATGTGTTCTTAGCCTTGAGCTTAATTTTGATGCTGCTCAAATTATCTGGCTTGAATGTTTCAAATTCCTCAGCCAATTGAGGTAAAACCTCAAAACTTTTCCCTTTTATGAGATTTCATTATCTAGTAACCTTGAAACATGCCTAAAGACAGTCATGAAAATGTTGGATCAAAATATCTATTTGCCAGAAGCCACAATGAATTTTATTTTAGAAAAACTCATTGAAGGCCGTCATAATGAAGAAAGTCTCCAAGTGTTGAGCAAACTCAACGATCATGGAAGAATCAACAAGTTAAATCACAAAGAAATACTCAAGAATTACTTGTTCTTTGATCAAAGTGAATATGCTTTCAAGTTCCTCGAATTAGTTCCTTTAGAAGTATTTTGCAAACAATGAAATTAGTCTCTCACTTGTCTTTTAGTATTCCACAACTCTTTACGTTTGGGAAGACTACCTCCAATATTGTGGCAACAAAGATAAAGTCAAGGAAGCAAGAGTTTTAATGAAAGCCTTTTTCACAAAAATACTCCCCCAAAACACCAATGAAGCTGGAGCTATTTATTCTACTTTCCTCGCTAATCTCTGCAAACGAGAGTAACTTATTTTATGAGAGATAGTCTTTAAAAGTCCAAAATAGTGCGATCAAAGAAACATTGCTAGCTACAATTGATGACATCATCCAACTTAAACTCACTGTCAAACCCAGCGTCCTCAAAGATTCTTTGCTCAAAGTAATTCTTTTTATGGCTCATATTTCCATTTCTGTAGCTATTAGATGAGAAAATTGATCAAAAGGTTTTCTATATGAAGGTCGAATTGGTCAAATTTAACTTGGAGGCCAGAGAATTTAGTGCTCTTCTCACGAGACTTATTCAAGTAATTATTTCTTTCATTCTAACAGCTCATTAATTCATTGATAAAAGTTGAAGAGAAAGATTGAGGTTTTGGCTCTTTTTGACATGATTGTGAATGAAAACAGATTCACTTTCACGTTAGCAGATTTAAATCTTTCAAATCAAGACATGAAATATATTTTAGCTGCTCAAAGTTATTCCATCAGGTATTCTTTGTTTAGAACTTTGAATAATAATAACTCTTTCACAAGACATCTTTTGGATGAAAAAGAAAAATATGAAGCAGACCTTGATGGTAAATCAGATGCCACAAGTATTTTGGATCGACTTACTTTTGATGGAGATGATGATTTCGAAAAAGATTTTGAAAAAATCTCCAATTATTAATTTTTATGTGACTTAATGATGTTGTTGTTGTTGTAAAACTAGTTTATCCTCTTCTCATAATACTATGGTATAAACCCAGCATACTTATTGCATTAATTTCACTGATGAAAATTCTTAATTCCCTTTGAATTATCTTTCGATAGTAAGTAAATAATAATAAACCCTGATAAATATGAATTTTACATTAGGAAATATCGATTACTTCCCCTGTTTTAGCTCACTTAAAAGCATATTGTTGACGTGTTCGCCAATAGCGAGACCACTTGTCCAACCAGGAGAAGCAATATTCATGACATGTAAATGAGACTTGCGATTTATGAACTCAAAATCATTCACAAGCTCGTAATTTCTTGTATCAATCAGCTGAGCTTGAATGCCAGGTCTTTTTCTTGTTAATCGCTGTTTATAAATCTTATCAACACCATCATAAACATCCACAAGTCGACTTCCTTCTTGAACTATTCTTTTCATGTTATAATTCTTGAATTGCTGCAACATTGATCCTAAATATCCCTTTCCTTGGGCCGAAAATAATGCCATTAAGTATGTTCCCATAATTTCTCTCATCTCTCCAAAATTAATCCTCTCTAAACCGTGATAATGCTCTCTCCAGAATCCTGGAATCCCTGTTGGTCCAAGCTTGGCTTTTCCATCTGGATATATTGTTGTGTGCAAACCTAAATAAGAGAAACTCTTTGTTAATGGTGCCACTGGATAAACTAGAGATCTCAAATTCAACTCCTGGCGAGTCAACTTGTCAAGCAGGAAAATGCCTTTTAATGGAAGAAGAGCATAATTCTGAGCTTCCTCAAACTCTTTGGCAATCTTATCAGAGTAAAGGCCCGCGCAATTGATCATCTTTGAAGTTGAAATACTGGTTCCCTGAGAAGTCTGAATCGTTACATTTTCATCTGTACAGCTCACCAACTTCTTAAAGCCGTTATTACACAATATGTCTACACTTAGACTCTTGACATCAGATTCTAGTTGCTTTATGACAGCAACACTATCTCCAGATGATGTGTTTGGGCTCCAGATCATCGGATGTTTCAGTGTTTTCGCAAGGTGAGGCTCTATCTTGCGTGCTTGAGTTTCATTAATTAGTTCAAGAACTGCTCCGTTCTTAATTCCCTTCTCATAAAATCTATGCAGCCATGGTAATTCCTTTTCATCTTTAGCAACAATTAGCTTCCCGCATTGAAGTAGCGGCAGCTTATTGTCAAGGCAATATTGAGTTAGGAGCTTGCTTCCTCTGACACAGAGTTTAGCTTTATGTGTCCCTTCATCATAGTAGATGCCTGCATGAATCACTTGAGAATTCAAAGTGCTCTGATGTTGGCCGACGCTGCTTTCTTTCTCAATAATAGTAATTTTCGAACCCTTGAAAGATGAACCTAATGCTCTCGCAATTGATAAACCAACAATTCCGCCACCAACAATAAGGAAATCAGTTGTCAAATTTTTCATTATATTTGAAGGGAGGATTAATATGATTTTTTTTAATTGTTTGCAAAAATTTATTTGAAGCTAAAGTTCTCATTTTAGACTTTGAACTTGATCTCAACCCAAGATCTTTAGTTTGGTAATTAGTAAATAAGCAACCAAGAGGGATGCTGTAAACAATATTGAATAGAATCAAGCAAGAACATCGAAAGAAATGAGGTGTTTTTGAGCTTTTAACCTTTTGGATGCTTATTGATTTGTCTGTTTCAGAACTTGGCATTTTAAAATTATGGATTAATATAATTCAGGAATCATTCCAAAATGCAGAGGAAATATGGCAGATAAAAAAAGCTATAAAGCAAATAAACGCAAGGACAGATAAGGGCAAAAATGGGCAAATTGTGAGCAGATTAAGAAATAAAATGAGACAGAAAGACAAGAAAGAGTTGGGAAATTGTCTATAAGAACCTATTAACTTTAATGTAAATACAAAATTATATCATTGGAAACCCTGAGAAACACTCTATCAATTTAAGGGCGATAGCCATGAAATGAAATGAAAATTATGGATTCTCTTCCTTTCAAAAAATGTTTGCCTGACTTGAAAGAGTGACTAGAGTTGACAAACTCCAAGAAGTAAGTTGAAAAAAATTCGGGACATGCATCATAAACAAATTTTTAAAAACAACTTTTTCTAAAAAAAAGGGAATTCCATGTAAAAATATTTTTCGATTTTTTCTTGAGAAAAATTCCTCAGCAGTTCATTTTTGAAAAAAATAAACTTGATTTATGTATTATACATAAATTTTAATTGTTTTCATATTTCATTTTTCATCATCAAACAATGATCCAAAAATTTTTCACTCAAACCCTTCCCAGAAATTATAAGAATTGGGCTGTCTATTTCGTCTCGAATTTGCCGGCTTTTTTCTCAAACTTCTCCGACAGATTCGTCAGATCTGACCCTTTTCTTGAGAAATAATTCAATAGGAAAAATTTGATTCAAAAATTGTTTTTTTAGAATTTTGTTTATAATTTTTTGGGAGAAATTTCTAACAAAAATCTTTCATTATCTCATCATTTGTTAGATTTCTCTTGAGGATTAGTAAGCCTTCCTCGGAATAAAAAACTGTGTAGGATTCAGAGAATTTGAGGCCCTAGAAAAATATCGGTCATGGCCGAATTTGACGAAATTTTTTTTGGAATGGCCGTTTTTTCTGAAGGTGCACCAGGCCGAATAAAAAAATTAGATATGAGAGAGATCTTTTTGTTTTGAAATTTTTTTCAAAAGTGGAAAAAAATTTTTTTACTTCTTTTTTGTTAAATTATTTTCAGAATTCCTTTTAAAGAGTGAAAAATCCAAATTTGAAATAATGTATTTTCGTTCTGATCCAAATAGAGAATTCAAAGTATTCTAATTGAACATTGGTGTGCTAAATTTTTAAACTTAAATTGAGATTTAAATCAACAATATCATGGGCTCTGTTGATCAAGACAATTCTGAACAGTCACCAAAATGAAAATTTCTCACAAAAAAAGTTAAAGCTGAGCCAACCTTCTGAAAGGTCTCTTCCTTATTGACCTATTTCCTTCTGATTATTTCTTATCTACTCCTTACTATTGACTCTCCTTCCTCTGATGGTTCTTCTGACGATTGTGAAACTGATTATTCCTCTTTCAAAAAATGATATGCAGTTATGACTTATTAAAAGAAAACTGACTAAATTCCTCATGTTCTTCTGATTCTCAAAGAATGAAAGTTTTTTTCAGGCCGGCCACACAGTCAATACGAAAAAAAAATGGGCCAAAAAACTCCTTTTTTGGAGACTCCTAATCGGTCAAAAGACCGATATTTGAGAAGGACCTTCAAAAACGCTGGTAACATTTTTTTGGAAGGACAACGAATCCTAAAAATTATTTTCCAAAAAAATTTACACCTGTCTGATAGTTTTCAAAATGTCAAAAATGATGAAATCTAACAGCTTTTTTTTTTTTGGAAAAAAAAAATTTGGCCTCTTCTCTAATTTTTTTCAAGAAAAGAGAAATTTTTGATTAGGAATCAAAATTGATTCAATTTGTTTTATTTCCAAAATTCAACTCCGACAACGTTTTCTGAGCAAATAAACTTCTCAATAATCTGTTAAAGTATTTTTAGGGTTTCTGAGTCAGATAAGAAAAATCATCTTCAAAGTTTTTTAAACAGAATAAAAAATAAACGGGTCTCATTTTATTTGTCGAAAATCAAAGCATAAAATTTATCTCACATCAAACTAATACAATTTATTCCCTCTTAAATATCTCATTTTTAGGCAGAATTAAAAATAACAAAAACCATTGGAGACTCTTTTTTGAACTTCAATGGTAATTGACTAGGGTGGAAGAAGTAGATATTGGAGCTGGGATTTATCTGGCAATATCTGACCAAATCATTTTTCCTCATATGTTCAGCAAGAGCACCCAACATCGAATTTCCTTGCTCTTCTTTACTTTCAACCCATCCAACAACACGTCCCTTCAGATCATCTTGATTTTTATAATTTGAAATCTAAATAAAAGTGATGAAACAATAGTACTCCAGCTATTTTCTTACTCCTTGGGTAAAGAATTGAATGTGGGAATATTCTATGGTTTTCCCAATTTGCAAAACATCTGGCAGGTCGACAAAAGGTAAAAGTCGTCTGTCATCTACATTCAAAGTAAAAAGCTCTTTAAGAGCTCCACTTCTGCCTTTGTAATCAATTCTCAACTCCATTGATCCTTTGTAAATCTACAAATAACATTCAGTTTTTTGAACTCTTTGGGATTGAATTTACTTCATAAGTCGTTGCTGCCTTTTCTTCAATTTCAATAAAGTCTTCCAACTCCATGTTATCCAGAATCTCTTCCTGACATTGTTGTTTTTCCTCTTCAAAATAATCTTCTCCCTCTTCGTTGACAAATTGTCCTTTGGTTCCTTCAGTTTCTGCATCTCCCACATCACTTCCTTCTGAAAATGGCATGTATTCAAGAAAATCTCCAGAAACTTGACGATTAGCATTCGCTAACTTGGGTCTATCCTTTGGAAATCCATAATAATCGCCTTGTCCCAAACCTTTCCATTGGTTCTCACTCGCATCCTCTCCAAAATCCTCTTCTCTTTCTGGAGTATATTCTCTTTCTTCAAGGAATTGTGTATCAGTAAACTCTGATTCTGCTCCAAATGACGCTTGACGTGCCGCAAATTTCTTTGCTATCCACTCTTTTTCTTTTGCTTTCAAATAAGGATTTGTGTCTGGTTGATTTATTCTTGCACCTGTCCTTATCCTAACCCGGTTAAAAATGCAAACTATAAAATGATTTACCGATCTTTATAATTAAAGATGTAGGAATTATCATTACTGTCAACAGAATCTTGTCTTAAAGTGAGCATTCTTTTTTCTGTAACAATGCTCAGTCCCAAATCTTTTTTAATAACAATTAAGTTCTCCAAGTCAAGCAAATATTTGTATTCATCTGATAATTTTGAAGGGTCAGTAAACTTGTCGATGAGGCGTGGAAGCCCACTTTGCTTAAAAGATTTTAAAAACTGAAATTGATTGAGTTGCTGCTGGTTCAACTTATCCACAGGGAGCTTGTTCCTCTGAGTCTGCCACTGAGTTGTCATCTTTCCTGGCTTTATACTCTTTACAAAAGCATAGAGCTCTTCAAAATTTGAATGAAGACTATATCCAACCATCTTTTTAAATCATGAGAAAATTTTCACTTCAAAATTACGTACATAATGATAAGGTTCTGTTTCAATATAGTGTTGATTGCACCATCCAGTAGGAACAATAACAATGCACCCTTGATTCAATCTCTTTCTTGTCTCATCTTTGCGAATCACCTCAATAAAACCTTCTTCAGGATCTGTAGTGAATAAATGCAAGTAATATTCTGCTAATCTCAAACATGTAAATCTTCTTTCATTCAGAACAATCTTGGTTTCAAAATGATTAGCCAGATGAACGAGTAACTCTTCTTTTCCTAAAGTATCAAGAGCTATACAAACTCTTTTATTTGGTGCTTGCTCTATAATTCCAATGACTGATTTGAATGCATCTTTCTACCAAGGAAAGAAATCAATAAAATTATCTTTGTTTCATTCTATACCCTTGTGGGAAACTTGAAAATTGGATCGCAATAAGTGTCATCCATAATAACTTCATCAATATGGATTGAGCACTCTTCATTATCAGGATTGCTTTTTCGCGGGGGATATAATATATTATTCTCTTCAAACATTCTTTTTGTGAATCTAAAGTCTCCTGTATGCAAAATAGTTCCCATATATCCTTCAAAAAGGAGCATCACTGAACCTACAAAAATTCAGCGCCCAAAAATCCGGAGGATAATTGATTACCAATACAGTGATTCGCATCAAGAAGGGTAACTCGGACAAATAAAGTCCTATTGGGATTGAGGTAAATTGTATGAGGAACATCGAGATCAAGTGCTTCCTTTTTAAAATGAGAATATTCATGTGAAGAATCTCTAATTCCTACCACGTTGGTCAAGTTGGGATATCTGTTCAGTAAAAGCTTTTTCGTGATAGATGAACAATAAATCTTTTCTTTTCTCCAAGAAGGAGTCAGACCCTCATAATGATCTATCAATTATTATCGTTAGTTCATTGGATTGATGGAGTTGAAATATCTTCAAAAAATGATAGTTACCAGCATGAAAATGGGTGAGGAAGTAGATATAGCTGTTTCTAAAAGGTCTTGAGAACTTAAAGTCATCAACAAAGATGTTAGTGCCGTGGATTAAACACATTGAGATTGCTTGTTTTCTTTACAAATTCAGATTTTGTAAGATTTTAAAGCGCGAAGAAAATCTCATCTAAACAGGATTCGCTTTAATTAGGTATAATCTAATTTTTTTGTCAGTTCAATATCGTACGTTTTTATCTTTTGGAAATGGAATTTATTGAATCAAATACAAACTTAAATACGCAATATACAATTAGAAAGATACGTACATAGATCTATGATTCATTCTCAATCCTTTTATTTCAAAAATATGGTCAGGCTGCGATTTGGCTAAATCTCTTTTACTTGTCTTTTTGATCATGATTATTTTACACGAAGAATTATATCATTTTGCCATTTATTGTTTAAGTAACCAAAAATCTTGAGCGAGTCCTTGATAAGTATCGATGTATTGGAAAATTTTTCCCTCTCGTTTTCGATTCTTCTCGACATATGACCAGATTCTCTCAAAGTCTTTTCCAGGGTATTTATGCTCAAACTCTTTCTTTAAAGATTTCACACTGCTACTTTTCCAATATCCAAGATGTGATATGATATCTTCGTACATTTCATCACCCAACCTTGAATAAACCAAATGCCTTCCAATCAGTTTTATCTATAGGGAAAGGTTAAAAATTCATATCTTTTTCAAAATAGGCTTACTGATACGGCTATGCTTGATACCAAAAAGAAGAACCAAAGCCCAAAGATTTTTCCTTCAATCCAAAGAAGCTTTATTCTCGAGTATTCTTGTTAGTTTGTGATTAAAAATAATTTTTACCTGCAACTAAATGATGGTCTTCCTTCATCTTCAGTGATATAATTCTCTTCACCAAGCTCAGATATTCTTTTTAAACCCTCACCACGTTTAAAGTTTTCCAACCAGTTCTCATTGAAGTCATACTCATCTTCACTTTTTAGATCCTCATCTTTGGGAAACTTCTTTTTGAGTGCAACCTTTTCGAACTTCATAAGAAAGGGAAAAAAATAAAGTTTACTTGAATATCACGGAGATTAAGCTTTTGTGGCAGAGAAGCATCGCAGTATCTCTCTCCTTTATTAAAAACGAGGAGGTCATTGATATACTATCAAATTAATTCCAAAAAATTGCCAAGAAATCTATTTACCTTTTGATATTCTAAATACCTTGCTGCTATCTTTGGATCTCTAATACATCTGTCCTTTTGCACTTGATAGCCCTGCTCACATCCCTATCATGTCAATAA
>Ga0182738_1001222_pt1 | contig 32838 bp, 30 predicted proteins | sample eDN5th30CBELigMG_FD_128876 | JGI IMG/M metagenome (GOLD analysis project Ga0182738, IMG submission 128876) | Enriched Miracle-Growth compost microbial communities from Emeryville, California, USA - eDNA 5th pass 30_C BE-Lig MG (version 2)... ...
AAGATCGAGTTCATGTACGCCGACCACCTGAACAAGGTGGACCTGGCTGCCAGCACCTCGCGCGAATGGTTCGACCGGCGCGGCATGGACATGCTGGTGGGCGGGGCCAATTCCGGCGTGGGGCTGGCGCTGGCCAAGCTGTCGGCCGACAAGAAGAAGCCCTTCTTCGCGGTCACCGCGGCCACCGCGCGCCTGACCAACGAGGAATGCACGCCCTACACCGTGCACTACGCCTACGACACGGTGTCGGTGGCGCGCGGCACGGCCGGGGCCATCGTCGACGAGGGCGGCAAGACCTGGGCCTTCCTGACCGCCGACTACGCCTTCGGCGCCTCGCTGCAGGACGAGGCCACCAAGGTCGTCGAGGCCAAGGGCGGCAAGGTGCTGGCCGCCATCAAGCATCCCATGGGCACCTCGCAGAACTTCTCCACGCTGCTGCTGCAGGCGCAGGCCTCGCGCGCCCAGATCCTGGCGCTGGCCACCAACGGCGAGGACCTGATCAACGCGGTGAAGTCGGCCAACGAGTTCGGCGTGAGCCGCACCATGAAGATGGCCGCCGTGCTGACCCACATCACCGAGGTCCACGCCCTGGGCCTGGAGCAGACGCAGGGCATGTACCTGACCGACGGCTGGTACTGGGACCAGAGCGAGGCCTCGCGGGAATGGTCCAAGCGCTTCTTCGAGAAGCGGAAGAAGATGCCGACCTCCATGCAGGCGGCCGACTATTCCTCGGTGCTGACCTACCTGAAGGCCGTGCAGGCGGCCGGCACGGACGACGGCGACGCGGTGATGAAGCAGCTCAAGTCCACCCGCATCCACGACATGTACACCGACGACGGCTTCATCCGCGCCGACGGCCGCATGGTCTACGACATGTTCCTGCGCCAGGTGAAGTCGCCCCAGGAGTCCAAGTATCCCTGGGACTATTACAAGACCGTGCGCGCCATCCCGGGCGACGAGGCGTTCACCACCCGGGCCGAGACCAAGTGCTCGCTGTGGAAGTAGCGCGGCGGGCGGCCGGATGATGGAGATATTCGGGGTGCCCCTGCCCGTGCTGTGGGCGCAGTTGCTGCTGGGGCTGGTCAACGGATCGTTCTACGCCATGATGTCGCTGGGCCTGGCCATCATCTTCGGCCTGCTCAACGTCATCAACCTGTCGCACGGCGCCCTCTACATGCTGGGCGCCTTCTTCACCTGGATGGGGCTGAACTACCTGGGCCTGAACTACTGGGCGATGCTGGTGCTCGCGCCGCTGGCCGTGGCGCTGGTGGGCGTGGTGGTCGAGCGCACCATGCTGCGCCACCTGTACCGGCTGGACCACATGTACGGGCTGCTTTTCATGATCGGCCTGTCGCACTTCCTGGAGGGGCTGATGCGCTCCTTCTACGGCGTGTCGGGCAAGAGCTATTCCGCGCCCGCGGCGCTGTCGGGCGCCACCGACCTGGGTTTCATGATCATGCCGAACTACCGCGGCTGGGTGGTCGCCGCCTCGCTGGCGATGTGCCTGCTGACCTGGTTCGTCAGCGAGCGCCCCCGGCTGGGCGCCTACCTGCGCGCCGGCACCGAGAACCCCAAGCTGGTGGAGGCCTTCGGCATCAACGTGCCGCGCATGGTGACGCTGACCTACGGTTTCGGCGTGGCGCTGGCCGGCCTGGCCGGCGTGCTGGCGGCACCCGTGGTGCAGGTCACGCCCATGATGGGGGCCAACCTGATCGTGGTGGTGTTCGCGGTGGTGGTCATCGGCGGGCTGAACTCCATCCTGGGCGCCATCGTCGCCGGCCTGGTGCTGGGCGTGGTGGAAAGCCTGGCGGGCGTCTACTACCCCGAGGCCTCGGCCACGGTGGTCTTCGTCATCATGGCCATCGTGCTGATGCTGCGCCCGGCCGGCCTGTTCGGCAGGGAGGCGTGATGCGGGCCGCGACCGTCGTGAACCGCCGCAACGGCTACCTGCTGGCCGCCGCGCTGCTGCTGGCCGCGCCCCTGGTCTTCTATCCGCTGCTGCTGACCAAGGTGTACTGCTTCGCGCTGTTCGCCTGCGCCTTCAACCTGCTGATCGGCTTCGCCGGGCTGGTGTCCTTCGGCCACGCGGCCTTCTTCGGCGGGGCCGGCTACGTGGGCGGCTACGCGCTGGCCACGCTGGGCTGGCCGGTGGAACTGGCGCTGGCCGCCGGCACGCTGACCGGCGCGGCCATGGGCTATGTCGTCGGCCTGCTGGCGATCCGGCGCAAGGGCGTGTACTTTTCCATGGTCACGCTGGCGCTGGCGCAGATGTGCTACTTCTTCTACCTGCAGGCGCCCTTCACCGGCGGCGAGGACGGCCTGCAGGGCATCCCGCGCGGCAGGCTGCTGGGGCTGGTCGACCTGTCCGACGACCTGGTCCTGTACTACGCGGTGCTGGCCATCGTCGCGGCCGGCTACGCGCTCATCGTCCGGACCATCCATTCGCCCTTCGGCCAGGTGCTCAAGGCCATACGCGAGAACGAGGCGCGCGCGGTGTCGCTGGGCTACGACGTGGCCCGCTACAAGCTGCTGGCCTTCGTGCTGTCCACCGCGCTGACCGGCCTGGCCGGCGCGACCAAGGCGCTGGCCCTGGGCTTCGCCACGCTGACCGACGCGCACTGGGCCATGTCCGGCATGGTGATCCTGATGACGCTGATCGGCGGCATGGGCACCTTCGTCGGCCCGGTGGTGGGCGCTTTCGTGATCCTGCTGCTGGAAAGCAAGCTGGACGAGATCGGCGACTTCCTGGCCGAGCTTACGGGCATAGACTGGTTCCACGCCTTCGGCACCTCGGTCACCATGGTGCTGGGGCTGGTCTTCATGGTCTGCGTGCTGGCCTTCCGGCGCGGCCTGGTGGGCGAATGGATACGCTGGCGCGCCCGGCCGCGCGGCAAGGCGGCAGGCGCAGCGGCGGCCGGCGGCGCCGCGGGAGCGGGCAATGGCTGACGCAACGACCGACGCAACGACCGACGCAACGGCGGGCGACCACATCCTGCAGGCCCGCGGCCTGACCAAGGTCTTCAAGGGCTTCACCGCGGTGGCCGGGGTGGACCTGGCCGTGCGGCGCGGCCACATCCATGCGCTGATCGGGCCCAACGGCGCGGGCAAGACCACCTGCTTCAACCTGCTGACCAAGTTCCTGGAGCCGACTGCCGGGACGATCCTGTTCAACGGCCGCGACATCACCGGCACGGGGCCGGCGGCGATCGCGCGCCAGGGCATCATCCGGTCCTTCCAGATTTCCGCGGTGTTCCCGCACCTGTCGGTGCTGGAGAACGTGCGCATCGGCCTGCAGCGCAAGCTGGGCACGTCCTTCCACTTCTGGAAGAGCGAGCGCAGCCTGGCGCCGCTGGACGCCCGCGCCATGGACCTGCTCGACCAGGTGGGCCTGGCCGGCTTCGCGCGCGAGGCCGCGGTGGCGCTGCCCTACGGGCGCAAGCGCGCGCTGGAGATCGCCGCCACCCTGGCCATGGAGCCGGAGCTGATGCTGCTGGACGAGCCCACCGCCGGCATGGGCCACGAGGACGTGGACCGCGTGGCCGCGCTGATCAAGCAGGTATCGGCCGGCCGCACCATCCTGATGGTGGAGCACAACATGAGCATGGTCGCCCGCATATCGGACCGGATCACGGTGCTGCAGCGCGGCTCGGTGCTGGCCGAAGGCGGCTACGACGAGGTCTCGCGCAACCCGCAGGTGATCGAGGCCTACATGGGTTCGGCCGGGCAGCCGGAAGCGGGAGCGCAGCCATGACGACCACGGATACGCCGGCGCTGGAGATATCCGGCCTGCACGCCTGGTACGGCGAATCCCACATCCTGCACGACGTCAACCTGACGGTGCGCGAGGGCGAGGTGGTCAGCCTGCTGGGGCGCAACGGCTCGGGCCGCACCACCACGCTCAAGGCCATACTGGGCCTGACCGGCAGCCGCAGCGGCTCGATCCGCATACGCGGGGTCGAGACGATACGCATGCCCACTTACCGCATCGCCCACCTGGGCGTGGGCTATTGCCCGGAGGAGCGCGGCATCTTCGCCTCGCTGTCGGCCGAGGAGAACCTGATGCTGCCCCCGCCCGTGGGCGGCAAGGGCGGCGGCATGACGGTGCGGGAAATCTACGAGATCTTCCCCAACCTGAAGGAGCGGCGGGCCAGCCAGGGCACGCGCCTGTCCGGCGGCGAGCAGCAGATGCTGGCGGTGGCACGCATCCTGCGCGCCGGCGCGCGCCTGCTGCTGCTCGACGAGATATCGGAAGGGCTGGCGCCGGTCATCGTCCAGTCGCTGGCGCGGGTCATCATGCTGCTGAAGTCCAAGGGCTACACCATCGTCGTGGTGGAGCAGAACTTCCGCTTCGCCGCGCCGCTGGCCGACCGGTTCTACGTGATGGAGCACGGCAGCATCGCCGAATCCTTCGCCGCTTCCGAGCTGCAGGACAAGATGGACGTCCTGCACGGCATGCTGGGGGTGTAGGCCCCCGGAGCCCTGCGCCCGGCGGCGCGATCGTCCGCTGCGCGGCGGCGGCCGGGGAAGTTGCCGCCAACCTTGACACCGACCCGCCGGCTGAATAGACTGGCTGAAAAAAGTTAGCGCTATCATCGCTGGCAGACACAGAGGAGACAGACATGGCAGCAATGTTCGATCATGCGGCGAAGGGCCTGGCCGCGCTGGCGCTGGTCGCCGCCGCCGCCCCCTGTGCGGCCGGGAACTATCCCGACAAGCCGGTGCGTTTCGTGGTGGCCACGGCCGCCGGCGGCGCCTCCGACATCGTCGCGCGCATCGTCGCCGACAAGCTGCAGCAGCGCCTGGGCCAGCCCGTGGTGGTGGACCCGCGGCCCGGCGCCAACGGCAACATCGCCGCCGAGTTCGTCGCGCGCGCGCCGGCCGACGGCTACACCATCATGATGGGCACCATAGGCGTCATGGCGGTCAACCCCGCCGTCTACAAGGACGTGCGCTTCGACCCCCTGAAGGACTTCACCGGCGTCGCGCGCCTGGTGTCCTTTTCCAACATCCTGGTGGTCAACCCCAAGCTGCCGGTCAAGTCGGTCCAGGACCTGATCGCCTACGCCAAGGACAAGCCGGGCTCCCTGCGCTACGGCTCGCCGGGCGTGGGCGGCTCGCCCCACATGGCCATGGTGGTGTTCGGCCAGATGGCCGGGCTGGACCTGGTGCACGTGCCCTACAAGGGCGCCGCCCCGGCGCTGATGGACGTGATGGGCGGCCACATCGAAATGGCCTTCAGCGACCCGCTGGTCACGCTGGAGCAGGTCAGGGAAGGCAAGGTGCGGGCGCTGGCCGTCAGCGGCGGCAAGCGGCTGGCCACCGCGCCGGACATCCCCACGGTGGCCGAGGCGGGCGTGCCCGGCTATGCGGTCAACGGCTGGCTGGGCGTGGTCGCGCCCACCGGCACGCCGGCCGACCGGGTGGCGCGCCTGCACCGCGAGATCAACGCCGTGCTGGAGATGCCCGACGTGCGCGAAAAGCTCGTCGCCCAGGGCGCCGAGATCATCCCCGACTCGGTCGACGGCTTCAACCGGTTCATCGACGGCGAGTTCAATCGCTGGAAGAAGGTGGTGGCCGAGGCCGGCGTGGCGCAGTAGCGCCGCGCCGGCCCCGGTCCGGACAACAACGGCATCAGGAGAGAAGGACATGTCCAAGCAGACCGGCGCGCAGGTGCTCGTCGCCCAATTGGCGGCGCGCGGCGTCGAACGGATTTTCGGCGTGCCGGGCGGCGATTGCAGCCTGGACATCATCGAGGCGGCCAAGCAGGCGGGCATCGCCTTCGTGGTGGCGCGCACCGAGAACTCGGCGGCCATGATGGCCGCGGCCACCGCCGAGCTCACCGGCAGCATAGGCGTGGTGCTCACCACGCGCGGCCCGGGCCTGGCCAACGGCGTGAACGGCGTGGCCTACGCCTCGCTGGACCGCGCCCCGCTGGTGCTGATCAGCGACGGCTACGAGAACGACCAGACCTACATCAGCCACCAGCGCTTCGACCAGGGCGAAGTGCTGCGCCCGCTGCTCAAGGGCGCGCTGCGCCTGGACGCGCCCACCGCGCTGCCGGCCGTGGGCGCGCTGCTGGACCAGGCCCTGGCCGACCCGCCGGGGCCCGTCTACCTGGAAGTGACCGGCGCGGGCATGCGCGGCTCGGTGCCCGCCGCGTCGGTGCCGGCGCAGCCCGACGTCCCGCCGCTGCCCGCGCCCACCGCGGCCGCCCTGCAGGCCGCCGGCGATCTGCTGCGGCGCGCCTCGCGCCCGGTGGTCATCGCCGGCCTGCAGGCGCGCGGCGAGCCGGCCGCCCGGGCGCTGCGCGAACTGGCGGCGCAACTGCGCTGCCCGGTGTTCTGCACCTACAAGGCCAAGGGCATCCTGCCCGACGCCGACCCCCTGATGACCGGCTACTACATCGGCGGCGCGGCCGAAGACCCGCTGCTGCGCGAGGCCGACCTGGTGATCGCCTACGGCGCCGACCCCATCGAGTTCCCGCCCCAGCCCTGGCGCTACGACGTGCCGGTGCTGGAGCTGACCACCCATCCCCACCCGCGCCACTATTTCGTGCCCGAAGTGTCGGTGTTGGGCGACGTCGCCCAGGCCGCGCGTGCGCTGCGCGAGGGCGCGGGCCGCAGCGCCTGGGACGGCGAGCGGCTGGCCCGGGCCAAGGCGCACATGCGCCAGTGCGCCCGCGCGACGGGCGACGGCCCCATCGACCCGCAGACTGCCGCCGAGGCCGCCATGGCGGCGCTGCCGGCCGGCGCGCGCATCACGGTGGACGCGGGCGCGCACATGATGCCCATCCTGGGCGCGCACCAGGCCGGCCAGCCGCGCGACGTGCTGATCTCGCGCGGGCTGGCGACCATGGCCTTCGCCCTGCCGGCGGCGCTGGGCGCGGCGCTGGCCGATCCGGCCCGGCCGGTGGTCGCCTTCACCGGCGACGGCGGGCTGATGATGTGCGCGTCCGAGCTCGCCAGCGCGGTGCAGGCCGGCTGCAAGCTGACGGTGGTGGTGTTCAACGATTCCGACATGGCGCTGATCGACGTCAAGCAGCGCCGGCGCAAGCTGCCCAACGCGGGCGTGGGCTATTGCGCCACCGACTTCGCCGCCGTGGCGCGGGGCTACGGCGCCCGCGGCTGGCGCTGCGAGCGCCCGGAGCAGCTGGCCGAGGCCTTCGCCCAGGCCTACGCCTGCGACGGGCCGGCGGTCGTCGACGTGGTGATCAACCCCGAGGCCTACCACGACCAGATAAAGGCGCTGCGCGGTTGAACGCAGCCGGCAGGCCGGCGCCGATCCGCCGGCACAGGAGAGCACGAGGCATGAGCGCGTCCGCCCGGCTGCCCGAAGGGCGCGCTCCCTCCCCCGGGGAGGATGTCGCGTAGCGACAGGAGGGTACACGATGAGCAGGCAGGATAGCGGCGCCGACGCGCCAACCCGCGCGCAATTGCGCGACTTCTACGACGACTACGCCCTGGCGCTGGACGACGGCGACCTGGACCGGTGGACCACCTTCTTCACCGACGACTGCCTGTACCGGGTGGTCTCGCGCGAGAACTTCCAGGAAGGCCTGCCCCTGTGCACCATGGAGTGCCGCGGCATCGCCATGGTGCGCGACCGGGTCGCGGCCCTGCGCGAGACCACCGTGTTCGAGCCGCGCACGCTGCGCCGCATGGTGTCCTGCCTGCGCGTGAACGAAGGCGGGCAGGGCGCCTCGTCGCAGGCCAATTTCGCGCTCTACGAAAGCATGTCCGACCGCGAGACGCACCTGCTGCTGGTCGGGCGCTACCTGGACCGCGTGGTGCGCCAGGGCGGCGAGCTCAAGTTCCGCGAGCGCGTATGCGTCTACGACAACTACCGCATCCGCACCTCGCTGGTGTATCCGGTCTGAATCGAGGAGATCGACATGAATACGACTGTGAGCGAAGCGCCGGTGTCCACCTGGCAGGCGCGCCGCTGGCCGCAGGAGCGCGAGGCGCGGATCCCGGCCTGGATCTATTCCGACCCGCTGCTGTTCCAGCGCGAGATGGAGGTCTTCCACCACGGCCCGACCTGGAACTTCGTCGGCCTGGAATGCGAAGTGCCGGCCGCAGGGGCCTACAAGCGCAGCTGGGTGGGCACCAAGTCCGTGCTGATGGTGCGCGACGAGGAAGGCGGCATCCAGGTGCTGGAGAACCGCTGCGCGCACCGCGGCGCGCCGATCTGCTGGGAGAACAAGGGCGTGGTCAAGGACTTCACCTGTCCCTACCACCACTGGAACTACGACCTGTGCGGCAACCTGCAGGGGTTGCCCTTCCTGCGCGGCGCCATGGGCAAGGGCGGCATGCCGCGCGACTTCAGGAAGGACCAGCACGGCCTGCGCCGCCTGCGCGTGGCCACGCGCCGCGGCCTGGTCTGGGCCACCTTCGGCGACGCCACGCCCGACCTGGAAAGCTATATGGGCGAGGAAATCCTGGCGCTGCTGGACCGCACGCTGGGCAGCGGCCGGCTGCGCCTGCTCGGCTACAACCGCCAGCTGCTGCCCTGCAACTGGAAGCTCTACCTGGAGAACAGCCGCGACCCCTACCACGCCACGCTGCTGCACAGCTTCTTCCTGACCTTCGGGCTGCTGCGCACCGACACCGCCTTCCGGGCCGTGCCGACGCTGGGCGGGCGCCACGCCATCATGGCCTCGACCTACTCGGCGGCCACGGCCGGCACGCAGAACGAGGTCACCAAGCAGCTGGCCTCGCTCAAGACCGACTTCGTCCTGCAGGACATGGACGTGGTCAAGCCGGTGGACGAGTTCGGCGACAGCTCGATGATCAACTTCTCGGTGCTGCCGTCGGTGTTCTTCCAGCAGCACGGCAACTCGCTGGCGATCCGCCACATCATCCCCAAGTCGGAGTCGTCCACGGAACTGTCCTGGACCCACTACGGCTTCGCCGAGGACGACCCGGCCATGCACGAGCGCCGCATCAAGCAGGCCAACCTGATGGGCCCGGCCGGCTACGTGGCGGTGGACGACAGCGAGGTGCTGGCGCAGATGCAGCCGGTAGCCGAAAGCGCGCCCGACTCGGTGCAGGTGGTGGAGATGGGCGGGCGCGACGTGGCCGCGCAGGAGACCATGGTGACCGAGGCGCTGATCCGCGGTTTCTACGCCTACTACCGGGAGAAGATGGGCCTGTAGCCCTGGATCGCAGCGGCGCGCGCATCGGCGGCCGGTGCGCGCGTCCCACGGGGCCGCCGGGGCGGCCCGCGCATTGTGGAGCACGAAGATGAGCCAATGGCACCGGGCGGCGAGCCTGGACGAAATGCAGGAAGGCGAGCCGCTCGCCATGCAGGTGGGCGAGGTCGCGCTGGCCGTGTACAAGCTGGGCTGCGAGGCGCACGCGATCGGCGACCTCTGCCCGCACCAGAAGGACGTGAAGCTGTCCGACGGCTTCGTCGACGGCGACGTGGTCGAATGCCCCATGCACCAGTCCTGTTTCGACATCCGCACCGGCAAGGTCATGGGCCCGCCCGCGCGCGAGGACGTGCCGAGCTATCCGGTCAAGATCGAGGACGGGGTGGTCTACGTCGAGGTGTGAGGCGCGCGCCTAGTCCTGCCCGTGCAAGCGCTTGAGGGCGCGCAGCAGCCGCGCGCCCCACCACAACAAGTCGTCGACCAGCACCGCGAAGCCCAGGACGATGGCGCCGGCGGCCAGGCCGTACAGCAGGGCGGTGGACCACGCGACGTGGCCCAGGAAGAAGTTGCACACCAGCGCCGCCGCCACGAGGGCGAGGCCGGATGCCATCTTCCAGTAGAAGCCGAGCCGGAATCGCGGTTTGCCCATGGGCCATAGCATAGCCGGACGGGGCCGCGGGCCCGCCCAGGCCGCATGCCGGCGCGACAGCGATTGCAACCAAACGTGGCGAACCCCTCGGGCCGCCAGCCGCCGCCTGCCGGGCGGCGAGGCCGGGGCCGCTTGCGCCGGCCGCCCGGCCCCGCGGCCGCGCCGCGGCAAGCCGGTCCGGCCGCGCCGCAGATTACGTAACACAATGGGGGAAACGCACACGCGCAAGCCCCGGGCCATCGCCCACCATATCCCCCTGGATCGAGCGGCTGCGCATGCCGGCTGCGGGCGGCGCGGCGTGCGCGGCCCGCCGGCGCGCGCCGCCTACAGGGGTTGCCGTGTACAGGGGTTGCCGTGGCATGGGTCAAGGCGCTGCACGTCGTCGCATTGCTGGTCTGGTGTGCCGGGCTGCTCTACCTGCCGGGGCTGTTCGCCTCGGCGCGCAGCGTGGCCGGCCGGCACGTGGGGCGGCTGCACATGATGACGCGCTTCACCTTCGTGGCGGTCGCCTCGCCCGCGGCCGTCCTGGCCATCGTCTCGGGCTCGGCCCTGGCCGCGGCCGGGGGCGCACGCGAGGCCTGGCTGCTGGCCAAGCTGGCGGCGGTCACCGGCATGGTGCTCTTCCACCTGTACTGCGGCCGCGTGGTCACGCTACTGGACACCTCGCCGCGGCTGGGGCCGCGCCGCTACAGCGCGTGGCTGGCGGCGGTGCCGGCCGCGCTGATCCTGGCGGTGCTGTGGCTGGTGCTGGCCAAGCCCTTCTAGCCCAGCCGCCGCCGCGCTAGGCGCGATCCAGCGGTTCGTCTTCCTCTTCGCCGTGTATGCCCACCTGATGCTCGAAAACCAGCTTGCCGCCGAACCAGCCCGCCGCCACCACCAGCGCGGCCCCCAGCCCGGACAGGTACAGGGCGCCGGCATCCACGGTATGCATGGGCGCGCGGATGCGCGCCAGCCAGTTGATGAATTCCACCGCCAGCAGCATGACGGCCACCACGAAATGGCTCCAGCTGGCGGCGCGCCGGCGGATGCCGGACACCGACAGCAGCTCGGCCGTGCCGGCCGCGCCGGCCAGCACGCCCATCAGCGTGCCGGCGCCCAGCAGCCAGGTCGAGGCGCGCGCCCAGAAGGGGTCGCCCAGCTGCCAGTGGGCCAGGTCGGTGGCCAGCGCGCCCATGAAGAAGGCGATGGGAAAGGTCACCAGCATGGGATGCAGGGGATGCCGGGCCACGGCCACCTGGGTGGGCGTGCCGACGGGCGGCGGCTTGCGGTAGCGTTCCATGCGGGTCGGCTCGGGGAGTCTGGCGTGGCGGATGGGACGGGGCCTGCCGCTGCAAGGTATCACGGGCGGGGCGGGCGGGCGTGTCGCACCGTATCCGCCTGTTTGCTCGTGCTGCTGGCCGGCTGCGTGCGCGGGCCGCTGTCGGCGCTGGACCCGGCGGGCCCGGCCGCGGAGTCGGTGGCCCGCCTGTGGTGGGTCATGGCCGCCGGCGCCGGCCTGATCCTGATCCTCATGGTGGCGCTGGGCGCCTGGGCCTTCCGGCGCGGCCGCTCGCGCTGCGGCGAGGCGCTGGGCCGGCACCTGATCCTGGGCGGCGGGCTGGTGTTCCCGCTGACCGTGCTGGGCCTGCTGCTGGCCTACGGGCTGCCGGCGGGCAGGGCGTCGCTGCCGTCGGCCGGCGAGCAGGCCTTCCGCGTGAACGTCACCGCGCACCAGTGGTGGTGGGAGGTGTCCTATCCCGACGTGGCGGGCGGCGCGCGCCGATTCGCCGACGAGATCCACATCCCGGCCGGCGTGCCGGTGCACGTGCGCATCGCCTCGAACGACGTGATCCACAGCTTCTGGGCGCCGCGCCTGGGCGGCAAGCTGGACGCCGTGCCGGGGCGCGTGAACGTGGCCCGCCTGCTGGCCGACCGGCCGGGCGTCTACGAAGGGGCCTGTGCCGAATTCTGCGGCGTGGACCACGCGCGCATGCGGCTGCGCGTGATCGCCCACGAGCCGGAGGAATTGCAGCGGCAATTGCGGGCGATGGCGGAGCAGCGGGTCGCGGGTGCACCGGTGGGCGGGCAGAGGACGGCGAACTGGCAGCCCGGCGGGGCGCATGGCCAGGTGCCCGCCGGGGCGGCGGCCGCGCGGCCGGAGGGCGGGTAATGGCCGGGCCGCCGCGCGCAGGCCCCGCGGCGGCCCTGGCGCTGCACCGCGCCCTGCAGCGCGGCTGGCGCAATCCGCCCGGCTGGCGCAGCCTGTCGGCGGTCAACCACACCACCGTGGGGCTGCGCTTCATCGCCACGGCGCTGGTCTTCTTCCTGCTGGGCGGCGTGCTGGCCATGCTGCTGCGCGCCCAGCTCGCCGCGCCGGGCGCGGGCTTCCTGGATGCGCCGCTGTACAACCAGATCTTCACCATGCACGGCACGGTGATGATGTTCCTGTTCGCCATCCCCATGCTGGAAGGCTACGCGCTGTACCTGCTGCCCAAGATGCTGGGCGCGCGCGACCTGGCCTACCCGCGCCTGGGCGCCTACGCCTACTGGTGCTACCTGTTCGGCGGCCTGATCCTGGTGGGGGGGCTGGCCGCCGGCGTGGCGCCGGATGCCGGCTGGTTCATGTACACGCCGCTGTCGAGCGCCACCTACAGCCCGGGCATCAACTCGGACATCTGGCTGATCGGCGTGACCTTCTCCGAGATCTCTGCCGTGTGCGGCGCGGTGGAACTCGTGGTCACCATCCTGACCCAGCGCACCGCCGGCATGAGCCTGGCGCGCATGCCGGTGTTCGCCTGGTACGTGCTGGCCGCGGCGGCGATGATACTGGTGGGCTTCCCGCCGCTGATCCTGGGCAGCATCCTGCTGGAGCTGGAGCGCGCCCTGGGCTGGGCGTTCTTCGACCCCACCCGCGGCGGCGACCCGCTGCTGTGGCAGCACCTGTTCTGGATGTTCGGCCATCCCGAGGTCTACATCATCTTCCTGCCGGCCGCCGGTGTCGTCTCCACCCTGGTGCCGGTGTTCGCGCGGCATCCGCTGGTGGGCTACGGCTGGGTAGTGGGCAGCGCCGTCGTCCTGGCCGTGCTGAGCTTCGCGCTGTGGGCCCACCACATGTTCGTCGCCGGCATCGCGCGGCCGGCGCAGACTTTCTTCTCCGTGGCCAGCATGCTGATCGCGCTGCCCACCGCGGTGCAGTTCTTCGCCTGGATCGCCACGTTGTGGGCCGGCCGCCCGGTGTGGCGCCTGCCCATGCTGTACCTGGCCGGCTTCCTGGCGGTGTTCGTGGCCGGCGGGCTGACCGGCGTCATGCTGGCGCTGGTGCCCTTCAACCAGCAGGCCCACGACACCCACTTCGTGGTGGCCCACCTGCACTACGTGCTGGTGGGCGGCATGGTCTTCCCGCTGCTGGCCGGCGTCTATTACTGGATGCCGCACGTCACCGGGCGCATGCCCTCGGAAAGGCTGGGCGCCTGGGGCTTCTGGCTGATCTTCGCCGGCTTCAACGCGACCTTCCTGGTCATGCACCTGACCGGCCTGATGGGCATGCCGCGGCGCATCCACACCTACGACGACGGCCTGGGCTGGGCCGGGCCCAACCTGCTGTCGTCGGTGGGGGGCTTCGTCATGGCCGCGGGCTTCGCCGTGCTGCTGCTGGACGTCTTCCTGCATGCCCGCGTCGGCCGCATCGCGCCGCGCAACCCCTGGGGGGCCGGCACGCTGGAATGGGCCATGGCCACGCCGCCGCCGGCCTACAACATCGCCAGCCAGCCGCGCGTGCAGGGCCGCGACCCGCTCTGGGACGAGCCCGCGCTGGCCGCGCAGATGGCCGCGGGCCGGCACTACCTGGGCCGTGCGGCGCAGGGCGGCGGGCGCGAGACCCTGGGCGTGGACATGCTCACCGGCGAGCCCACGCACCGCGTGCAACTGCCCGGGCCGAGCTGGCTGCCGCTGATCGCCGCGCTGGCCACGGGGGGCTTCTTCCTGGCGGTGCTGTTCAAGTCCTACTGGCTGGCCGCGGCGGGTGCGCTGGCGGCGCTGGCGCTGTTCCTGCGCTGGGCGTGGCAGGGCGGCAGCCAGGGGGGCGATGGCGCGGCCGGGCGGCTGCCGGCCTTGCCTGCCCGCGGCGGGCCGGGTTCCGCCGCGGCCGGTGACGGCCTGCCCCAGGCCGGCGCGGACTTGCCGCATGCCTGGGAGGGCTTGCCGCAAGCCTGCGCAGGCTGCGATCTGCCGCCGCACCACGTCTGCCGCAACGCCCCGGGCTGGTGGGGCACGGTCTACGCACTGGTGGCCGACGGCACGGTGCTGGCTTCGCTGCTGTTCGGCTATGTCTACCTGTGGGTCATCACGCCCGGCTGGCGGCCGCCGGATTCGCTGCCCGCGGGCGCCGCGCCGGCCATGGCCGCGGCGGCGCCGGCGCTGGCCGCTGCGGCGGCCGCGGCGCATTTCGCCTGGCGCGCCGCGGCGGGGGGGCGGCGCGATGGGGGCCGCGCAAGCGCTGGAGAGGGCGAGGGCGGCAGGCACGGCAAGGGCGGCGGGCAAGCCGGCGCGCCCCAGCGGACGGCAGCCTGCGCGGCCTGGCTGGCCGGGGCCTGCGTCGCGGGGCTGGCGGCCGCGGCGGCGCTATCGGCGCTGGCCGCCAGCCTGCCGCCCGCGACGGTCCACGCCTATGGCGCGATCACGCGCGCGCTGGCGGGCTATGCCGTCCTGCACGCCGCGCTGGGCGCGGTAATGGCCGGCTACGTCGCCTGCCGCGCCCGGGCCGGCTTCGTGTCCGCCGAGCGCAGCCTGGAGCCGCGCGTGGCGCGGCTGTGGTGGATGTACAGCGCGGTGTCGGGCCTGGCCGTGCTGACCGCCCTGTGGCTGCCGATGGCGTAGGCGCCGTGCAGGCGCTGGCATGCGGCGGCGCCCTGCGGCGCGTTGGCCTGGAAATGCCCGGAGGCCTTGCGGGCCTGGCCGGCGCCCGCCCGCCTCAGGCGGCCGCCGCGCCCGGCGCCTGCGCGATCCAGCCCTGGTCCTGGCGCTCGACTGCCCAGCCGTGGAAGCGGGCCAGGTCCTCGACCTCGCTCCACAGCACGCCGTCGGCCGCCGGGCTCCGGGCGTCCCCGTTCGCGGAGCCGTCGCGCGGGCCTGTCGTGCCCTGGATCAGCCCCGTCCTGGGGCTGGCCAGGACCAGCTCGCCGCCCGGCGGCATCGCGTCCACCGCATGCAGCAGCCAGGCCAGCAGCACGTAGCGCGCCGGGAAGCGCGCCACCTGCAGCGGCTCGGGCTGATGCGCCAGCCGTATCCTCTTGCCCGACAGCAGCAGGCGGGTGAACACCAGCCGGCTGCTTTCGCCCAGCGCCTGCGCCAGCGGCACCTGCTCGGCGTCGTCGCGCAGCCAGGCGTCCAGGCGGCGGAAGGCTTCCACCCCCTCGTCGAGCAGGCCGTCGACGTCGGCCAGCAGTTCGCGCGCGCGCTCGTCCTGGGCCGCGCCGGGGCGCGCCGCTTTCTGCGCCATCATGGCCGTGGCCAGCTTGGCGTTGGAAATGGGCTTGATCGCGTCGTGCCGCAGCACCGGGAAGGCGTGCCCCAGCACCTTGAACTGGATCGCCTGGGCCACGCGGCCCGACGGGTTGGCGCCGCCTTCCATCGTCAGCCGGCCCGGGAAGCGATGCCGGCGATGAGGTCTTCCAGGACCGACAGGTCCGCGGGCTTTTCCACCCAGGCGTCGAAGACGTCCTCGCGGGCCCGGTCGTCGCCCTGGGGCAGGCCGCTCAGGGCGATGCAGCAGGGGGCCGGGTCGACCGCGGCGCGCAGCCGGCGGGCCAGCTCGTAGCCGTCGATGTCGGGCAGCACGATGTCCACCAGCACGATCTGCGGGCGCGCCTGGGCGCAGACTTCCAGCGCCTGGGCGCCGCTGGCCGCCACCTTGACCTCGTGGCCCAGCATGGCCAGGAATTCCGCCAGGAGTTCGGAGGCCAGTTCATTGTCGTCGACGATTACTATTGTCTGCTGCGGCGTGGACATATGCAGGTCTCCGGAAAATCTGCAGTGCTGGGCGGCGGCCGGCGGTCCCGGCATGCCCGCGCCCGTGCCGTGCGCGCAGCCTGCCCGGTCCCGCCCGGGCGCGCGTGCGCCCGGCGGCAGACCCCTGGCGGCCCGGCAAGCGCCGGAGCCAGGGAATCTCAACAAGTTACATGCTTGCGTGCCCGGACCAAAGGGAACTTAGCCCAAAGAATAATTGTACCTATGCCGAAAGGGCATGGTTCCCGGGGCCGGGCGGCAATGAGAAGTCTTCGGGGACGGATGTTGCCTTGGCGGGGATTCGGGCAGATTATTGCGTACTGCCCGATCCTGTTACCCGGTGGTTGCATCGGTGTAAGACAGCGCGGGTAGAGTGCGCCGGTATCCGAGCAACGCAGGCCGCGTAGCCTGCCCAGGACCACAGGATGTCGAAGTGATTGCACACATTGCCGCCCCGCCCCAGGCCGCGCCCGCCGGCGCCGCCGGGCCCCAATATCCCCCGTACGCGGACCCCGGTCCGGGCCTCGAGCCCGCCGTGGCCCGGCAAGCCGCCTCCGGCGACGCCGAGGCGCCGGAATCGGTCAACGCCGTGTTCGCCCGCATCACGTCCGGCCATGCCCGGCCGGGCGATTTCGCCCACTACGTGGACATGTGGGACAAGCTGCAGCAGGCGCTGACGCGCCGCACGCCGCAAGCTTGATCTGCCGGTTGCCGGCATCGCGCGCCGCGGGCGCAAGCGACCCGCCGCGGCCGAGGGCGTCGGCGACGCGACGCCAAAGCGCGGCCCCGCCGGGACGCACGCCGTAACAGAATCGGGCAAACGCTCACCGGCCTGCCCGGGCCTCGCGCCCTATAGTCTCCAGGGCGGCCGGGCGCGGCGCATGCTGCCCGCGCCCGCTGCTTCCTTCATCCCCTCATCCAAGGAGACGCCATGAAGCGTACGGCGACATTGCTGCTGGCTGCGGCCGGCGCGATCGGCACGGGCATGGCCTGGACCGCGGCGGGCGCCGCGCAGGCCGCCGGCGAGCTGACGGTGCCCATGTACCTGGCCACGCCCGACGGCAAGGGCAAGGACGTGGGCAACGTGGTGCTGTCCGACAGCAAGTACGGCCTGGTGCTCACCCCGGAACTGCACGGCCTGCCGCCCGGCCTGCACGGCTTCCACGTGCACCAGAACGCCAGTTGCGACCCGCAGGAGCAGGACGGCAAGAAAGTGCCCGCGGGCGCGGCCGGCGGCCACTACGATCCCGACGGCACCAAGACCCACGGCACGCCCTGGGACGACAAGGCCCACCGCGGCGACCTGCCGCCGCTGTACGTCGACGGCGGCGGCAACGCGGTCCAGCCGGTGCTCGCCCCGCGCCTGACGGCCGCGCAGGCGCGCGGCCATGCGCTGATGGTGCACGCGGGCGGCGACAACCACGCCGATCATCCGCAGCCGCTGGGCGGCGGCGGCGCGCGCGTGGCCTGCGGGGTGATCCAGTAGGGAAAGCCGGGCGCAGCCGCTTGCGTCCGGGAGTGAAAATCAGGTATATTCTTTGGTCTTGCAAGCGGGGTTTGTTTGGCATCTCCGCATTGCCGGGCTGTTAGCTCAGTTGGTAGAGCAGCGGACTCTTAATCCGTAGGTCGAGTGTTCGAGCCACTCACAGCCCACCAGAATTTACAAAGAGCCCTTGCGCGAGTATTTCGCGCAAGGGCTTTTTCTTTGTCTTCGCCATTGCCAGGATATTGCCGGAATGTCGGCCCATCACCTTGGACTGCGCCGGACGATGTTGGATGCATGGGCCGGCGAGCCGGGACCTGTCGGCACAGAGCCTCTTTGCCGGCGCGGCGCGCCCGTCAAAACGGAACCAGCCTGTCGTCGGACGGGCCGTAGGCGGGCTGCTACCTCAAGCAGGCGTCGATCGCTTCCAGGGCCTGCAGCGCCCTCATCGGCAGCGATACGTGCCGCGGGTCGCCGTGGATGGCGGGTTCGCCCGGGTTGATGCGGATCACCGGCGCACGCTGCTCGAAGGCCATGCGGTGCGTGAAGTCCCGCGCGCTGGCGATGGCCGTGCCGGCGCCGATTTCGATGACCAGCAGGCGTTCCACGCCTTGCAGCCAGTGCTCCAGCCGGCGGTACTGGCCCTGCGTGCGTTCCTGCTGCCAGTCGTAGTCGTCGAACATGAACACGTTCGGGCGGGCGGCAGCGCTGCAATAGGGGCAGCGCGGCAGCGCGTTGCGCAGCAGGCAATGGGTCTCGTCCACGTCGGGCAGGAAGCTGTCCGCCGGCCAGATGGCGGGCCGGCACGATGCCAGGCATTGCAGGTGGTGGAGCGAGCCATGGCATTCGACCAGCAGCCGCTCGTCGAACCCGGCTTTCTGGAACTGCCCGTCCACGTTGCTGGTGAAGACGGCGCCGCCCAGGAGGCTGTCGTCCATCCAGCGCCGCAGGATGCCGAAGCCCGCATGAGGCTGCGTGGCGCGGTACAGGGCCAGGCGATGCCCGTAGAAGCCCCAGGCCAGGGCGGGGTGGGCGCGGAAGGCGTCGGGCGAGGCGACGTCGGAGAAGGCTATCTCCTGCCGTCCCAGGGCCGGGTAGGCGTTCCAGAAGCCGTTACGGCTCCGGAAGTCGGGCAGGCCCGAGTCGATGCCCATGCCTGCGCCGGTGACGACCAGGATGGCGTAGGCATCCGAGATCAGGCCGGCGGCGCGCTGCAGGGAGGCGGCGTGGATGGAGTCGTGCGTGTCGATAGCGTTGGGCATGGATGGCATCGAATCGGCGAGGTCTTGAGGCTTGTTTCCATCAGCTTGTAGAGCATAACGTTGAAGGAGGTGTAGAAGAATCTCGCCCCTGCGCTCGGGTCGCTTCCGCCGTTGTGGTGCTATTGCGCCGGGAGCATGAAACCTCGCAGGATGATGTCGATGGCCACGAGCACGAATCCAGCGATCAAGATTTTCGTGCGCCTCCTAGTTTGATGCCAATCCAGCAGTTGATATGCGGAACGTTATTGGCCTATCGAATAGCTGATGGAAGCAGAGTTGGCCTGCTCGACTCGGAGGGCATAGCGTCCGGCCTGGACGAGCCCGGGCTGCCCGGGCGCCAGTCGAATGGTGACGGTGCTGGACGGGAGCGCCATGGTGGTCGCTTGGGGAGCAGGCGCCCAGGCGGTTCCCGTCGTGGTTGACGTTCCGTAGTAGTTGTAGCTGCCGAACATTCCCGAACTTCTCGTGCTGCTGGAGACGGGTACGGGCACGGCGCCCATACGCGTCACCGTCGTTTCATTGGAGCGAATGGTCAAGTCCTGCCGGGAAAACATGATGGAACCATCGGGCGCGATCCCCATGTACCGGACTTCTATGTAGCCTTCGTCCGTTTTCCTGCCCCAGAGGTCGGCTCTCCCGGCAACGTTCTCCAGGTCGCGCTGGCGGTTGACCCGGAGAACGACATCCCCGACGCCGGCGACGAGCAGTCGTCCGACGGGTTGCTCGACTACCTCATAGTGCTCAATGGTGCCGCAGGCGCTCAGGGCGGCGGCGGAGGTCACAATGGCAATGCGAAATACGTTCATGAATGGTCCGACTTGACGAGTTGGCTGCGCCGGCCTGCGCGGCGCGCTTACACAGGAAAAACAAGACGCTGCGGGTTTACGGGGTAGGCGCCCTGGTCCGCCGGACCCGCGCGACGATGTATGTCGCCAGGCCGATCAAGATCGAGGATGGCACGCCCAACATGAGCCAGGCGCCGAATCCAAAAAGCAGGTCTGCGAATAGGCGTGTCCCTTGGTCAAGCTGCACGGCCTTGTGGTATCCAACCGTCAGCATCATGATTTCCGCCGCGATGAGCCCCAACCATGCGGCGGCGCGCCTGGCGCGGAACCATGGTGAGCCATTGCGTCTCCATCCGGAAATCGCAAAGAAGTAGAGCGCGCCAACCATGGCGCCTACCGCCATTTTTATAAAGATCATGACTATTCCCGCGCGGATTGCCATTTTTCCAACTATGGTTGGCGGACAAGATTAGCACGCAAGAGTGGAATTTCCAACGATAGTTGGAGGTTCTGCTTGGATATCCCTAAGACGTTTGGACAGGTGCTGCGCAGGCGGCGCAAAGATGCCGGGCTGACCCAGGAACAACTCGGGTTCGAAGCCGAACTGGAGCGCAATTTCATCAGCATGCTTGAGCTTGGGCAGCGTCAACCCTCTTTGACCACCGTTTTCAAGCTGGCAGCATCCCTGGGCGCCAAGCCTTCGAAGCTCGTCGAAGACGTGGAAGATGCGCTGTCGGCAAAGGCGGATGCCCCCGCATCGTCCAGGCGCTCCTAGCGGCCTCCCTATGGCGCCCAGGGGTTAGGAACCCTGGGAAATCGCGCCTGAATCGGGCCGTCATCGTCGCGTCACTGCGCCCGCGTTGGGCCGATCTCGGGATCGGGTGTATGGTCGGCCGGCAACTTGGAGCCACTCCGTGGCTCAGTGATCGGGAGGCGGCAATGAAAGTGCAGGGGAAATGTCACTGCGGGGCGATTCGCTACGAGGCCGAGGTCCAGGACGGCTCGATGCGGATTTGCCATTGCCTTGACTGCCAAATTATGTCGGGTTCGGCGTTTCGCACGAACATCGCTGCGCCGGCCGAGACGTTCCGTTTGCTGCAAGGCAAGCCGCGCCATTATGTGAAGACCGCCGACAGCGGCGCGCAGCGGGTCACCGGCTTTTGCGAGGAATGCGGTACGCAGCTCTACGCAACCGATCCCGGTACGCCGAAGCGTTATTCGCTGCGGGTCGGCACCCTGGAGCAGCGCGACCAGGTGGGTGGTCCGCAAGTGCAAATCTGGACGCGCCGCCGGCTCGGCTGGATGCCCCCGCTTGATGGCGTGGGCGAGATCGAAGGGCAGCCCTAGCCTTCTGCGAGCCTTCGGGAAGGTTTGCGGACCCAGTCCTCTGATTGCGGACGTATCCCGGTGCGGTTCTGATCCCAAGCCCTGATCCGGCCTGCTGCAAACGGCGTGCCGGTGCCTGCCGCATCGGCGCGCCCGGGCCTTGCCGCCGCCTTCATTGCGGCCGGGTTAAATAACAATAATTGACACCACTTAAAACCTATAAAAATAACTCCGCGCCGGCTCATTTTGGAAGTTTGTGTAATGAGCGTAATTTTTTGCCGCCGCGCCTTCCTCAATTGCATCAATCCTGACTCATCTTCACAGCAATAAAAAATTTTAGAAAGAATATGGCTGTGTTTTGCGCCTAGGATTCGTCCGCCGAGGCTTCTGGAGTTCCAAAAATCGGAGGGCGGCCAGCCTTCCTAAAAAATTTTTGGCCAAACGCCGGGGCGCGGACGAGGCGCCACATCACGAAATTGTTTCTGTGTGTTGTGGGCGTCCTCCCCTCGTGTGCGGGGCACGAGGACAAGCAGTGAGGTATCACAGTGGTAGAAAACTTCGCAGTTTCCGGCCCGGCGCATCCGGGCCGGCCGGTTGCCGCGGCGCCGCCCAAGCGCTTCGAGGCCATCGGCTCCGACGCCGGCGAACGACGTGTCGCGACGTCTCGCGCGCCTGAAGCAGGCGGCGACCCGACGGGCCGCATCGAGCCCGATACCCATGATCCGAAGGCGGTCGATCCCTCCGACACAGGAGCTCGACGGTCCGCGGATTCAGCCCGATCCCTTGTACTGGACTCACCAAGTTCAGCCCGTCAATCCACACCCTCAAGGACTCTGAATGGCTGATTTCACGATCGCTCCGATTGGAACCTGCCGGATCCATACGCCGCTGCGCGATGCCGCGGCGCGCTACCCGATCACGCTGCAGCTCGGACGCAATTACGGCTTCGTGCACACCAGCGCGGAGGCGCTTCAGCAGGCGCGCTTCATGCTCGGCGAATGCGAGATTCCCGCCGACGTGCAGCGCCTGATCTTCCGACCCTCGATAGGCGGGAAGGCTCGCAGCGCGGCGCACAGGCCGGCCGACCTGTACATGGTCGAAGTGTCGTCGCGCAAGCTGCTGACCCTCGACGGCCACCCCATCCAGTCCAACTACCTGACGCGCCACTTCAGCGAGTTCTTCGCCGAGCGCGGGCGCGCCCGGATGTTCTGGTCCCTGGCCGTGGCCGACAAGCTCGCCGAGCGCCGCGCCCTGCTGGACCAGGACCCCGTCTTCAAGAGCCTGTCCGCGGCGGACCGGGACCTGCTGGCCCGCATCCTGAAGCGGGATCTCCCGGACGAGGAGATCGAGGGCGAGATGCGGCGGATCGTCGACCTGCTGGGCAAGGACAAGGTGGTGTTCGTCACGCACGTCAACGCCCTGACGGCGGACAATGCGCCGATCGAGCCGAGGCAGCAGCTGATCGGCGCGGTGACCGAGGCGGCGCGGCGCATCGGCGTGCCTTGCTACGACCCGACGCCGCTGATGGGCAAGCTGGGGCAGGCCGATGCGATGGAGGACGGCGGGCTCGACCTTACCCACTATACGGAGCGCTTCTCGGACCGCCTGGGCGCCGAGTGGTTCAAGACGTACATGCGCCCGAAGATGAGCGCGTCCCTGCCCGCGCCGATCGCGGCGAAGCTTGCCGCTGGCGAGGCCGCCGAGCACATCGAGAAGGTGTGGGATGCGGGCGAATTGTGCGAGGCGTCGCGGCGCGTGCGCGACGTGCTTCGCCGGTATCCCGGGCTGCCCGACCACGTCGTGCTGCTGGCGCGGATGCAGTCGGAGCTGGGCGCCTACGAAGAGGCGATCGCCCTGCTGGAAGGCGCGGACGGCATCGTGGCCTTCGGCAGCAAGGCCGAGCAGATACTGATGCGCAGCCATTTCAGGCTCGGGCACTACGACCTGGCCTATTCGCTGTCGGCCGGCCTGCTCGGCGACGAGAAGGAAACCCCGGAGATCATGCGGGTGGCGGCGGCCTGCGCGGCCCAGCTGGGGCACACGGACGAGGCGCTGAACAACTGGAAGCAGCTGTTCCGCATCGCCCCGGCCGAGCAAGCGTGGGCGACGGAGGCGGCCGACACCGTGCTGTCGATGCTGCAGGCCGGCGGCGACATGCAGGCCGTCCTCCGGTGGGTGGAGGAAGTTCGCGCGGCGCTGCCCTCGCACGGCCGAAGCTTTGCCGTGCTGTGGCGCGACAGGCTGATGGCGGGCGACCGCGCGGGGCTGCGCGCCCTGGCGTCCGAATCCCCCGCGCTTGCCGAGGCCGAAGCCCTGGAGCTCGTCCAGGAAGCCGCCTGGCGCGGCTGCATGGTGGCCGCGGCGGCGTTGGCCGCCTCGTGCGGACTGGTCCAGAGCGGGCAGGAGGACATCCGCGCGTGGCTGCAGGCGCAGTCGTCGTCGTGGGCCGAGGAAGGCCAGCAGGCGCTGGAAGAAGGGCGGCTGCGCGATGCCGCCGAAAGAATCTGCGCATACCGCATGCTCGACCCCGATGCCCTGGCGGGCGCGCGGGCGCAGCGCTCGTTCGAGCGCGCGATGCGCATGGCCGTGCGCAACGCGCTGGTGGCGGGCAACCATAAAGAGGTCATCGAGCTCACGGACATCGCGCTCGACGCGCACGTCGATTTCCCCGAGCTCGACGCCATGCGCGGCCGGGCCGCGGATGCGCTGGGCGACATGCAGACCGCCATGCGGCACCTCGGCCGGGCCGTGGCCGGCGAGTCCGCCCAGTTCAGCACCAAGCTGTATTTCGCCAGGGTGGCGTTCAACGGCGGCTGGTTCGGCGAGGCCATCGACGCCTACAAGGCCGTGCTCGCCCACGAGTCGGCGGACCGCAACGCGAAGGACGAGGCCGAGCGCCAGCTGAGCCGGCTGGGCCCCCGGGCGATCCGCGCCGCCCGGCAGATGCTGTCCGCGGGCGATTACCGGGGCGCCTGGAACCTGCTGGAGCGCGTCGAGCGGTCGTGGCCGCAGATGCCGGAAGTCGCCCACGAAAAGCGGCGCATCCTGGCGGTGCTGTACGCCGAAGTGCGGGCGCTGGAGCCGTCCAGCACCACCGAGCGCCTGGCCGTCGGCGAGAAGATCCTGCAGCTGGTTCCCGACGACGTCATCGGCCTGCGCACGGCGGCCGTCGGCGCGATGCGCCTGCGCCTGTTCGAGAAGGCCCTGCCCTACTGGCAGCTGCTCAAGCAGCGCTCGGACGATCCGGAGCAGTTCGACCACTACATCCAGAGATGCCAGGCCTGGATCGAGAAGGCCAATCGCAGGAGAGCGGCATGACTCGCACACAGGATGCCGGGCAGGAGGTGGACGAAGCGTCCAGCCTCGAATGGGTGCGCGCCCAGCTGGAAGAGATCGTCGCGGCATCGGGCCGCGTCCTGCTCGCGCAGGAGAACCTGGCGCGCGCCCAGGCGCTGGCGAGCGATCACATGGAGGATGCGAAAGTCCGTTTCCTTCTGCTTCGATTGAAGGAGACGGCCGGCTGCAACGAGGGCATGGCCGAGCAGTGGTCGGCGCTCCTGCGCGACTGCCCGGACGATTTGCAGATCGTGCGCCATTGCGCGTCCCGCTTGGTCAAGGACCGGAACGTCGACGACGCCCTGGCGCTGATCGACCGCCACATCCCCAGGACGACCCGCAAGCCGGACAGGCTGTTCGCCCGGGCCAAGCTGCTCAGCGACATCCGCGCGCACGAGCAGTCCGACGCGCTGTTTCGCCGCCTGATCGCCCGCTACGACGACCGCAACGTGCGCATCGAGTTCGCCAAGCGGCTGCGCAAGCGCGGCCTGCTGCTGGATGCCTACGATACGATCAAGCCGGTCGCCCATCTGCTTGCGCCGGGCAGCAAGGCGGCGGAGCTGGCCGGCGCGCTGGCCGGCGACTATGCGTTCTACCGGGACCTCGAGCCGGAAGAGGAGCTTGCCGGCAAGGACATCAAGATCGTCTCCATGAAGCATGCGATCCTGCACTTCCGCAATCGCATCGTGGCGGAGCAGCCGCCGGAGAACCCCGTCTCGATCGCGCTGGTGACGGGCAGCCTCGGGCCCGGCGGCGCCGAGCGGCAGCTGACGCGGCTGGCCGGCGAGCTGCACCGCATGGCGTCCTGCGCCGAGCACCGGTCGTCGTTCATGCGGGTGAGGCCGGAGAAGGTCGAAGTGCTGGTGAAGCAGCACTCCGAGCCCGCGGGGTCCGGAAAGAAGTCGGGGCTGGATTTCTTCCTGCCCGTCCTGGCCAATGCGCAGATCCCGGTGACGGAGATCAACGGCCTGCCCGCGGTTTCGACTTCCCACCAGCCGGTCGACGATGCCGGCCTGACCCGCCTGCTGGAGCAGCTGCCGCCGCCCGTGCACTACGGCGTCACGCGCCTGACCCCGATGCTGCGCGAGCACGGCTTCGACGTGGTGAGCCTGTGGCAGGACGGCACGTGCCTGTTCGGCGCGCTGGCGGCGCTGCTGGCCGGCGTGCCGACCATCCACCTGGTGTTCCGGGGGCTGCCGCCGAACATCCGCAAGGACCGCTACCGCGACGAGTACCCGGTGCTGTACCGGGCGCTGGCGCAGATACCGGGCGTGCATTTCGTCAGCAACAGCCGCACGGCCGCGCAGGAGTACGCGAACTGGCTCGGCATGCCGGTCGAGCGCTTCCATATCCTCTACAACGGCGTGCCCGAGCTGGCGACCGACCCCTCGGACGAGGACGAGCAGAAGTGGAATGAATTCCACGCCGGCACGGCCGACGCCACGGAGACGATAGGCGGCGTGTTCCGGCTGGAGCCGGACAAGCGGCCGCAGCTCTGGATCAAGCTCGCCGCGCAATACCTGAAGCGGCGCCCGCAGGCGCGTTTCTTCATCGTCGGCGACGGGCGCATGAGCGAGAGCATGACGGCGCTGGCGCAGGAGCTCGGCGTGGGCGACCGGCTGTTGTTCGTCGGCCTGTCCAGCCACGTCGGCTACTGGTATTCGCGGATGGACGCCAAGGTGCTGCTGTCCCGCTTCGAGGGGTTGCCGAACGTACTCATCGAGGCGCAGCTCCTGGGCGTGCCGGTCGTCTCGACGCCGGCCGGCGGCGCGGGCGAATGCTTCGTGCGCAACGTGACGGGCCATCTGCTCGACGATCTCGACCACCCGGACCTGAGCGAGGCGTGCGACAAGATCGGGTCCATCGTGGACCTGGCGCGCGGCAACGACGTGCTGAAGCAGCACAGCCGCCAGCGGGCGCGGGAGCTGTTCTCGCTCAATGCGATGCTGGACAAGTTCCTGAGCCTGTGCGTGGCGGTCCTGGGCAAGTCCCGCAACGACGAATCGATCGGCATGGGGGCCATGCGCCTGATGGAGGCCTGATCTCCCGGCCATCGGCCGCGATCCTGGAAATTATGGATGCTATGCAAGAACACGTTCCGGCCTGGGGCCGGCGGCGCAAGGCCGCACTGCTCTTGGCGGTGCTCGCCGCGCTTTCCCTGGCGGGGTGCCAGCTGCCGCGCTCGGGCCCGATGCTGGGCGAGATGACGTCGGCGCACGGCGACAAGGACGTCGTGGTCATGCCGGTGTCGCCCGAGCTGGTGCGGGCGAGCCGCGTGCCCGACGTCGCGGATTTCCCCGCCTACTACCGCGACCTGACCCAGGCGGGCTTCGACCGCCTGGTTCCCGGCGACGGCATCAACGTCACGGTCTGGGAGCGCGACGGCCTGGGCGTATTCGCCGCCGACGCCGCAGGCGTCAGCAACCTGGGAAACCACGTGATAGACCCGAAGGGGACGCTCTACCTGCCCATGCTGGGAAGGTTCAGGGCGGCGGGCCTGACGCTGGCGGAGCTGCACGACGCCGTCGTCGCCCGCCTGAGCAAGCTCGTCGTCGCTTCCGACGTGAGCGTGACCCGGGTCGGCGAGCGCGGCCAGATGGTGACGGTCCAGGGCAACCTCACCAAGCCCGGCATGTATCCCATCACCCAGACCGTCCAGAGGCTGAGCAGCGCGCTGGCGCTGGCCGCGCCGGTGCAGGAGAACCCGGAGCAGCTGGTGATCACGCTTCGCCGCGACAACCGGACGGCGTCGGTGCGGCTGTCGGACATCTACCGCAACCAGGAGAACGACATCCTGCTGCGCGCGGGCGACGTCATCACCGCCCACGACGCGCGCGAGCACCTGACGGTGCTGGGCGCGGCCGGCAACCAGGGGCGCGTGGCCATCAGCAAGCGCAACTACAGCGTGCTGGATGCGCTGGCCGACGCCCGCGGCCTGGACGACAGCACGGCGGATCCGCGCTCCGTGTTCCTGTTCACGCCGGCCAAGGCCGGCGTGGACGGCAAGCCGGACACCGTGCCCGTCGTCTACCAGTTCGACCTGACCCGCCCCGAGCAGGTGGCGATGGCCCGCCAGTTCGCGGTGCGCGAGGGGGAGGCGATCTACATATCGGATGCGCCGTTCACCCAGGTGCAGAAGGTCCTGTCGGCCTTCAGGTTCTCCATGAGCGCGGGCTTCAGCGCCACGCGGGCGATCGACGGGGGCTCCAGCCCCAACACCTCGGTCGTTCCCGAATAGCGTGCCGATGAGCAATGAGGACCGCATCCGGGGCTGGCGCGCCCGTCGCCAGGACAGGAACTACGCCGTAGGCGCCGGCGTCGGCGCGTGGCGCCTGGACCCCGCCGCGCTGTTCGACGCGGACTCCACACCGGCCGTCCTGTTCAAGCCGCTGCTCGCGCGGCTCCAGGGCGAGCCGCACGATTCGGTGGCCGCCCGGCGAGCCGTGTACGACGCCATCCAGTCGGAGCTGGACGAGGCGGTCGCGCGCCATGGCGCCGACGAGGAGATCGCCGATTTCTCCCGGCGGCGCCTGCGCCTGATCGTGCGCCTGCTCGAGCACGATATCCGCGCGGGCGCCGCGGTGTTCGAGCCCGGGTACATGCCGGCCAAGCTGGCGGAGGAGGACCGGCGGCTGGGCGCGGCGCACGAGCGGCGCGTGCAGCGGCGCAGGCTGGACGAGGCGCAGCACGCGCGCCGCCATGCCTCGCGCAACGACATCGCGCTGCAGATTGAGCTGTCGGGGGACGAGGCCGCGGACCTGGCGGTCCTGCGCGACCGCATGCGCGCATTGCACGCCGGCCACCCCCCGCGCCATGACGACGAGGGCGGGGCGGGATTGCGCACGCTGTTCGCGCTGTTCGTCTATCAATTGCGCGTGATGCACGGGGAGAGCCGGTTCGCCCTGGTGTGGGCCCTGGTCGGCCCGGTGGTGCTGCTGACGCTGATTTCCTCGCTGTATTTCATCCTGGGCACGCGCTACATCATGGGCATGGATGTGCTGACGTTCTCGCTGCTGGGGGCGACCACATGGATCATGTTCCGCCAGATCGTATTCCGGAGCAGCACGGCCTACGTATCGGCCCGCGGATTGCTGAACCTGCCCGGCGTCACGCCGCTGATGTGCGCGGCGGCGCAGTCGCTGCTCTACGTCTCGGTGTATCTGGCCGTGTTCGGCGTGCTGATCGTCGCGGGCAACGCGCTGGATCTGGTCACGTTGCCGGACAGCGTGGCGGGGTTCGTCCTGTACGTTGTCTTGATGGCGGCCTGCGGCGCGGCGGTGGGCGTGCTGTTCGGCGCGATCGCGACGGGCTGGCGCTTCTTCCTCAGGGTGACGCCGATCATCGAGCGCTTCCTGCAGCTGTTCTCGAGCGTGTTCCTGGTCTCGGAGCAGCTGCCGGGCCAGTTTCGCCCGTGGGTCCTCTGGTCGCCGTTCGCGCATGGCATGCAGCTGCTGCGCTCGGCCTATTTCGACGGCTATGCGTCGCAGGATGCGAGCCTGAGCTACTTCCTGGTTGCGCTGGTCTTCCTGGCTGTCGTCGCCCTGGCGGCCGAGCGCCTGGCCCGCAGCCATGTCCAGCCGATGTGAGCGACAGCGATGATCCATCTCAACGGCGTGACCGACGAGCCTTATGCATTCGGAGTCAGGCAGCCGCTGCTTGCCGACGTCGATCTCGACATTCCGGCCGGGCGCTATGCGCTGCTTTCCCCCACGCCGGAGCTGCATCGCCAGGTCATCGACGTGCTGTGCGGCCTGCGCCCGCCGCGCCAGGGTTTCGTCAGGCACGACGGCAGCGTCTCCTGGGCGATAGGCCGGCAAGGCTTCATCCGCGGCAAGGCGAACGGCCTGAGCATGATCCAGCTGGTCTGCGAGCGGTACGAGCTCGATGCGCAGGCCACGGTCGAGCTCGTTGCGGATCTCGTCAGCGACCCCCAGAGCCTGGCCCGGCCCATGGAGCATTGGCCGCTCTACGTGCGGCAGGAATTTTCGTTCGCGCTGGCGCTCGCGCCCGCCTTCGACGTCTACGTGATCGAGGGGACCATTCCTTTCGAGCCCTGCCGGTTCACCCGCCTGTGGCTGGCGCTGTTCGAGGAGCGACTGGTCGGGCGGACGCTAGTTTTTTCCAGTTATCGCCAGAATCAGCTGGCGGACTATTGCTTGAAAGGCCTGGTTTATGAGCGAAGCGCTCTCAGAATCGAAGACGACCTCGACCGCTGCATCGGCAAGTTCCCGCCCAGACGGTCCAGGGACGAACCCGGCGGCGCAGGCGAAGAATCTTTCGGAAGCGACTTCACCGAAGTCGGCATCTGAGGGGGCGTCCGAGATCGATCGCCGCCGCCGCGAGCGCCAGGCGGCGCTGCGCGATCGCCGCCGCCGGCGCTGGATCGGCGCGGCCATCGTCGTCGCGCCGGTCGTGGGCGCCCTGGCCTATATGCTCTGCATCGCGACGCCTCGCTACGAGGCGGAGTCGCGTTTCTTCGTGCAGTCGGCCTCCGGCCAGCAATCCCCGGGGGCCGGGGCGGCCGGCCTGATCACCACGGGGAACGCGCCCGGCATGCTGGGCGGCTTCGTGGACGGATGGGCGGTCAGGGACTTCCTCTTGTCGCGCGACTGCATGCGCCAGCTCGACCGGAAGGTCGGATTGCGCCGCTACCTGGCCCACGGCGGGCTGGATCCGGCCAACCGTCTTTCCGAGGACGCGAGCGAGGACGCCCTGTATCGCGCATACCAGTCCGCGGTCCACGTGTCGTTCAACGCGCTCGAGCAGATCGACGTGCTGCGCGTGAGCGCGTTTTCCCCGGACGACGCGGCGCTGCTGTCCAGGGAGCTGATCCTCCTGGCGGAAGATTTCGTGAGCCGCCTGAACGCCAAAGGCGTTTCGGACAAGCTGAAGGTCAGCGAGGCGTCCCTGAGGCGCGCGCAGCAGGAGGCGCTGGAGGCCAGGGATGACCTGACGGCGTGGCGCACGAGCCACGGCAACATCGACCCGACGGCCACCGTGTCGATGCTGCTCAACCTTTCCAGCCAGCTCGAAGGGGAGCTCAACAACGCGCACATCAATCTCGACAAGATTCGCGCGCTGGGCAACGAGGACCATCCCATGCTCAAGCCCACCGAGATGCAGATCGCGGCCCTGGAAAAGCGGATCGCGCAGGTGCGCGATCGCCTGAGCGGGCAGGGCAATACGGAGGCGATGCTGCTCAAATCGTACGAGGCGCTGAGGAACGCCCAGGGGTTCGCGGATTCCAATTTGACCCTGGCGCAGCAGTCCTACCAGCAGGCGCTGGCGGATACCTTGCGGCTGCAGCGGTATCTGTCCATCATCGCGCAGCCGGTTCCCACCGACAGGCCGAGCAGCCCGCGCACGCTGATCCTGCTGCTGGAAGCCCTGGCGGTGGGCTTTGCGCTTCTTTTCATCGTTCGCGTCGCCGGGGCGGTGCTCAAGGGGCTGCGCCATGGCTGAAGCGGTCCCTCCCCTACGCGCTACGCACGCCCCCCAGGGGGCGGCACTGGCGGACCGGCAAAGCCGGCTCCGCGGTGCCCCGGATAGGCTGCTCGACGCCATCGAAAGCATCCGCCGCGCGGCGGATCCCGTGCGCGAAATGGCCGCGCTCGACGCGGCGCTGGTGCAGGCGGCGGACGGCCGGCGCGATGTCCGGCGGCTGCTGGTTTCCCCCTTCGTGCGGGAGGGCGCGCTGGCGGCCGCGATCGCCGCGCTGGAGGTGCTCGTGGCCGCCTATCCGGCGCGGGCCGAGGAGCGCCGCCTGCTCGCCAGCCTGCTGGGCCGGACGAAGCAGTGGGACAGGGCGATTGCCGAAGCGGACGCCGCCGCCCGGATCGAGCCCGGCGCCGCGGCGCTGCACGCCGCGCGCATCCAGCTCCGCCTGCAGGCCGGGCAGGTCGCCGATGCCGCGGCGGTCGCGCGCGCGACCGCCGGCATGGCGGCCGGCGAACCGGGCGACGCGGGCCTGTGGATGCTGGCGTTCATCCGCAACGGGGATACGGCCGAGGCCGCGCGCATGGCGGCGATCCTGGATGCGGGCAGCCTGCCGAACGAGCGTGTCGCGGCGACGGCCGTGCGCGCCCTGTTCGAGGACTGCAGGGCGGATGAGGCGATCGGCTTCGGCAGCGCGGCCTTGGGCGCGGGCCACGATTGCGCGGCGCTGCGCACCTACCTCGGGCTGTCGCATCTGCGGCGCGGCACGGAAGAGGATCGCAAGGTGCATGCCCCGGCGCACTTCGAGGCCGGCCTGCGCGAGGCGCCGTCGGACGTCAGGCTGCTGTCGCTCTATGGCGAAACCCTGCTGCGCGCCGGGCGCTACCGGGAGGCGTCGGCGCCGCTGAAGCAGGCCGTCGATCTGGCGCCGGACCTGGACCAGGCGCGTATGCTCTATGCGCGCGCCTTGCGCTATTCGGCGCAATACGCCGACGCCGCCGACCAATTGGTCAAGCTGCTCGAGAAGTCCCCCGACAACCTGCTCTGGCAGCGTTCGGCCATCGGGGCGCTGTCCCAGGCGGGCCGCAAGCAGGAGGCCGAAGCATTGTTCCGGCGATACGTATCGAGCCGGAGCAGCCGGCTGCCCGGCACCTTCCAGGAGGCCGTGGCCGGCCTGGAGGAACGGCTCGACGCCGCGCCGATCCCGCAGGCGCGCTTCGATTGGGCGTGGTCGCTGCGCCGCGATACCGATGTCGACCGCAAGCAATGGGAGCGTGCCGCGCGCTGGGGCCATCTGATGGACCAGCTTCTGCTCGACTGGCTCGAATGCCGGGAGGACCGCGCCGAGGAGGCCATGCAGCTGCTCGGGGACCTGGAAGGCGGCGAGCGCTTCTTCGCGCCGCTGCTGGCCTCGGGCCGGGGCGTCGTGGTCGCCACGGCGCACGTCGGCCCCATGTACGCCGCGCTGATGGCGCTGGAATTGCTGGGCATCCCGTCGCGCTGGCTCGCGACTGCCCCCAGCATCGCCCAGAGCAGCTATGCCTCGGCCTTGATCTCCACCGCCGACCAGACCGAAGCGCAGGTCGCCAAGGCCTGCATCCGCGCGCTCGGCTCGGGCTACGTGGTGGGCCTGGCCGTGGACGGCGCGGCCAATCCCGCCGCGCCGCGAACGACCTTCGAAGGGCAGCAGGTGACCTATTCGAGCTTCGCCTCCCGCATGGCGCACCGCCTGGGCGTGCCTTCGGTCTTCTATGCTCCTCGCTGGGAGAACGGCCTGGTCGCCTTCACGCTGGAAATGCTGCCCGCGGTCCTGCCCGGGGAAGACGCCGATGCCTACGCGCTGCGATGGCAGCAGGCCTATTTCGAGCGGCTGAGGGAGCATCTGGCGGGCCCGGCGGAAAACCTGCGCCTGAGCGGGGGGATCTGGCGCCACGTGACGCCGGCGGATCGGTCGGCAGGCCGGCCGGAAGAGGGGGAAGCATGAAGCGATGGCTGCTTGTCTTGGCGGCGCTGTTCGGCGGCGCGGCCGCCGCGGGCGAGCCGTGCGCCGTCCCGGATGAGGATTGCCCTATCGTTTCGTCGCTGCTCCAGCAGCGCGAAGGCTACGGGAGCCAGGCCACGGGCGGCCTGGGCGGGCGGTTCGTCGAGGTCACGTCCGACCGGGACGCCGGGCCGGGCACCCTGCGCGCGGCGCTGAAGGAAGCGACGGGGCCCACATGGATCCGCTTTGCCTCCGACATGACGATCGTGCTGGATACGCAGCTGCGCGTGCCGTCGAACGTCACGATCGATGGCAGGGGAAGGCGCGTCACGCTGATCGACGATGGGCTTGGCGTATACGGCAGCAGGAACGTGATCCTCACGCACCTGGCCATCGACGGGCGCTTGACCCGGTTCACGCAGGCGGTGAACGTCGCCAACGGCAGCCG